>ERZ795059.892-NODE-892-length-35385-cov-9.863742_pt1 | contig 35385 bp, 19 predicted proteins | sample MGYA00375143_ERZ795059 | MGnify/ENA primary metagenome ERZ795059 (study PRJEB30188, sample SAMN05720168) | activated sludge metagenome | isolation source: Anaerobic digester | place: USA | collected 2015-01-07 ... | reverse complement strand
TTTACCACGGTTTTTATACGGCTTTGTATAAATGGGGCGGGGATGGGACGAGGGCGTTATAACGTTCGTAACGTTTTTAACGTTTGTAACGTTTTTAACGGAAAGGGGAAAAGGTTTATTTGTTGAGTTGGCTTCGCCGTCATTAATGGTCATTAAGTCGTTTTTAACGTTTGTAACGTTCGTAACGTTCGTAACGGGAGGTTAATCCGCTACGCGGAAGCGGTTTTTCAGGGGATTCGGTTTCTATTGATATTTATCCGCTAACGCGGAAGAAAATAATTGTTAATGGTAAATTATGAATTGATAATCTCAAATTAAAAAACCCCCCTTGATCCCCCCTTTGGCTAAGGGGGGAAATATCATCCCTTTGATCCCCTCCCGAAAGCTTTCGGGATGGGAAAAATCAGTAGCGTTTGTAACGTTCGTAACGTTTGTAACGTTTGTAACGGGACGAAAGTCGAAGGTGCGAAGGTCCGAAGACGGAATCCGCCACAGCGGAGGAAGACGGAGGGAGGGATGTGGACGTATTGCGGATGTTTATGAATGGGAATTGTGTCTAGTAAGAATGACGTTTTTAAGCTATATTCAGAGGAAATCGTGAGTTGGGACATTGGGACGTTTATTTTGCCCATATCATAAAAAATCTTTTTTGGGGCGATCCAGGGGGCAATTTAAGGGGCCGAGGGTGGGAATTAATTTTGTTTAGAATGTGAAGAATGTGAAGAACAAATATCATTTGTAAGTAAATAAAATTTGCGGTAAATTTATGTAATGAAATGATAATATTGTAAAAACTATAAATGGCAATTACATAAATTAATAGTACAATAATTTTAAATGATAATAAATGAATATAGAAGGCAAAATAACCGGGATAAAATATAAAGTTGTTTTATCCGCCCCCTTAAAAGAACTTCATGTTGAAAATTTTAATATAAATAAAGCACCTTCGGCTTGTTTGTTAGTAGACAATAAACACACTTTTGCGATTTCAAAATGGGTTTCGCCTAAACGAACTCGCTCTTATCCTTTTGAACGTGTTTTCAACACATTGAAAAATTCAAAGAAAATAACCGTAATACCAATTGTAAAGGACGAAGGCGAAAAAGGCGATAGAGATTTTATTCAATGGGATACGGTTTCATTAATGTCTTTGTTAGATGTGTTTGTAATTTTCGCCTACTATGATAAAGCAGATAAAGCAAACCTCAAAATAACCAACCAACAATTCAACAATAAATATGTTCTTTCCAAAATCAAGGAGATAGAACAATATCATAGTTCTGCACTACACTGGAATTTAAACGAACTTAAGACTAATTTGCATCGAATCATTGCAAAAGTAAAGATAGCTTATTCGAGGATAGAAAATATAACAGGGGTAAAACTTCACAACAGAAATGGTATAAACAACTTTAAAGACAAAATCGGGAAAGATGTTTCTTCATTTATGGCTTTTTCAAGGGAAAAAGCTAAAAAAGCGCAGTCAAGAGAATTTGTTACCCAACAACCCAAAGAAAGTTTATCTACACTCACAAAAGCTAAAATCACTATAACCAACTATCTGGGTGGACAGTATTTTTTGACGGTGGACGAGATTTCGCTTGACAAAAATAAGGTCGCCTTGATCGAAGGGAAGCATAGTAAGAATGCAAGGCTACCGAGTAAGGGAGATATTAAAGACGGTTTGTTAAAGATGGTGTTGTACTGTAACCTTTCAAACGTTACTGTAAATGGAAAGAAAAGAAAAAGTGAAGCTGTTTTATGTTTGACCTCAACCAGAATTCGAGGGGCTATTACTTCCAAAAGCACAAAGCAAGAAATATCATCTTTTTTTGAAAGCAATAAATTCTCAAAATCTCAAAGAGTCTTGGTAGAAAATATTATTGCAGAAGCAAAGCAAAATAAATTTCTAATTAAAATCAGGTTTTCAAAATGATAAGAAGCCCATTGAGGTATCCAGGTGGAAAAAGTCGAGCCGTAGAATTAATCGCTAAACTTTTGCCGGAATTTGACGAATTTCGAGAACCATTTTTAGGAGGTGGTTCAGTCTTTCTATATGCCAAACAGCGCTACCCAAGCAAAAGATTTTGGGTTAATGATCTTTATTTAGAACTATTCAAATTTTGGGAAATGAGTCAAAAGGATGTTGATTCCTTGATTAGCAAAATTTATGAATGGAGAAATCAATTTCCGGTAGGGAAGGATTTGTATAAATTCTTAAATTCAAATTTGGAAAGATTTAATGATTTAGAAAGGGCAGTTGCATTTTTTATCTATAATCGAATAACATTTTCGGGTACAAGTTTAAGTGGTGGGTTTAGCGAACATGCTTTTACAGGTCGATTTACTGAAAGCAGTATTCAACGTCTTAGCCAATTCGCAAAAGTTATAAAGGAAGCGAGAATAACTAATCTTGATTATGAGGCATTAGTAAAAGCAGAAGGTAAAAATGTATTTATATTTCTTGACCCACCATATTATTCGGCGACAAAATCTGCATTGTATGGAAAAAATGGGAATATGCACAAATCATTTGATCACATCAACTTTGCAGAAACAATGAGACTCTGCAAACATAAGTGGCTTATTACTTATGACGACAGCAACTATATCAGAAATTTATTTTCATTTGCAAACATAATTCCCTGGGACTTAACCTACGGAATGAGAAATGTGACAAGGGGTTCAGACCAAAAAGGGAAAGAGTTATTTATTTCAAACTATTTAGAATATTTACCTAAAAATGAAGAACTTCCGTTATTTGAGCAAATAGTGAATTTTGAAAGGACAATTCAGTAAAAATGAAAGAAAAATAAACTACTTGGCCGAACCAAAAGTTGTGCGCAATAAGGGATTTTGTGGCAATTCAGGCAATCTACCACACTCAGTTCCCTCCACTCTCCACTCTCTTCGCCCCATAAAAATAACCAGTACTAACCCCAGAGAAATTTGACAAGATGAATGGATGAATGATTGGATGGTCATTAAGTCGTTTGTAACGTTTTTAACGTTCGTAACGTTCGTAACCGGGGATTAATCCGCTACGCGGAAAAGAAAGGTAAAGGAAGAGGTAAAGGTAAAGAGACAAAGAGACAGAAGCACAGTGAAAATAATTGTTAATGGTAAATTATGAATTGATAATCTCAAATTAAAAAACCCCCCTTGATCCCCCCTTTGGCTAAGGGGGGAAATATCATCCCCTTGATCCCCTCCCGAAAGCTTTCGGGATTAAGGGGGGAAATATCATCCCCTTGATCCCCTCCCGAAAGCTTTCGGGATTAAGGGGGGAAATATCATCCCTTTGATCTCATCCTGAAAGCTTTCGAGAGGGGAAAAATCAGTAGCGTTTGTAACGTTCGTAACGTTTGTAACGTTTGTAACGGGACGAAAGTCGAAGGTCGAAGGTCAGAAGACAGAATCCGCCCCAGCGGAGGAAAACGGAGGGAGGGAGGGTATTGTCCTTAAACAGCTATTTAAAGTGGTTTCGGAGTCATGGGTTTTCGTGGTTTTTTGTACCTATGTTGATGCCAAAGAGACGGAATGGGGGAGCTTTGTATTCTTTTGGCAAATAGTCTTCGGGAATGGTAATCTGATTTCCATCCCGGACGGCACTAAAATGAGGCGACATGATTTCTATACCGGCTTCGTTGAATTTATCCTGTATTTTGGAGTGAAGTTCACTATAGGTTGCTGCCTGGGATTGCGGATTGTTAGTATAAGCATTTAATTCATAGGCGACGCTGAAATCGTCCAGACTGGTCTGAAGTACAAAGGGTTTGGGTTCAGAGAGAAGAGATTCGCATTCGGAAGCTGCGGAGATAAGAAGCTCATGGACTTTTTTCCAGGGGACATCATATCCGATGGTTACGGTAGTGTTAAGTATGAGACCTTTTTCTGAAGCGGAGGAGCTAAAATTTATGATATGACTACCTAGAACCATTGCGTTAGGAATTGTAACATCAACGTTCTTGACGGTTCTAATGCGGGAGACGAGGAGAGTTTTTTCGACGACATCACCTACCGTATCTGCAATTTTCACACGGTCACCGATTTTGAAGGGGCGCATATATGTAAGTACAACACCCGAGACTATATTTGCAATTGCAGATGAAGATCCGAGAGAAAGCAAGATACCGAGGAAGACGGAAATGCCCTGAAAAGCCGGGGAATTTGAACCGGGGAGGTATGGAAAAATAATGATTGCGGCGAGTACGAGAATCAGGAAGCGGACAATTTTATAAGTTGGCATTGCCCATTCGCGATGAAAAGCGGGAAATTCAATATTACCGTTGTTAATTTCGGAGAAGATAAAACCGACAAAGCGAATTGCATATCGGAAGACAGCAGAAAGGATGATGATGAAAAAGAGATTGGGGAGGAAGTCGATAATGGCTTTTATAACAACTTTTACAGGATTGAGAACATAATTCAAGAGTTGACCAGACCAGTTGCTGCTGAAGGGGAAGAGACTAAAAACAATAGTTACAAAGAAGTAGAGGAGAAGAATCTGAAGTACAAGGCGGGAGAATTTAGTAATCAGAATCAGAACCTCAACAGTTCTTTCAGCAGACAGGAGATCAACAGATTTAAGGCGAAGGGTTTTTATTTTAGTTCCTTTCCAGCTTTGATATCTGGATTTCATGAATGAGGTCAAAGAGTTAATGCTTTTGAAGAGTACAACATAAAGGGCAGTATAAAATACCAGAAGGATTAAGATCTTAACAAGAGGTTGAAGCTGCCATTTGCGTGTATAAGGCCAGAGATGGAGAATTTCAGTCAGGAAGAGATAAAAAGCAAAAAGAGTAAGCACAAAGCGGAGACCTTTAAGGGAAATGAGAAGGAAACTTACTATGGTTGAGGACTTAACAAGTTGTTTATCCTTAAGGTTAATGTCTTTAATTTTTGCATTATCGAGTGACTGTACTTTTTTATAGAGCCAGGGAAAGAGACGGGAAACAAGGAATAAAAAGAGGAGCAGCGCAACAAGGTATACAATGGAGTAGATAGAATTATTAATCAGATTATCGTTGCTATAAAGTTTTCTTGTGTCCCACAGTTTTTTAACAATAATTGAACGGTATCTTTCAGCGATTGCTTCGACAGTAGATGCTTCCGCAGCGGCATCGATAGGAAGAAAAGCCATAATGGGATAGTCATCAATAGCTAGGAGAAGGTGGTCAGCTTCGGGAGTAATTTTAATGGAATCGAAATTTTTGTCATAATTATGGAGAAGGTTATCAAGGCGTTTATTGATTTCTTTTGCACGAACTTCTGCGGAAAAGATACCGATTCCGTGATAGATATTAAACAGTGTATCCGAATCAATTATTATGGAATGAGGTTTAGCATTTTTCTGAGGTTGCTGAGTTTGCGAAAAAGGAGAAAGCGAAAAAAGGCAAAAGAGGAAGGGAATAAACGACTTTAAGATTGTTTTGAAATTCATACTCATATTCAATAATTAATGAATGAAAGATTAATTATTATTAAAAAACCCAATAGTTGTTCAAATATAGCAAAAAAAACTTAATAATAAGAATAAATTAAACAAATTGAGAGAAATGGTTTAAGATTTCCTCCTATTATTTACCCATGTAATAACAATTCCGAGGACGATAGCGAATCTGAAAGATGTGCCCCACTCCCAGTCCGAGACAGAGTGGAGAAGTAAATTATATAAAAATGAGACAATGGATGAAACAATAAATGAGACGAAAAAAATAATCAAAAAATTTAATATCAATTGCGGTGCCTTCATACAGAGTCCTTTTCAATTATTTTATTAAAATCATTTTATTTGTAAGAGAAGAGTTGCCGGCAGTAAGTTTATAGAAATAAACGCCTGATGGAAGAGAATTAGAATTAAAATCAAGGGAATAAAATCCAGGGAGTTTATGTTCATTAAGGAGAGTTGAAATTTCATTTCCCAATACATCAAATAGAGCAATAACTACATTTGAGGAGACGGGGACTGAGTAGTCAATGCGCGTTGAGGGATTGAAAGGGTTGGGGTAGTTTTGAGAAAGAGAAAAGTCAACAGGCGTTGAAAGATCATTTTGAATGCCGGTAGCAGCAGAATAAGAAGCGATGAAGCAACCCCAATAGGGGAGTTCGGGACCACCGAGAGAAAAATGTTCACCATAAACACCACCCATAAAGACCTGATCATTACCCAAAAGGGCAACAGTATTTGAAGAATTGATATAAGGACCAGTACCTTTCTGAACCCAGACAAAATTTCCAGCAGGATCCAATTTAGCCAGATAAGGTTCAGAGACACCCGGGCAGTTTAGCTGAATGGAGCCAAAGTTGACGGTACCGTCGAAGTAACCGCTAACATAAGAATTGCCGAATGCATCAACGACAATATGACTCTGGAAGAAATAGTCAAAAGTTGCAGTTCCGGAAGCTCTACCAAGCCAAACAAACTGACCCATATCGTTCAATTTCGTTACAAATAAATCGCTGCCACCCTCATTAAACAAAGACAGGGAACCGAGAGTCAGAGTTTCAAAAAAAGTACCAGAAGCATAGACTGTACCGAGGGGATCCACAGTAATTCCGACACCAGTTGCACTTGAAGGGACGGAGGACTGATTTGCCCAGATGCATTCGCCCGAGGAATTAAATTTAACAAAATAAACACTACCATTAAAATCAGAGACGAGTTGTTTAGAGCCGAAAGAAGCGGTCATCATAAAATTACCAGTAAGATAAATGTTACCTGAAGCATCAGAAGTTATTGTACTCACATTTTCTGACCTTTCACCACCAGCCTGCTGAGCCCATAAGATATTTCCATCTGTATTCAGTTTAAGAATAAAGATATCATACTGACCATAGGAAGTAAAATTATGAGTGCCAAGGGAAGTGGAATCGTAGAAATCGCCACCGAGATAAGAGTTTCCAGAAGCATCTGTAGTCATGGAGTTACAGATTTCAGATAGTGGACCACCGAAATTTTTAGCCCAGAGCAGGTTGCCGGCACTATTAAATTTCAGCACAAAAATATCAGTACCACCAGAAGAGATAAGCTGTGTTCCACCGATAGAAGCTGAATCGGAAAAATCACCAACGACATATACATTCCCCTCCAGATCGACAGTAATACTCCTTCCAACGTCAAAACTCTTACCACCAAATGACATTAACCAAATAATAGCACCGGAATTTGTAAACTTGCCGATGAAAGTATCCGAGTTTCCTTTAGATGTTAACAGAGTAAACCCATTTTGCATCAAATCCGCATAATAAAAACCAGTTGCATAAAAATTGCCATAGTTATCTACCGCGATGTCATTCACATCAGTAGCACCATTAAAGAAGGTAACCGACTGCAGAGTTTGAGCAAAACCAAATTGAGTAAAAAGTATAAAAAAAGTGATAGCGACAAGAACCGGTTTCATAACAACTCCAAATTAGTAAAGTTATAAATTAATCAGCGAAAAGTAGGTGGAATCAGTGAATAAAAAAAGAAAATAAAAGGAAAAGGAAACAGTGATAAAAATACCTTAGAGAAATAGAAAATATTTATTATATTTTAATTCTAAAAACTGAAAATTGAGAAAAAGAAAAAAAGATCCAGCAAGAATAGTTAAAATAGAAGAATTAAATGAAGTGCCACTCCATCAGGGGTGGCTTTTTTTTTATAATGAAGTTCTATGAGAAAGAGAGAGATGGATAAAGTTAAAGGTGTTTTAGTTTTAGAGAACGGAACTATATTTGATGGGGACAGCTTCGGTTCAGTTAAATCCGTTAACGGTGAAGTAGTTTTTAACACAGGAATGGTTGGATATCCGGAGACGCTTACAGATCCTTCTTATTGCGGACAGATAATAGTGATGACATATCCGCTGATAGGAAATTACGGGGTGCCGGATGCTGAATACGAGAATGGATTAAAGTTAAATTTTGAATCTGATAAAATTCATGCCCGTGCCCTGATTGTGGCAAATTATGCTGAAGAATATTCTCACTGGAATGGGAAGAAGTCATTATCTGAATGGCTTAAGGAGGAGGAAATTCCAGCGCTAACCGGGATTGACACGCGCAGGCTAACAAAGATAATCAGAGACAACGGGACTGTGCCGGGGAAGATAATATTTAAGAATGAGGATGTTCCATTTGAGGATCCGAACAAGTTTGATCTTGTTGGACGGGTTTCGGTATCCGCTCCTATTGAGTATGAAAAGGGGAAAAAGAAAATTATACTTGTGGACTGCGGAGTTAAGAACAACATTTTACATGCGTTTCTAAGAAGGGAGATAAGTGTAATAAGGGTTCCGTATAATTATGACTTTGCGGGAGAGAAGTGTGATGGGATAGTGATATCAAACGGTCCCGGGGATCCGAAGATGTGCGGTGAGACAATAGAGAACACAAGAAGAGCAATGAGTATGGGAAAACCCATTCTGGGAATTTGTCTTGGAAGCCAGATTATGGGGCTTGCAGCCGGGGGGGACACATATAAACTTAAGTTTGGGCACAGAAGCCACAACCAGCCGGTGAATGAAGCCGGAACAAGGAGATGTTACATAACCTCACAAAATCATGGGTATGCGATTGACTCGCAAAAATTAGAGGAGGACTGGAGGGACTGGTTTACTAACGATAATGACGGGACTAATGAGGGGATAATACATATATACAAACCATTTTTTGGGGCGCAGTTCCATCCCGAAGCATCACCAGGGCCTGATGACACCGAATTTATTTTTGATATGTTTGTGAGGGCACTAAAATGATAAAGAAAGGAAAGCCAAATAAAGTACTAATTTTAGGGTCGGGTGCTCTGCAAATCGGGCAGGCAGGAGAATTTGATTATTCGGGGAGTCAGGCTATTAAAGCATTAAAAGAAGATAAGATAGAGACGGTACTCATCAATCCAAACATAGCCACAATTCAGACATCGGAACAGTTTGCAGACAAGGTGTATTTCCTTCCGGTAAAACCGTCCTTTATTCAGGATGTGATAATGAAAGAGAAACCTGACGGAATTTTGTTAGGAGTTGGGGGGCAGACAGCTTTGAATGCCGGAGTAGCGCTCTATGATTCGGGTGTTCTAGATAAGTTCAATATTCAGGTTTTGGGGACACAAGTAAGTGTAATAAAGAATACAGAGGACAGACTTCTTTTCAACGAACGAGTGACAGAATGCGGATTGAAAGTAGCAAGGAGCAAAACGGTTTCATCAGTTGAGGAAGCAGTAAGAGCGGCTGAGGAAATCGGGTTCCCTGTTATGATAAGAATTGCGTATGCCTTAGGAGGACTTGGGTCGGGAATTGTTAACACGAAGGAAGAGCTAACGGAAAGGGCCGGAAGGGCTTTCTCGTTTACTAGTCAGATACTCATAGAGGAATCGTTGTACGGATGGAAGGAAGTAGAGTATGAGATAGTCAGGGATAAGTACAACAACTGCATAACAGTCTGTTCGATGGAAAACATTGACCCGATGGGGATACACACGGGGGACAGTGTTGTGGTGGCACCTGTTCAGACATTATCCTCGGAGGAGAATTTTATGCTCCGGTCGATAGGGATAAAGCTGATAAGGCATCTTGGAATAGTAGGGGAGTGTAATATTCAATATGCACTGGATCCAAATTCTGAGGATTACAGAATAATTGAAGTTAACGCAAGACTAAGCAGAAGTTCGGCATTGGCTTCGAAAGCGACGGGATATCCATTGGCTTTTGTAGCGACGAAATTGTCTTTAGGGTATGCATTAAATGAAGTAGAGAACTGCATTACAAAAGAGACATCCGCCTGTTTTGAACCGGCTCTTGATTATATAGTGCTTAAGTTTCCGAGGTGGGATCTGCAGAAATTCAAACTTGTAAATACAGAACTCGGATCGGAAATGAAGTCGGTCGGGGAGGTAATGGCAATCGGGAGGACATTTGAGGAAGTCCTTCAGAAAGCAATAAGAATGCTTGATGTGGGGAAGCATGGATTTGAAAAAAGCAATGATGAAGAAACAGATTTGGAAACACTTTCTGAAAGTCTAAGAGTGCCAACAGATAAAAGAATGTTTTTTATAGCGGAGGCGTTATATGCAGGATTTAAGGTTGAGGAGATAGCTGACCTAACAAAGATAGACAAATTCTTCCTATGCAAGATGGAGAATATCATCAGGATGCAGAAAGAGCTTGAGAAAGAGGAGCTAACGTCAGAGAGGCTGGAAAGAGCCAAGAGAACCGGATTTTCGGACAGACAAATTGCCCGGGCATATAAAAAGAGTGAGAAGGAAATAAGGGATTTGAGAAAATCATTGAATATTCTTCCCTTTGTAAAACAGATAGATACGATGGCGGCAGAATATCCTGCAAAAACAAATTATCTTTACATGACGTATAACGGAGAAGAGTCGGATATTCAGCCGAAAGAAAAGAATCAGGTGATAGTTCTCGGAGGGGGAGCATACAGAATCGGGTCATCAGTTGAGTTTGACTGGTGCTGCGTAAACTCGGTGATGACATTGAATAAACTGCATTACAAGACAATAATGATAAATTATAATCCAGAGACAGTAAGTACGGATCATGACATATGTGACAAGCTTTTTTTTGAAGAGATATCGCTTGAGAGGGTGCTGGATATATACGAAAACGAAGATGCTCTGGGGCTGATACCCTCGATGGGAGGGCAGATTCCGAATAACCTGGCAGTTAAATTGTTTAACAACGGAGTAAAAATTCTGGGGACGTCACCACGGCAGATAGACAATGCGGAGGACAGGAACAAATTCTCATCGATTCTTGATTCACTTGAAATTGATCAGCCGGAATGGAAAGAACTAACAGATTTGAAGGAAGCTGAGAAGTTTGCAAATGATGTGGGGTATCCGGTTTTAATAAGGCCAAGTTATGTTTTAAGTGGCGCGGCGATGAGTGTGGTTCTTTCAGATGAGGAACTGGAGGGTTACTTAAAGAAAGCATCGACGATAAGCAATGAGTATCCGGTTGTGATTTCGAAATACATAACAGATGCGAGGGAAATAGAAGTTGATGCGGTTGGGGACATGGGAGAGTTATTTTGTTATGCAATTTCGGAGCATGTAGAGAATGCGGGGGTTCACAGCGGGGATGCGACGCTTGTGTTACCTCCCCAAAGGACATATCTGGAGACGATGCGAAGAGTTAAAATGATAACGAAGCTGATTTGTAAAGCACTTGAGATAACAGGACCATTCAATATTCAGTTTATTGCTAAGGATAATAACGTAAAAGTAATAGAGTGCAATCTGCGGGCTTCAAGAAGTTTTCCGTTTGTCTCGAAGACGCTAAAAATAAACTTTATAGATATAGCAACGAGGCTCATGTTAGGTGAAAAAGTAGCAAAGATGGATAAGTCATCATTTGACCTGGATTACGTGGGGGTTAAATCGTCGCAATTTTCATTTACCCGGCTAAAGGGATCAGATCCTGTAGTTGGGGTGGAGATGTCATCGACAGGGGAGGTAGCCTGTCTCGGAGATGATTTTAATGAAGCATTTCTAAAGTCACTCTACTCAGTAGGATTCCACATTCCTGAGAAAGGGATATTACTTTCGACCGGGACCTTAAAAGAAAAATCGGAATTTATAGAAGAGTTAAAGACATTAAGGAATTTCGGATTAAAATTTTACGGAACCAAAGGGACTGCTGACTTTTACGCTAACAGCGGGATTGAAATTGAAGTACTAAAGCGACCTTACGATTACGAGGAACCATCGATATTCAGTTATATGTCGGAAGGGAAAATCGACCTGGTAATAAATATTCCAAAGACTGCGGAAAAAGTTGAGCTTGACAGTGATTATTCAATCCGGCGGAAGGCGATAGATCAAAACATTCCATTAATCACGAATATGCAAATTGCAAAAAGGTTTGTGAAAGCCTTAAGGAATTACTATAATGTAAAGTTCCCAGTCAAGAGCTGGGATGAATATAACTAGATACTATAAGAGAAGCCGAGCCAGGGAACGATGATATGCTCATCTTTCGGCAAACCAAAATAAAAGAGGCCAAAATCTCCGGTCATTTTTTTACCGAAGAATCTAAGACCAAAAGAATAAAATGCGTAGTCAACATCAGGGAGAACCCAGTTTTCGGAGATGAGTTTAAGAGAATTAGATACCTGAAGTTCGCCACCGAGGATGATTAAAGGGAAGTCACCGACCTCAATGCGGTCGGAGCCGTAGCCGATCCCGGAGGTAAAGGAGGCATTTTCAAAAGAGAAGGTGCCGATCCCAAATACTGCAGAGACAGAACCATTTTCGAAGAAGTAGTTCTTTGAACCAACTGCGAGACTAATATTCTTCGTTTGAAACGGAGAGATTTTTGCACCAATCTGGAAAAAGGGGGCGATAAAACTGCCACCAAACGAAAGCTCGACATATTTACTTACCCCCGCATTTACCTGAAGAAAGAGCAATTCAAAAGCAGAGAGCTGAAATTTCCCGGAAGGGAGAGTCCGGGCTGTGGGGAAATAGAAAAGATGATCCGCTCCGGGATCAGAAGCAAAAAAATCAACATTTAATAATCCCTGATCAATAGGGAGGATATTCTTTATATCCGCTCTTTTGAAAACAAGCTCAAGCCCTGTATTGGTAATGATTTTTACATAATTAGTATCAAGGACTGATATCTGACCAATAAATTCAGTTTCATCAACCAGAATTATGCGGTAAAAGCTCAATGAATCATCCGAAGCGGTGCCGGCATAAATTCCGGAGTAAAAAAGGAGGAGTAAAATTATTATTAAATAGTATTTCATTATTATTTTTAATAAGGAATTAAAAATTATAAGCTAATCCGATCCATGGAATAAAAGAGCCGGAATATTCAAAGGCAGGAAGAATTATTCCTACATCCCCAGCAATTTTCTGATTAAAGAATCTGATACCGAGAGAGAGAAAAGAAACCTCTTCTCCACTCCAGAACCAGTTTTCCGTAATTAATTTTGCGTTCTCAGACATACGGACTTCGCCCCCGAGAATTAAAACGGGTGTTTCCATTATCTCTTTATTAGAGTAGCCAAATCCTATGCCGGCTGTAAGTCCCAATCTACCGGAGGTATAAGTGGCGGTTCCGAAGCCGACGGCAAAATCATTTTTATCCCAAGTCATAAAGTATGTAGAGCCGAAGGCGATTTGGATATTGGAATTCGTAAGGGGGGAGATTTTAGCCGAAAAATATTTCACCTGTTCGTCCATTGCGAGACCCGGAAAGAGAGAAAATCCTCCGGAGAGCATAAAGTAGTCTGTAATGCCCACAGAAAGGACGGGGAAAAAGAGTTCGTAAACTATAAAGGAGACCTTTCCGGGGGGGATGGATCTGGCAGTGGGGGCAAGGAAAAGGTGCGAATCGTTAGGGTCGGACTGAAAGATTTTCTGACGAGATAAATCCGAATCCAGCTCCTCGATCAACTTAACTTGTGATTTTTTAATGACGAGATTCATTCCGGAAGCAGTAATGATTTTGAAAGCATCCGGGGTCAGAGAATCAACTTTAGCAATAATTTCAGTATCATCAATCAGTATAAACCTGAAATAAGCTGAAGAATCGGTTTGCGCAAAAGAAACTGAAGTCAATGAAGCAACAATCAAAACCAAAAGCTCAAATTTAGAAGCAATATTACACATACACAAAACATTCAAGTATTAATTAAATAAATATACTAAAAAAGGGGACATAATATCAAACCAAATTTTAAAGTGATTTTTTTCAGAAATTAGTGCGTATTTGTTAACTTTAAATATGTAATTAGAAATAATAGAAAAAATTCAATAATAATGAAAAAAATAATTTTAACAATTGCTTTCCTAATAGTTTTACCAATAGCAATAAACGGACAAGTTATATTCGAGGGAAATTTTGAAAGCGGAAATATAAACACAGTAACTACAACTGATTCAATAAGCTACACAGTAACAACGAAGCAAGACATCGGGGGGCGATGGTTTTATTTCAGAATGAGGAATGTAAAGAACAGATTTGTGAAAGTAACAATAACCTCCACAGACGTAAAGCGGGCTGTATATTCTTACAATGACAAAGATTACTACCGGTTTTCGGCTGCAGAATCACCCCAATCAAAAGTATTTCAAAAGACATACGAGCAGGATACAGTATATGTTGCATACTATGTGCCGTACAACTACTCATATTTGCAGGAGAGACTCGGGGAATGGAAGGAGTCTGCATTTGTAAAGATTGACACTTTAGGGCTGACACTAAGGAATCTACCCTTACAAGAAATGAGGATAACAGATAACAGTGAGCCTGATTCGACGAAGTACAGAGTATGGATACATGCCCGGACCCATCCGGGAGAAACACCGACATCATGGCAATTCGACGGACTGATTGATAAACTGCTACAAGAGGATGAAGTAATCAGCGAGTACAGGAAGAAAATAGTATTTCACACAGTTCCATTTACAAATCCAGACGGAGTATATTACGGAAGATCAAGGACGAATTATGACGGAATAGATGTAGAGTCGAACTGGAATAAGTCTGCAAGTGAGACCTGCAAGGAAGTACAACTACTAAAGGAGAGAATGAGTTTAATAAACAGCGAAAAAGTGTTATCCGTTTTTTCCAACATACACAGTCAGGCATCACCATTTTGTACTTTCTGGATACACACTGCCGCTTCGACTTCGGATGCATTTTACAGAAGGCAGATACAGTTTGCAAATCTGAACACATCGAACAATCCATATTTTGTACCCAGCGATTATAGTTTTTCAAGTCTATCAATGACATTTCCCGAGGGTTGGTTATGGAGCAATCACGGGGAACAGGTGTTAGCGCTGACTTATGAGACCCCGTACGACTTTTATTCGACAGGAAGTCTAGTTACCAATGACAATTTGAAATGGCTTGGAGAGAGGCTGTTATATTCGATAGCTGAGTTTCTTGAGATTTCCCATCCGAAGTATTTATTACTGGACAATAAAGATCTAGTAACAAACTGGAGAACAGAATCTACAGGGTTAGAATTCTTCAGCAATAATTACAACTCCGCATATTATTCCGATAATTTCGGGGACATTGACTACGAAACCGAAGCGATACAGCCGGGTAATTATGAAGTATGGGGCTGGTGGCCATCGAGTAATTCAAATGCATCGAACACGAAGATGACAATCAACTCGGGAAGTGAAACGATAACGAAATTCGTTGACCAACGCTACAACGGTGCGAAATGGAATTTATTAGGAAATGTTAACCTAAGAAACAGCGGTAAGATAAATATCTCAATCAGTGATTCGGCAGCCGGCAGGATTGTTGCAGATGCAATCAAGATAATTTATAAAGGAGTGCCAACATCAGCAGAGGAGACAGTCGAAAAAAAAGATTTTATAATGTACCAGAACTATCCAAATCCATTCAATGGTACAACGACCATAAAATTTTATCTAAAGGAAACAAACAAAGTCAAAATGTTAGTATATAATTCGCTGGGAGAGACAGTTGCGAAACTAGTTGACGATGAACTTGGAGAAGGATATCATCAGATAGTATTCGATACGAACAACATCAATAATCTTGCCAGCGGTGTATATTATCTGCAATTAATAACCAATAAATACAGTGAAACAAAAGGAATGCTTTTGTTAAAATAAAAGAACGGAAGAACAAATGAAACAAATCGTTTTTATATTTATTTTAAGTTTATTATTCAACGGATTGGTAAAAGGACAAACAAAGAACCGGGAATTCAGGAGCACATGGGTTATAACGTGGGAATATGCGACCACCTCCGGCTCAGTAGAAGAAAAAAAAGCGAGAATAAGGACTATACTGGATAATCACGTGGCGGCGAATATGACGAGTGTTATCTGGCAGGTAAGGCAAGCCGGGACGGTATATTATCCTTCCTCATATGAGCCGTGGGGATCATATTTCGGGAATACAAACCCGGGTTTTGATCCGCTGGCATATGCTATTGAAGAGTCACATAAAAGAGGTCTGGACTTGCACGCATGGTTTAATGTTTTCGCTTGTGCAAGTACATTTCCGGGTTCACCAGCGCAGAATCATCCGGAGTGGGTGTGCAGAGATAATACGGGAGCACCAATGACAAGTAATAAAGCACTTTCACCCGGAATTCCTGAGGTAAGAACCTATTTAAATGCAATCGCAATGGAAATAGTAAGGAAATATGACATTGACGGATTTCATCTTGATTATATAAGATGGAATGAATATTCAAGCAGTAAAAACAATGAAAGCAACAATCCCTATGAAGGATTAGTGGACGGGATGTTTACGGATGAAGAGTTAATCGAAAAAACTGAAAACTCAGCGGGAAGGTATTTATATGATTATCAGCATCCATACAGTGCAGGTGTTCCTACAGGATTCAGTTCCTGGGAAGAGTGGTGGAGATGGTCAGTAACAGAATTTGTGAAGACACTTCAAGATTCCATCAAGAGTGTGAAGCCACACGTAAGATTAAGTATAGCCGCTTTGGGAAAGTACAACTGGACAACCTGGTGCGGGTATCACACAGTATATCAAGATGCAGCCTTATGGTTTAATCAGGGGTATATAGATCAGATAGCGGGGATGCATTATCACTGGACAACAGGAAGTGGATTTTTAGGGATGTTAACAACTGCATGTCCAAATTGCTGGAGTCAATACATCCAGCCAGGAATAGCTGCGGGGAGATTTTACACAGTAGGACCTCCCTCATATATATTAAAGGATGATAATTTATGGGGGAATCATCCACAAATTGTTTCAGCAATAAGATCAGTTCCATGGACAGACGGATTTCAATTTTTCAGTTATGGGACATGGAGGGATATGAACTATTGGCAGGAAGCAGCAAACATAATGTTCAAAGAGAAAGTTAAGCAGCGTGCTATGAAATTTATTCTGGATACAATACCAGAGTCGCCAATAACCACGATACTGAAGCTAGACAGTTTAAGATATAAAGTAACAGTTTCTCCTACGGACACTGCGTTAAATCAATGGTACATCTTATACAGATCAGAGGACGACGTGTTGAATCCTGACAATGACAAAATACTAACTATAAAGTTTGGCAAACAGTCTTTTACAGTTGACGAATATTTTGACGGCTGGCAGAATTTTGCAGGGAGGTACAGATATTTTGCCACAAGATGTGACAGATACTGGAATGAATCGAACCCATCAAATGCAGTAATAACAGATCCATTACCAGCGATACCGCCAAAGGTTTTATCAACGCAACCAGGAGAATCGGACACTATATCGGTTATTTCAAAGTTAAGTTTAGTATTTTCAAAAAGCATGGATGCGACTTCATTTGCGGGAGGCATGCATATAGATCCACCAATGCAAGTAGGGAATTCAGCATGGAGCAGTGACAAGAAGTCCGTAACATTCACATTTGCGCATCAATTACTTCCGGACACAATGTACACAGTAACATTAGACAGTTTAACCAAGGATCTGATCGGAATATCGATTGACGGAAACGGAGACGGAATATCCGGAGATCCATTCATATTAAATTTCCATACTGAAGGGGCTGATAATTCCGGTCCGATGGTACTTCAAGGCTATCCAATCACGGGTATGAATGAATTTGATCCCGAAGATTTAATTTCGATAGTTTTTGATGAACAAATACAACCGAGCGACATCAGTTATAATACGGTGATTTTAAGCCGCAACGGAAATGTAACGGGGCGATTAACCATGCTAAATACAGTTGATGAAAGAAGTGTACTGACAATTAAACCGGGAGTTACATTAGCGGGAGGAGACAATTGTCAACTTACTATCAAGAAAGAAGTAAGAGACCTTTATGGAAACATGATGCTTCAGGATCATGTAGTCAACTTCAAAGTTGCGAATTACAATTACACCAACAGGACCATGATAGATGATTTTTCAATAAAGCAATACTGGATGCATCCGGGTTACAGCGGTTCAACGAGAGGAATACTGATTTCAGGGACAACGTTTGACTATTCGGATACATTTTACATACCCGGAACAACTCCGGCAAAATCCGCATACCTGAAATATTTGTGGGATCCAAATCAATCAGTACGATTAATCAGGGAGTACTTATCCGGAGGGACAGCGCAAGCGACCATGTTTGACACTTCCAAGACGCTTCAGGTATACATATTCGGAGACGGCAGCAACAGCAGATTCAGATTTGCAGTAGATGAAGGAGACGGGACGAGCTGGCCAAATCACGAGGTTTCCTCGTGGATAACGATTGACTGGACAGGATGGAGGTTAGTTGAATGGAGATTAAATGATCCCAACTCGGTTGGCAGCTGGATAGGAAACGGAGTTTTAGATTTCCCACAATACCGAACGGACAGTTTTCAGTTAACTGATACGACAGGTTCAGCCCCGAATGGATTAATATACTTTGACAATTATTCATATGTGACTAAAACAGTCAGCACCTCAACCGGTGTGAAAGAACCGGAGAATTCATTACCAGAAGGCTTCGGATTAGCACAAAACTATCCAAATCCGTTTAATCCAACGACTATAATAAGCTACAGAATTGCGGATGCAGGAGAGATCAATCTTAAAGTATTTGATCTATTAGGAAATGAAATTGAAGTTCTAGTTAATGAATTCAAGAGTCCAGGAGACTATAGCGTAAGTTTTGATGCATCATTATTATCAAGCGGGATATACATATACAGATTAATTTCCGGAGATAAGACAGACTCAAGAAAGATGTTGTTAATAAGATAGAATAATTTGTGTAAGAAGAGGTGCGTTATCAAACGCACCTTTTTTATTTCTTATCGGAAAGGATATCATTCATTACTTCAAAAGCATAACGAAGATGAGGAATAACAATGGAGCCTCCAACAATCAATGCAACATTAAAAGTTTCCATGAGTTCTTCTCTAGTGGCACCTTCCTGAATCGAGCGATCAATATGGTAGAAGATACAATCGTTACAACGAAGAACCATAGAGGCAGAGAGACCCATTAGTTCTTTAGTCTTAGCGGGAAGAGCACCATCGATATAAGCTTTATTATCAAGAGCGAAAAATTTATTAAAGTCACGGAAACCGGAATTCAGAATAACATCATTCATATCCGTGCGGTACTTTCTTGTTTCAGAAACAGATTTTTTCATATAGTCCTCAATTAATTAAACTCTTTAGCAAGATAGATGCCAGTAACAGATTCAGGATTCCTGATTATCATTTCAGGAGTTCCCTCCGCAACAATTTCGCCACCAAATTCACCGCCGGCGGGTCCTAGGTCGATTATCCAGTCGGCAGTTTTCACGACATCCAGATTATGTTCCACAATCACCACCGTATTTCCTTTATCGACGAGTTTGCGAAGCACGTCAAGCAGAACGCGAACATCATCAAAGTGCAAACCGGTAGTTGGTTCATCGAGGAAATAAATTGTTTTACCAGTACTAACTTTGCTTAATTCCGTTGCCAATTTAACACGCTGGGCTTCGCCTCCAGAGAGAGTAGTAGCCTGCTGACCCAGTCTAATATATCCAAGTCCCACATCATTAAGAGCCTTAAGTTTGCGACTGATTCTGGGGAGGTCGGTAAAGAATTCCAAGGCATCCCTGGCAGTCATATCTAGTACATCGGAGATAGATTTAGTTTTGAATAAGACTTCGAGGGTTTCCCTGTTATATCTTCTGCCATTACAAGCCTCGCATCTGACATATACATCAGGGAGAAAATTCATTTCAATTTTCTTCAATCCCGCACCTTCGCACTCCTCGCATCTGCCTCCAGAGACGTTAAAGCTAAATCTGCCCGGTTTATAACCTCTTATTTTGGATTCGGGGAGTTGAGTATAAAGGTCCCGAATAAAAGTGAACAAGCCAGTATAAGTAACCGGATTAGAGCGAGGGGTTCTTCCGATTGGAGACTGATCTATTTCAATAACTTTGTCGAGATGTTCAAGTCCTGAAATCTTTTTATAGGGAAGAGGAACAGTTTTAGAGTTATAAAAGTGACGCGAGAGGATTTTAACCAATGTTTCATTTATCAGGGTTGATTTTCCCGAACCACTTACACCAGTAATTGCAACAAATCTCCCCAGTGGAATTGAGAGATTAACAGACTTAAGGTTATTCCCTGATGCTGCGGAGAGAGTAAGATACTTGCCAGTTCCATTACGTCGAATTTCAGGAATTCCGATCTTAGTTTTGTTCCTCATATACTCGAGAGTAAGTGAAGGAGAAGTATTTTTTGATTTAAGGAGTTTTTGGGTATTGCCAATCACGCAAATTTTGCCACCATGATCACCGGCGGCAGGACCTAAATCAATAAGAAAGTCAGAGTTTTCAATTGTTTCCCGATCATGTTCAACCACGATAATAGTATTATCTATGTCTCTAAGATTTTTAAGTGAATTAATGAGTTTAATATTATCGCTTTGATGAAGTCCGATACTTGGTTCATCAAGGACATAAAGAACACCTGCGAGTTGAGTACCAATCTGAGTTGCGAGTCTGATTCTTTGGGATTCACCTCCTGAAAGAGTACGCGCAGTTCTATCGAGAGTAATATAGTCAAGTCCGACATTCAAGAGGAAATCCAATCTAGTCAGTATCTCTTTCAAGACGGGTTTCGCAATAAGAGAGTCGCGGTTGTTTAATTTCACCTCAGAAAAGAAGTGATGAGCTTTCCTAATAGAAAGGTTGGTTGCCTGGGAGATATTCAAACCATTAAACTTAACAGCGAGGGATTCTTTTTTCAATCTGCCCCCCATGCATGAAGGGCAGGGGACTGTACTCATAAATGACTCTGCCCATTCGCGAATCTTGGGGGAGGTAGTATTCTTGAAATAACTAAGAACATAGCCGGTAATACCCGAGAATTTGTGATGATAAGTAACAGACTCACCACCACCATAATTATATGAAAAAGGAATCTTTTCTTTTGTGCCGTAAAGTATGATATCGAGATTTTCTTTGGAGATTTTTGACAGGGGAGTAGAGAAATTAAATCCGAATTTTTTTGCCACAGCTTCAAGTTGAGTAAAAAACCAGATTTGTCTGGGTTTACCGAGCGGGGCAATACCTTCCTGATCTATACTTTTTGATCTGTCGGGGATAATTAGATTAATATCCAAATCTTTTTTCTCCCCCAAGCCGTCACAATCGGGACATGAGCCATAAGGGGAATTAAAAGAGAAAGAATTAGGGGCTAAATCCTGAAAACTGAGTCCACATTCGAGGCAAGCAAAATTGCGGCTAAAAACAGTATCGGTATCACCAGCATTAATAATAAGATTTCCGTTACCATATTTCAGAGCAACTTCTATTGATTCAGTAAGGCGGGATTCAGCTACTTTTGAAACTTTAATCCGGTCAACCAGAATCTCTATATTATGAATTTTATACCGGTCAACTTCAAATCCAGGAAAGAGTTCCAAGAACTCTTTATCGACACGAACTTTTGTAAAGCCATCCTTAGAGATATCGCCAAACAATTCGCGATAGTGTCCCTTGCGACCCCGAATAACCGGTGCCAAAATAGTGATCCTGGTATCAGCCATAGAGTCAAGGATAGTATTAATAATCTGTGAACCGGTTTGTTTTGAGACCGGTTTACCGCAATTATAGCAATAGGGGGTTCCAACCTTCGAATAGAGGAGACGGAGGTAGTCGTAAATTTCAGTAACGGTACCAACGGTTGACCTTGGATTATGTGAAGTTGTTTTTTGCTCGATAGAGATAGCCGGGCTAAGTCCCTCGATGAGATCCACATCGGGTTTTTCGAGCATATCGAGGAACTGCCGAGCATAAGTGGAAAGAGATTCTATATACCTCCTCTGTCCTTCGGCATAGATAGTATCGAAAGCGAGGGAGGATTTTCCAGAGCCAGAGAGTCCAGTTATTACCGTAAAAGTATTACGAGGAATCTCGAGATCAATATTTTTCAAATTGTGTTCGCGGGCACCGCGAACAATTATTTTTTCCTTTTCCAAAAGAATCCAAAAAAAAATTAAATCAATTAGTTATTTTAGTCAAATAGATTTTGAAAATCAATTATTTTTTTATAAAAAAATCAAATATGAAAGAAATTGACGGAAGAGATAAAAACAATTAAAGAAGTTTCGGAGCACAGGATAAAGGAAAAAGGGTCCTTATTCATAGCATTAGCCTTTCCAGTGGATTCAAAGGAGAGAGCAGAAGAGATACTACATAATCTGAGAAGGAAGTATTTTGATGCGACTCATCATTGTTACGCGTACAAATTAAAAGGGGACGAAATCAAGTATTCAGATGACGGGGAACCGTCGGGTACAGCGGGGATTAGAATACTCAAAGGAATTGAGCATTTTGATCTATCAGAAGTGGTGGTTATTGTGATAAGATATTACGGGGGGACCAAGCTTGGGGTTGGTCCTTTGGGGAAAGCCTACTATGAGGCAGCTCACGACTGTTTAGAGAAGGCTGAAAAAGCCGAAAAGCATGCTTACAGGTTTATCAAGATTGAATATCCAGAGGAATTCACGAGTCAAGTTTATCATCTTTTGGGGCAAAGCGAGGTAAGGATAAAAGAAAGCGGGTTTTCGGAACGTCCCTTTATCCTACTGCATATAAAAGCAGGGATTGTTGAGGTGTTCACAGAGCAGTTGAAAAATCAAACTAAAGGGGGGGGAAATGTTGAAATAATGGGAGAAATTGAATATCTTGCAAGGTAAAATTGCGGATAAATGCCAGATAATTCAAAAATATGAAAATTGCACTAAAAATCATTCTAATACTTCTGTTTATTATTGAAATTCACGGTCAGAAGGAAGACACAACAAGTAACCATGGGAAATATGAACTTGTGGACATCAAGTTTGAGGGGAACAGAGCATTTTCATCCTCAACGCTATTTGATGTAATATCGTCGAAGACAACACCCTGGTGGGTTTGGAAATTTCTAAACTCATTCACAAGTCTTGGTCAAGCACCGGTGTATTATGACAGTTCAAATACTAAAAATGACTTAAGATCCATAGAAGCCTTTTATAATAATTACGGGTATTTTGAAGCAAAAGTCAGACACAGGATTGAAGTTAACGAGGAGGAGAAAGAAATTGTGCTCATATTTGAGCTTGAAGAAAACGACCCCTCATTATTCAACCATGTTGAGTTACACGGATTATCAAAAGTACATATACCGTTAGTACATGAGCTGAACATGGCGTTAACCATGGATAAGACGAAAATATACAACGAGGATGTATTAAAAGAATCAATAAACGGGGTGATGATCTCGCTGGGTAATAACGGTTATCTAACGGCAAGATTTGACAGTACGGTTATAGTGAGAGATACGATTGTGAACGTTGCGCTGATGGATATTTACTTCAATGTGGGGAGGAGATATCAGGTAAGTGAGGTAATGATTGATAAAAGGGGACCGGGGGCTGAGTATGTGGAAGATGATATGCTTAAAAGGATAGTGGGAATAAAAGAGTACGATTATTACAGTGTAGAGAGAAACAGACAGAGTCAGGTGAGGTTGTTCAGGACCGGGTTGTTTTCAAACGTAACAGTTGCACCGAGTGTAGCGGATACATTTGGAAGTTTTGTGCCTTTGAAAATATCCGGCAACATTGGGATGATGAATGAATTAGCGCCTGAGATAGTGGTGAACAATCAGCAGAACGCGTTTACGCTTGGAGGCGGAGGGAGCTATATAAGGAAGAATTTTTTTGGTGGAGCAAGAAAGTTTCAGCTAACGGGTTTAGCAGGTGTCAAGGATATTTTCAATACAAACGTATGGACAATATTAAAGCGGTTTACCGTGAATGATACAACCCTGCAAGGTTATTTGGAAGCGAGGATGAAAATTGAGCAGCCATATGTTTTTAACAGACCAATATTCGGAATACTTGAAAGTTATTTCAAGGTTGAGAAGGATATAATATCGGACAGGAAATCATATGGAGGGAAGCTGAGTCTTGAATATGAAATGCCGCGCTATACATTCATAACGGGTTTAACCACGTATTATAATCTGGAAGTGGTAGATGAGAAGTATTATCTGCACAAGATATTAAGTGAATTAAGCGGAGGGAATTTCACACTACAATATCAGAACACGCTTTCGACACTGGGGGCAGATGTGAAGTCATCAAAAACAGATGATCCATTATTTCCGACCAGCGGATACAACCTTTCCTTTATGGTGGAAGAGACCAACGGAATACCATACTTATTATCTAAACTGGGGACTGCAGAATATGCCGAGGCATCATTTTATAAAGGTTTAGTGACGTACGCAAATTACTATTCATTAAATAAAAAGAGGAGTTCGATTTTTGCACAAAAGATAAAACTGGGATTCCTACAGGCATACAGGGGGGATCAGATGGCAATTCCAACTACTAGGAAGTTTTATTCGGGGGGAAGCAACTCGATCAGAGGATGGAGGAGTCAGGAATTAAGTCCGGTTCAGTTAGTGCAATCAATCAGGGACAGTTTGTTAAATATATCGCTTGTTTCATCAGGGGGGACATTATTGATAGAAGGATCCACGGAGTACAGGTGGAGATTTCTTGAGAATGCAGGATTATCGATTTTTGCAGATTACGGAAATGTATTCAATGGTGTCGGAGATTTTGCAATTGAACAAATAGCAGTGGCAGCAGGTCTGGGATTCAGATACTATACACAAATTGCACCGTTCAGAATTGATTTTGGTTTTAAGGTGATAGATCCCAATGACAGGCGGTCTTTTTTGAAGAAACCGTTTTTTAGTTTGATGGAATTTCATTTTGGGATAGGGGAGGCATTCTAACGGATTTAAGAAAGCAACTTGAATTTGTGAATAAAAGATTACCACGAGGAGGTAAAATGAGAAATGTAATAATTATACTTGTGATTTTTTTAAGTTTTTTCTCTTATCCTCAGAACTTAGGAACAGAATCTCCGAAAGGAGTAGTTGAAATAGGCTGGGTAAATTTACAGTGGCCGCCGACAGCACAAATAGATCCCGGGGGGCAAGTAACTGTTTATGCGCAAATCTGGATAGACGGAGTTACACCCGGACCAGGAGCAGGGACCGGGATTTCAGCGTGGATTGGACTGAGTTCCACTAACACAAATCCGAATACATGGACCACATGGGTTCCTGCCACGTATAATGTTGATGTCGGGAATAATGATGAGTTTATGGCAAATCTTACGGAAGTAAATCCGGGGGTATATTATTATGCGAGCAGATTTCAGCAATCGGGGGGAGCGTATGTTTACGGTGGTTATAATGCCGGAGGGGGCGGTTTTTGGGATGGAACAGTAAATGTTTCAGGGGTATTGACAGTAACAGGAGGGGGTGGATTAAATGCGCCTTTATTGTTTGCCCCTGCAAACGCATCTATTAATATACCTTTGACTCCGACTTTAGAATGGAATCCGGTTACGAGTGCAACTAAGTATGTAGTTCAGATTGCCAGTGACGGAGGATTCGGGACGATAGTATATGAAGATACGATAATGACCGATACGAGTATTTCTTTGTTGACTCCCTTGCAGAACAGCACGACATACTCCTGGAGAGTGAAGGCGATGAACGAAACAACGACAAGTCCTTTTTCAGCGGTATGGAATTTTACGACGATAGCAGGTGCACCGGTGATCGGGTGGGTGAATCTGCAATTTCCTGACAGCGCAGTTATTGATGAAGGCGGAAGCGCGACAGTATATGCGAGAATCTGGGCTGATGGTATTACTCCTGGACCGGGAGCCGGAGCAGGGATTTTGGGTTGGATAGGATACAGCACTACCAACACAAATCCGAACACGTGGACTAACTGGATTCAAGCAACTTTTAATAATGATTACGGGAATGATGATGAATATCAAGCAGATATTGGTTCGACATTACCAGCAGGGACATATTACTTTGCGAGCAGATTTCAGCTGAATGGGGGAGAGTATAAGTATGGGGGTTATAATGAGTTAACGACAGGGGGTTTCTGGGATGGGACAAATAATGTGTCAGGTGTACTGACTATAAACCAAGAGATGTTGTTGCCACCGCAAATGATATCACCAGGAAATACGACGACTAATGTCAGCACGACACCAACATTTGTCTGGACAAAGGTGGCGAACGCGACATCCTACAGATTGCAGGTAGCAGAAGATGTTGGTTTCACGATTATGGTAATAAACGATTCTACACTAACGGATACAACAAAAACTCTAACGACTCCCCTCCAGAATAACAAGACATATCACTGGCGGATCAGTTCGCAAAATGCGGGGGGATCAAGTGCATTTTCTACTTCCTGGTATTTCACAACTATTGTGGACATTGGGTGGGTTAATCTTCAATTTCCTGGGAGTGCTTCGATACAAACAGGTGAAGAAGTAACATTTTATGCAAGAGTTTATGCTAGCGGAATTACTGAACCGACAGGACAAGGAGCAGGGATACAAGCCTGGATAGGATACAGCACGACCAATTCGAATCCGAATACCTGGACAAACTGGGTGACTGCGAATTACAATACGGACGCGGGGAATGATGATGAATATCAGGGGGACATAGGTTCGACACTACAAGCGGGAACATATTATGTTGCTTCAAGGTTCATGCTTAATCAGGGGGGCTACAAGTATGGAGGGTACAGCAGCAACGGCGGAGGATTCTGGGACGGTACAACGAACGTATCTGCAATTCTAAATATTACATCTCCCATTCCCGGAGTGCCAGTGCTTATTTCTCCCGGAAATAATTCAATGAGTGTAAGCACCCAACCATTGTTTATCTGGAGTAAAGTAAATAATGCAAACTTGTACAGGTTACAAGTTGCTACTGATGCAGGATTCAGTAGTATGGTCTTTAACGATTCAACAATAACTGACACGAGTAAACTAATTACCGGACAGCTTGAGAATAATAAACTATATTACTGGAGAGTGGCTGCGAAGACAGCAAGCGGGTGGGGAGCTTATTCTGTAATTTGGAGTTTTAACACTGCACCAGCAATTCCGGGAACACCGGTTTTACTGCTCCCGATTAATAATAGCGTGAATGTCACAATTTCACCCACATTCCAATGGTACAAAGCAGGAGGAATGGTGATTTCATACAGACTACAGGTTGCCACCGATGCAGGATTCAGCAACATAATTTATACTGATTCAACAATTACTGATACGAGTAAGACCTTACCTTTTGCTTTGACATACAATACATTATATCACTGGAGAGTAAGATCACGCAACGCGGCGGGAGAGGGGGGATGGTCTGCGGTATGGAATTTCAGGACTGTTATCGAGAAACCGACGGTGCCGGTGCTTGCACTTCCATTAAACAATGCAACGGGACTAATACAGCCAATTTTACTAAAGTGGAGAGGGGCGCTAAGGGTGGAAAAGTATGAGTTGCTGGTATCAACGAGTAACACGTTTGGAACGATAACTCACAGAGATACTTTACTGACAGATACGAGCAAAGCAATTTTCGGGCTGGGAAACAATATTGTTTACTACTGGAAGGTAAGAGCGAAGAATATTGGAGGAATAAGCGAATGGTCAGAGATCTGGAATTTCAAGACGAAGGATACTGTAACGCAGGTTGGGAATGAGTTGGTACCTGAGGAGTTTTCGTTAGGACAGAACTATCCGAATCCTTTTAATCCGGTGACGGTAATTAGTTATAACATTCCCGAAAGGGGGCATGTTCTGTTAAGCGTTTTTGATGTTTTAGGAAAGAGGGTGAGATTACTAGTAGATATGGAGCAGAATGAGGGAAGATATGAAGTGAAGTTCGAAGCAGGAGATTTACCATCCGGGATATATTTTTATAGCCTTCAGACAGGAAAATTTTCTGAAATTAAGAAAATGATACTGATGAAATAATCAACAATTGCCGGAGGGAAAATTGAACGAATTTGGAGGCTACTTAAAGGCAACTTAGATCGAAGTTTGGTATAAAATGTCACTTTTTGTGTACATTTTGTCAAACTGCGAAATTCTGCAAAAAAAGCAATATTTGAAATCGGAGAGTTTCATAGATTTGTTGAATTATTTGACATAATTTGGCATATAAAATACAAGGGTGAGAGTAGTGTACAAAAAATACAGTGCATGGTAACAAAGAGTGAATTATTTTTGTAAAGAAAGAAAAAATTATTAATAATTGGATAAACTTGTGTGAAGCAAGTTAACCAAAAAGAAAATGTGAGAAATAATTTATAACAATTGAGACTTATAATGAGATTGATTGCTACGATAGTATTGATGATGGTTATGATGGGGTTAAATTCATTGGCACAGGAAAACACATATTCACCAAAATTCCTGACTGATGGGACTATTTTGGTTGTTTATGATTCTACTTCTCCGGGGTGCAGGGTTAGTCTGGACTCGGTAAAGAGTTATTTTAACTTTTATAATGTGTCATACGAATCATTTAACCGAGGTAATGAGTTAGTTCCCACAATCAGATCATTCAGAGGGTATAAGATGATCATTTGGCTTGGGGAGGGAACGAGTGTAATGAGTGGTCGGCAGAAGGATTCATTAAAAGCCTATCTGAATAATCCTCAGGGAGAAAAGCCGAAGTTAATAATCATAGCTGAGGATGTGGGATATACACTTGGAAGCAATACTTCACCAATACTGGATCTTGATTTTTGTAACAATTATCTAGGTTTCAATTTTCTGGCTGACAGACCACCAACGGGTTCAAATCAGGCGTTAATCTGGGTTCATATGCCGACGATTACAAATCACAGGGACAGCACAACCGGATTCTGGCCTGATGTGATGCAGTTATATAATCCATTTGTCGGGGATGACTTAATCAGGTACAGTAACGGAATGTCGAACGGAATAGGAAAAATATCAACAAATTTTAATACGGCAGTTTTTGGAGTTGATTTTCAGTCTTTGAAACCTTCGTATATAAGTCCAGCGGGTTCAGCGCAAAGGAGATTATTATACTGGGCGATGATGTATGTGGAGTATGACGGGGAAATATTTTCTGATGCGACAGGAAAACTTACCTGGCAATCTACTTTAAACATCAAGAATGCCAGTAACACGGGGGGAAATCTGGATTTCGGAATGGCGCCAACAGCAACGAACAATATTGATATAGAGCTTGGGGAGAGTCCTTTAGGAGTAGTGCCACCAGCATCGACTTTTGATACAAGATTTGAATTGCCAACAACGAGTTCGGTATATTCGCTAAAAGACTACAGGGACAACACTCTCGGCGAGGTAATCTGGAAACTTAATTTTCAACCAGGTGGCGGAGGTTATCCAATTACATTTTCCTGGACGGCCTGGGTGCTGCCTGTGGGGGAGTTCAGACTAAGAAATAACGCTGCGGGGACAATCGTAAATGTTGACATGAAAAGTGACAGTATATATGTACTAAACAATACAGGGGTAACGAGTCTTGAGATTTATTATCAGAAAGAGCTATGCGGGAATATTAACCTGAATGCGGGTTGGAATATAGTTTCAGTACCGGTAAATGCAGTTGATATGAGTAAAACAACGCTTTTTCCGGAGGCCACTTCACCATTATATGGATTCAGCAACGGGTATGTTAACACTGACACAGCAAGAAGCGGCAAGGGCTACTGGGTGAGATATGGAAGTTCAACAGTAAAGAACATCTGTGGAACACAAGTGGAGCCAAATACCGTAGCGGTAAAAAGCGGGTGGAACTTAATAGGGATTTATACAAGCAGCGCAGTTGTGAGTAATTTAACAACAACTCCAGCTAATATAATAACATCACCATTTTACCAATACAATAATGGCTATCAATCTGCAACGACGCTTGAGACGGGGAAGGGTTTCTGGGTAAGAGTAAATTCGGACGGGTTTATAAATCTGAACAATATGTTTTTAGAAAAGGGGAGAAACGAAAATTTAATTGTTCAGGATTTCAGTACTTTTAGGGAGATAACAGTCAGGGACGGGAATCATAACGTGGGGTATTTATATGCAGCGAATAAGGATCAGAGCCTGAGTGTTTACGATTTACCGCCATTACCACCGGAAGGAGTGTTTGACATAAGATTTGCAAGTCAAAGAAGTGTGGAATTACTAAGGGGAAAATTCCAAGAGATAAAAATCTATTCAGCTTTATATCCGGTTGAATTCACTGCCAATAAAAAGATGAGATTCAAAATCGAAACCGGAAACGAGAGAGAGGAAAAAGAACTAAACGAAGGGGAAAAACTTATGATAAGCGAGGGGAGCAGAATATTTGTAAGTGAAGAAGAAATGCCTGTGGAGTACAGACTTACACAGAATTTTCCAAATCCATTTAATCCTTCGACAAAAATAAATTATCAGATTCCGGAAGGGGGAAGGGTTACAATGAAAGTATATGATGTGCTTGGAGTAGAAATAGCGACTTTAGTAAACCGGGAACAAGATGCGGGCTACTATGAGATTGAATTCAATGCGGCAACAATTCCAAGCGGAGTATATTTTTATGAACTGCAAATTGGTGATTTCAGAGAGATAAAAAAGATGATGGTAATCAGGTAAGTTGACAGAAACAAAAAGGAATTGAAAAATTAATATTGCATTGATGAAAAAGGTTTTTTTTGTAATATGGTTATTAGCCGTATTTAATTTCAGCCAAACACCCGAGGTGGATATTCCGCTTGAAGTAAATGACGGAGCAGGGGGGAGCGCAATACTATACTTCGGGCTTGACCCAATAGCAACTGATGAGATGGACTGGAGTTTAGGAGAATTACCATTACCGCCATTACCGCCACAGACAATTTTCGATGCCAGATTTAATCTGCCAAACGGAATGGAGAGTTCATTAAAAGATTACAGGCAGGGGACAAATACTTTTTCGGGAGTAAAGGAATACAGAATTCAATATCAGCCCGGTGCAGGGAGTGTTATAAATATAATATGGAATTTAGTGCCGGGGGTAACAGGATTGCTGCAGGATCTTTTTGGGGGGGTTGTAGTAAATGTTTCGATGTCAGGAAGTGGTTCATATCAGGTGACAAATCCCGGGGCTCTGGACAAGCTCAAAATGACAATAACATATGCTTCACCATCACTAATTTCTCCCCCGAACGGGGCAGAGAATATTCCAATTCTGCCGACATTGAGTTGGAATAGTCTTACCGGAGCAATAAACTACGGATTATACATTGCAACTGACGATGGTTTTAATAATCCAGTATATACAGATACACTAATTGTTGACACGTCAAAAACTTTAACGAGTGCATTAAATCCAAATACAGTTTACTATTGGAAAGTGAGAGGAATAAACGCAAACGGAGGATTACTTTATTCAGCTACACGGAGTTTCAGGACTATTAGAACGATTGGATGGGCTAATCTGCAATACCCCGGAAATCAAACAATTACGCAAGGGGAAAATATCACTGCTTATGGAAGAGTTTATATTGCAGGAGTAACACCCGGGGCAGGGGGCGGACCTGGAATATCAGCGTGGATTGGTTACAGTTCGCAAAACAGTAATCCGGAAACCTGGACGAACTGGGTATCTGCGGTATATAATCAAGATTACGGAAATAATGACGAGTATCAAGCAAGTTTTGGAGAGACATTAGCGATGGGGGAATATTATTTTGCCAGCAGATATCAATACAATAACGGACCTTACGCTTATGGGGGATATAGTGCATCAGGAGGAGGATTCTGGGACGGGATAGATAATGTATCGGGTAGGCTGACAGTGTTATCTGAACTGCCGGGAGTGCCGAGTTTAATTTCACCGGAGGATAATGCCGTCAGCGTTAGTATTTTACCGACATTTACCTGGGGGACACCAATCAATGCAACAGTGTACAGACTGCAGATAGCAAAAGATTCAGGTTTTGGTAATTTAATAGTAAATGATTCGACAATAACAGATACGTCAGAAACAATTACAACATCACTGGAAGAACTGACAAAGTACTACTGGAGAGTGAGCGCTAAGAATATAAGCGGAACAAGTGCGTTTTCCAATACACGAAGCTTTACTACCAGAGATACAACGACAAATCTGGAAGAAGAGCCAGGCATAAGCGATTTTGTCCTTTATCAAAACCACCCAAATCCATTTAATCCTGTAACCTCGATTAAGTATAGAATTCCAATCAGAAGTCATGTCACCTTAAAAGTATTTGCAATAACCGGGAATGAACTGGCGGTTTTAGTTAACAGAGAACAGGATGCCGGATTTTATGAAGTAAATTTTAACGGAGCAAATAATCCGAGTGGTGTTTATTTTTATGAAATTAACACAGGGAAATACAGAAGTTATAGAAAAATGATTTTGTTGAAATAGTAGAAGAAATGATATAAATCACAAATAAGAATTGTACTTTGTATCTTGATTTTTTTATCGGTAATTTTAATTGAGAAGTAGAAAAATTTAAGTATAGAGAATGGAGTGGAAGATGAAAAGATTCGTTACACTTATGTGGGTAATACTAATCAGCATTATGAATTATGCTCAGACACCACAGGTGAGCATACCGATAACAATTAATGACGGGGCAGGAGGCTCACAAGTTCTTTACTTCGGGTTAGACCCGACGGCAACTGACGGAATTGATGGTACGCTTGGTGAGGCGGTGCTTCCTCCATTGCCACCGACCGGGGTATTTGACGCAAGACTTAATCTTCCGAACGGAACGGAAAGTTCGCTAAGGGATTACAGGCAGGGAAGCAATTCATATTCGGGGTCAAAGGACTACACTATACAATATCAAGTTGGAAGCGGAACAGAAATTAATTTAATTTGGAATTTTGTACCGGGAATATCAGGCAGGCTTCAAGATATTGTTTTGGGGAATTTAATTGATGTTAATATGAATGGAAGCGGTTCATATAAGGTGAGCAATCCAGGTGTTTTTGTTAAATTAAAGATGACAATCACATATACTCCACCGACATTAAATTTACCTGCTAACGGTGCAACGAATCAGTGGCTTACAACAACATTTACATGGAACAGTGTAACAAATGCAACGAAGTACGGGCTTTATGTTGCAACCAACAGCGATTTTTCGAACATAGTATTCAGCGATACGACAATTACCGGGACATCTAAAACTTTAGCCACCGCTCTCAATACATACACTGTTTACTACTGGAGGATTATCGGGATTAGCGAGAACGGAAGAGCAATTTATTCAGAGACAAGAAGTTTCACAACAGCAAAGCCAATCTTCTGGGCAAATCTGCAGTGGCCTGATCAGGCAACAATTGAGGTGGGGGGGAGTATGACTGCATATGCGCAGATATGGATTGACGGAATTACTGCAGGTGCGGGGCCAGGGAGCGGTATTTCGGCCTGGATAGGATACAGCACCTCAAATACTAATCCAAATACCTGGACAAACTGGGTACCGGCTACTTATAATTTGAATGTCGGAGACAATGATGAATATATGGCGAGTATAGGAGCTGACCTTCCGGCAGGGACATATTATTTTGCAAGTCGTTTTCAGTTTGCGGGAGGCGCTTATTATTATGGCGGATTCAATAACGGGGAATGGAATGGGACGACCAACATTTCGGGAGTTTTAACCATAACCACTCCTTTGCCGGGAATTCCAAATCCACTCACTCCCGGGAATGGCTCCACAGGTATTGGGATTTCTCCAATGTTCATATGGAACACTGCTGCCAATGCGACACTTTACAGATTGCAAATTGCAACAGATGCAGGATTTTCAAATATAGTATTTAACGATTCAACAATAACCGACACGACTCACACTCTGACTGCAGAGTTAAATTACCTAACACAATATTTTTGGCGAGTTCAGGCAAAGAATGCAGCAGGTACAAGTAACTTCTCCGGAACACAAAGCTTTACAACGGTCAGGGGGATTGGCTGGGCGAATTTGCAATTTCCGCCAAGTGCGGAGATAAGTGTAGGGGGGAACGCTACATTCTACGCGAGAGTATATGTCTCCGGAATTACGGAACCGGCGGGACAAGGGAGTAACATTGAAGGGTGGATAGGATACAGTACAACCAACACAGACCCGAGCACATGGACTGATTGGGTACCGGCTACCTATAACGCAGATTATGATAACAATGATGAATATATGGCTACATTCGGATCGACTTTACCTGCGGGGACATATTATGTAGCATCAAAATTCAGGTACTTGTCCACAGAAGGGGGTCCGCCAAATAAATATGGCGGATACAGCGAAGGTGGAGGAGGATTCTGGGACGGGGTTAACAATATATCATCAGTTTTAACTGTAACATCGGCAGTTCCACCGGCAGCACCTACGCTTGTTTCACCTGTTAATGGAGCAACAGCACAGAGTACTTTGCCTACGCTTGAATGGAATGCGTCATCGGGAGCAACATCCTACAGATTGATAATCGCAACGGATGCAGAATTTAGCGATATAGTATACAATGATTCTACGATAACGGACACAAGTAAGACCTTAACATCTGCACTTCAAAATTACAAAACTTACTACTGGAAAGTAAGTGCAAAGAGTGCAGGCGGGACGAGTGCGTATTCAGTGGCGTGGAATTTCAGAACAATTGCGGTGATAGGCTGGGCAAACTTCCAAGCTCCAAACACATTAACATTAAATGTTGGTAGTGGTGATATATTTTATGCAAGAGTGTATGCACAGAATATAACGGATGCAGCAGGACAGGGATCGGGAATTTCTGCATGGATAGGCTACAGTACTACCAACACAGATCCGAGCACATGGACAGAATGGGTGCCGGCTACATATATTAATGATCAGGGGAATAATGATCAGTACAGAGCATATCTGGGGAACACACTACCAGTTGGAACTTATTACATTGCATCAAGATTTGCATTAAGTGTAACAGATGGGGGACCGGCTTATGTATATGGTGGCTACAGTTCAGGTGGGGGAGGGTTCTGGAACGGAACAACGTATATTTCAGGGGTACTAACAATAAGGTTACCGATTCCGTCAACCCCTTCACTAACGGCTCCTGTGTACAACGCAACGGGAGTGAGCACACTGCCAACATTTACATGGACTTCAGTAAGTTATGCTGAAACTTACAGGCTTCAAGTGGCAACAGATCAGAACTTTACTAACATTATTTTTGATGATTCAACACTTACAGCCACATCAAAAACCCTAACAAGCGCACTTGAGAACAACAGGCTTTACTACTGGAGAGTAAATGCAAAGAATGCAAGCGGGACAAGTAGTTATACGGGAGCTTACAAATTTACCACAGAGGCAGCAATCGGTTGGGCCAATCTTCAGCATCCGTCGTCAACAGTGATTAACACAGGAGGGAGTGCAACATTTTACTCAAGGGTATATGCACAGAATATTACTGAAGCAACAGGACAGGGGGCAGGGATAACAGGCTGGATAGGTTACAGCACAACGAACACAAATCCGAATACATGGACGAACTGGGTAC
>ERZ795059.887-NODE-887-length-35496-cov-7.124263_pt1 | contig 35496 bp, 30 predicted proteins | sample MGYA00375143_ERZ795059 | MGnify/ENA primary metagenome ERZ795059 (study PRJEB30188, sample SAMN05720168) | activated sludge metagenome | isolation source: Anaerobic digester | place: USA | collected 2015-01-07 ... | reverse complement strand
ACACTGGATGGTACACTCTTTCCCTACACGACGCTCTTCCGATCTCAACGGCTCAGAGGCTGTCCCTTTCATGGGCTGCCCGGCACAGGGACAAGTGGGCTATCGCGAGATCGACATGGTCGAATGTGACCTGCGCAGCTGGTGCCACATTGTCGTCGCGCAAGGGACCAACGGCTGGTCGAACATGTGCGCTTTCCCGGTTGATGGGGCCTTCCATGTGTTCACTCTGAACTGGACTGCTTCAGCGGTGTCCGTCTCCGTGGATGGTGCGTCGACGGGTTGCAGCTATGCGAACGCGGCGCTGAAGGATTCGATGTTCCTGATCATCCAGACCCAGACCACAGACGCCACCGGCGTCGGAGGCATGCCGAACAATGCAAACCTGCCGACGACCCTGCAGGTCGACTATGTGAAGGTGACGCAACCGTAAGAGTCTGACGCCCCTGTCGGACCAGTGCTGACAAAGCGGCAGGCGTTCGCCAAATGCCTGCATGTCGTTAGGTGAGGGTGCTGGCGCGAGGCTTTTCATCGCCGGGCTGAACTGGCGATCCCTTACATGTGATATCCAGGGTTCTGGTTGGCCGGGCGAATTAGGCTAGTCAGTGTCAAGTTACGGACACTGACGCCAGATCGCTTGGGGAATATCGTGAAAGCCAGACTGTTGAACTCGGTTCTCTTGGCCTGCGCGGTTTGCGTTGCGCCCGCTGGTTCTGCGCAGACGCCGAAGCCGTCCCCCAACTATAGCGCGCCGAAGACATCGTTTGGGCATCCCGACCTTGAGGGCGTCTGGACCAGCAACTTCATGACGATGCTGGAGGGCGCGCCGGACGTGCCGCTGGTGCTGCCGGAAAAGGAAGCGAAGGAGTATGTCGACCGTGCGGTCGATGCCTTCGCCGAAAGAACGACAAAGGGCCTCGACCCGGAACTGCCGGAGATCGCAAAGGCGACAGAGGGGCTGCCGATCGTTCGTGGAGAGCGGCGAACGCGCACGGTTGTGCAACCGGCGAACGGCGTTCTGCCATACACCGCCGAAGCACGGAAAGAGTCGAAGGCTGGGCCGGTCACCAAGCGCTATGACAACCCGGAAGAGCGGCCGGCGTGGGAGAGATGCCTTGTCGGCCTGGCCGTGCCGCCAGTGACGAACATCGGCGCAGGCAGCCTGAACCCGCGCCAGATTTTCCAGACCAGCGCGGATCAGCTCATCATCCATTCCGAGTATGGCGATGAGGCGCGCCTCATTCCGTTCGCTGCGACCCACAAGCCAAAGGTGCTTCACAACACGTCGCTGGGGGATTCGATCGCGCGCTGGGAAGGCGACACGCTGGTGATCGAGACGGTGAGCCTGCCGGAGGCGGATAGGGTTCGTCTCGTCTCTAACCTCGTCGTCACCAAGAACAGCAAGGTGATCGAGCGCTACACACGGCTTTCCGAAAACGAGCTGCTGTATCAGTACACGGTCGAGGATCCGGCCATCTACACCGCGCCGTGGTCGGCCGAGTATTCGCTGTATCGTACCGACCAACGCATGTTCGAAAGCTCCTGCCACGAAGGCAATTACGCCCTGAAGAACATCCTTCAAGGTGGACGGGTGGCGGATATGCGACTGGCAGACGCGCAGCGCTGATAGCGACCCCGGACCTGCGCTGCCGTCTGACGCCAGCCGAGGGCTGCCGCGATCAGGGCGCAGCTTCGGGATCGGGAAGGTTCGCGAAGCGAACTCTGAAAAGGCTATGGCGGAGAGGGTGGGATTCGAACCCACGGTAGAGTTTCCCCTACGACGGTTTTCAAGACCGTTGCCTTAAACCACTCGGCCACCTCTCCCGCGCGGACCATGTATTCGCGATTGCAGGCAAAGAAAATGGTTTATGCGCGCCCGGCCCCGCTTTGAGCGGTCGGGCAGGGCGAAGCGCCATTATTGGGGATTTTCGGAGGTTTCTGGGCGCCTGCAGGCGTGGTCGCGAGCAATTTCCGGCTGGCCGGTAAGGTTTGGGCGCGGTCTGGCAAGATTGCAGAAAATTGCATCGATCCTGGTTTCCGGGCCGAAACCGGGCAGGGTTAAGTTGCCCACATGTCGCCAGTAGAGCGGCTCGAACCACGGCAAAAAGCGGTGGTGCGATCTCAGTAGGGGATGTGGTGATGACGGGCGTGAGCAAGGTGCGCGTGGGTATCAGTGCGCGGATGGTGACGGGTGCGGCGATTCTCGCGGCAGTGTTCACTGTTGGCGGCGCAGATGCGTCGTGGGCCCAGGGACCTGCCCCCATTGTTTACAAATCTTCTGCTCCGGCTTCGACGCCGATGGTGCGTTTCGAGAACCGCGGGGACGGCATGTCGATCGCGGTTGCCCCGCATGCGCCGATCCCGACTTTTGCGAACTCGCCGGTTGCGACCGATCTGGTGAAAGCCAGCTTTGGACCGGCGCCGAAATCGTCTGTCTCGCCGATCGAAGCGCCGCGCGGGCTTGCGGCGGCGGCCACGTTTGCCGAACCGTATGCTGGCCCTCCCTATCAGGTTGCGGGCAAATGGTATGTGCCGGCTTATGAGCCGAACTACGATGAAGTGGGCGTTGCGTCCTGGTACGGGCCGACATTCCACGGCAAGGATTCGGCTTCGGGCGAAGTGTTCGACGAGATGGCGATGACGGCCGCTCACCCGACGCTGCCGATCCCCTCGCTGGTGCGCGTGACGAACCTCGAGAACAACAAGACGGTGATCGTTCGCCTGAATGATCGCGGCCCGTTCGTGGATGACCGGATCATCGATCTGTCGAAAGCGGCAGGCGCGGCGCTCGATCTGCATGGCAAGGGCACGGCCAAGGTTCGCGTGCAGTATGTCGGCCCTGCTCCGGCTGAAGCCAATGCGGCCCCGGTGCTGCCGGTCGCTGAGAAGCTGGTGGTTCGTTCGGAAGCTCTCTCTCCGGTTGCGGTCAAGGCTGCGCCGGCTCCGGCGGTTCGCCAGGCCGATGCACGCGGGTTCTTTCTGCAGGCCGGCGCGTTCGCTGATCTTGGCAACGCCAACCTGCTCCGCGACCAGCTGCGTGCGAATGGCCCGGTGTCGATCAAGGCGGTTCAGGTCAACGGGACCGAGTTCTACCGCGTGATGGTGGGTCCGTGGGCGTCGCGCGCTGACGCTGAGCAGGCGCAAATGCGACTTCAGGCGGCGGGTACGAAAGCCCTCGTCGTGGCCAAACTCGACTAGGGGTCCGCCAGGTGGAGCCGGGGGCAGGGCAGGGATGCCCGGCGCCGCGGCGGCCGCTGGCCGCAAACGCCTGTAAACAGCGACTTTCTGGCGGTTGACGGAGCTACCCGAAGCGCCTTCATGTGGGCGGATTCTCAAGGGAGTCTGCGCACATGCGCTTCATCGCCGGAACCCTGCTCGCAGGCCTTATCGTGTCGTCCGCCATTGCCCAGCCGCCGGCTGCACCGCCCGTGGCTGCGCCTGAGCCAGGCGCTGCTCTGGCGACCGATCCGCTGAACACGGCGGCGACCTACGCCTTCATCATGGATGGCGACAGCGGCATTCCGCTCTACTCCAAGCGCGGCGACGAGCCGATGATCCCGGCTTCGATGTCGAAGCTGATGCTCTATTACATGACGTTCGAGCGCCTGAAGGCCGGACGTCTGACGATGACCGACCAGTTCAGTGTGAGCGAGCATGCGTGGCGCACCGGCGGTGCGGGTACGGATGGCTCGACGATGTTCCTGCCTCTCAACTCCAAGGTCTCGGTCGAGGACCTGCTCAAAGGCGCGATCATCGTGTCCGGCAATGATGCTTGCATCGTGCTTGCTGAAGGATTGTTCGGGAGCGAGGAAGCTTATGCGCGTGCGGCGACTGCGCGCGCCAAGGAGCTGGGCATGACCGGCTCCACATTCGCGAACGCGACGGGACTGGACGCTCCCACTCACCGCATGAGCGCGCATGACATTGCGTTGATCGCGCACCGCATCATCAAGGACTTCCCGGAATTCTATCCGCTGTTCCGCGAGCCCGAGTTCACGTTCAACAAGACGCGCCAGTACAACCGGAACCCGCTGCTTCGCGAACTCGACGGTGCAGATGGCGTGAAGACGGGGCACCTTTCGGTTTCGGGCTATGGCCTGGTCGGCTCGGCTATTCGCGAAGGCAAGCGGCGCATCATCGTTCTGAATGGTCTCGCGAGCGAGACGGATCGCAAGAAGGAAGGTCCGCGCGTGATGCGGTCGGCGTTCCTTGATTTCACGGCGTCGACGCTTGTGAACAAAGGCGCGGAGGTTGCGGTGGCCGATGTGTGGCTGGGCGAGGACAAGAAGGTTTCGCTGGTCGCCACCGAAAGCTACGCGACGGGCCTGCACATGGACGCCGTTCCGAAGATCAAGGGCACGGTCACCTACAAGCAGCCATTGCTGGCGCCGGTGAAGGAAGGCGATATTGTCGGGGAACTGATCATTTCGGCGCCAGGCACGCCTGACAAGAAGATCCCGGTCGCCGCCGGCAAGTCGGTGAACCAGCTTGGACTGCTCGGCAAGGCGATGGTCGGCCTGCGTGGCGAGGACGACGAGGAAGAAGAAGGCAAGAAAGAGTAGGGATTGGCGACGCGCGGCCGTTTCATCACGCTGGAAGGAGGCGAGGGCGTCGGGAAATCCACTCTGGCGACCGCTCTGGAGGCGCGACTTGTCGCGCGCGGCATCAAGGTGGTGCGGACACGCGAGCCGGGGGGCACGCCTGGCGCGGAGGCGATACGGCGCCTGATCCTGAACCCGCCGGCGGAGGTCACGGGTTGGGAGCCTATCGCAGAAACCTTGCTGTTCTATGCAGCGCGCACCGATCATCTGGATAAACTCATCCGCCCTGCGCTGGCAGCGGGCAGCTGGGTGATCTGCGATCGCTTCTCGGATTCGACGCGCGCCTATCAGGCGGCAGCTGGTCATGTTCCGAGTGAGCACATCGAAACGATCGACAGGATCTGCGTTGGCGACACTACACCCGATATCACGCTGATCCTCGACCTGCCCCTTTCGGCGGCGCGCGAACGGATGATTGCGCGCGCCAACGACAAGGACGCAATCGAGTCTCGCGTGGCCAGCTATCATGAAGCCGTCCACAAGGCGTTTCTCGACATAGCGCGAGCTAACCCGCGACGCTGTGTGGTGCTCGATGCGTCTGCCGCGCCGGACGCGCTGGCGATCGCCGCGCTTGCCGCCATCGACGCACGTCTCAGCGGAGACCGCTGATGGAGGTGGCGTCATCAGAACTCGGACATGTCGTCGGCCACGCCGCCGCCAAACGCGAATTCCTGTCGGCGGTGGAAAGCGGCAAGCTGCATCATGGATGGCTGCTGCGTGGACCGCGCGGCGTCGGCAAGGCGCGACTGGCGATCCAGTTCGCAATGCACTTGCTTGGCAATGGCGACGGCGAGTTGACTGCAAATGCGGAGACGCAAGTTGGCCGGCTGATAGCGGCTGGCAGCCATCCGGATTTTCGTATCGTGCGACGCCCCATCGACGACAAGGGCAAGCAGAAATCCGAAATTCCGGTCGATAGCGTCCGCGCACTTTCAGAGTTCTTCTCGATGCGCCCCGCGATGGGCGGCTGGCGCATAGCCATCATCGACTCTGTCGACGAGATGAACCGCCATGGCGAGAACGCCATCCTCAAGACATTGGAAGAGCCGCCGAGCCGGGCCGTTCTGTTTCTGATTTCGCACGGCGAGCAATTGCTTCTACCGACGGTGCGCAGTCGGTGTCGCGTGCTGCGGTGTGGCGCGCTGAGCGAGCACGAGACGTTATCGTCGCTTGCGCAGGCCGGCGTGATGGGGTCGCGCGCTGACGAAATCGCGCGCATCGCTCCGGGCCGCCCCGGTCGTGCGCTTGAGCTTGAAGGCGCTGATGCCGGCGCGGCGGCTGACGCCATATCGAGTGCTGTTCGACATCTTGCGGACTCCGATGCCCGCAGCCTGCACACGGCGTTGATGCACGCAGCCAAGAGCGATGCAGCCATGGCGGCGGCGATGGAGTCGTTGCGCGCCAGCCTGCAGAAGCGCGCAGCCCGCGAGAGCGATCCTGTCATCGCCGGAGACTGGGCGTCGGCCGCACTTGATGTAATGCGCATCGACGCCGAGGCGCAGGCGCTGAATCAGGATCGCGCGCAGACGATCGCCGCTGCGCTGTCGCGCGTCGCGCGTCTTGCACGATCGGGCGCCTGACGATGCTGTTCGATACGCACGTCAATCTGCATGCGGAGCAATTCGCCGGAGAGGTCGACGACATTCTTGCGCGAGCGCGTGTCGCGGGCGTGACGCGCTTCGTGACGATCTGCGACCGCCTTGATCGCTATCCCGCCGTGCGCGCGATCGCAGAAGCCAATGACGACATCACGTGCACGGTCGGCGTGCATCCGCACTATGCGAAGGACTACTGGTCGCTCGAAGCGAAGACGCTTGTCGAGGAAGCTCGCCATCCGAAGGTGGTCGGCATTGGTGAGACCGGGCTCGACCAGCACTATGGCTATAGCGACATCGTTCTGCAGGAGCGCAGCTTCGTGGAGCACATTCACGCGGCGCGCGAGACCGGATTGCTGCTGGTGGTCCACACGCGCGAGGCCGATGACCTGACCGGCGACATCCTTGAGCGCGAGTTCAAGCGCGGACCGTTCCGTATCCTGATGCACTGCTACACGAGCGGGCCACGGCTGGCCGAGCGGGCGCTCGATCTAGGCGCCAGCTTTTCGGTTTCCGGCATCCTGTCGTTCAAGGGCGCGACGGACGTGCGCGACGTGACCGGCAAAGTTCCGCTGGAGCGGATCATCCTTGAAACCGACTGTCCGTATCTCGCGCCGATCCCGCATCGCGGCCGACGCAACGAACCGGCGTATCTGGTGGACGTCTGTCGCGCCTTCGCCGACCATCGCGGCCTGACTTTCGAGGAGGCTGCGCGCCTGACGACCGCCAACGCCATTAAGCTGTTCCAGAGGCCCGGATGAGCGCTGTGGGGTCAAAGGGCAGGTTGCAGATCCGTATCCTTGGGAGCGGCTCGTCCGGCGGCGTTCCGCGGATCGGCAATGACTGGGGCGCCTGTGACCCGGCCGAGCCCCGGAACCGCCGGTCGCGCTGTTCGATCCTGATCCGGTCCTGGGCGCCGGGCGCGACCCAGCCAACCCTGGTGCTTGTGGATACCTCGCCGGACATGCGCGAGCAGCTTCTGGCGGCCCGGATCGACCGACTGGACGCCGTGCTGATGACCCACGAGCACGCCGACCAGTGCCATGGGATCGACGACCTCAGGGCGCTGGTGATCCGGCACCGGAAGCGGATGCCGGTGCACATGGACCAGGTGACCGGCGATATCGTCGGCCAGAGGTTCGCGTACTGCTTCGAGGGCTCGGGCGGCTATCCGGCCATCCTGGAGAAGAAGATGGACCTGGAGGACGGGCAGGTTGTCCGGATCGAGGGGCCGGGCGGGCCTGTGGATATCCTGACGCTGGCTCAGGATCATGGCGGGATCCCGTCGCTGGGCTTCCGCATCGGAACCTTTGCCTATTGCAACGATGTGGTCCGGCTGCCGGAGGCAACGCTGGCGCGCCTCGGCGGGCTGGACACGTTCGTGGTCGACGCGCTGCGCTACACAGACCATCCGACCCATGCGAGCGTTTCGCAGGCCTTAGCCTGGATCGACCGGATCAAGCCAAGACGGTCCGTGCTGACGAACCTTCATGTCGATCTGGACTACCGGAAGCTCAGGGCAGAGCTGCCGGCGGGCGTCGAGCCCGCCTACGACGGGCTCGAACTGGAAATCACGCCAAATGCTTGATTTCAGTCCAATCAATATTGCCCATAATGTTGATTATGCGACTTGCGTATATGGGGGTTTGAGCGATGGCTGATCCGGCCTCGACAAAATCCGGCGCCGGCGGTGGCCCGGCTTCGAGCCAAACTAAAGACCGCTCCCTCCCCTCATCGGGGGACGCATGGCGCGATCTGGTGACGTTAATGGCCAGGCTACGGACGCCCGGGACCGGATGCCCATGGGACATCGAGCAGACCTTCGAGACGATCGCGCCTTACACGATCGAGGAAGCCTACGAGGTCGCTGACGCTATCGAGCGGAAAGACATGGGGGAGTTGAAGGGCGAACTGGGCGATCTGCTGTTCCAGTCCGTGTTCCACGCGCGCATGGCGGAGGAAGCCGGACACTTCACGATCGACGACGTGGTTCGGGGCCTCGTGGACAAGATGGTCGACCGGCATCCGCATGTCTTCGGCGACAAAGTTATCCACAGCGCGGACGCCCAGACCGGCGCCTGGGAGGTCATGAAGGCCGCCGAGCGAGCCCGGAAGGCTGAGAAGGTCAAGGATGGGCCGTCGAGCGCGCTGGACGGCGTGGCGCTGGCTTTGCCGGCGCTGATGCGGGCGGAGAAGCTGGCCAAGCGGGCTGGGCGGGTTGGGTTCGACTGGCCGTCGGTCGGGCCGGTTCTGGAGAAGCTGCAGGAGGAGATCGGCGAGCTTGAGGAGGCGATCTCGGCGCCAGTGAAGGATCAGGCCCACATCGCCGAGGAACTTGGCGACATGCTGTTCGTGGTGGCGAACCTTTGCCGGAAGCTGTCCGTCGACCCGGAAGAGGCACTTCGCAACGCGAACGCAAAGTTTGTGAAACGATTTTCGGGTATGGAAGAGCTTGCCCGCAAACGGGGACAGGACTTCGCCAGCCTCACGCTGGACGAACAGGAAGCTCTCTGGACCGATGTGAAGAAGGCCGAGCGCGCCTAGCGGCGCTGCGCCCCGAAGCTTACGCCCGCGGTTTGTTGCCGCCCGAGATGGATCGGCGCGATATCCATTTGCGCGACGTGTTCACGCGGCTGGGCATCGGCATTTTCGTAGCGTTGACGGATGGCGAGCTGCTGGCGCGCCAGGTCGAGATCCTGTTTCGTGTCCACGTCCATGAGCAGCGGCGCGGGCGCGCTGAAGCCGACAACGTTATGGCCACCCTGCCCGATGATCTGCTTCGCCCCGTCGTCGCCATCTAGCGCCGCGAGCGCATCGAAGCAGGCCGGGCCGAATGCGGTCGGCGGGCGCACGCCGCTGGCGCCGCCGGAATGGACGATGTCCACGCCAGAACCGAGCCGCGAAACGATGCCTTCGAGTATCCACGACTCGACGAACGGCATATCTCCCATCACCAGCATGATCGCGTCGGGCTTGAACTGCAGAGCGACGTTGACGCCGACCGCGATCGAATGACCAAGGCCGGTCTTCGGCTTCTTGTTCACGGCTATGACGAAGCGATTGATCAGGCGCTCGCCGATCTGTGGCCGGTCCGACGGACACACGGCTACGCGCGTCAGCGGATCGACTTCGGTGATCATGTGCGCGGCGTGTTCGATCAGCGGCTGTCCGCCAAGGTCTGCCAGCATCTTGTCCTTGCGGCCGTAGCGGCGCGACAAGCCGGACGCGAGCATGACGATCGCGGTGCGATTCATGGCGACGCTCATTGAGCGCCTCCACGCGAAGCGGTGCGGATTTTCACGATCTCCGCCAAGGCTGACATCGCGAGCGAGCGCGGATCCTGCGATGGGAACAAGCCGATGGGCGCCTTCAGGCGAGCGAGTTCCTCAGGCGTCGCGCCGAGCGCTTCGAGCGCTTCGACGCGCCGGCGTTGCGTCTGACGCGAACCGAGCGCGCCTATGTAGAAAGCCGGACTGCGCAGTGCGTTGAGCAGCAACTGGGCTTCCCATTCGTGTTCGTGGAACAGGCACGCAACCGCCGTGTCCGCATCAAGCGGCAGATCCGGAACCGCGCGTGGGACCGTCAGCTGGATGAGCTGATCGGCATAAGGACGGCAGAACTCAAGCGTCGCGGACTCCTGGCTTGCCACCACGAGTTCGCAATCGGCCGTCTGGGCCAGCTGGCTCATCGCCACGATCTCCCATCCACGCCCCGCCAGCACGATCCGGAGTTTCGGGTTGAAGCGCCGCACGAACGCGCCGGGCTGAGCGTCAACCTGTTCGTCCTCGACCCGCAACGACGCACGCGCCGAAGCAGGATCGAACACCAAGGAGAAGCTACGACGCGCACGGCCAAGCGCAATCGCGCTTTGCAGCGCCGCGCGATCCACATTCACATCGACGTAGAGATCAATGCCGCCGCCGCACGGCAAACGTACATCAAGGTATGGCGACCCCGTGCCATAGCGCAGCGTGCGGTTTGTACCTTCCTTCATGGCGATCTGCGCTTCTTCGGTCAGCGCCTGTTCCAGACATCCGCCGGAAATGCTGCCTGCGAAACGTTTGTCGCCGGCCACGGCCAGCTGTGCGCCCAAAGGTCGCGAGAACGGTCCATCCAGGCTGACGATGGTGATCAGCGCCGCAGGCCGTCCGGCCGCCAGCTCGGCCTCGGCAAAGGCCAGCACGTCCAGATCGCCGGTCAGGCCCGGAGGCAGATGGCGGTCGCTCATGAGGCGGCGACCTGCAGGTACACTACGTCAGTCACACTTTGATCTCCGGCGGGCGAGCACCCCGACACGGGTAATTCCTCCCCTTTCACGGGCGCGGCGATCGCTCTTCGCCGGTTTTCTGGTCTGCCCGCTCACGCAGCCTCTTGCCTCCCCAACGGCAACCGGCCTAGCGCTTGGACAAGGTTGGTAAAGGCGTTGTCCGGACGGGTCAACGCAGGCGGACGGGCGCGTGCATCAAGGGTCTGTATCCATGGAATACGCTGGCGGAAGGCTGGTAGCGGCCCAGGAGGGCCACATCGGCTGGATCACGTTCAACCAGCCCGAGAGGTTGAACGCCGTCCGGCGCGACATGTGGGACGATCTGCCAGCAGCTGTCGCGAGCCTGCTGTCAAATCAGCAAACCCGCGTAATCGTGGTCATGGGCGCCGGGGACAAAGCCTTCATCTCCGGGGCCGACATCGCCGAGTTCGACGTGCAGCGCCATGACGCAACCTCCAACAGACCATTCACGAGCGCAGTGACGGCCGCGACCGCTTCACTGATCGAAGCCGACGTTCCGGTGATCGCCATGATCGACGGTTTCTGCATCGGCGGCGGCGTAGTGATTGCGAGCGCGTGCGATATCCGCATCTGCTCGGAAGGCTCGCGCTTTGGCGTGCCTGCCGGAAAACTCGGCCTGGGTTACGAGCTGGACAACCTCGCGCGCTTGCAGTCGATCGTTGGGCGTGGCGTGGCCATGGAGATGCTGGCTACGGCGCGACACTTCACGGCGCAGGAAGCGATGGCGGCAGGCTTCGTCAATCGCGTCGTTCCATCCATCGCTTTGGACCAGACCATACGCGAGATGGCGGATCAGATCGCGTCGACCGCGCCGCTGAGTTTTGCGGCCGCCAAGCTTGCAAGCCGCGCCGCGAGTAACCCCGAATTGCTGCACGAGGCTCAGCGCGCCATCGACACATGTTTCGACAGCGACGACTTCAAGGAAGGCCGCGCTGCTTTCCACATGCGCCGCGCACCCATCTTTACTGGCAAGTGAGATTGCACACATGACCACAGCAGCCGAACTTCTCAACCAAGACTTCGCCACGATGCCGGACCTGATCCGGGCGCATGCCAAGGAGCGCCCCGGGCACACCGCCGTGATTGACGGCGACAGGACGCTTACCTTCGCACAGTTCGACGCGCTGATTGACCGCGCCGCAGCGGCGCTTCAGCGCGATGGTGTCGGCGATCGCGGGGCTGTCGCCATGTGCGGCCCATCATCGATCGAATACGTCACCGTCTATATCGCCGCCCTTCGTGTCGGCGCAGCCGCCTGCCCGCTTGCACCTTCATCGACCGCTGAACAGCTTGCCGCCATGGTCCGCGATTGCGGCGCCGGAATTCTGTTTGTCGATGACAGCGCATCCGCCGCGCTCGACACGGTGGCCGACAAGCTGACCGTGAAACGCATCGCACTTGAAGGCGCATCCAATCCGTCGTTCGCGTCATGGCTGGCGCCCGAAGGCGCGAAGCCTGCGCCGGTTACGCTCGATCCGGATCAGACATTCAACATCATCTATTCGTCGGGCACGACAGGCACGCCAAAAGGCATTGTCCAGCCACACAAGATGCGGTGGGGCCATATCCGCCGCGCCGAAGCGCTCGGCTACGGTCCTGACGCGATCACCATTGTCTCGACACCGCTCTATTCAAACACGACTCTGGTCAGCCTGATCCCCGCGCTCGTTCGCGGCGGTACAATCATCCTGATGCGCAAGTTCGATGCGCGAGGCTTCCTCGAGCTGGTCCAGAAACACAAAGCCACGCATGCCATGCTAGTGCCGGTCCAGTATCGCCGACTGATGGATCTGCCTGACTTCGACAGCTTCGACCTTTCCTCGTTCCGGATGAAGACCTGCACCAGCGCGCCGTTCGGAGCCGATCTCAAGGCAGACATTCTGAAGCGCTGGCCCGGTGGTCTCGTGGAGATTTACGGCATGACTGAAGGCGGTGGCTCATGCCTCCTGGCCGCGCATGTATATCCGGACAAGCTGCACACGGTCGGTCAGCCTGCACCCGGGCACGATATTCGCATCATCGGAGACGATGGCCGCGAATTGCCACGTGGCGAGACCGGCGAAGTCGTTGGCCGGTCAATGTCGATCATGACCGGCTATCACAACCAGCCAAAGAAGACGTCCGAGGCCGAATGGTTCAGTCCGGACGGCGAGCGCTTCATCCGCACGGGAGATGTGGGCCGGTTTGACGAAGACGGCTTCCTGGTTCTGGGCGACCGGAAGAAGGACATGATCATTACCGGCGGTTTCAACGTCTATCCCAGTGACCTTGAAGCCGAACTGGCAAAGCACCCTGCGGTCGCCGAGTCTGCTGTCGTGGGCATTCCATCGCGCGAATGGGGCGAGACGCCGGCCGCCTTCATCGTCCTGCGCGGCGGCGCGGTGGCGACGGCTGAAGAATTGAGGCAGTGGCTGAACGCGAAGGTCGGGAAAACGCAGCGGCTGACATATACGGTGGTCGTCGAGTCGCTGCCGAGGTCGTCGATCGGCAAGGTGCTGAAACGGCAACTTCGCGACGAGTTCAAGCCCGCTTCAACCTGATCTGTCCGCATTGCCCATAACGGCGATGCCGCTCTATGTTGCCGGCATACAACCGGGAACCGGGGCGGGAAACGAGCCATGAGCCAGATCGACAATCTGACGGACGAGCAGCTGATTGCCCAGGGCATGACAGTTGCCGTCCATGCCCGCCGGACGCCAGATCAGCTGGCCATCATATCGCCGAGCGGCAATCGCACCTGGCGCGAATTCAACGCGCGCGCAAACCAGCTTGTTCGCCTGTTCCGCCAGCGCGGGTTGGCGTCCGGCGATGGCGTCGCCCTGCTCGCGCACAACGGACCCGAATTCGCGGAAGTCTGGGCGGCTACGCAGCGGGCCGGCCTGCGGCTTACCGCCGTGAACTGGCATCAGTCGGCGGAACTCATTGCGTATGTGGTGGACAACTGTGACGCGAAAGCGCTCATCGCCAGTGGCCGCTTTGTGGCTGGCGCGACCGAAGCCGCCGCAAAAGCTGGAGACAAGCTGACGGTCAAGCTCTCGTTTGCGGGCGCCATTCCGGGCTTCGACGATTACGATACGGCGCTGGCCGGAGAGAGCGACGCAAACATCGACAATCCGGAACCGGGCTCCACGATGCTCTACACGTCCGGAACTACGGGGCGTCCCAAAGGCGTCTATCGCCGGACGCGCCCGGTGGTTTCGCAACTCACCGGCGTCTGCAATGAGACGGCGAAATGGAATCCGAAGACCGATCTCTCGCTTCTAACCGGCCCACTTTATCACGCCGCGCCGCTCGGCATCAATTTCGTCATCCCGATCAATGCCGGTGTCGGCGTGCTTTTGATGGACAAGTGGGATGCCGAAGAAACCTTGCGGCTCATCGAAACGCACAAGGCGACCCATACCCATATCGTACCGACCATGATGCACCGCATGTTGCAGCTTCCGGAAGCGACGCGGAAAAAATACGACATCTCGTCAATGCGCTGGATCATCCACGGAGCGGCGCCCTGCCCTGCGCATGTGAAGCAGCAGATGATGGATTGGTTCGGCCCGACGATTTACGAATACTATTCCTCGACAGAAGGCGGCGGGGTGTTTGTCGGGCCGCATGAGTGGCTGAAGAAGCCAGGCACGGTCGGCAAGGCGGTGCCCGGCGTCGAGATCAAGCTGCTCGACATTGACGGCAATGTCGTGCCGCAAGGATCGGAGGGCCTCATCTATGTAAAGGCGCCGGACACGGGGCGCTTTGAGTATTACAGAGAGCAGACGAAAACGGACTCTAGCTATCGCGGCGACTGGTTCACGCTTGGCGATATGGGTCGGTTCGACGCCGACGGCGATCTCTTTCTGACGGGTCGCACAGCGGAACTGATCATTTCCGGTGGCGTGAATATCTATCCGGTCGAGATCGACGAGATACTGATCCGGCATCCGGACATCGCAGATGCGGCTGTGGTCGGCGTACCGAATGAGGACTGGGGCGAAGAGATCAAGGCAGTGGTGGAACTGAAGCCGGGCGTTTCACGCTCGGCAGAGACGACCCAGTCGATCCTCGACTTTGCGAAGGACAAACTGCCGGGCTTCCAGCGTCCGCGTACGGTCGACTTTGTCGATACGCTGCCGCGCAATGCCGCCGGCAAGGTGTTGCGTGCGCAGGTGCGCGCTCCGTACTGGGCCGGGCGTTCGAAGAGCATCTGAGGAAAAGAAAAAGGGCGGCCGAAGCCGCCCATCTATCAGTCCAGGATTTCTGGCGGCCGACCCTTGCGAGCACAGCCAGACAGATATCCGTGTTGGTTATTCCTCACTTCAGAATGCCAACTCGTCTTATGCCGGTCCTGACTCCGGCACCCGATTTCTCGCATGGAAGTTTTCGCTGTCACAATCCCCATCGTACGCGATTGAATGTGCGTGTGGCACACTAGTCACAACCAAAACACCCATCTGGGCGAGTTTTTAAGCGCTTTGGGGGCTATCCGGCGGCGGTGCGCACGATTGCCGCGGTCAGGGATGCGAGGTCGGCGGCGTCTATGGTGTAGCTCGGCGCAAGGTAGATTGCCTTGCCGATCGGCCGGATGAAGACACCTTGGTCGATAAAACGCCGACGCATGGCCTGCACATCGAAAGCCTCGCGTAGTTCGACCGCACCTACCGAACCGCGAATGCGAACGTCGGCGACCTGTGGCGCGTCACGCAGGGGTTCGAGCGCAGATTTCAGATCCTGCTCGATCCTTGCGACCTGCTCCAGTCGCGGTTCCTGTTCAAACAGATCGAGCGATGCATTGGCTGCCGCGCAGCCAAGCGCATGACCCATATAGGTCGGCCCATGCATGAGAGCTTTGGTAGCATCATCGGAATGGAAGGCTTCGTAGATGCGCCGGCTGGCGATCGTGGCTGCCAGCGGCGTCACACCGCCAGTCAGCGCCTTGCCGAGCGTCATGATGTCAGGTGTGACGCCAGATACGGTCGCGGCGAACATTCCGCCAAGGCGGCCGAAGCCGGTGAAGATCTCGTCGAAAATCAGCGGCACGCCGTGGCGGTCACATGCCGCGCGGATGCGCCGCAAGGTTTCAACGTCGTGCATTCGCATGCCCGCGGCGCCTTGCAGCAGCGGCTCGACGATGACCGCTGCGATATCGCGATGCGTGTCCAGCATCCTGTCGAGATCGACCGCCGATCCATCATCGACTGGAAGCGCTGCGATGTATTGGCTCGGGAGCGCCGGTCCGAACAGCGAGTGCATGCTGTCCTCGGGATCGCACACTGACATCGTGACGAAAGTATCGCCGTGATACCCGCCCCTGAACGCGAGAAACCTGGAGCGAACCTGCCCCGTCGTGTTGCGCCACCACTGCACGGCGATCTTCAGCGCCACTTCGACCGCGACAGATCCGGATTCACAGAAGAAGACCTTGGACAGGTCACCCGGCGCCAGTGCAGCCAGACGCGTCGCCAGCGTGTAGGCCTGCTCGTGCGCGAGCCCACCCAACATCACATGCGGCATCACTTCAAGCTGTCGCCGCATGGCATCCAGCAGATAGGGATGGTTGTAACCGTGAACGGCCGTCCACCAGCTGCCGATGCCGTCAATCAACTCCCGTCCATCGTGGAGGGCGATACGCGTTCCGTGTGTCGATCGAACCGGGACCGGCCGCGGGGCTGTCTTCATCTGGGCATAGGGGAGCCAGATGTGCTCAAGCCCTTCATCGAGCCAAGCGGGATCCGTCATGGCGATCAATACCTCCTGCCCTGCATTGAAGCGGGCCCGGCGTGCGGATAGGGCTTTTCCAGCCGTAAGGGAATGTTGCTGATGCCCGCCAAAGACTTCCTCGATATCGATGCGATTTCGGCCATTCGCCTGAAGCGGCTCCAGGATCAGGGCCTGCGTCGCACCCTGTCACCGACAGAGCGGATGGCGGACGGACGCGTCATCCGCGCGGGCAAGCCGATGATCTCGTTCAGCGACAATGACTATCTCGGGCTGAGCGCTCATCCGCGGGTGATCGCCGCCTCGATCGAGGCGACCCGTCTTTACGGAGTCGGATCGGGCGCGGCCAGGCTGGTCACGGGCGACAACCCGCTGAACGAACGGCTGGAGGCGCGTCTTGCCGCACTCAAGGGCATGCCAGCCGCACGCGTCTTTGGTTCGGGCTATCTTGCCAACGCTGGAGCTATCCCGGCTCTCGTCGGCGCAGGCGACCTGATCGTAATGGATGAGCTCTGTCACGCATCGATGCACGCCGGAGCCAGACTGTCTGGCGCGCGCATCCAGACCTACGCCCATAACAACGTCGCTTCGGCAGCCGAGCATCTGCGGCAGCGCGATGTGACTTCGCACGCCTTGCTACTCACGGAGACAGTGTTCTCGATGGACGGCGATCTGGCGCCGCTGGATGAACTGGCTGTGGTGGCGCAAGACACGGGCGCTTGGATGCTGACTGACGACGCGCACGGTCTTGGCATCGTCACGCACAAGAACCCCGCGCCGCTTCAACTTGGCACGCTGTCGAAATCGGCGGGCGCTTACGGCGGATACATCGCCGGTCCAGCCAATTTCATCGAGCTGTTGACCAGCCGCGCGCGTACATTCGTGTATGCCACTGGCTTGCCGCCAGGCGTTCTGGCCGCAGCGCTGGCATCTCTCGACGTGATGGAGGCAGAGCCTGCTCTTGGGGAGAAGGCGCTGGCGAATGCGCGGCTGTTCGGATCGTTGATCGGAGAGACTAACATTGAAAGCGCGATCGTACCCGTTCGCTATGGCGATGCTGATGTTGCCATGAAGGCTTCAGCATCATTGGCGAGGCAAGGCTTTCTAGTCACCGCCATTCGCCCGCCGACCGTACCGGCGGGCACTGCTCGTTTGCGGTTCACCTTTTCGGCGAGGCACAGCGAGGGCGATGTGCGCCGCCTTGCCGGCCTTGTGCTCGAAACTCTTGCAGAAGCCGGGATCGCCAAGTGAAAGGCGCTTTCGTAACCGCGATTGGAACTGACTGCGGCAAGACCCACGTATCCGCCGCCATCCTGCGATATCTGAACGGCGCCGGGCGCCCTGCCCTTGCCCTGAAGCCGGTCATGTCGGGCTTTTCAGCAGATCAGCTGGAGGCGTCGGATGCCGGGCGCCTGTTGCTGGCGAAGGGATCGCCGGTCAACGCCAATACCGTCGGCGATATCTGCTGGCGATCTTTCGTCGAGCCTCTGGCGCCCAATGTTGCGGCTCGACGGGCGGGTGTCGTGCTGGATTACGCCGACATGCTGGCATTCCTGCGTGAGCGTATGGCCCGGGAAAAAGGCCTCGTTCTGGTGGAAGGCGCTGGCGGAGTGATGTCGCCGCTGACCGACACGCATACGAATATCGATCTGGCCGCCGATCTAGGCCTTCCGGTGGTCTTGCTGGCCACAAGTTACCTTGGCGCGGTCAGCCACACGCTGACGGCTATAGACGCGCTGACGCGACGCGATCTGAAGCCTGCCATGATCGTAGTGACGGAACCGACTGCGGTAGCATTGCGCGCAGCGCCGTTCATCGACGAGTTGTCGCGCTGGACGACAATACCACTGCACGCAGCACCCTACGCCAAGACAGCCGACGAAAGCCGCCATTGGAGCGAGGATATCGCGAGGGCGCTGTTCGACTAATCCGTGTCCCGCTCAATCGGCGCAGCCGCTAACGGAAGCGGCGCGCCGTTCATCGCCGCGCGCAGGCGGTCGCGGTCAAGCGCGCCCTCCCAACGGCTGACCACGATGGTCGCAACTGCGTTGCCGATGAAATTCGTGAGTGCGCGGCATTCCGAAAGGAAACGATCGACGCCAAGAATGATTGCCATCCCGGCGATCGGTATGGATGGAAACACCGCCAGCGTTGCGGCCAGCGTGATGAAGCCAGCGCCCGTTACGCCTGCAGCGCCCTTGGAACTCAGCATCGCAACCAGCAGCAGAATGATCTGGTCGTTCAGGCCAAGCGGCGTGTTGGTCGCCTGCGCGATGAAGAGCGCAGCGAGCGTCATGTAGATGTTGGTGCCATCCAGATTGAACGAATAGCCGGTTGGCACGACAAGCCCCACGACTGGTCTTGCGCAGCCTGCCCGCTCCATCTTCTCCATGAGAGCGGGAAGCGCGGACTCTGACGAGGACGTTCCAAGCACAAGGAACAGTTCTTCCTTCAGATACCGGATCAGCCGGAAGATATTGAACCCGGCCCACAGGCCAACAGCGCCAAGCACGACCAGCACGAACACGAGCGAGGTTAGCCACACGGCTCCGATCAGCTTGGCGAGCTGGGCAATGGCGCCGACGCCCTGGTCGGCGATGATGAACGCAAATGCCCCGAACGCCCCGATTGGGGCGGCGCGCATCAGGATGGCCACCATCTTGAAAACGCCCGTGCTGAACGCAGTCAGCACATCGACCGCAGGCTGGCCCCGGTCACCCACGGAAGCCAGCGATATCCCGAACACGACGGCAAGAAACAGCACCGGCAGAATGCTCGCGCCAGTGAATGCGCCGACGAATGTTGTCGGAACGATATCGCTGATGAAACCCAGTATGGTCATGTCGTGCGATTGCTTTTCATAACCGTGGACGCGTTCGACCGCTGTCGGGTCGAGCGTGTTTGGGTCGATGTTCATGCCGGCGCCTGGCTGGAACACGTTGGCGACAACCAGACCGACGATCAGCGCGAGCGTGGAGAACGTCAGGAAGTAGGCAAAGGCCTTGAAGACGACCCGGCCAAGTTTGCCGAGGTCGCGCATGCCGGCGATGCCGATCACGATGGTGAGGAAGACGACAGGCGCGATGATCATCTTCACCACCTTGATGAAGAGATCGCCCAGCGGTTTCAGGTATTCACGCACCCACCCGTGTTCTGCGATGGCGATCTGGCGTGTGAGCGGCTCCAGCGTGGCGGGGTCAATCGCCGGCTGGCCGGTTGCAGGATCGAGAACTGTCGCGGTCTGCCAGAGGGGAAAGAACGCGCCAATCAGGCCGCCCGCCAGGATTGCGAACAGCACCTGAAAATACAGCTGCGTATAGAAGGGTCCCTTGCGCCGCTGGCCCTCAGCCGGCGCGTCAATTACGGCCATGACCTATCCCTCCGCCCCGAAGACACATGCCCCGTTTCCAGGGAAAGCCATGGTCTGGTTCACGCACAGTAATGGGGCCGACGTGGCGCGCCAGCCCCCTTTACGTTGAACAAAGGGATGTTTTACGGCGTGCCTTTGGCGGCGGCTTCCGTGTTCTGATACTTGTAGCCCGGAAGGCGCCCCGGCAGGTGGATCAGCATCGGCGCAGCGACGAAGATCGACGAATACGTGCCGATGATGATGCCGAACATGATCGAGATCGCGAACCCGAACAGGACCGGCCCGCCAAGGAAGCACATGGCGCCAGCGGCCATCATGGTGGCCAGCGACGTCATGACGGTGCGCGAAAGGGTCGAGGTGATCGAGATATCGATGACCTCCTGGATCGGCAGCTTCTTGTATTTCTTCAGCATCTCACGAATGCGGTCGTAAACGACGACCGTGTCGTTGATGGAATAGCCCGCGACCGTCAGCACGCCCGCGACAATGGTAAGGTCGAAGGTCAACTGGGTGATCGAGAACAGACCCACGACCGCATAGACGTCGTGGAAGGTCGTAACGAAGGCGCCGGTGCCGAACTTCACCTCGAAACGGAACCAGACGTAGGCGCCGATCGCCAGCACGGCCAGCACGGCCGCCAGCACGCCGCTCATGAACAGCTCGCCGGACACCTTCGGACCAACAACTGCGGGCACCTGAACAGCCACCCCCTCGCCGAGGATCTGCGTGACCCGTTGCGCGATGGCCGGAACTTCGTCTGCGCCCGTTTCGACCGGCAGGCGGATGATGACCGTCTTGGCGGCGTTCGAAGTCGTGATGACGCTATCCTCGAACCCGGCCTTAAGGATTTCCTCGCGGACGACGCCGACGTCGAATGGCGTGTCGCGCGTCGCCTCGATCTGGACGCCACCCGTGAAGTCGAGGCCCATGTTGAGCCCCTGGGTCGCCAGCGAAACGGTGGTGACGAGGAAGATCAGGCTGGTGACCACGAAGCCAATCCAGCGGATTTTCATGAACGGAAACGGTTTGCCCTCGGGCTTCGGCTTCGTTCCAGGTTTATCCCACCACATTCAGCGTCTCTTGCCTGCACGGTTGTAGGCGCGCACCCTTCCGGGATACGCCCAATCGGTCCCTGCGCTACCAGTTGGGACTGAAAAACGCTATCCAAAAAGTCGGAACCAGCGTGCGGCCCATGGGTAGGGCAAGATGTTGATTTTGCAGGATACCCGCTGATTGAGTGATATTTCCTCTGTTTCTGGCGCCCCCCCGGTTCATGAAGGGTCGCGAACGTCTGACCTGCTGCTGGCGGCCGTCAGGGGCGACAGCGAGCGCGTTACCATAGCCGAGATCCTGGACGCGCTGGATAATCGCGCCTTTGGGCTGGCGACCCTGCTTTTCGCGATTCCCTCGGTCATCCCCATGCCGCCCGGCGTGCCGACGGTGGTGGGGATCGCCCTGCTGATCGTGTCTATCCAGATGGTGGCGGGGCGGCAGGAGCTTTGGCTACCGAAATTCCTTTCAAAACGTGGATTTTCGCGGGCCGCGCTGGTCTCCGGCTTCGAGAAGATCAAGCCGCAGCTCGAATTCGTGGAAAAGGTCGCCCGCCCTCGCCTGCTGTTCCTGACAGGAAAGGCCGCCACGGTGCTGATTGGGATCATCATTCTCGTGATGGCGGTCATCCTGATCCTCCCCCTGCCTCCCGGAGGCAATTTCCCGCCGGCTCTTGCCTGTGCGGTTCTCGGCATGGGCCTGGTGGAGCGGGATGGAGTGATCGTGCTGCTGGGGCTGGTCGTCACTGTGGCCGCGTCCGTGGCCGCCTACTTTCTGGTGGCGCTGTTGATCGGAGCACTGCCGGGGATAACGAACTGGTTCTCGTCGATCTTCGGCGTACATTAGGTCCCAAGCGGGACTGCTTTCCCGACAATCTGCGACAACTTCCGCGCTGGCGGGCGCAGTCCTGCGACAGGCGGGGAGCATGGTGGCTCATCAGGGCGACGTATCGATCGCCGAAACGGAGACGCCTCCCCATGAAGTACCGTATTATCGCAGCCGCCACGCTCGCCCTTTTCGCCGGCGCAGCTTCGGCTCAGCCGCCGGGTCAAGACGGGCCGCGAAGCCGTGGCCCCGGAGGCTTTGGCCTTCTGGAATTCGACACCAATGCCGACGGCAAGCTGACAAAAGCAGAATTCGACGCGGCCCAGCGGGCGCGCTTCAACAAGATCGACGCCAACAAGGACGGCACGGCGACGCGCGAGGAATTCCAGGTCGCACGCAAGACTGAAGCAGAAGGCCGTCGAGCCGAAATGTCCAAAGTTCGCTTCACGGAACTGGATAAGGACAAGAGCGGGCAACTCAGTCTGGCCGAGTTCGCGGCGGGCGCTCCGGGGCGCGAGGGTGACAAGGGCCCCCGTGGCCGTGGCGGCCCCGGCGGTCATGGCGGGCGCGGCGCGGATATCGATGGTCCGGATGGCGCAAAACATGCGGGTCCGCATGAAGCAGATCAGGATGGCAAAGTCACATTCGCCGAGTTCAGCGCGCGCGGCGCGGAGGCTTTCAGCCGCGCCGACGCCAACAAGGACGGGACGATTACGGTTGCGGAACTCCAGGCCCTGAAGCCTGGCCGGAACTGATTGGACAGCGGCAGACTCTCGATTCCTCCCCGTTTCCCCGAGAGAGTCTGCCTTGACGAGGCTGTGGCCTGCTGCATCGGATGAACCCGATGCAGCAGGCTGCCGCTGTTTCGGATAATGGAAGACAATGAGCCAGAGCATCCTGATAGTCGAAGACGAGGCCTCGATCCGCGAGCCCCTGGTCAAGTATTTCGAGAACAACCAGTTTCGCGTCAAAGCCGCGTCCAACGCATCGGAGGCTCGGGCGCTGCTGAACGTGCATGCGTTCGATCTGGTGATCTCCGACATCATGATGCCGGGCGAAGATGGCCTCAGCCTATGCCGGCACATACGCTCGACCAGTAATCTGCCTGTGATCTTGCTGACAGCGCGAACCGAAGAACTGGATCGCATACTTGGCCTTGAGGTCGGGGCTGACGATTATGTTGTTAAGCCGTTCTCTCCGCGCGAATTGCTCGCGCGCGTGAAGGCCGTTGTCCGGCGAACCAATACGCTGCCTCCAAAACAGATCTCGCCCGAGACACCGGCCTACGCATTCGGCGATTGGGTGCTGAAGACTGGAGAGCGCGAACTGGTTGGCCCCGATGGCCTGAGCGTGCCCTTGTCGTCCGGCGAATACACCCTGCTGCTCGTTCTGGTCGAGCGGCCCAAACTCGTATTGACCCGCGACCAGCTTCTGGACCTGACGCAAGGCCGTGAAGCAGGCGTCTTTGACCGTTCGATCGACAACCAGATCAGCCGCCTGCGGCGCAAGATCGAGGAAGACCCGAAGACTCCGCGCTATATCAAGACCGTCTGGGGTGGCGGCTACAGCTTCGCTGTCGAGGTGAGGAAGCTTTGAAGTCGTTCCCGCCGCGCAGCCTTTCAGGCCAGCTTGCCATGGTGATGGCGGGAGCGTTGCTTGTGGCGAGCCTCGTCAACTTTGTCCTGCTGCTTGGCGAGCGCCAACGCGCCTTGCTCATCGAGCAAAGCGGATTTCCGATGGCGCGGTTTGTCGATGTGGCGCGCGATGTGATCGCCTCACCGCCGGAGCGTGGCCGCCCCGTTCCAATCATGCGGCAGGGGCCCAGCCGCTTTCAGGTGCTTGCGGGAAACCCGATCGACAATCGCGCCCTGCCCCGTGATACCGGCCTTGAACAACGCCTCATTGCCGCTCTGGCTGATGCCGGCCTCGCCCACGACCAGATCCGCGCCTCCGCCAGAACGATCATGCGGCCTGAGCGCGGCGCTCTTTCGCAACGCAATCGGCTGGATGGCGGCGCAGGCTTCGGCGCACCAGACGACGGGCCGCGTCCGCCTTTGCAGACGCCGCCCAATGATGATTTCCGGCCAGACGCCGGGCCGCCACCGGGCGCCAGCGCAATGAGGCCTCCTCGCGAGGCGCGTGAGATAATATTGGCTCTCCAGATCCCGGATGGACGCTGGCTGTCCAGCACCACGATCGCGCCTGAAGCAACCAGCGACGAGGTTTTCCTCCTTGGCGCCAGCACCTTCATCATCTTCGCGTTCGTGCTTGCAGCAGCGCTCTGGATCGCCAGTAGGGTGGCGCGGCCGCTGAAGGATCTGACCGCCGCCGCGCAGAAAGTCGGCGCTGCCGGTGAACCGCAGGAAGTGACGGTTCAGGGTCCGGGCGATGTTCGTCAGACGCTGGAGGCCTTCAACGCCATGAGCCGGCGCGTCAGCCACCTGCTGGGCGAGAAGGATGTGATGCTTGGCGCGCTGGGCCACGATCTGCGTACACCGCTTGCCAGCCTGCGCATCCGCCTGGAAAACATGGAGCCCGAGGCCGAACGCGTGAAGGCAATCCGCACCATCGAGGAAGCGAGCGAGCTTCTGGAAGACATTCTCGAGCTGGCGCGGCAGGGCCGCTCGAAAGAGCCTGTCCAGACGATGGACATCGCAATCCTCGTTCAGGACATGGTTGAAGACTACGCAGAAACTGGAGCGCCGGTTTCACTCTCCAGCTTTGTGAAAGGCCCGGTGGCGTGCCGCCCCGTGCTGTTCCGGCGGGCTCTGCGTAACCTGATCGACAACGCCGTGTCTTATGGCGAGCGGGCGCGGCTCAGCGTTACGCGAGCGAACGGCGAAGTGCTGGTACGCGTCGAGGACGATGGGCCGGGCATGTCTGCGGACGCACTCGCCTCCGCAGCTGATCCCTTCTATCGCGGCGACGCCTCGCGCAACCGGACGACAGGCGGCGCCGGGTTGGGGCTCACGCTAGCCGATGCCATTGCCAAGGCGCATGGCGGATCGCTTGCACTCGAGAACCGCACGCCGCGCGGGTTTGCCGCCACGATTAAGCTCCCGGACGCGATGCAAGGCGCGACCTAGGTCAGCGCCCTGCCCTTTGTTTCCGGGAACAGGAACAGGCAACTGACAATGCCGATCACGCCGAAGACGATCGGATACCAGAGACCCGCGAATACATCGCCGGTTGCGGTGGCAATGGCGAACGCCGTCATGGGCATGAAGCCGCCAACCCAGCCGACCCCGATATGGTATGGGACCGACAAGGCCGTATAGCGCACACGCGTGGGGAACAGCTCGACCAGCGCGGCTGCCATCGGGCCATAGAGCGCAGTCGCCCCTATCACGAGGATGGTGAAACCAACGAAGATTTGCGGCCAATCAAAGTCGCCGGCCTGCGCCTGAAACTGTTCGGCATTCGCCGGAGCGGGAATAGGCGGCGGGTACTTGGCGTCGGCGAGTGCAGTTTTGATAATGCCGTTTATCTCGTTCGTTCTTTCCGCCAGCCGCTCACCCGTCAGGCCGGCGCCTTCAGGCACGGGATGAATGGCGCCGCCGACATGCACCGTCGCGGATGAATCGTCATCGGCGGGCTTGATCGAAAAACCGATGCCAGCGTTGGTGAGATAGGCGCGAGAGATGTCGCAAGCCGTTTCGTACTTCTTGCCGCCCAGCAGATCGAACTGGAACGTGCAGCTTGCCGGGTCCGCATGGATTTCCACCGGAGCGCTTACCTGCGCCGCCAGAAGATCGGGGTTTGATCCGGCCGAGAAAGCCTTGAAGGCCGGGAACATGGCGACCACGGACAGCACCATGCCGAGGATCAGCACGGGCTTGCGGCCAATCCTGTCCGACAGCCAGCCGAAGAACACATAGAGCGGGATCGACAGCAGCGTCGCGCCCATCAGGAACAGGTTAGCCCAAACGCCCGGCAGCTTCATGAAGCGTTCGAGAAAGATCTGCGTGTACGAGAAGGCGCACCACCAGATTGCGCCCTGCGCCATCAGGAATGACAGGATTGAAACCAGAACCAGTTTCATATTGCTCCATTTAAGGAACACTTCGGCATACGGCGCCCGGCTGATCGTGCCTTCCGATTTCATTTTCTCGAATTCGGGACTCTCGTTGAGGCGCAACCGCATCCAGATCGAGATGCCGACCAGAATAGCCGAGGCCAGGAACGGGATCCGCCAGCCCCAGGCGAAGAAAGCATCCTCGCCTATCGCGGTCCGGGTACCCAGCACGACAATCAGCGCGCCGACGAGACCAAACGCCGCCGAGGCCTGAATCCAGCTCGTCGACTGTCCGCGGTGATCGGACTGGCAATGCTCGGCCACATAGATCGCCGCGCCGCCGTATTCGCCGCCAACGGCCATGCCCTGAAGAATGCGAAGTGCGACCAGAAGGATCGCACTGAGGCCGACCAGCTCCTTGGAGTCAGGCAGCAGACCGATCAGGAAGGTGGCGCCGCCCATCATGATGACGGTGGCGAGGAAGGCGCCCTTGCGGCCGAAGCGATCGCCCATCCGACCAAAGATCAGCGCGCCAAGCGGACGGAACAGGAGGCCGGCTGCAAACACAGCCAAAGTGGCCAGTGTGGCGTTAGCCTCCCCTATCTCGGCCGCGTTGAAGAATTTCCGTGCGAAGATTGTGGTAAGCGAGCCATAGACGAAGAAATCGTACCATTCGAAAGCGGTGCCGGCGGAAGACGCGACCACAACGGTACGCAGCGGCGTCGGCGGCTTTGCGGCCGTCTCGCCCGTCGCGGTTTCCATGCAGCTCTCCCTTGCCCGTCTTTTTCGTCTTTCCGAAGACCTGCACCAGTTTAGGGCCCTTCGCCAGAGGGCTACACGACGTTGTGCCCGACGGCGGGATTGATCTATTTCTGGCCTAGAAGACGTTGATAGCGGGAGTCGCCCTTGAAAAATCTGCTTGCCGTAGCCGCCGCAACCGTACTCGCCGTTACGCCAGCGTTCGGGCAGCAGGCCATCCGTTCCATGCCGCAGCCAGTCGCGACCCAGCCGAGCATCCCCGCCCCGCGCGACATCGCCTATCCCGGCACGCTCAAGCTGGAGATCGACGCCACCGATCTGGACCGGCGCATTTTCGGGATCAAGCAAAGCATTCCGGTGTCCAGCGCAGGCCCACAGACGCTTCTGTATTCACAGTGGATCATGGGCAACCACGCGCCACGCGGCCCGATCTACAACTATTCCGGGCTGAAGATGACGGCGAACGGGAAACCGCTCGCATGGACGCGTGATCCGGGCGACGTTTATGCGTTCCACGTCAACGTGCCGCAGGGCGCCAAGTCCATCGAGGTGGAGGCCCAGTTCCTGAGCGCGATCGAGTCCGCACAGGGCCCGATCATGATGACGCCGGAGATGCTGCGTCTCAACTGGTACATCGCGGCGCTTTATCCGGCGGGCCATTACGCGCGGCGTGTGAATTTCGACGTCAGCGTGAAGTTGCCGGCGGGATGGGATTACGCGACCGCGCTTGAGACGGCGTCGAGCAGCAACAACGTCGTGAAGTTCAAGACCGCTGATTGGGAGACGGTGATCGACAGCCCCCTGTTCGCGGGCAAGTTCATGCGGAAGTTCGATCTTGATCCGGGCGGCCGCTCACGGGTTACGCTGAACGCTATGGGCGACGAAGCCGCCCAGGTCGATCCATCGCCCGAGATCATCCAGACGATCCGCAACCTCGTTGTGCAGGCCGACAAGCTTTATGGCGCACGCCATTACAATCACTACGACTTCCTGCTGTCGGTCAGTGACAAGCTCGCTGGCGCGGGCATCGAGCACCAGCGTTCAAGCGACAACGGCGTGGGTAGCGGGTATTTCCGCAACTGGGATACCGGCTTTGTCAGCAAGGACCTGCTGGCGCACGAATACAACCACTCGTGGAACGGCAAGTATCGCCGCGGCGCGGACCTCTGGACGCCGAACTTCAACACGCCGATGCGCAACAGCATGCTCTGGCTGTATGAAGGTCAGACCCAGTATTATGGCAACGTGCTGGCGGCCCGATCGGGTTTTGTCAGCAAGCAGCAGGCGCTCGATCAGATCGCAAACAACGCGGCGACGTACGATACGCGGACGGGCCGGGAGTGGCGGCCACTGATCGACACGACGATGGACCCGATCATCGCAGCAAGGCGCTCCCTGCCTTGGCACAACTGGCAGCGGAGCGAGGACTATTATTCCGAAGGCCAGTTGATCTGGATGGACGTCGATACGCTCATCCGCGAGCGATCGGCAGGAAAGCGTTCACTGGACGATTTCGCCAAGGCCTTCTTCGGAGTGAATGACGGCGACTGGGGCACACTCACCTACACGCGCAAGGACGTGGTCGCGACGCTCAACAAGATCGAACCCTATGATTGGGAAGCGTTTTTCAAAGTGCGCGTGGATGACGTCGCGAAGAAAGCGCCGCTAGATGGACTTGAGCGCGGCGGTTATCGACTGGTCTATGGCGACACGCCAAACGCCGTATGGCGCGATGGCGAGGTGAGGTCGCGCGGCGCCAACCTGCTCTACTCGATCGGCCTGTCCGTCGACCAGAATGGCAAGATCACTTTGGTCCAGTGGGACGGGCCGGCCTGGAAGGCCGGACTGAACACATCCCTGACGATCACGGGCGTGAACGGTCAGGCCTTCTCGGCAGACCGCCTCAGGACAGCAGTTGCCGCGACAAAGACCGGCGGGGTTGTCGATCTGCTTATCCGCTTCGGGGAGACGTTCCGAACGGTTCGGATCGACTATCGCGGCGGCCACCGTTATCCGCGCCTGGAGCGGATAGCCGGCAAGCCCGCGTACATCGACGATATCCTCGCCGCGCGCTGATCGCTACTTCGTGGGCGCGGGAATAAACGCGCCCACGACGCCCGCGAACTGGATCGGGCTGACATAGCCATCCGCAGAGATCGCCTGCACGCCGAAGAACCAGTCGTCGATGACGACTTTCTCGAGCAGGACGCTGGTTTCGCCTGCGTTGACGAGCTGACTGTGTTGCCATGTTGGAGAGGTCGTGTCGCGCCACCAGACGATATAGCTCGCCGCACCCGGCGAAGCTGTCCACGTAACTTTCGTGTTGGCTGAAACAGCCCCTTCGACCTTGATCTCCAGTGGCGGCCTTGGCGCGGATGCCAGCGACGCCAGCGTGATTGCGTTCAACCGGGTCACGCGCGCGAGATAAGCGAAGTCCACCCCGTCAATTGTATCGCCATAGACGATACCGTTCTCCGAGCGAATATCCTGATGCTGCCGCGTATAGTTCTCGGCGGCTTCCGTAATTCGCACAGCCGGAAAGCCTGCCTCCACCATCGGCACCTGATCGCCGCCTCGGCCAAAGCGATCGCGCCGATAGACCATCGCGGCGTCCAGCACCGGCAGGTAATGATCCGCCAGTACGTCGATGTAGCGCGCAAGATTGCGGGACGGGGAATCGACTTCTCCGCCAACCGAGCGACGCGCATTGCCCTGCGCCTCCGTCTCCGCCGACCGAACGCCTTCCGAAAACACGCGGACGCGATCTTCGACAACTCCCGCCAGACCATGCGTGTTGCCGACGATATCGTTGTTGAGAACCGCCAGCACTTCCCAGCCCCGCGCCTTGGCGTACTCGGCCAGGATCCGTCCGCCGACCAGCCCCTGCTCTTCCCCGGACAAGGCGGCGTAAACCAGAGTCGCCGGGAAACGGCGGCCAGAGAGAATACGCGCCGTCTCCATCACGGCAGCAACACCGGACGCATCGTCATTGGCGCCGGGGGCATCAGCCGTCGCGTTCATCACATCATTCACGCGGCTATCCAGATGACCCTGAATGATGATGACCCGGTTCGGGTCGCTCACGCCGCGCTGGATGGCCGCCACATCGACCACTTCCGTGGGGTTTGGAATGCGCGGCCCCGTGACTACGTCGGACGGCAAGACCACCTGCAGACAGCCTCCACATTTCGCCGCCACTGCTTTGAACTCTGCCTCGACCCAACGGCGCGCAGCGCCGATCCCGCGCGAGGGAGACGTCGTATCCGAGAGCGTGTGGCGCGTGCCGAAGCCGACCATCGTCTCGACATAGCCGCGCAAGCCGGCCTCGCTGACTTCACCCGCTATCGCCTGCAAGGCGGCAGGCGCAGCGCCGTGCGGAATCGGCGCGCTGGTTTGCGTCGCCGGCGAGACGGTGCAGCCCGCCGCGATCAGTGTTGCAAGCAACAGGCCTTTGGTCGGGCTTTTCATTAGGACGTTTCCCTTTGGCATCTTGCGTGATGATGCTTGGCGCATGGTAGAACAGACCACAATACTGGCCAGAGTGGCGGTCTGACATGATCATGCACAAGCGGGTCGGCGGTGCGCTCGCTATTTTTCTGCTGGGAGCGATGACGATGGCGAACGCACAGACGCCCAGGCTCGATCCGGAGAGTTTCCTTCCCCCTGCCCCCGTATGGAAAGGCGCCAGCGAAAAGCTGATCGCACAGGCGAGCAATCCCTGGATCACGCCGTCCGAGAAGACGGGTCTCATCGAAACGCCCAACTATGATGAAACCATCGCCTGGCTGAAGACCGTCGATCGACAGTCGGCACTGCTGCGCATCGAACCGATCGGCCTGACGCCCCAAGGGCGGGAGTTGGTGACTGTCATTCTTTCCAAGGATGGCGCCAACTTCCAACCCGCCAAGCCGGTCTTCCTGATTCAAGCCGGCATTCACTCCGGCGAGATCGACGGCAAGGACGCCATGCTGATGTTGATCCGCGACATCTGCTTCGGCGGTCGGGACGCGCTGATCGACAAGGTCAACATCGTATTCATTCCCGTGCTGAACGCGGATGGGCACGAACGTTCCACAATGTACAGCCGCCCGAACCAGCGTGGCCCGGTGAACATGGGCTGGCGCAACACGGCGCAGAACCTGAACCTCAATCGCGACTATATGAAAGCCGACGCGCCGGAGATGCAGGCGCTTCTGGGCGTCATCAGGAAGTACAATCCGGATTTCTACATCGACCTGCACGTCACCGACGGCATGGATTACCAGTACGACATCACCTACGGCTTTGACGGCTGGGACGGCCTTTACGCTGACAGCCCGGCAATCGGGAAATGGCTGAACGACGTCTATCGTCCCAAGGCAGACGCTGCGCTGAAAGCTGGCGACCACATTCCCGGCCCGCTCATATTTATGCGTGACGAGGCCGATCTTTCCAAGGGAACGGATCTCAACGCTTTCGGGCCGAGGTTCAGCAATGCCTATGGCGACCTGCGCAGGCTGCCCACCGTGCTGGTCGAGAACCATTCACTGAAGCCCTACCGGCAGCGCGTGCTCGGCACGTACGTGCTGCTTGAAGCAACCTTGCAGGCGCTGGCCAGCGAATCGAAGTCGTTGAAGAGCGCTATCGCTTTGGATCGCGCTTTGCGCCCGGCGGCCGTCGCGGCGAACTGGAAAGAAAAGAAGGAGCCAGTGAGCTGGCTCGATTTTCTTACCATCGAAGGCGCTGAAGCAGACTCCGCCGCAACCGGCGGAAAGACCATGCGCTGGACTGGCAAGCCTGGGCCCGCGGTGAAGATCCCTGTCTATGGGTCCGAGCCCGGACTGCATCTTTCAATTCCGAAAGCGTATTGGGTTCCTTCGACGAAGCCAGACGTAATAGCGCGGCTCAAGGCACACGGCGTTGAACTGGAAACGATCAAGACTGCGCGGGATGTGAAGGTCGACATGATCCGGCTTGCCGGCTTCAAGACGTCGGCGCCTTCGGAGGGGCGCGTTCCTGTCGCCGCCACGGGCGTCACTCATGAAACGCGAACAGTCACCTTCCCGCCTGGATCTGTGCGTGTCTCCACGGACCAGCCACTGGGACCGTTGACCACGTATCTGCTCGAACCGGAATCCGAGGACTCCCTGTTTGCCTGGGGCTTCTTCTCGGAGATCCTGCAACGGGTTGAATACATGGAGCCATATGCGATCGCTCCCATGGCGGAGCGGATGCTTGAAAGCGACCCTGCCCTGAAGGCCGAGTTCGAAAAGCGGCTCAAGGAAGACGCGGGCTTCGCCGCATCGCCGCTGCGACGGCTGCAATTCTTCTACGAACGCAGTCCGTTCTACGATGACCGTTACCTGCTTTACCCGGTTGGCCGGGAGCTTTAGGCGGCTGCGGAAAACACCAGTCTTCTCCCTCCAATCCAACGGAAAGTTACGTCTGCTGGATTGTAGGGAGGGACTTGGTGAGCCGGGCAGGAATCGAACCTGCGACCCGCTGATTAAAAGTCAGCTGCTCTACCGACTGAGCTACCGGCTCTCTCAAGAGCGGCGGAACCTAGTGTTCGATTCCGGTTGGGTCAACGTAGGAAAGGCCGCACCTTCGGATTTTCGTGGGATGATCTCCAAACGGCCAAAAAGGAGCTTAGAATAAGGGGATCTGGAGTGGCGACGCGATGAAACGGGCTGGGAAACTGGGGATAATTCTCTTGGCGGCGCTCGCGACGGGGTGCTCGACGGCCGTGGACAAGACCCAGGCGGGGTTCGGCGACGCCGCCATGGCGCCCCTGAACGACCTCAACCTGCGGCGGACGGAGGTACCCGCGCTGCTGGAAGCGATCAAGTCGCCCTACGAGCCTATCCCCGTGGTGAGCTGCCAGGCGATCGCCGCCAGCGTGACGGAGTTGACCCTGATACTGGGACAGGACTCCGACGCCCCTCGCAAGCCCGACGCTTCACTGGCCGATCAGGCGGGCTCGGGCGCGGCGGACCTGACGTTGAATACAGTGTCGTCGACCATGACGGATTTCATCCCCTTCCGGTCAGTCGTGCGTGAGGCAACAGGAGCGTCGGCGCATGAGCGGAAGTTGCGGGCCGCCTACGAGCGTGGCGTGACCCGGCGGGCGTATCTCAAAGGGGTGGGCGCCCAACTGGGATGCGCGCCACCCGCGGCGCCCGCTCCGAGCGCGGGATTCGCGACGCCCCCGCCGAAGATCGAATACCGCAGCAACGTTCAGCCCGATTGATCGGCTCGTAGCCACGCGCTGCGCATTTCATTTCGCCACGTTGCGAAGTGTCCCTCGCTGATGGCGCGGCGCATCTCGGCCATCATCGCCTGGAAGAAGGCGATGTTGTGCCAGGAGAGCAGCATTGGCCCGAGATACTCGCCGGCCTTGAACAGGTGGTTGAGATAGGCCTTCGAATAGTCGCGGCTGGCCGGGCAGCTTGAGTTCGGATCGATCGGCGTATCGTCTTCGGCGAACTTCGCGTTCTTGATGTTGATCGCGCCGTTCCACGTCCATGCCTGACCATGGCGACCCGAGCGCGTAGGCAGTACGCAATCGAACATGTCGACGCCGCGCGCGACGGCTTCGACGATATCGATAGGCTTGCCGACGCCCATCAGGTAACGTGGGCGATCCTTTGGCAGGTACGGCGTCGTGAGGCTGATCGTATCGCACATGGCCTCATGCCCTTCTCCCACGGCGAGGCCGCCGATAGCGTAGCCGTCGAAGCCGGTCTCGACGACGCGTTGCGCGCTTTCGAGGCGAAGGTCGGGATAGGTCGAGCCCTGCACGATGCCGAACAAGGCCTGACGATCGCGCGTGCCGAAATAGGCTTTGGAGCGCTCACCCCAGCGGGCGGACAGGCGCATGGCGCTGGCTGCGGGAACGTGCTCGCATGGGTTGGCGACACACTCGTCAAGCTGCATGGCGATGTCCGAGCCCAACAAATCGGACTGGATCTCGATCGAGCGTTCGGGCGACAGAAAGTGCATCGACCCGTCGATGTGGGATTTGAACTCGACCCCCTCCTCTTTCATCTTGCGGAGTTCGGAGAGCGAGAAGACCTGAAAACCGCCGCTGTCCGTGAGAATGGGATGCGACCAGCCCATGAAACGATGGAGGCCGCCCAGCTTGTGAACGCGCTCGGCGCTGGGGCGCAGCATCAGGTGGTAGGTGTTGCCGAGGATGATGTCGGTTCCGGTGGAGCGGACATCGTCGAGGAACATCGCTTTTACTGTCCCCGCGGTGCCAACGGGCATGAAGGCTGGCGTGGCGATGTCGCCGCGCGGTGTCGACAGCCTGCCCGTGCGCGCGTCGCCATCGGTGGCGCTTATGTGGAACGGGAACTCAGCCATTGGGCAACAGCAGGCAGGCGTCGCCATACGAGAAGAAGCGGTAACGCTCCTTCACGGCATGGGCATAGGCGCGTTGCATCACATCAAGACCCATCATTGCGCTCACCAGCATGAAGAGCGTTGATTTGGGAAGGTGGAAGTTCGTCATCAAGCCATCCGCCACCTCAAACTGATAGCCCGGCGTGATGAAGATCGAGGTGTCGGCGGTGTAAGCCGACAGGGGACCAACTGAGGCCGCGCTTTCGAGCGTGCGCAGCGCGGTCGTGCCGATCGGAATACAGCGGCCGCCCGAGGCGCGGGCCGCGATGATTGCGGCGGCGGCGGTTTGCGATAGCTCGGCGCGTTCGGCGTGCATGCGGTGTTCGGACACGTCTTCCGATTTCACGGGCAGGAAGGTTCCTGCGTTGACGTGAAGCGTTACGCTTGTGCGCTGGATGCCTGCGCTTTCAAGAGCTTCCAGAAGAGCGGGCGTGAAATGGAGGCCGGCGGTGGGGGCGGCGACGGAGCCGGACTCGCGCGCGAACAGGGTCTGGTAATCGCTCGCGTCCTGCGCGTCGGGGGCGCGTTTCGAGGCGATGTAGGGCGGGATGGGCATCGTGCCGGCGGCATCAATAGCGGCGTCGAGCGCGTCCCCTGTCCGGTTGAAACCCAGGCGCACCTCAGCTTCCGATTTGGAGATGACGATGGCCATGAGGCCATTGGCGAAGGCGACGGTGTCGCCCTCTTTCAGGCGCTTGCCCGGGCGGGCGAAGGCGGACCATTCGAAGGGCGACAGGCGGCTGTTGAGGTTCACTTCGATCTCGACATCGCCGCCCTCCCCGCGCGCCGGGCGACGGCCCAGCAGGGCGGCGCGGATGACGCGGGTGTCGTTGGCTACGAGGATATCGCCGGCTTTCAGCAGGCCCGGCAGGTCGCGGATCGAGCGGTCTTCGAGCTTACCTTCACGTCCACGGACGACCAGAAGCCGCGCAGAATCGCGGGGAATGGCTGGTCGCAGGGCGATCAGCTCCTCCGGCAGGTCGAAATCGAAGTCCGAAAGCTTCATGGGGCGCCCATAGCGGGGAACAGCTTCGGGCGCCAGTCCGCCCTTGCGCCGCCCGGATTTGGAGTATGGTGAACGTGGGAGGACGACATCATGCTTCGCGCGACCCTGCTTGCTTCTTTGGCCCTGGCAGCCTGTTCGCCAGCCGCGCCCCCTGCCCCGACCCCGGAACCACCGGCGCCGGTGGCAGCCGCGCCAATCGATCTGAAGGCGCTGGAGGCGGCTCATGACTGGCAGCACGATCCGGGCGAGAAACTGAACGCGGACTGGATTGCCGGCGCGAAAGCCATTCTCGGCAAGCTGTCACGACCCGATGCGATCGATGCGATCAACGCGGCTGGCTTCGAGTGCATCTATGGCGAAGCGCATGAGGACTATCCCGACCCCATGGCGGTGTGTTCGCGCAGCTTTGCGACGCGGTCCTGCCAGATGGACTGGGAGATTGCCTCGACCGCCGATAAGGGAATGGTTCAGGACGTGGACGGTGCCTTCCGGCGGGATTGCGTTGGGCTGGATGATGACTGGCCGGACAAGGTGAAGTCGGCGATCGATGACCAGCTGGCGCCGGCGACGCCGCCGCAATAGGCGTGCGGGCGCGGCCTCGCAGAGGTGCGAGTTGGGTTGGTTTTGATTTTGAACGCGGTCGCTTAGGCGGCCGCGTTTTTGTTTGGCGGATTCAAAAATCCGCTCGTCCCGGCGCAAGCCGGGATCCAGGGCTGCTGGTGCAGGCCTGATTCAATGCACAGCACCCTTGATGCTCTGGGTCCCGACTTTCGTCGGGATGAGCGGAGAGAGGGGCGCGCGAGGTGGATGGAGTGCTCGCGTTGCTGCGGCTTGTGGCTGGCGTTCGTGAGCACGCCCTCGTCCTTCGACGGGCGCACGCGAAGCGTGCTGCTCAGGATGA
>ERZ795059.885-NODE-885-length-35515-cov-9.362155_pt1 | contig 35515 bp, 30 predicted proteins | sample MGYA00375143_ERZ795059 | MGnify/ENA primary metagenome ERZ795059 (study PRJEB30188, sample SAMN05720168) | activated sludge metagenome | isolation source: Anaerobic digester | place: USA | collected 2015-01-07 ... | reverse complement strand
TAAACGATGTCCTGGCACTAAATTCAGTAAACGATGTCTTGGCATTTAAGAACTAATCATTATGATGCTACACGATAGATCGCGGGATGATAGCGTGGTTTGGGAATGGTTTTCCCGGAAGACCGGGCGGTTTCGAGCCACGCCCTCTTTGCAATCAATACTTCGTGTAATGCCTCTTCAGGTGTTTTACCAAAAGCAGAACAAAACCGCAGGTCAGGGATATCAGCGATATACCCACCATCCTTTTTACTAAAGAAAACATTGATATGATAGTCCGTCATTGGTTCTTCTCCTGAATTGTCAAATTATATTCTTCCACAAGAGCAAGGAATTGTTCAATCTGATAAGGCTTTGCTTCGCCTTTATACTCTTGAAGATTAAGCAATTCCGGAATATCAGGGTGCTCAAAGATATGATGACTTCCCCTTACTCTAGCTAAGGTAAAACCGAACGCTTGTACAACGGCTATCAGTTCTGAAAACTTGACATTCTTAGAGCCGCGCAGCAATTTCTTCAACAACTTTTCTTTATTCATCCCATCATGTTCTCTGAAGTATTCTCATATGCCATTACAAAAAACTTGCGAATTTTGTCCAAAGTATAGCATTTTGATATTTTGTTTTCTCGATTTGTACATAAGTGGCTTTAAAAGACTTTGAAGGTGAAAAGCCGTACATATATACTTACTAGGAACAACCTTGGAAAGGAATACAATTCACGGTGTTAAAAGGACTAGGCGACATTAGTAAGCTGGGCGGCATGTTGAAGCAGGCCATGGAAATGAAGCAGCGCATCGAGGAACTCAAGGAAGCGTTGGGCAACGAGCGTGTGGAAGGTTCCGCAGGCGGAGGGATGGTGAAGGTGGAGATGACGGGTAAAATGGAGGTGCTTGCCGTCACGATAGACCCGGAAATCATTGACAAAAATGATCCGCAAACATTAGAAACGATGGTGCGCGCGGCGGTGAATGCAGCCACCGACAAGGCCCGCGAATTGATGGAAACACGGATGAAGGAAATCGCAGGCGGTTTAAATATCCCAGGATTAGTCTAGTGCGAATTGTCTTTCTAGGCACGCCGGCCCTAGCGGTTCCAAGCGTGGAAGCGGTGGCGGCCCGGCACGAAATCACGGCTGTTGTCTGCCAGCCGGACCGTCCGCTGGGCCGCAGCAACCGTCCTGTGCCCCCACCGGTGAAATGCTGGGCTATGGAACGGGGGATTCCGATACATCAACCTGAGAAACTGAATGACGGGTCATTTGCGGCATGGCTGCGGGCGCAAGCGCCGGAATTGTGCGCGATTACGGCGTATGGGCGCCTTTTAAAACAGCCTATCCTTGATATTCCACCGAAAGGCTGGTTGAACATGCATCCGAGCCTATTGCCTCGGCATCGTGGACCGTCTCCAATCCAGACGGCGATTCTGGAAGGGGATACGGTTACCGGGGTGACTATAATGCGGCTGACGCTCGAAATGGATTCCGGGGATATTCTGCTCCAAGCCTCAACGCCGGTAGATCCTGATGAAAATGCGGAGGAATTAACCGCACGGCTGGCGCAATTGGGGGCGGATTTATTAGCGGAGGGCGTGGATCGCGTGGCGGCAGGCACGGCGGTATTTACACCGCAAGATCCGGCCCAAGCCACTTACTGCAACATGTTTGAAAAAGAACATGGGCGTATTCGCTGGGGAAATACGGCGGGGCAGATTCATAATCAAGTGCGGGCGTGCCTTCCATGGCCTGTGGCGCATTGCCTGTATCAAGGCGAGGTGTGCAGGATTCATAGATCGGTGGTAATTGACCAGCCCGCCAAGGCTGCGCCCGGAACAGTAACGCTTGTGGAGAAGGATTGGGTTATAGTGGCCACTGGAGAGGGTCAATTGGGGATTATTCACTTTCAAGCCCCCGGCAAACGCGCCATGGCCATGGAGGATTTTCTGCGAGGGCATCCCATGCAGGCGGGAGAACGCTTTGAGGAAATACGCTAATGCCCGTTGATCCGGTGCGCGACGCCGCCATAGATGTTCTCCTTCGCGTTTTCACGCGGGACATGCATCTGGATCAGTCTTTGGACAAAACGCTCCGGCGGAAATCCATGTCGGACCGGGGGCGGCGGTTTATGACGCAATTAGTCTACGGAACAGTACGGCACAGCCTTCTGTGCGATTATGTGCTCAGGCCCATTTGCCGCCAACCGCTGGAGCAGTTTCCGGTTCCGATTTTACTGATACTTCGCATGGCGGTGTTTCAGGCATTTTTCTGCAATCAAGTAACACAACCCGCGATGGTGCATACCTCGGTGGATTTGGCGAAAAAAAGAGGTCATGCGGGGTTGGCGCGGTTGGTGAACGCGGTTCTCAGGCGGGTTCCAGCTTCCCTGGAAGAGACACGGCTTCCTTCCCGCGAAGCAAATTTCACTGATTTTCTGAGCATCCGGTATTCAACTCCCCGGTGGCTGGTGGAAAGTTGGCAATCGGAATTTGGCAACGACCGTGCGGAAAGTCTGTGTGCCGCAAGTGAAGTGCAGGCCCCGGTCACCCTGCGGGTGAACACGTTGAAAACCTCGGTTGAGGACCTCGCGGATCATCTGAAGCGTTCCGGAATCGAGACGCAAAAAAGCACGCCCATCCCGGAGGAATTGACCCTGATTGGGGCAGGCCTGCCCGTTCACACCCAATGGTTCCGGGAGGGTCATTTCATTTTCCAAGATCCTGCCTCACTTTTACCGGCCCATGTTCTGGAACCGAAACCGGGGGATTGGGTATTAGACCTCTGTGCGGCCCCTGGCGGAAAATCCACCCATGCCGCTCAACTTTGTCAGGGACAAGCACAAATCCTTGCCCTGGACAGGGATTGGAGCCGCCTGAATACGGTGAAGGAGAATGTGGAGCGCTTGGGCGTTGGGAATATTCACGTGATTGCATCGGACAGTACATGCCCCCCCCTTCCGGTATCCCGGTTTGACCGGGTGCTGGTGGATGCGCCCTGTTCGGGGCTTGGAACCTTGCGCCGGCATCCGGACATTAAAGTACGTATGAATCCGGAAACAATTCGGCGTTTGGCCGAACAGCAGCGCGCACTGTTGCGATCCGGGGTGGATCTCTGTAAAAATGGCGGATGTATTGTATATTCAGTATGCACCTTTTCCCGGCAAGAAACCGATGAGGTGGTGCATTCTGTTTTGAATGATGGTGTAGTCAAACTCGAAGACGGCCCGGAGTGGCTTAGCCCGTGGAAAGAATCCCAAGGAAAGTATCGAACGTACCCGTCCGAAGGAGTATTGGACGGCTTTTTCTTAACGCGATTGCGGAAGGCATCCTAGGCGTTTTTTTCTTTGTCCTGCGCTTCATCGCCTGGTCGATTCAGTGGTCGGTGGCCACAGTGTTTTTCCTTCTGGTAATGGCGGGCGCGGGGTATTACGTTTTCATGCAGGCTTTGGGAGGCGGTCAATATGTGACCGTGCCAAACATTGTCAATCTTCCGGTAACGGAAGCCTCCCTGGTGCTTACGGAGCAAGGCCTGGAACTGGGCCGTCAGGAACAGGTTCCTCATCCCACCGTTCCAAAATACTATGTTGTCACGCAGCGTCCGGAGTCAGGGCGGGTGGTGCGCACCGGACGCCGGGTCTATGTCACCGTAAGCATGGGTACGCAATTTCTCAGCGCGCCGAATTATTTGAACAAGCCGCTAAACGACGCGCGCCAAGAAATGAATGAAGCGCGTTTCCGCCTGGGCACGGTGGCCCGGATACCGCACAAAGAACCCCGTGACACCATCATTTCCCAAGATCCGCCCCCAGGGGACAATATTCCGAATCAGGGTTCCATTAATGTACTGGTAAGTGCGGGTACGGACCGCCGGAGCGCGTTCATGCCGGATATCCGCGGGAAGAGTGTACAGGAAATCACGAGTATTCTCAGCCCCTACGAGGTAATATTAATTCCCAATATAGTGGATATTCCCGGCGCGTTGGAAGATGTCGCCCTGAATCAGGATCCGCCGCCGGATACGGTCATCTATGAGGGTCAAATGGTTACGTATGATGTGAAGCCTTCCGGGGCGGTAACCCTCCCTGACACCCGCCAACAGGCGGAGGTCCGATATGTACTGGACTACGATTGGTATGATCGCGATGTCCGGGTGGAAGTGATAGATCGCAACGGCAACCGGAAGGTCGTGTGGTCCAAACCCCCGGTGTATGACGAGGAATCGCGGCGCACCTACGTGGCGGGGACCGCCATCCGCCTTCCGGTGATGTATGTAGGCGAACTCACCGTGGAAATTTATGTAAACAACATGCTGGTGGAATCGTATTATTTAAAAGACGGTGCACCGCCGGTGAGCAGCAGGGAACGTCCGGCGGCGACGGGATAAGAAGGAGAACCATGTGCTGAAAATTAAGATAGCCCCCTCCATCCTGGCAAGCGATTTCAGCCGGCTGGGAGAAGAAATCCGCGCCCTGGTTGATGCCGGGGCGGATCTAATTCATATTGACGTCATGGATGGTCATTTCGTGCCGAATATCACGATAGGCCCGCCGGTAGTGGCCGCATTGCGCCACCATAGCGAAATTCCCTTTGATGTGCACCTCATGATTTCAGATCCTGATGCGTTTGTCGAGGATTTTGCCAATGCGGGGGCGGACATCATCTCGTTCCAAGTCGAAGCCGCTCAACACCCGCACCGGCTGATTACAAAGATCAAAGATCTGGGCTGCAAGGCGGGAATTGTATTAAATCCCGGCACCCCGGAAGACGACATTGAGTTCCTGCTCGATGCGGTGGACATGGTGCTGGTGATGACGGTAAATCCGGGATTCGGCGGGCAGAAGTTTATTCCGGAAATGCTCCGGAAAATCAAGAATATCCGATCCATGATAGGCAATCGAGATCTGGAAGTAGATGGCGGCATCGATGACAGCACCGTTCACCAAGTGGTGGATGCCGGCGCCAATGTGCTCGTAGCGGGGTCGTATGTGTTCCGGCATCCTGCATCGTATCTTGAGGCGATTGAAACACTCCGGAACGAATCATAAAAGGACCTTGTTTCTCTATCACGAAGGTTGTGACGCCGGAGCATTGTGGAGGGGCACGCTTCCAAAAAGACGCTCCCACAGGGTCATGGGTTTTAGTTCTACAGGAGACAAAAGCGGGCCTTTGCCGAGGACATTGCCGTTGAGTTGTACGCGGAATTCGCCCAAAACGGTGCCTGATGCAATGGGGGGCATCAGCTTGGGGGGAAAGTCGGAAACCACTTCGATTTTGGGAATATCGTCCTTTTTCACAATCACCCATACATCATTTCCCGCAGTCAGCTTCACTTCCGGGGTCATACACTTTTCCACGGGGATTGGCTCTCCCAACACCTCCCCTTGGGAGACGATTTTCTGCCGGGTTAACAAAGCAAATCCTTCATCCATCATCTGCTCCGCGTACTTGAACCGGTCGCGCTTTTCATCGCCCATGACCACGGCAATCATGCGGATATCATTGCGTTTGGCGGTAGCGGTAATGCAGAAGCCCGCCAACCGGATAAATCCTGTTTTAAAGCCATCGCAATCCGGCATGGACCAGAGCATTTTGTTTGTATTGGCATGGGGCGCTTCTTCAGGACGCAGTTTAAATTCCTTCATGCCCGTCCATCGGAAAATTTCCGGATGCTTCGCACATTCACGCCCCAGTGCGGCCATATCGCGGGCCGTGGTGAGATCGGGTTCTTCTCCTTTGGAGGGAGGCAATCCATGAACACTTCGATAGACGGTCGAGGTCATGCCCAATTCTTTTGCCCGCGCATTCATGGCTTCCAAACATTTTTCTTTGCTTCCCCATAAACCTTCCGCCACCGCCATGGCCGCGTCATTGGCCGAGGCCACGGACATCGCCTGCATCAGGGTGTCCAATGGCCAGACATCATTCATTTTCAGGTAAACTTGAGAGCCTCCCATCCCTTCTGCATTTTTTGAGACCGTGATCGTCTGGTCAAGCTTCCATTTCCCCGACGCAACACCTTCGGTTACCAGGAGAATTTGCATCAGTTTGACCATGCTGGCGGGAGGACGGGGCAAATCAGCATTTTCCTCATGCAGCACCATCCCTGTTTCCGCTTCCACACAAATGGCGCTCACCGGCACTTCCGGTTCGGGGGCAGGTTTTGCGGCAGGTGGTGCCGCTTTTCGAGTTCGTGACGTTGTAGCTTTTTTCGTCTTTTTAACAGGCGTCGTATCCTGCGTAGTTTTGGGTTTGGCTTTTGGGGTGCTTTTTGATTTCGCTTCCGCTTTACCGCTCATCGCCACTGCCAAGATCATCATCATTCCGAAAACAAAGACACCACGCAGCATAACTACCACTTTTCCCTTTCCTTGCAACAAAATTGATATTGTTCATTCATTGGATTCATCCCGCGCCACGGCGGGCTGTTCCACTTTTTTTGTCTTGAGTTCAATATGAGATTTCACAACCTGCGTCACCTCCTCAAGAGCAAACGGCTTATGCAGGATCCCGGCAATCCCATCCAGGTCATTACCGGCTCCCGGCATACCGGTCATAACATATATCGGGACTTGATGCAAGGCCGGCACCTGCTTCAATGCCGAAATTCGGTCCGCGGGGGTGTCTCCCGGAATGTCAATATCAAGAAAGATCACATCCGGGAGTTGCTTATTGACAAACGCCTGAGCATCCGGCAGCGTACGGGCGCATCCACATGGAATCTGACGCCGCCGCAGCACCATTTCAAGCCAATCCAGCAAACCGGGGTCTGTGTCCACCACCAGAACAAAAGGCCGGTGCTCGTAAATGTCACATTGTGGTTTCAACGACTCCGTTGAATGCAGAAAAACTTCTCCCAACCGCACCAGATTCATGTGCGCAAGTAATGTGGACAGGTTGAATCGTCTCTTGATAAAAACAACATCCCGCCATAGCTCTTGTGCTTCTTTAATGCGCTCGGCGCTTTCACCGGTCAGGACAATCACCGGAATGTCCGCCGTGGCGGGATTTTGACGGAGCAGGCCGATCGTGCCCAATCCTGCCACATCGGCCGGGGAATCATTGATAAGAATAATATGAGGCAACAGGCCGCTTGCATAACGCACGCCTTCAAAACCGTTGGGAGCCACCTGGATTGAAACACCGCCATGCTCAAATACAGGTTCCAACGTCTCAAACAAGCCCTGTCCCTGATCAATCACGAGGACTCGTGATTGGGATAATGAATCAAAATCCTCCGGGCGGTGCTCCTCATTGAAAATAGCTTCCGGCAAAACGACCGTGAATGTGCTGCCCTGCCCCTGTGTACTGCATACCTCAATGCTTCCCTGATGTTTTTCAACGATAGCCTTGGCGATGGAGAGGCCGATGCCGGTTCCTTCATAACGGCGTGTTTTTGAGCTATCCACCTGGAAAAATTTTTCGAAAATCCGGTTTTGAAATTTTTGGTCGATGCCAATACCGGTATCCGACACGGCAAGCGTAAGAGTACTTTCTTCGCGAATACTCACATGAACTTGAATCATCCCGCCGGGGTCGGTGAATTTCACCGCGTTATTTAACAATATTCCCAATACCTGTCCCAGTTTCTCCTTATCACCCCACGCATTCGGCATGTGGTCTGAAACAAAGATATTCAAGGTGATGTTTTTGGCCAAGGCATGAGGATGGACAAACGCCAGGGCTTCATGGGCCAGGCGCCCCGGTGAAAACAAGTCCACATTGATTTGCAATCCCCGGATTTCCATCCGGCTGAACTCGATCATTTCATTGATAAGGCCCAGGAGGCGTTCCACATTCCGGCTCATGACTTTGGTGGCGCTGGCCTGCGGCCCGCTGATCGGGCCAAGATTTCCCGATTCCAGCATTTCAACATATCCTTGAATCGTGCTCAGGGGGGTGCGTAGTTCATGGCTGACATTGGAAAGGAACATATCTTTGGCGCGATCATGCAAACGCAACTCTTCATTGACCCGTTCCAACTCACGGGCACGCACCTCCAATTGCCGCTGCATTTCCTTTTGATCCAGAAGGCTGGTCACCACGACCGAATACACAGGCTCCGCTCCTGCCGCTCCCCGCAGATAGGCCACTGCCACCATGGCAGGCACCAGTTCGTTTCCGGCATCCATGAAAACCACTTCTTGGCGAAGCTCGGAGTGTTCCACGGTGGCGCCCTGCATCAACAGGCTCATCAAGCGGCCCCGGCTCAAAGGTTCGACGAAATCGAAAATGTCGCGGCCTAGAATCTGATCCGCGGTAATCGCCAGAATCTTGCATATATGGTCATTTGCAAAGCGGACCTTGTTGTCGGAATCGATAGTAAGAAAGCCTTCATTCATGGACACCAGCAGTTGCCGGAAGCGTTCTTCCGATGCCTGCAGCTTCTGCGTTTGCTCTTCCACCAGCTTTTGCAGGCCATGCGCATACCGCTCGACGCGTTGGGAGAGGCGGTGCAATTCGGTGACATCGCGGACAGTGGCCAAGGTGGCGGTATACCGGCCGTTGCGATCAAAAATAGGACGTCCATTGAACCAAAAACGGCGCTCCTCCCCCCTGACCCGCCAGGCTACCTCATATTCCGAGGCAATCCCTTTCGTGCGGTTCATAATATGTTCGTTAATTTCGGAAACATTGTAGCGTTGCGTCAACGTCATGGCATTTTGACCCAACACCTCCCCGCGAGTCAGGCCAAACATGGTCAAAAACTGATCATTTACCAAAACAATCGTTCCGTCAGGGCCGGTTAGGATGAATCCTTCTGAGATCAATTCGGCCAGGTTTCGGAAACGTTCTCCTACTTCTCCGATATCTTCGCCAGCGCGCACAACCGTGTACAACACCACAAAGAGTCCCAGCAAGAGACTTCCCGCACCAAGGATTTGCAGGCCGGTGGTAACCAAGTCCGGAAGTACATCTTTTGTTTCCAAGGTGCCGGGCAACCCTGAAACACTCAGGACGGCGCCGACGATCAGCATGAGTACGCCCACCAGGAGCACTATTCGCTCCAGCCGGCTGGAGCGGTAACGCACCCACAGGCTGCCCCCGGCAAAAACGGGTACGGCCACCGATGCCAGAAGAACCATGGTCCGGATCGCGAGATTGTCCCATTGTTGGGAAAAAATAACGCCGCCCAACCCAATAAAGATAGGCGTGAGCAGGTACAATGCCAACCGTCTTTTAGAATATCTTCGAGGGGTCATAACCTCGCCACTGTTGTTGGTTTATTTATATCAAGTATGGCATGGCCTGCGGACAGGGTCAACGTAGATTCGCCTTCTTGCCCTGCAATCGCTGGCGGTGAATCGCTTCATTGGCCAGCGCATCACAGCGTTCATTGTAACGATCTCCAGCATGCCCCTGCACCCATTTCCATGTAATGGTGTGCCGTGAAGCCAACGCATCTAGACAGCGCCAGAGATCCTCATTTTTCAGGGGGCCTTCCTTCCGGGTCCAATTCCGCCGCTTCCAATTGGGCAGCCATTCCGTGACACCAACCTTTAGATATTTGGAATCGGTGTATAAACACACATTGCAGGGGCGCTTGAGAGCTTCCAACGCGCGTATGGCCGCCGTCATTTCCATGCGGTTGTTGGTGGTGTTCATTTCTCCGCCAAAAATCTCCTTGACATGCCCCTGGTACAACAAAATCGCGGCCCAACCGCCTGTGCCGGGATTGGGATCGCACCCGCCGTCGGTATAAATGCGCACCATATTGTCCGTTTTTCGCATTTACACGATTCCCGCTTCCAAGAGGTCTTGTACATCCAACAACCCAACCACGTGTTGCGATTCATCCACTACAGGCACTTCGTCGATTTTTCTCTCCTCCAGCGTGCGCATAGCTTCCGTGGCGAGCATATCCGCGTGAACGACAATGGGATTTCGAGTCATCACATCGCCAATAGGCCGGCTTAACACCTCACACCCCTTTTCCAGATATCGCCGCAGATCGCCATCGGTAAAAATGCCCAGCAGAACGCCATCTTCGTCCACGATAGTGCAGGAACCCGCGCGCGCCCGGGTAATGGTAAGCAATGCTTCAGAAACAAGTGTTTGCGAACTTACCAGCGGATTGCGATCCCCCCGGCGCATGCAATCTTCCACACGAAACAGCAATTTACGGCCGAGGCTGCCCTTGGGATGAAACTTTGCGAAATCATGGGCTTCAAAACCCTTAAGTTTCTGCAAGGCCACGGCGATGGCATCGCAGAGGGCAAGCATGGCCGTGGTGGATGTGGTCGGGGCCAGATCCAGGCAAACTTCCTTGGGTACACTTACATCCAGCACATAATCCGCATACTTGCCCAAATAGGAGTTTGGGCGCCCTGTAATGGCCACTAGGGTTGAACCGATAATCTTCAATATCGGCACCACCGTCCGGAGTTCATCCGTTTCGCCACTATAGGACAAAATAACCACCACATCCCGATCCTCCACCCGGCCCAAATCGCCATGGACTGCTTCTGCCAAATGAAGCCATACCGACGGTGTGCCGAGAGAGGAAAATGTTGCGGAAGACTTCTGCGCGATAATGCCTGCTTTTCCCATGCCGGACATCACCACTTTTCCTTCACACGCCGCCAAAAGATTCACCACGCGCGCAAAATTGCCGTCAAGCCGGGGGATTAGATCCGCCACCGCGTCCGCCTCAATCCGCAAGGCCTCTGCAGCCCATTGCATAATATCCTGTTCACGTTCCGATGTCATACTTGTTCAACCACCTTTCGTATCGCCATGACAGTCTCCAACAGCTTTTCCACACTGCTGAGATACAAGCTGTTTGGGCCGTCGCACAGTGCCTTTTCAGGGTCCGGGTGAACCTCGCAAAAGAGTCCATCCACGCCGTATGCCGCCGCGCCGCGCGCCAGCGGTAGTGCAAATTCCCGATGTCCTGAGGACTTGCCCCCCTGTGAGGGAATCTGCACCGAGTGCGTTGCATCAAAGATGACGGGATATCCCATCGCCCGCAGGATGCTGAAGCTGCGGAAATCCACCACGAGGTTATTATACCCAAATGATGCGCCACGCTCCGTCAAGATAATAGCATGGTTTCCCGTGGACTCCACTTTGTCCACGGCATACCGCATATCATAGGGCGCGACAAACTGTCCCTTCTTTATATTGACCGTTTTCATGGTGCGCCCTGCTTCCAGCAACAGATCCGTCTGCCTGCATAAAAAGGCCGGGATTTGGATAACGTCCAAAACCTCCGCGGCCGGTTCCACTTGGCTCGTTTCATGCACATCGCTGAGCACGGGAACCCCCACCGTTTCCTTGACCGTTTTAAGGATTCTCAGTCCTTCATGAAGGCCAGGGCCACGATACGCTTGGGGTGAAGTGCGGTTTGCCTTATCATAACTTGCCTTGAAAATGAACTGGACATCGAATTTGGAGGTGATCTCCAGCAAAGATCGGGCAATTTCGATGGTTAAGGATTCATTTTCAATTACGCAGGGACCCGCGATGAAATAGAAAGAGGCGTTGCCGGTCATGATGCACTCCCTGAAGTAGAATTTGCCAATTTTTCAAATAATTCTGCAATGTGCGGATGCCTGTTTTCATTAGCCAGGTCTTGCGGGGTTTTACCCTGTGCATTGCCCGCCGCGCCGCTGCTCCCGCGCTCCAAAAGCATTTTAACCATGTCTTCTTGCCCAAACACCGCCGCGGTATGCAACGGGGTGTCTCCAAAGGTGTCTTTTATATCACGCTGCGCGCCGTGATCCAAAAGCCATTCAGCTTCGCGAACACGCCCCAACATTGCCGCCACGTGTAGCGGAGTCATGCCGGTGTGATCACATGCATCAAGATCCGCCCCATGTTCGAGCAGGACGTTCATACAGCCCATTCGCCCATTGCTAACGGCATAATGCAAGGGAGTCTTGCCACGATCCGTCGTGCATTGTACCCATTCCGGATGGCGATCGAGCATTGCCTTGACTCCGGTCAAATCCCCCTGTGCGACCCTGTCGTGGATGCTTGATCCACATCCCGTTCCCGCCATCAAAAGAAAAATGGCCAAACAGGTTTGTAGCGTTGCATATCTCTTCCAGCCCGTGGAAATACCCCGCCATCCATGCCGATAAAACAATGTCCGCATCGGACCGTATGTTTTCTTTTGTTCTCTAACGATTTGTGCTCTCAAGAGACCATTCCTCCTTTAAGACAAGCGGGGAATCCGGCTGTATTTCGGCCAAGGGACTTTGGAAAGTCACCTGATATTCCCGTTTTTCTCCATCGAGCGTGCAAATCAAATTAGACCCTTCCAAATACGTTCCTTTTTCTTCCAATTTGCCTCCACAATAGCGGGTCCAGGCATAGGGCGTCTTATGAAAAGAAACTTGAGGCACATGCGCGCCTAATACCACGTGCTGTTGTATTCCTGGGGAGGGAATGGGAATAAGCCAATAACAAAAGGATTTATTCACTATGGGGAAGACACTAGCGGTTCCCGCCAAAGGCCGAAACTCCCCGTCACTGGTATTGATGCGCACCGTAGTTCCCTGGGCAATACACGCAGTATTTCGCAGGGCGAATTTGCCGGGCACATCGCCAGAAGCCACGGCGGTCACGGTTACAATAATATTGCCCTCGGCCATGGGAACCTGAACATCTAATTTCAGCCGGACTGGAAACTTCTTGCTTTCCGGCCCCAAGAGCACAACGCGCAAGGGATTCTTAGTGACAATTTCCGCCGGCTCCTTCGGAAAGGCTAACTCTGGACCCTTGGGAGAGACCAGTTCACAAACAAACCCGCCAAAATCTCCATTTTCGCCATTTTCGCCCTCGCTTTGAGGCAAGTCAAGCGGCGCCAACCAGTTATGCTTGTCCAAAACACCAATATATCGTATTAGAAAAAGGTCGGGAACCACCTCAACCCGGACAAACGCATTTTCCACAACGACTGGATCAGCCGCCAGACATCCTATTAGAACCAACAGTATGTTCATAGCCGTTGCATCCTTCGAACGAACCTTATATGATGGCGCATAGACGCCAAGAGCACAGTGTATCATAATTTGGACGCCGGGGAATATGCGCATACCCCCTTGTGTTTCTAAGAGAAAAGGTTAGACCCCGTATAGCATGAGAACGGGGGAAAACGGAAATGAATTTTTTTCATGTAAATACGCGTGGATTAATATGGCCCTGTAGGATGCCCGTTCGGGCTCAGGGTTAACTTTTCATTTCTATCGTTCTCGTGACTCTTCTTATTTAGTTTCTAAACAAACGAGGTATTCCTTATGAAGGTTTTTCAAGATAACAGTTTCAGCATTGGGCGTACGCCGCTGGTCAGATTGTCAAACCTGGCCAAAGGCCTTCAGACTCAACACGTTCTGGCCAAAATTGAAGGACGTAACCCGGCATATTCCATAAAATGCCGCATAGGCGCAAACATGATTTGGGATGCCGAACAGCGTGGAGTGTTAAAACCAGGAGGAACCATCATCGAGCCGACATCGGGAAATACAGGTATTGCGCTGGCATATGTTGCAGCAGCCCGGGGGTATCGGCTTATCCTGACGATGCCGGAAACCATGAGTATGGAGCGACGCGCCATGCTGAAAGCCTTCGGCGCGGATCTCATCCTGACACCCGGTTCCAAAGGGATGCGCGGTGCGATTGAGGAGGCGGAACTCATCGCCTCGGAAAATCCCGGCTATTTCATTCCGCAGCAATTCAAGAATCCCGCCAATCCGGAAATTCACTATAAGACCACCGGCCCGGAGATCTGGAACGACACGGACGGGACGATTGACGTGCTGGTGGCGGGAGTTGGAACCGGCGGGACCATCACAGGCATCAGCCGGTACATCAAACAAGCCCAGGACAAGGCGATTCAAAGCGTGGCGGTGGAACCAGCCGCCTCCCCAGTGCTCTCCGGCGGCAAACCGGGGCCTCATAAAATTCAGGGCATTGGCGCCGGATTCGTACCCGAGGTGCTCGATTTAACCCTGATAGATAAGGTGGAGCAAGTAAACGACGATGAGGCGTTTGAGACCGCGCGCCGTCTCGCCCGGGAAGAAGGAATCATCTGCGGAATTAGCTCAGGCGCGGCCACAGCCGCTGCATTGCGCTTAGCCGCGCTGGAATCGTACAAAGACAAGACCATTGTGGTGATCCTGCCCGATTCCGGCGAGCGCTACCTGTCCACCCCGTTGTTTAACGGCAACTGACGTTCACACAAAAAAGGAACAACCATGTCAAATACATATAAACCAGGAACTCTTGCATTACATGCCGGCCAACAACCCGATCCCGCTACAGGAGCCCGCGCTGTGCCGATTTATCAAACGACATCGTATGTTTTTCAAGATGAAGACCATGCGGCGCGGCTGTTCGCATTGCAGGAATTTGGCAATATCTACACACGCATTATGAACCCCACGACCGATGTGTTCGAAAAACGCATAGCAGCGCTCGAAGGCGGGGCGGGCGCGTTGGCAACGGCATCCGGACAAGCGGCGATTACACTTGCCATATTGAACATTACAAAAACAGGCCAAAACTTCGTTTCTTCGCAGACGTTATATGGCGGGACCTATAACCTCTTTGCGCATACATTAAAAGACTTGGGAATCGAGGCGCGCTTTGTGGACGCCAGCAATCCCGCCAATTTCGAAAGATGTATCGATGACAAAACACGCTTTCTCTATATCGAAAGCATCGGTAATCCTGCAAATGACGTTGTGGATATCGAAGCCATCGCCAAAATTGCCCATGATCATGGGATCCCTTTAATTGTGGACAATACGGTGACCTCCCCCCTGCTCTTCCGTCCTTTCGATTTCGGCGCGGATATTGTGGTCCATTCCGCAACCAAAGTTATCGGCGGCCATGGCACCTCAATAGGCGGCGTCATCGTCGACAGCGGAAAATTCGACTGGAGCAATGGCAAGTTTCCGGAAATCGACGGCCCAAACGAAAGCTATCACGGCGCCAATCTCCACGAAGCGTTAAAACCCCTGGGCAACATCGCGTATATCATCAAGGCGCGCGTTACGCTGCTGCGCGATTTGGGGCCGGCACTTTCCCCCTTCAACGCCTTTCTCCTTCTTCAAGGGTTGGAAACCATTCACCTGCGCGTGCCACGGCACAGCGAGAATGCCCAGAAAGTGGCGCAGTTCCTGGAGAATCACACAGCGGTATCCTGGGTGAATTATCCCGGACTGAAAAGCCACCGGGATTACACGCGCGCTCAAAAATACCTCCCCAAAGGTCAGGGCGCTATCGTGGGATTTGGCATTAAAGGTGGAAGCAAAGCGGCCACCAAGTTCATCAACAGCGTGAAGCTGGCGTCGCATCTCGCCAATATCCTGGACGCCAAGACGCTGGTGATTCATCCCGCTACCACTACCCATCAGCAGCTCAGCGCGGAGGAACAAAAAGCCGCAGGCGTGACGCCGGATTTCATACGTGTCTCCGTGGGACTTGAAGATATTGAAGATATCCTGCAGGACTTGGACCAGGCGCTTGCCGCTTCGCAAAAATGATCCCTATTGCAGCATACTGACAATACACAAGCCGGTCCTCCGGACGTTTTACCATAGTTTGACGAAATTAGGGTTTTCTGTTAGCCTTGATACGGATATTACCTTTAAGGATGCGCAACGCATGGCCTCAAAACCGATGCATCAATATGTATTGGATGACAGCGGGAAAAAGACCGCTGTTATTCTGCCGCTCGACGAATACCAAGAGCTATTAGAAGATCTGGAGGACTTGGCGGCCATGGCGGAACGGCGTGACGAACCGAATCAACCCCATAATGACGTGGTTGCCAGGTTAAAACAGGATGGCTACCTATAATATTTTTTGGAAACCATCCGCCGAAAAAGATCTGCGCCGGATCGATAAAAAAATGATCCCTCGAATTCTCGATGCCATTGGGAAAATTGCTGCCAATCCCTTTCAGCCAGGCATACGAAAACTCCAGAGTACTGAGCACACCTACAGAATGCGGGCAGGTGAATATCGAATAATATACTCACTCGAACAAGCCGCTCTAATCATCGAGATTGTGCGGGTAAGACATCGAAAAGACGTTTACAAAAGCTGATTCTAGTTCCTCTCAGCATACGCATAGAACTATGGAATAGAAAAAAGGTTCATATATATGCCCGAAACGGGATCTGTTGGTATTGTAACGGCCAAGTATTATACTTTTGCCGAGCCGCCGAATGCGATGGTGCTGGAGAGCGGCGCCAAGCTGGGTCCGATTACGCTTGCCTACGAGACCTACGGGCAATTGAACCCAGACAGGTCGAATGCCGTCTTGATTTGCCATGCATTGTCCGGCGATGCCCATGTAGCGGGCAAGTATCACTCTGATGATAAAAAGAGCGGTTGGTGGGACGAAATGGTAGGCCCCGGGAAAGCCTTTGACACCGAAAAATATTTTGTTATTTGTTCAAACGTCATCGGCGGTTGCATGGGATCCACGGGTTCCTCTTCAATCAATCCGGCAACCGGAAAACCCTACGGCCTGGATTTCCCCCTTGTCACAATCGGCGACATGGTGCGCGCACAAGCCGAACTGGTGCGTTATTTAGGCATTGACCAGTTATTGGCGGTGGCAGGGGGATCCATGGGCGGCATGCAGGCACTGGACTGGGCCACGCGTTTTCCGGACCGCGTGCGCGCAGTCATCATTATTGCGGCGTCGTATCATAATGGCGCACAGCAAATTGCCTTTCATGCCGTGGGCCGGCATGCCATTCAGTCGGATGAAGAATTCAAAAATGGTCAATACTACGAAGGCGGAAATCCCGCGTCCGGCCTGGGCATCGCGCGCATGCTGGCGCATATCACCTATCTTTCCGATGAATCCATGAACGTCAAGTTTGGCCGCCGCCTGCGCGGAAATGGTTCCCTGCGTTTCGACCTTGGCAAGGAATTTTCCGTGGAGAGTTATCTGGATTACCAGGGCGAACAGTTTGTCAACCGCTTTGATGCCAATACCTATCTCTACATAAGCAAGGCCATCGATTATTTTGATCTGACGCGGGAATATGGCTCACTGGATGCCGCCATGACGCGAATACGGGCCAAAACCCTGGTGTTGTCGTTTTCTTCCGACTGGCTCTATCCTCCACGCCAATCAGAGGAGATCGTATACGCGCTTGCGAGACAGGGAAAAGACGTCACCTACTGCAATATTCAGTCCGATTATGGTCATGATGCATTCCTGCTGGAATTTGAGGTGCTGACGAAAATATTGGATGGATTTCTAAAACACACCTTGCATCCTGAACGGCCCTGCACCCGGTGTATCGAGAATGCGGACAAACAGCAATTCGATCCTCCTGCAGCGGCGCCCAACAGCATCTACAGCGGGCGCCGCGTGGATTATGATCTGATCGAAGACCTGGTGGAAGAAAACAGCCGGGTACTGGATATTGGATCCGGCAGCGGCGAATTGCTCTGCCGCCTGGATCGCCGAAAGAAAGTGCACGGCCTCGGATTGGAACTTTCCCAGGACCATGTAGTGAGCGCCATAGGCTGCGGGATTGCCGTAGTCCAGGCGGATATTGACAAAGGCCTGGAATCCCTGCCTGATCAAAGCTTTGATTACGTTATTCTAAGCATGACGTTACAGGTGCTTAAACACCCCGATCTTGTCCTCCGTGAAATGCTGCGCGTCGGGAAAAAATGCATTGTAAGTTTTCCTAATTTTGGGCTGTGGCGCGTACGGCTCAAGGCGCTGGCTTTGGGACGCGCTCCCGTCACGCGCAATCTTCCATATGCCTGGTATCAGTCTCCCAACCGGCATGTACTGACGATCAAGGATTTTCGTGAGTTTTGCACCCGGCTTAATATACGCATTCAGAAAGAAATTCCACTCACCACGCAAGGCGTTGCTCCCTTTTGGCCGAATCTCTTCGCGGAAGAAGCACTTTATGTTATATCACGAGAATCTTGAGGTTTTATAACCGACCAAAGTTTCTCACCGTCCATAAATCGCGGTTGTCATTGCGAACGAAGTAAAGCAATCCCGGAATCACACATTTCTGGGCAGTCTCTGTTGTACGAATCATCCAAAATTATTCAACCCGGCGCCTGCCTAGCGCAAACGCCGGGTCGAGTTGTATTTATCAGATTGTTATTTCTTCCGGCGGAGTGCAGTTCCGGCGGCGCCCAGGGCCGCGGTCATAAGCAGCAATCCGATCAGGCCCGCCGCGGGCATCGCGCCGCTCAGGCTCAGTTCGGCCGTGGATTCCACCATCGCGCCGTTGTCGTCGAACACCCGCACGGTATAGGCGCCGGTGTCTTCTTCCCCTGCGCCCGGCACGGTATAGTCCGGCAAATTGTCCGCCGTGGTTATCAGATCCTCGCCGTGGTACCAATGGTAGCTCAGTGGCGCGAAGCCGCCCGTCACCGCCACGGTAAAGGTGTGGCTCGCGCCCGGATCCACCACGGCGTTCTCCAGGGGGAAGCTCAGCGTGAGTTCCGGCGCCACGCCCAACGCCGCGTGCGCGGAGGCATAGGTCTCCCCGCCGTAGCCCACTTCGCACCAGTATTCCCCGGCCATGTTCTCCAGCACGCCGAGCAGCGGCCAATCCTCCGTCTCCGGACCGTCTTGCACCGCCTTCAACCCGTCGTCAAATTTCCATTGGAACGTGGGCGTTACCGGGCCATAGTCCGCCGACACCCGGAAGGTGTGTGAACCGCCCACGTACACCCGCGCGTCTTCGGGCTCTTCGGTGAATCCCGGCCAGTTGTGCACCGTGTACGCCTCCGACGTCCCGCCCGCGCCCGGATTGCCCAACGCGTCGCTCACCGCGCCGCCGCCCAGAATCTCCAGCGCCACCGTGCCGTTCGCCATGCCGTCCGTCAAACTCACCGTCACCGTGTACGCCGTGCCCGAACCCTCCAGCAACAGCCCGCCGTCCAACGAGCCCGCCGCCAGCGCCACGTCCTCTTGCGTAAAGGTTCCGTTCACGTCTTCATCAAACGTTATGCCGAAGTGCAGCACGTCCAGCACCGTCGGATTCACGTCCGTCAGCACTATCGTGGCCACCGGGCCCGCCGTGTCCACCGTCAATTCATCCGTCGTACCGTCCGTCCCTTCCCGGCCCAGATCGTCCCGCGCCATCACCTGCACGTCGTATACGCCATCCGCAAGCACCGCCGTCACCTGCGCCGTCCACGCCGTTCCCACCAGCACCCCCGTATACGTCTGTCCGTCCACCGTCACCTCCACCAGCGTCACACTGTGGCCCGCCTGCGGCGCCGCCGTCCCGCTCAGCAGCGGCGTCGTGTCCGTCGTCTCCAGCGCAGCCACCGTCACAATCGGAACATTCAAGTCCACCGTCAACTCGTCCGCCGTCGCGTCCGTGCCTATGTTCCCCGCCGTGTCCGTCGCTTGCGCCACCACATTGTACGTGTTTTGCGCCAGCACATCCGTCACCTGCGCCGTCCACGTCCCGCTGCCCAACACCGCCGTGTACGTGTGCGTTCCCACCGTCACCTGCACCCCCGCCACCGCAACGTCGTCCGTCACCGTACCCGAAAGCAACGGCGTCGTGTCCCCCGTCACCTGTGTCGTCACCGTCACCACCGGCGCCGTCTTGTCTATCCGCAACACCGTCGTATTCACGCCGCTGCCGGGATTCCCCGCCAGGTCGCTCCCCGATACCGAGATCGAGGCCAGACCTTCCGCGTCCGAACCCTGCACCGTGTAACTGTACGTGTAATTCATCCCCGCATGGCTCACGTAAGACGCGCCATGGCCGTTCACCGTCACCGCCGGATTCCCGCTCAGCGCCTCCGACACACTGTACGTCAGCGTCACCACCGTCCCCAGCTTCGCAGGGCTCGGAACCGCCCCGTACCCGCTGAACACCGGCGCAACACCCATGCCGCCGCCCGCATCCGTGCCGCTATTCGGCGTGCCCACCGGATTGCCCGCCACGTCCAAGGCGCCAACCCCCACCGTCACCGTGATATCCCCGCCGTCGCGCATCTCGCCCGTACTCCAGGCCAGGCGGTACGTGTTGCCCGCCCCAACCGCCACGCTCGACGGCGCCGCCGACAGCGTCCCACGGCCCGTGCCGCTCAACGTATAGTTCGACGCCGTCAACGCGCTCGAACCCATCGCTTCGCTGAACGTCACGTCCACGTGAAGATCGTCCGCCACCGACACCGCCTGCACCGCCGGCAGCACCCCGATCCCCGTGCCCGTCCCATAGTTCACCGAACCCATACCGTTCCCCGCCGCATCCTTCACCGCCGGGTCCACCGTGATCGTCACATTCGCACCGTTCACCATCTCCCCAGAGGACCACGAAAGACGGTACGTGTTCCCCGACGAAAGCACCGCCGAAACCGGATTCACCGCCAGGCTCCCACGGCCCGCGTTGCTCACCGTGTAATTCGACGCCACCGTCACCCCAGAGCCCATCGCCTCGCTGAACGTCACGTCCACGTGAAGACCATCCACCACCGACACCGTCATGACACGCGGCTGATCCCGGCGCACGCCCCCGTCGGCTTCGTAATAAAGTCCGGCGTGCCGATCAGGTTCCCCGCCGCGTCCCGCACATTCTCCGCCGTGACCGTGATCAATCCGCCCTGAAGCATCTCATCCGGCAAATTCCACGTCAGCGTGTACCGCGTCGGCGTGTCCTGCACCACCGAATCCGGATTGGCCGAAAACGTCCCGATACCCGCACCCGAAATCGTATAGTTCATCCGGTTCACCGCTTCCGTGGAAGACATCGGCTCATTGAAAATCACCGTGATCGCACCGCCGCCGCCCGCCACCGTTATATCCGACATCCACGGCGCCACCGGATCATACGTCACCTGGTTGTCCGTGCTCGTCGACGCCGCGTTCCCGTTCCCCGCCACGTCCGTGCACACGCCCCCCAACAGACTCACGATTACCGTCCCCGCACCCGTCATCCCAGACACCGTCAGCGTCCACGTCTTGCTGTCGCTGCTGGCCAGCGACACCGTCTTCGTCCCCGGCGCCGTACCCGTCACCGTCACATCCGTGTTGATGAAACCCGTCACCTCCTCGTTGAACACCGCCGTAAACAGAATCGACGCGCTGTTCGACGGGTCCAACTGGCCCGCCGACTGATTCACCGTCACCGTCGGAGACGCCGTGTCGATAATGATATTCTTGTTGCCCCCCAGAGACGCCGGCGAACCCGGCGCGGGAAGCGTCAACACCGCATCATTGCCCGCCACGTCCCGGATCACCGCGCCATCCAGCGTCAGCGACCCCGGACCTGCGTAATCCAGGTCCGCGGAGATGTCACCCGCCTGGACCGTATACCTGAACACCAGCGTCATCGAACCCGTACCCGAAATACACCCCGCCGAATAATCCGAAGAACCCGTCTCCAACAGCAAATGCGGCGTACCCGCCGACACATTCACCACCTCCGAAAACGTCACCTGAACATCCACTATCTGACCCGCTTTGTACGAGCCATCCGCAAGGCCGCTCGTTACATTCGTCACATGCGGCGCCGTCGTGTCGATCACGATATCCTTGTTATACCCCAAGGAATGTTGGGCGCCTGGCGAGGCGAGCGTGAGATTCGCATCATTGCCCGCCGCATCCCGAATCGTCGCGGTCCCGGCGGAAAGCGAAAAGGCACTGAAGTACTCCAAATCCGAGGTGGTATCACCTGCTTGAACAGTATATTTGAATACCAGCGTACTAGAACCGGAGCCACTGTCATAGGAAGCTGTGCGGTCGATGGCGCCCGTTTCCAGCGTCAGGGTTGGGGTCATATTCGATACCGTCACGGATTCCGACAGAGTGACTTGGATCATTATGTTTGCACCAACAGTATACGATCCGTTCGTCGCCGTACTCGTCACATTCGTCACCGTGGGGGCTTCACCTATGCCCTCATCTGTTCCGCTATTATTTAACGTGGACATTGAGTTGCCAGCCGCGTCTTTGACATTGCTGCTTACGGTAACTGTTACATTTTCTCCATCCAGCATTTCGCCCGAGGTCCATGTAAGCCTATACGTGTTGCCGCTAACCAACACTACTGAATCCGGATTTGTTGGCATTGTTCCTTTTCCAGGACCGCTGAGACTGTAATTTGTAACTGTAGTTACTCCCGCGCCCATGGCTTCGTTGAAGGTGATTTCCATCGTCAGCAATCCGGTCACTGACAATCCCGTAACCTCGGGTGGCGTGGTATCGTTTACGACAATGGTGAATGCTTTGTCGAAGTATAGGTTGTTGGGTTGGGCGCCGCTGTCCGTGGTGCGCACGCGTACGGAATAGGTTCCCGGGGTCATATTGGCGTTTGTGGCGCGCAATTGTGCGCCATTAATGTTAAACAGGTTGTTATTGGTTGAACCTGAACCCGATACCAGCGAATAGGTGAAGGTCTGCGTGGGAATGGCATTGGAATAACTGCCGCCGGCGCCCGTGGTGTTGTCAATATCTGTTGTGGAAAGATTGCCCACCACATAATTTGCTGCAGAATTTGATCCCATCGTATTAGCGCTTATGGCTATGTTGCTGGGAGCTTCGTTCAAAATAGCGAACAGATTGGACAGCGGAATAAACGTCCGTGCGCCATCGCTGCCGTCGCCAATCCCAGGGCCGCTGTACTTCAACTCGCACAGGGCGCCACCCGTCCACTCAGTGAAACGCATGTCTATGTAGTATTTCAGGCCGGCGGTCAACGTAATGCTTGCCGAATGCTCCGCAGCCCATTGCGCGTCATCGAGTATCTGCGTCCCATTGACAAAGAGGTCCACCATATCGTCCGCCCGCTCCCAAAATGTATAGGTGCTGGAAGTGCCGGGGGTTCCTGGAATCAAAACCTTGCCGCGATACCAAGCAGAGAAAAATTCAGATGAGACATAGTTAGTGTCGGGGGAAGTGCTATTCCAGTTAGAGTCAATCGGACCATCAATACGCTCGAGTTGGTATGTTCCCGGAGTTAGGGCAGTGCCACCAGCGCTCTTGATATGATCAGACCAAATTTTATCGGAATAGAACCGTGTAATCAGTCCATGGCAGAAGTACGGGCGCAGATTGGCTTGCGGAACAAGGGTAGCGGTTACGCCTGGGCCGGCCCAGTTCATTACGGCTTGAGCACCGCCGGTGTTTTCGAAGTAATCCATCCGAATGTCGTGCCAGCCAGGTCCCAGTAAAACTGGATCTCTGGGATCACCTGGCAAAGGCGGTACCGGTACTCCCTGGTTTCTCCAGTAATCAATGCCCGTACCAGTTGATGTCAAGAGGGCGCCATCTATCCAGACCCGCGAACCATCATCACAACTTGTATAAAACGTCCAACTCCCGCCGGTGGGAATATTGACCTGGCCACGCCACCGTGCGCCGAAAAATTCCGTCTGAATATTCGCCGGGCTTCCATTCCCCCAACCAAAGGAGATATTTGCATCAAGGTTTCCACCGGACACCGTATGCGATTGTCTGCAATATCCTGCTGTAGAAGAGGCGGCATTGGTAAATTGATTATCGTAAACCGAACCGGCAGGAACTGGAAATGTGGTGCCACCGGCAGCGGGATCGAAGAAGTTGAAGTATTCGGCTTGGATTCCTGTTGTGGCGGTACTGGGATCGGCGATGGTATAGGGGGCAAGATTCGCGGCGGGAATAATTTCCCGCGCGATAGAAGGCCCCTCCCAATACAAATGTGCTTGTGCCCCGCCGATATTTTCATAAAATTCCATCCTAATATCATGCCATCCCACCGTCAAAGTCAACGCGCTGGAACTTCTATAATCAACACCGCCTTGATCGATCCATGAATCGACGCGCAACACACCATCAACCCAAAGGCGCGCACCATCATCCGACCGCGTATAAAAGGTCCAACTACCCGCCGAAGGCAAATTCACTTGGCCCAACCACCGGACAGCAAAGCCATCTACATCCCCTTGGCTGGCTACATCCACAACGTCCGGCCATGGATTGCCAAAAGTGAAATCGACGTTTGTATCCGTCCGCAATCCTTTAAAATAAGCAGGATTGAATGCGTCGGAAGGGGAAACACCTGTACCTTGTTTATAGTAATAGCCGAGAATATCAGCGTAGCTGGAAAGGCTAATTGTTAAGCCCATTACAATTAACAGGCGAATCATGGTGGATCTCATAAAATATTTCTCCAATGTTAAGAGATGCCGACAGATAACACTTCGATACTATTAGGGCAATACATACACTGCGCCACGGTTGGTTGGTAGTGTACGCAAAAACGGATTTTTTTTCAAACAAATCACAGTAGAGAACTCAAGGTGCTTCTGTTTTCCAGCATAATTCTCCCCCCATTTTTCTTTTTCATTTTATGCACACTCCATACATCCCCTTTGAAAACAATTACTTAGCCTGATTTGACCAGAGGAAAATCCCCAGATATTTCTATCGTTCAACCGGATCCTTTATCCGTTTCGGGATACGCGGTCGAGTGCATTAATATCGCGGAGCACGACCCGGCGGTTGGCGATTTCCAACAGCCCTTCATCCCGAAGTTCATGGAGGGTGGCGGTGGTGGTTTCCCGGGTAGCGCCGATTAGATTGGCGATTTCCTGGTGGGTCACATGCAACACAGAGGCAAATTGCCCGCTTTGCCTGCGATACAGTCTTAACAGGCAAGCGGCGATCCTGCTGCGGACAGTGCTGAACACGGTTTCCACCAGGACCTGTTCCAGATCCATGATGCGTTGATTCAACACCTTCACCACAATGCGCGCCAATTCAATCTCCTCAAATACCAATTGTCTGAAGTCCTCCGCACGCATCAAACATAAAATGGTTTGCTGCATGGCTTCCGCATAATTGCCGCGGCGATTCTTTTTACTCAGGCATTCCTCCCCCAGCATGTCTCCAGGCAAGACATGGCGGAAGGCCAATTCACGCCCATCATCCGAGATACGGGTCACTTTCACGCGGCCTTCCCGCACCCAATAGACATAGTCGCAGGGGTCATCAGGAAAATAGACAATCTGACGCGCTTCATATTTGCGATGATAGACCACTCCCCCTATCCGCGTCATAATTTCCGGGCTCATGCCCTGAAAAAACGGTTCATCCTGAAGTGATAAAGCCAGTCTCACCTTTTGTTTCATAGCAGCCCCAAAATCCTTATAATTTTTTCGATCATACCATCCATAATAACCCTCCAGACAGCCCCTGCCGTCCATCCTTCATTTCACTATATCATTTCAGACTAAATTCTTCATCCTCTCTGCAAGACAGCTTTGGCCGCCTCAATCTCGGCATGTGCCCCCACCAGCACCAGCACATCATTGGATTTCAGTAAGAAATCCGGCGCAGGATTGGTTGCCGGACGCCCAGCGCGTACCACCGCAATAATCGTGCAGCCCGTACGCGCCCGAAGATTTGTTTCCGCAATCGTTTTTCCGCTGGCGGCGGAGTCATCCGCCAGATAAAAGGTCTGGGTCGTGGTGCGCTCCAAAATTTTCATCAGCTCTTCCGTGGCGGCCCGGTTGGTCGGCTTGCCCCGCAGCATTCCGTATCCTCCGGAACGCACCGCGGCAATTTGCGCCTCCACAATATTGTCCGGAATGCCGAATTGCCTTAGCACATGCGCGCCTACTTCAATCGAGGTTTCGAAATCCTGAGGAATAACCCGTTTTGCGCCCAGTTGATATAGCCGCTCGATATCCCGCGCAAAGTTCGTGCGCGCAAGAATATACAAATCGGGACGGCGCGCGTTCACCTGCCCTACGATGCGCTGGGTGGCCCGGTGATCATTCACCGCCACGACCAGTGCGCGGGCTGCGTCAATACCGGCATGCGCCAAAATTGTCATGCGCGTGGCGTCACCCACAATCACTTCCGCACCATCCTTGCGGGCTGCCTGCACCAGCGCCGGATTCATTTCCACGACGCAATAGGGCACATGAGTGGCACGCAACATCCGGCCCAGATTGGAGCCCGTGAATCCATATCCCACAATCACCACGTGATCCCGAAGCGTGACGGTTTGAATCTCGTCCCCGTCGGCTGGTTTTTTTTCATGTATCCGTGCCGTGATCCACGCCGCGATCCGGTTCCCGTAAGGGTAAACCAGAGCGCCAACGATCATGGTGGCCACGACATAGCCCACCAACAGATCCATCGTGGAGGCTTCCAACAGCCCGTTGTGACGGGCTTGATAGGCGAGCACATAGCTGAATTCGCTCACGGAGCAGAGGGCAATTCCGGTTTGCAGCCCTATTCTCCAGGGCCATCCCGCCCCCCGGATGGATCCGGCGGTAACCAGGGTCTTGATCACAATGGTGAGGGCCGTCGCGCCCACGATGACCGGAAAATGCCGGAAGGCGGCATCCAGGTTTACGGTCATACCCAGCGAGATAAAAAAGAGGGCATTAAACACATCCCGGAACGGGGTAATATCCGCCACCAGTTGATGACGCTGGTCCGCATTAGCGAGCAGCAGGCCGGAAATACAGGCGCCCAATGCGGGAGACCATCCCACCAAAGTCGCCAGCCAGGCGCCTCCGCAGGTCATCAACACGGCAAATAAGGTGAGCAATTCCCTGCCGCCGCGTCCGGAGAGTTGTTCCAGAATCTTAGGTAATAATGGCCGGGAAACCAGCACAATCACGAACAAGCCGGCCAGCCCCTCTATGCCCAACAGGATCCCGCCGCCGTGGCCGTTTTCCGCGTTTCCGCCAAACACAATGGAAATGATCAGCATCAGAATAATAACCGCCACGTCCTGGAGAAGGAGAATACCCGTGGCGATCATGCCGGTGGTGGAAAGGGTTTCCCCGCGGTCACTCATGAGCTTCAGGGTAATCGCGGTGCTGCTCAGCGCCACCGCCACGCCCAAGATGAAGCGTGCCGCCCATGGGAGCGATGGAAACAAGGAAAGAACTACTATTGTAAGGAGCGCGGTTCCGAGAATCTGCATGATGGCACCGCTTATCAGACGAATCCCAGAACGTATCAGGGGTTCGGGCGATAATTCGAGGCCGATGGTGAATAAGAGCAGAATCAGGCCGAATTCTGAAAAATGCGACACGTCCGATTGTGAGACCCAGTGCCATCCGGAGGGGCCGATGGCCAGCCCCGTGATCAGAAATCCAATGATGGAGGGCACCTGAATCGACCGGAAGAGCCAGGCCACCACAATCGCCAATCCGAAAACAATGACAATTTCATCGAGTAATTCCAATGGAACCGCCTTCCTGTTATTGAGATATATGCTGTAGGTCCATTTATGGACCCGGTGCGCAACGCCGCATGCACGGCAGCGATAGTATACTTGAAATCAGGGGCATGGGCCTACCGTGAGGGAAAGCAAATGTGCTACACTTCCCGCAATGGGCCGCGGCGGGGATTGCGGAGCCAGGGAAATGCCAAAAGGAGTGCATCATGGAGTTGATTATATTTGCGATAACGAACGATTGGCCGGTGTTGCTTCCGATCATCGTCTGTTCCATCCTGGTATTGGCGGTTACAATCGAGCGGTGGAATTTTTATAGAAAGAACCGGCGGGACGTGCTGGAATTCATTAATAAAATGGATCGCGATCTGCAACGCAATAATCTGGAGGCGGCGCTGAATATCAGCACGGAGTGCGGCGGACTGCTGGGCGAGGTATCGGCGGAAGGCATTCGCACCCTGGCGGAACAGCGGCATAGCTTTGAACGGCTCTTCGACATCACGGCGAATCTGGCCACGCGCAAATTGGAACGCAATCTTTCGGTATTGGGCACGATTGCCACGATATCGCCGTACCTGGGCCTCTTCGGCACGGTGGTCCGCATTCTGCTCACTTTCGGTGAAATGGCGAAAACCGGCGGAGGCGGAGCGCCCACGATCATGTTCGGAATTGGTTCCGCGCTCATTGCCACGGCCTTCGGGCTGGGCGTAGCCATCGTTGCCGTGGCCTTGAACAATTATTTCCACACCATCGTGAGCCATTGGGAAGAAGACTTCCAGATCCTTAAGCTGCTGTTCATGTCCGTTTCCGATCCCAGAAGCGTTGGCGGCGCAAGCCCCCATTCACAATATACAAAACGCGTGGAGATTTAACCCGCGCCATGCAACTCGCCGGAAAAGTCAAACGCAGGCTGGTGGACGAGATTAACATCACGCCGCTCACCGACGTCTTTCTCGTGCTGCTCATCATTATGATGGTGGTGGCGCCCATGATGAAGGCGACCCGCATGGATATTCATCCGCCCGTTGTGGACGGCGGCGGGCCTATCGACAAGATAAAGCTGGTGCTTGAAATCACCAAGGACGGCCAATATTTTCTGGATGGAGATCCCGTGGCGGAAACCGACTTGGCAAACGCCCTGAAATCCAAAACCACTGATCCGCCTGAAGAGCGCAGCGTCATCGTGCAAGGCGATAAAGAAACCCTCTGCAAGCATATCGTTGGCGTGTTTGCCAAAGCAAAAGAAGCGGAGTATAAAACCGTCACCCTTTCCGTGGTCACGAAGACTTCCCGGCGCTTTCAAATGAATGAACCGGCCAAGCCCGCAACACCTGCACAACCGGCTACCATTGCACCCAATGCCGTGGAACCGCCTGTTGTGCCCGCCGGACCGGATGGGAAATCCGCAATCACCGGCACCACGCTCGCTCCGCCGGAACTCCCCAAGGAGCCCGCCCAGCCATGAAGCGCGTTGCGGAAACCCAAATCAGCGAAATCAACATCACGCCGCTTACAGACATTTTTCTTGTTCTGTTGATCATCATGATGATTGTTACCCCCATGCTGGAATACTCCGGATTGAATCTTGCGATGCTCAGCGGCTCCAGCGACACAAAAACCAAGCAAAAGAGCAAATACATCACAATTTATATTGCACAGGACGGAAAATACACCATCAAGGACCATGAAATTGAACGCGTGCTCTTGCCGGGTGAGTTGCGATATCGCCTGCAAGACAATCCTGAGGGGGTCATCATCATGGTGCACCCGGAGGCTCCCTACGATGCCATGGCCTATGCCGCAGCCTCCGCCACCCAAATCGGCATACAACGGATTTCCTTCAAGCAGGAAGACATTTCGGAAACCTCCCCCGCCCCTGAAACCAAACCCGACGAGAAGAAATAGCTTTTCCTCCTTCTGGACCTTACACCGCTGAAATCCGTATACTGAGTTCCGTGTAACAAGGTGAGAAACCCGGCGTGTCATACGATCCGAAGAGAAAGCGGCCGTTGCCATACCTGCGCTGGTGGATAGGCGGAATGCTCTTCGCCGTCACTATTATTAACTATATTGACCGCCAAACGCTCAGCGCACTGGCCCCCATCCTTAAAAAAGAATACCAGTGGACCAATGAAGACTTTGCCATTATCCTGATATCCTTCCGCGTCGCTTACACCATCATGCAAAGTGTGTTTGGGCGGCTCCTTGATTTCATTGGAACCCGCCGGGGCATGAGCATCAGCGTGGCCTTCTATTCAATCGTCGGCGCGCTCACTTCGCTGGCGCAGGGTCTGTATAGTTTCAGTGCATTCAGGTTCCTGTTAGCCTGCGGAGAATCGGCGAATAATCCTGGCGGCTCTAAGGCAGTGTCCGAGTGGTTCCCCGCCAAGGAACGCGCCTGGGCCGTGGCGTTGTTCGACAGCGGCTCCGCCATCGGTGGGGCGGTTGCTCCGTTCATTGTGCTGTTCATTTACAAATATTTCGACAGTTGGCGGCCTGCCTTCCTCATCACCGCAACCCTTGGCTTTATCTGGCTGCTCGCCTGGCGCTGGATCTATTATGCCCCGGAAAAGCATCCGCGTATTTCACAGGAAGAACTGGATTACATCCTGAAAAGCCGATCTTCTTCTCCGGAGGAGGCGGCGAACCTCCCCACCATCTCATGGTTCCGTTTGCTGTGTTACAAACAAACCTGGGGCATCATCCTGGGACGGTTTCTGCTCGATCCGTATTGGTTTCTGGTGGCGGAATGGTATGGGCTCTACCTCGCCAGCAAGGGATTCAGCCTTGAACAAAGCGTACTGGGATTCTGGGCGCCGTTTCTGGGTGCGGATCTCGGCAATTTCTTCGGAGGCGGCCTTTCAAGCTACCTCATTGCCCGGGGGTGGCCGGTGGGCCGGGCACGGCGGACGGTGCTGCTCATTTTCGGACCCAGCATGCTCCTGCTCATCCCGGCCGCGTTCAACTCGAATTATTGGGTGCTCCTCGGGCTGTTCGCCTATGCCAGTTTCGCATATGCCGCCTGCTCCACCATGTTCCTCACCCTGCCCACCGACGTGTTTCATACCCGTGCGGTCGGTTCCGTCATGGGCATGGGCGGCACCGGCGCCGGCATCGGCGTGCTCATTTCCACCTACCTCATCGGGGTAATTACAACACAAGCCTCGTTCCAACCAGTGATCATCGCCGCATCCATCATCCCCTGCATTGCAACCCTCATCTTCGTTTCGCTGGTCCGGGCCGCTAAGAAACCTGATCCAAGGAAGGTGTTGCTCGATTTTTAAAGCTAGACTTTGGGCATTAGGCTGTAGGCTGTAAGAAGAGTTTTCAATCCTTTGTGTGCTTTGTGGCTCTGTGTGAGATACAGATTCACACGGAGGTACGGAGACCACGGAGAATTTTTCGTTTATTTCGTGTGTTTCGTGGCAAGAAATCGATTGGACTCTGGAAGTAGATTACACCGCGTTGAGGCACGTATACTTTCTGGCAGAATAATTAAGGAGTGTTCGCGTGGAAGGAAAACGGCCTATTCGTCATTTGCGGTGGTGGATCTGTGGTCTGCTCTTTTTCGTCACTTTGATCAATTACATTGATCGCCAGACGCTGGGGTCGTTATCAGTCATTCTTAAGGATGAATATGGCTGGAGCAAGACGGATTATTCGTACATCGTAAACGCATTTCAGGTGGCCTACACTATCATGCAGATGGTAGTGGGGCGGTTTCTTGATATCGTAGGCACGCGTACGGGCATGCTGGCCAGTGTCATTTTCTATTCGATCGTTGGCGCGTCCACTGCGTTTGCCACGGGCTTGTATAGTTTCTGTGGATTCCGGTTTCTACTGGGGGCAGGAGAAGCGGCCAATAATCCGGGCGGGGCCAAAACCATTTCCGAGTGGTTTCCGGCAAAAGAACGCGCCCTCGCGATAGCCCTTTTCAACAGCGGGTGCGCCATCGGAGGGGCCATCGCCCCCACCATCGCACTCGCGATTTACATGACTTTCGGCAGTTGGCGTCCCGCCTTTCTTATCACAGGATCGCTGGGCCTTATATGGATCCTTCTCTGGCTCAAGTTTTATCGAAATCCTGATGCACACCCCCGAATTTCCACGGAAGAACTGGAATACATCCGCCAAGGGCGGTCCTCCATTGTTGCACCAGGCGAGGCGGGTCCGATCGTCACCTGGTCAAAAGTGTTGCGGTATAAACAGACGTGGGGGCTGATTCTGGGACGATTCCTTTTGGATCCCTTCTGGTTCTTCGTGGCAAATTGGTACGCCATTTTTCTTGACTCCCGGGGATTTAATCTCAAACAAAGCATGCTGGGCATGGCGGTCCCGATGATATGTGCGCCGCTGGGAAATCTTATTGCAGGCGCGTTGTCGAGTTATTGGGTGCATCGGGGTTGGGCGCCGGGACGTTCACGGCGGACCGTGCTCATGATATTCGGTCCGAGCATGGCGATCCTGCTGCTGGCGCTTTACAGTAACAGCTACCCCGTGCTCCTGCTGGTTTTTGCCGTGGCCACGATATCGTATAACTGCTGCGGCACGATGTTTCTCACATTGCCAACGGATGTGTTCCATACGCGGGCAGTGGGCACGGTGATGGGGCTCGCGGGCACCAGCGCGGGCATCAGCACGTTCATCACCACGTTCCTGATCGGCTGGGCGGCGGATCATTATTCATTCAGCCCGATCATCATCGCCGCATCCCTCATTCCGGCAGTAGCGACCATTGTGTTCGTCACCATGGTGCGCGTGGGGAAAACAGAGGACCCTGAAGGAATTCTCTTGAAATTCTAAAGGGATAATGTTTTTCTTTTCTTTCTCTTTTTTTTGCGAAAAAAGAAAGAGACAAAGAAAACCGTTTTTTCAATCGAATTTGGCTTTGCGGCGTTGGAGTTGTTTCCACACCCACCAAACACCCCCAATTACAAGGATAGCCACTACTATTTTATCTATCTGGCTGGAATACTCGTGGATAATGCCCCAGTGATCTTTCAGCCAAATCCCGGCGAAAAGAAGAATGGTATTCCAGATGGTTCCGCCGACCAGAGTGTAGATGCTGAATTTGATGATGTTCATATTGCCCACGCCGGCGGGGATGGAAATGAGGTGGCGCACGACCGGAATAAAACGGCAGATCAAGATGGTGATCTCACCGCGTTTTTCAAACCAGCGCACGGTGAAATCGAGGTGTTCGCGATCCAGGAGCAAATATTTTCCGAAACGAATAACTAACGGATAGCCGCCCCATTTTCCCATGTAATAGCTGATAAGCGACCCGAGAATGGTTCCCAACGAAGACGCTATAATCCCGCCCGCTATTGAAAACGTTCCTTTGACAATGAGGAATCCCGCAAAGGGCATGACAATCTCCGAGGGAACGGGGGCGACCATGCTTTCTAACGCCATCATCAGCACCAGGCCGGGATAGCCCAGCACTTCCATAATGTGTTCAATCCACAACGCAATTTGTTCAATCATGTTTTACTGCTTTCCCGTGTTTTACCCAATGCTCAAATGTTTCTTGTACGGGAGGGCGAGGCTCCCGCCGAGCCGTAGAACAAAATCTACCTTAAATCACTTGCGCGTTCACAACTTTCCCGCTCTTGTTTTCACGGCTCGGCGGGAGCCTCGCCTTCCAGAATGTATTTCACCGCTATGCCGGTTCATTACAGCACCTGTTTAAAACCATTCCGGCTTATAATTCAGGGCGGTGTATTCGTTTGACTGAAGAATTTTTGCGCTGGCGACGGCATGCGGCAAGACCGTGTTTATATAAAATCGCGCGGTTTCGATTATGCCGTGATAAAAGTCCGCTTCATCGGTACCGGCCTCCAGGGCGCGTTGCGCCACAATGGCCTGCTTCAGATGCTGCCATCCCATAAGCAGTTGCGAGAACATTTCCAGATACATCGTGGCATTGCAAATGTATTCATTCACCTGGCCCGACATGCCGATCCCGCCTAAATACATGGTTGCGGCGATTACTTCGTTCTGCGCTTCCTGGACCTTCTCCTGAAGATCTTTTAATGCTTCCAGATCCGCCGCCTCTGCCAGGGTCGCGCCCATTTCCATCATCAGCGCGCGCACCGCACCCCCGGCCTCCATGGGCACTTTGCGGCCCAGCAGATCCATCGCCTGAATGCCGTTGGCGCCTTCATAAATTGAGAATACCTTGTTGTCCCGCAGCAGTTGCGCCACGGGAAATTCCTCGCAATAGCCTGCCCCCCCGAAGCATTGCATGGCCTGCGTGATGGACTCCACGGACACATTGGAAAAGTGCGCCTTGCAACAAGGCGTCATCATTTCCAGGATCAGGTTGATACGCTGTTTTTCCTCTTCATCCGTAGTATTTTCCATGCAATCGGCCAATTTGGCGCAAAACATAACCATGCCCAGTGCGCCTTCGATAAATGCCTTTTGCTTCAGCAGCATCGAACGCACGTCCGCATGATGAATAATGGCAATCTGCGGGCTGGTGACGTCTCTGCACGTGATTTCCCGGCCCTGCAACCGCTCTTTACAATATTCCAACGCCGCTTGGTAGGCCACGGACGCCCCAGAGACCGCCTGGATGCCTGTAAACACCCGCGCACGGTTCATCAGTTCAAACATGTATTTCAGGCCTTCGTTCGGCTCGCCGATCAGCCAACCCTGGCACTTTCCATGTTCTCCCAAATTCAGCGTCGCGGTGGCCTGCCCTTTCAGGCCCATTTTGTGCTCAATCCCCGCGGTGATTACATCGTTGAATTCACCGATGGACCCATCCTCATTCACACGATATTTTGGCACCACAAAGAGGCTGATTCCCTTTACTCCGGGGGGTGCTCCCTGGATCCGCGCCAATACCGGATGAACAATATTATCCGAAAGATCATGGTCGCCGGAGGAGATAAAACGCTTAGTCCCCGTGATTTGATAATAATCGCCGTCCACTGCTTTTACCGCAGTCGTTTTGATATCCCCGAGCGAGGTGCCGACATCCGGCTCCGTGAGCGCCATCGTGCCCCCCCACTCCCCCGCGTACAATTTTCGCATGTACGTTTCCTGCAAGGCCGGGCACCCAAATTTGTGGATCAGCATCGCGGCGCCCCACGTCCCATTCACATACATGGCGGCGGCGGTATTGCCGCAACTGAACAAGAAGGACGACACGGCAAATATGCTGAGCGGAAACTGCTGGCCGCCTTCGTCAAAGGACACGTTCGGCGCAAACCAGCCGCCTTCCTTGCAGTGCCGCCAAATCTCATGCATGGCTTTGGGAAGAAAAACTTGTTTCCCGTCAAAACGCGCTCCTTCCAGATCAAACTCCTGATAGGCCGGCCAGAACACCTCCTGCGCCAACTGATACGCCGCGTCTATCGCCATGTCGAAGGTTTCGCGGGAATGATCCTGGAAAAAGGGAAATTCCAACACTTCTTCCACGTTGTGAACTTCGTACAACAAGAACCGAATGAACCGCATGTCGGTGAGCGCGTTGCTCATGACTACTCTCCTTCTACTACATCTTTTTTCACAATACCACAGGCTTCCGCAAGCAATTCCGCCACATCTTTCAGGGGGATGTCCGCGCGGTGTTCGCTTTTTAATCCATCGCTGATCATTGTCATGCAAAACGGGCAGGCTGTCGCCACCACCTCCGGCTTGACCTGAATAATTTCCTTCGACCGCTCTTCGTTGATGCGGCCTCCAATCCGCTCCTCCATCCACATCCGGCCGCCGCCAGCACCGCAGCAAAAACTATTAGAGCGGGTGCGTAAAAGTTCTTTTAACGTTCCCGAGGCGAGAATCGCCGCGCGTGGCGCATCAAACACCCCATTATACCGCCCCAGATAGCAGGAATCATGATATACTACCGTTGCAGGGCCTTGTTTAGGCTTCAGCTTACCCTGTTGCATTAACGCAGCCAGTAATTCCGTGTGGTGCACCACTTCATAGTTGCCGCCATAGTCCGGAAACTCGTTTTTGATCGTGTTGTAACAATGCGGACAGGCGGTAACCACTTTCTTGACCCCGTACCCATTCATCGTATCCACATTTTGCTGGGCCAGCATCTGCGCGAGATACTCGTTGCCGATGCGCTTTGCACTGTCGCCCGTACAGCATTCTTCCGCGCCCAAAATGCCAAAAGACACCCCTGCCTCTTGCAATAGCCGGGCTACGGCTCTTGTGACCTGCATATACCGTTGATCATAGGACCCCGCGCACCCCACAAAGAAGAGATAGTCCACATTCGCATCTTCCGCAAGGGTCTTGACGCCCAAGGCTTCCGCCCACGCGCCACGGGCTTCCTGGGGAAGTCCCCACGGATTAGACTGCGTTTCCACATTGCGAAGCGCGGTTTGCGCCTCTTCCGCGAAATCGCCTTCCATC
>ERZ795059.883-NODE-883-length-35518-cov-5.922680_pt1 | contig 35518 bp, 29 predicted proteins | sample MGYA00375143_ERZ795059 | MGnify/ENA primary metagenome ERZ795059 (study PRJEB30188, sample SAMN05720168) | activated sludge metagenome | isolation source: Anaerobic digester | place: USA | collected 2015-01-07 ... | reverse complement strand
TTTTTTCTCTCTATCTTCATCTCGGGCGTTTTCCAGAATCGAAACGACCTGCTTTAGAATCTCCTCAAACTCCGCAACCTCCAAGCGTGAAACAAGTCGTTCCCGGTCACTGGTATCTCCAATAGCCGGATTATTGTCAGCGGAAATTGAAACATACCCTACAATCTGACTAGTACTCAGCCTTGTACCAACTTTACTTACGCGTCTCAAATCCAAACCAAGCCAATCTCTAGCGTTATCCGACTTCGGCAAAACAAGTATCCCATCTCTATACACAGAAATGCCTTTATGCGCCCAAATAGCCTGTCGGATTTTACTTTTTTGCAATGCATATTTTGTTGCGATTTCTTCAGTGTCATCAGCACCCAAATCCCAAGCCCTGATCTCAAAGAAAAACGAACCGCAATGCGACTTTTTACTATCAAAAGGATAGCGGCGCTTATCTTCCTTTTTTATTCCTTCGTAAACTTGCTGCCACTTTAGTTGCGTTTTATACTTCCTGCTTTTTCCGTCGAAAATGGGCATATACTTGTAATTGACAGAAACATTTCCATCTTTATCCACTTCACCCGATATTGAATATTTGGGGTTTGCAAGGAACTCAGGTGACTCGATTTTAGGTTCTTCTTCATCCACCTGTCCCGGCCGCGAAAAGTATAGCGAGAAGTCTTTCAATTCTTCGAAAGGAGAAATCAAACGAGCAAGATTATCTTCAAGATCGTCGATTTGGTCCGTATCCCAAACCTGATTGAGGTTAGATATTCTTATTCTAGTGCCAGACCAGCCGAATGGTGACTCGCCTTTGAACGGTCGAACTTTCACATTGCATGACGACATTTCTGTTTTTTCGGCAATCTCATCCCATTCCACTTTCACTTCCCAGCAATCTTCTGGATTAGTCTGGGTAACCATATGAAAACTTTTACCTAGACGAGCTGCAGAAAGACGCCCTAATCCCTTTTCACCAACAACACGGCGAATTTTATCACCGCTCGCGGCATTTTTGTTATTCTTTTTATTTGGCGTAGCTACCAAACACCAAATATTTTCAATTTCAGTCAGGTTCATGCCACAGCCATCATCTTTAATTTCCAGGTATCCCTCGTTTTTTTCATTGAGTTCAAAGCTTATCCAAACATTTTCGGCAAGAGCATCGTAGGAATTTTTTACAAGTTCGATGACGGCAACAACATCATTAGTTACCAAGTCGGCGCCGAGCGCCGCAAACACCCTTGGGTGCATACGGAAAGGAATTTCCTGGAAACCTTCATCCGACACATTTTTTGTAACCATATCCGCACCCCTGTCTTTACTCAATCAGTCGCGTCATTGATTGTGTCTGGAATCTCCAATAATTGAGTTTCCGAATGAAGGAAATCGACCGCTGTATGAACAACCTCATCAAGAGCCGCTCTGCGATTAATTCCGGTTCTTCGAAAACTGCATTCCCAAATAAGCAAAACTCTCCAACCTCCATCATTCAGTACCCGAACTACTTCTTCGTCTCGCTCGTGATTCCGTTCAAGTTTTTCCTTCCACCATGATCGTCTTGTTTTGGGCAAACTTGAGCGCTTACATCCATGCTGATGCCAAAAGCATCCGTGAATGAAAAGAACAGCTGAATACTTTGGAAAAACCAAATCGGGTTTTCCAGGAAGATCGGTTCTGTGAAGACGATAGCGGAAGCCCATTGCGAAAAGACTTCGCCGGATTTCAAGTTCCGGCTGAGTATCTTTACCACGGACAGTCGACATCATCCGGCTTCTAGTTTTCGTGTCTACAAAATCCAACCAAGACCCCTTTCTCCTTGGGCCTAAGTTAGCCTTATACGACTTGATTGCAAAGATTCGTTGTCTGTTCGGTAATAATAGTAGCAAGTGTTCATTATTTCAAGGGAATTCGGATGATTTTACATACCCGGTAAAAGTTTTTGTTTCTTTCGGCACTTACACTAATAATATAACAGGTATAATAATTATACCGTAGCACTTTCATAATAGTATTAACCCTGATGAAATCATTTTGGCAACTCTTTTTAGTTTTACCATTAAATTGGGCTCAAATTGTTGACGAAATAATTTCAAACATCAACTAGCCCAGCTTTCGAACAGCTATACTATTCACGTGGGACACTTTTTCCCGAGTGTCCCACGGTCCATTTTTGTAACCTACCGATATCGCAGGAGAATCGTAAGAAAAAGGCGTGGGACAAAGTGTCCCAAAGTGTCCCATTTATCCCACAACATGAGGATAAACCGGGACATGTAGCGAGTACATGTCCCTGGGTTTATCTCCCATGCGGCCAGGCCGCCTATCCCTGCCGAGCCCAAGCCACGATCTGGGCGACGACCTGGTCGATGGTCAGGTTCGACGTGTCCAGCAGGTGGGCGTCGGGGGCCTGGATCAGCGGGTTGAGTTCGCGCCGGCTGTCGCGTTCGTCCCGTTCGAGCTGGTCGGTCAGGACGACGCCGTACTCGACATCCTCGCCGCGCGCCTTGAGTTCCTCATAGCGGCGACGCGCGCGCACCTGGGCCGACGCGGTGAGGAACACCTTCACCTCGGCGTCGGGAAACACGTTGGTGCCGATGTCGCGCCCTTCCATCACCACGCCGCCGCCCGCGCCCATCGCGCGCTGCATGGCCACCAGCCGCGCCCGCACCACCGGCAGGCTGCTGACCTTGCTCGCCGCCTGGCTGACCTCGTGCCCGCGAATCGCCCGCGTGACCTGTTCGCCGTTAACAAGGACCTGCTGGCCGCCCTGCTGATCGCGCGCGAAGGAGATCGTTAGCTTGTCCAGCAGCGTCTGGAATTCGTCCTCGTTGAGCGGATCGACGCGGCGCCGCAGAGCAAGCAGCCCGACGCAGCGGTACATCGCGCCGGTGTCCAGGTACACGAAGCCCAACTGCTGCGCCACCAGTTTACTGACCGTGCTCTTGCCCGATCCGCTCGGGCCGTCGATCGCGACAATCGGCTTGGCTCGGCTCATCGCTCCCTCGCTTGTCCCGGAAATGGATGTATCTTCATGCATACCCGCATCCGTCCGTTCTTTCAACCGCGCCAGTCACCGCGCTTGCCCACCGGCCTCATGGCCGGTATCCTCGACGGGCAATCACGGAGGAAGACCATGCGGCGCACCATCGCCCTGCTCTGCTTTTTCAGTCTGTTGCTGGCGGCCTGCAACTCGCCCGCCGAAGGGCTGTGGCCGTTGCGGATCGGCAAGAAAACACTGCACGTGGAAATCGCCCGCACCGACGACCAACACCGCACGGGCCTGATGTTCCGCGAGTCGCTGCCGAAAAATCAGGGCATGTTGTTCGTCTACCAGGAAAAGCGGCGCATGTCCTTCTGGATGAAGAACACGAAGATTCCGCTGGACGTGGCTTTCCTCAGCGACAACGGCGACATCCTGCAGATCGAGCCGATGGAGCCGCAGACCACCGTGCTGCACGACAGCCGCTACCCGGTGCGTTTCGCGCTCGAGGTCAACCAGGGCTGGTTCACGCGCCACGGCTTCAAGGTAGGCGACACAATAAAAAACCTGCCCACACCTTGATCGACCGTCGCGTCCGTGTCTACAATCACTCCGTTTTCCACCAACGAAACGAGGTCGAAGATGAAAATGCGATCGCTGATCGTTTTCCTGTTGCTGATGATCCTGTGCGCGTCCTGCGCGGCGAAAGTCAAAAACGTGGTCATCGAAGACGACGACCCGGAGCATATCTGGCTGCAATACACGGTCGATCAAGACGACCAGATTGTGGCGCAGGGCTTTACGCATCCGGCGCAGATCGCGCCCGAGCGGATGCGGGACATGCTCAGCGAACTGGCGTACGAGGAATTCAACTTCATGGCCTGGCGCAAGGCCGGTCCGGTGTTCTCGGAGCGAGAAGCGTCGCGATTGGCGACCGCCCTGACCGAAGCGTTGGCCCAGGCAACGGCCGACCAGTGGGTGCACTTCGCCGTCACCGACATGAAACAGGAACTGCTGTTCAAGACCAAGCATCTGACTGACGGCATCTGCTACGTGAAGGACAACAAGCTCAATATCGTGCTGGGCAATATGAACCTCGAGTTGATCAATCCGGATCGCGAACTGTACCGCGCCGATCCGCGCGACCGGGTGTACACCGATTCGCTGCGCCTGACGCTCAAGCCGGAACAGGGTATCGACGCGCCGCCGGTCGTCCCGGGCGACAAGTGGCTGGAAAAGGCGCGCCGCAACTGGGTGCAGATCGACCTGACGACTTTCAAGAGCACGGCGACGGTCGATGAAGCCACGCCGACGCCGGAATCGGCCAAGGACACCGCCACGCGCTTGCAGGAGTTGAAGGATCTGCTCGACAAAGGGTTGATCACCCAGGAGGAATACGAGCAGAAACGCAAGGAAATTCTCGGCGATATCTAGTCATTAAATCTCGAAGACATCACCGTCGGCGGCCGCGCTCACCGGGCCGCCGAACGTTTTTTCGGTCGCCTGCCGCAACAGCTCGGCCTGGGTCGGAACAGCGAAGTGCGTGAGGACGATCCGCCGCACGCCGCCGGCTGCGGCCATTTCGCCCAGGGCGGAGGGCGTCACGTGGCCCGGGCGCGGCAGATCGTCGGGCGTGCCCGCCTCAGCCAGCAGCGCATCGGCCCCGGCGGCCAACTCGATCAGCCCCGGGCACAATTCCGTATCGCCGGAAACGGTCAGGACTTTTCCCTCCGTTTCCAAGCGATAGCCCACACACGTCAGCTTCGGCGAATGCACGACCTCGACGGAACGAACGCGCAGTTCGTCGTGCAGCCTGAACGTGGCGGGCGGCGGGACTTCCCGCCAGTCGAGGGCAAATTCCAGTTCGTCGAGCCACTCACCGAAGGTTGCGGGCAACCCCCGAGCCAGCCGCGATAATCCCGGCGGACCGACGATGATAAACGGTTTCCGTCGCCGCTTTTGCGCCCACAAGCCGAACAACAACGAGGCCAGACCGCCCGTATGATCCAGGTGGTAATGGGTGAACAAAATGCCGTCGATTTCGTTGCCGTCATAGCCGGCCTTGGCCAATGAGCGCCAGGTGTCCTCGCCGCAATCGATCAGCCATTGTCCGCCGGCGCAATCCACCAACGCGGCGGGCGCTTTGCGCTGCGGCGTCGGAAAACAACCGCCCGTGCCCAAAAGAATCAAACGCATGACATATCCTCTTGTTGTTTCAACCGTTTCGATCTCTCGGCGTCTTCTATTTACCGCACAACGAACCCAGCGGACAACCGGTCCTTTTTTCAGGACCAGCCCACTTTTTTCAACCGGCAGCGTTTTCCTAAAAAAAGTAAAGAAAAAAGGCGAAAAATCTTTTTGAAAGTTGCACTTACCTCTTGCATTCTCATTAATAAACGGGTATATGGACACCGAAAATTATCGCACGCTTGGTAGCGGGCGGCCTTCGGGCACCCGCTATTTTTTGTGGTTGAAATGGCATTTGAAGGTTATTTGATGTGGATTTTTTCCGCACCACTACGTTGAGCAAAAAGATCGCCGCCCTGGCCGAACCGGTATGCACGGCGTGCGGCGTCGACCTGTACCTGGTCGAGGTGCTCGGCGACCGGGCGCATGGGAAAACGCGTGTGCGGGTGGTGATTGATGCGCTCGACGGCGTGGGCATCGACGACTGCGCCAAGGTCAGCCGGCAGTTGTCGGCCGTACTGGACGTCGAGGATCCGATCAAAGGCGCTTATAACCTGGAAGTATCGAGTCCCGGTCTGGATCGTCCGTTGCGCAACCTCGATGATGTGCGCGCGGTGATCGGCAAGACGATCTACCTGGAAACGCGCGAAGCGATCGAGGGGCGGCGACATTTTAGCGGGCGGGTGGAAGATGTATTGACCGATGCGATAGCCATCCAAGTCGACGGCCGTTTGTTCCATATCCCGGCCTCGGCGGTAAACAAGGCGAAGTTGCAATACAATTTTAGTGACTAACACACGTAAGGAGATTGGGGAGATGTACTCAGATCTGAACCGCGTAATCGACTCGGTCGTCAAGGAACGCGGTCTCTCCCGGGCGGTGATCATCGAGGCTTTGGAAGCGGCGATGCTTTCCGCTGCGCGCAAGAAGCTCGGCCTGGAGTACGAAATCGAAGCGCAATTCAGCGAGGAATTGGGCGAAGTGGAACTCTTCCGCTTCCGCGAGGTGGTCGAGGAAGTGGAAGATCCGGCACGACAGGTCACCTTGGATGAAGCGCGCAAGATCGACGCGGAAAGCGAGATCGGCGACGAGTTGGGCGAGAAGATCGAAACTTCCGAATTCGGCCGCATCGCCGCGCAGATGGCCAAGCAGGTCATCTTCCAGAAGATTCGCGACGCCGAGAAGGAAAACATCTTCAACGAATACAAAGATCGCGAACACGAGATCGTCAACGGCATCGTGCGCCGGTTCGAAAAGAAAAACATGATCATCGACCTAGGGCGCGCCGAGGCGATCATGTACTTCCGCGATCAGATTCCCACTGAAAATTACAGCGTCGGCGACCGCATTCGCGGCTACGTGACCGAAGTGCGCAACACGACCAACGCACCGCAGATCGTCATGAGCCGCACGAGTTCCGAGTTCATGCGCAAGCTCTTCGAAATGGAAGTGCCCGAAATCGCCGAGGGCACTGTTTCCATCGTCGCCTGCGCCCGCGAACCAGGGGCCCGCGCGAAAATCGCCGTGAACAGCCGTGACGCGAACGTCGATCCGGTCGGCGCGTGCGTCGGCATGAAGGGCAGCCGTGTGCAGGCCGTCGTCAACGAATTGCGTGGCGAGAAAATCGACATCGTTCCCTACAGCGAAAATCCGGCCACGTTCGTCTGCAATGGTCTGGCGCCGGCGGAGATCACCAAGGTCATCATCGACGAAGACAACCGCAAGATGGACATCGTCGTCGCCGACGACCAGCTCAGCCTCGCCATCGGCAAGCGCGGACAGAACGTGCGTCTGGCCGTCCAGCTTACCAACTGGAAACTGGACATCCACAGCGAAAGCCAGATCAAGCAGATCGAAGCCCAGGCGCGCAAGATGTACAAACGCCTGACCAAGGTTCCCGAGGGCCAGCGCGAGATCCTCATCAAAACCGGTTACACAACCATCGAGGATCTGGCCGAGGCGGAAATCGAGGATCTGGCCAACTTCCCCGGCATCGACGAAACGCTGGCCGAAGAGATCATCGACGAGGCCTACACAATTAAGGTGACCGGCGAGTGGCCGTTGCCCGAACCCGAGGACGAGGAAGAAGATCTCGGCGCGGAAGAGGATTTGACCCAGGAAGAAGCGCTGGCCGCAGCCGAGGGTCTGTTCCGCAAAACCGAAGAACCCGCGGCCGTTGCCGAAACCAAATCGGAAGAGCCGGTCATCGAATTGCACGACGAGGACGATTTCGAGGTCGATCTCGAATCGCTGCCCGGCATCGCCGGCAAGACCGCGCAATTCCTCAAAGACCGCGGTTTCAACACGCGCAATACGATCCTGCGCGCTTCGACCGTCACCCTCTCCCAGGTGCCCGGCATGGGCATGGCTTTGGCGGAAGACCTCAAGGAAGCCGTCCTGTCCATGGAAAAACCGGAACCGGAAGAGAAAGAACAACCGGCGGATGAGCCGGTGGAATCCACCGGCGAAGAGCCGAAGGAAAGAGAATAAGCATCACCATGGGCCAGACCGTACCGTATCGACAGTGCGTCGCCTGTCGCACACGGCGCCCGCAAGCGGAAATGCTTCGCTTGTGGCGCGCGCCGGACGGTCGCGTGTCCCTCTCGCATGAACCGCGCACAGGGCGGGGAGCGTATTGCTGCCCCCTGGAGGCTTGCATGCGAAAAGCTGTGCAGAAAAAGCTCTATCAGCGGAGCTTGCACGCCACGGCGACGGTGGCCGATCCCGAGGAACTTCTACGCCAAATGGCGACTGCGGCGGCAAGGCTGGCATAAACGGAGAGAAGCACGATGGCGAAAATTACGGTAGAGGCAGCGGCGAAACGATTGGGGATGGACCCGGAAAGCTGCCTGAAGCGCTTACAGGAAATGGGCATGCTGGTACGCGACCAACTGGACCAAATTGATTTGGAAACGTTCCGGCAGGTCAAAGCACGCCTCGAGGAAGAGAAAATGCGCGCGCAAACCATCGACGCGCATACTTCCAAGCGCATCGGATCCCGTGTCATTCGCCGACGCCGGATCAAAACCTCCGACATGGATTCCGCAACGGACCTCGACGAGGGTGCGGAAGTCGAAGCCGCTGCCGAACCGGAGGAATTCTCCGCTCCGGAAAGCCACCCCGCGATCGCTGCTGAAGAATCCACTCCAGAAGCCCTCGCCGAACCCGAACCGGTCGTCGCGGTTGAGCAGCCTGGCGAACAACCGTCACAGATCGAGGCCATGTACGAAGCGGTTGAAATTCCGCCCGCGCCGTCGGCGGTGGAATCGGCCGCTCCGGTCGAGACGCCGATCAATGAAGCGCATGAAACCCAACAACCGCATCAGGAGCCGCTGACCGAACGTCGGGAAGGCCGGAAATCGCGCCGCAAAAAGGGAGGAGCGGAAGGCCCGCGCTTGAAGAAAGTGCAGATCCGCGAGGTGACGCACGAGCCGGCCAAGATCATCTCCAAACCGGCCACTCCGATCGAATCGCTGAAACCGCCCGCCGACAAGCGCCAGCCGGCAGCCAAACAGGCTCCGCAGGAAGAACCGTTGCGGCCGGGAGAAGTACCACCGCCCAAGCCGGAAGGTGAAGGCCGTGGCCGCAAAGGCCGGCGCGTGGTGGATTTCGCGCAACGTGGACGCAAGAAGGAAGACATCAAGCGCGAAATGGGCTTTTTGCGCAACCGTCGCCAGAAGCATAAAAAGGGCGTCAAACAGACCGAGATCACCACACCCAAGGCGATCAAGCGCAAGATCAAGATCGGCGACCAGATTCAGGTCGGCGAACTGGCCAAACGCATGGGCGTACGCGGCGGCGATCTGATCAAGAAGCTCATGACGCTGGGCATGATGCTGACCATCGTGCACGACATCGACTTCGACACCGCGGTCATTCTGGCCAGCGAATTCGGCTACGAAATCGAACGGGCGACCGCCGAGGTGGAAGACCTGCTGCAGGTCGTCGAGTCGCTTCCGGAAGACATGGAAACGCGCCCGCCGGTGGTCACGATCATGGGTCACGTCGACCACGGCAAAACCACCTTGCTCGACGCCATCCGCGAAACCGACGTCGCCAGCGGCGAAGCCGGCGGCATCACGCAGCATATCGGCGCCTACAGCGTTACGCTGCCCAATGGGCGGCAGATCACTTTCGTGGACACGCCGGGTCACGAGTCCTTTGCGGCGATGCGCGCCCGCGGCGCCCATGTGACCGACATCGTTATCTTGGTCGTCGCCGCCGACGACGGCGTGATGCCGCAAACGATCGAATCGATCAACCACGCCAAGGAAGCCGGCGTATCGATCGTCGTCGCGGTCAATAAGATCGACAAGGACAACGCGAACATCGACCGCATCACCCGCCAGCTCATGGAATACGGTTTGATCCCGGAAAACCTGGGCGGCGATACGTTGTTCACGCAAATCAGCGCAAAGCGGCGCATCGGCATCGAGGACCTGCTCGACAGCGTGTTGCTGCAAGCCGAAATGATGGAACTGCAGGCCAATCCGAACGCCGCGGTGGTCGCGGTCGTCCTCGACGCCCGCTTGGAACGCGGTCGCGGCCCGGTGGCCGACGTGCTGATCAAGGAAGGCACGCTGAAAAAAGGCATGCACATCGTCGCCGACACCCAGTCCGGCCGCGTACGCATGATGCTCGACGACCACGGCAACGAAATGGCCGAGGCGCTGCCGGGCATGCCCGCGCAGGTCATCGGACTGGACGGCGTACCTTCGGCCGGCTCGATCCTCAACGCCGTCGAAGACGAAAAGAAAGCCAAGGCCATCGTCCAGTTGCGCAGCAACCAGGCGCGCAGCGAAGAGCAAAAGAAACGCGCCAACCTCCGGCTGGAAGACCTGTTCTCACAGATGAAGGAAGGCGTCATCAAGGAACTCAAGATCGTGCTCAAGGGCGACGTGCAGGGCTCGGTCGAAGCCGTGCGCGAATCGTTGGAGAAGATCGAAAACCCCGAGGTCAAGGTGCGTGTGATTCACAGCGGTGTCGGTACGATCACCGAAACCGACGTCAACTTCGCCAGCGCATCCAACGCGATCATCATCGGCTTCAACGTGCGGCCGGAAGTCAAATCCAAAGAACTGGCCGAACAGCAGAAAGTCGATATTAAAATCTACAACGTCATTTACGAACTGCTCAACGAAGTGCGCCTGGCCCTGGAAGGCATGCTGGCGCCGCAGTACCGGGAAGTGCTCAACGGCGTCGCCGAAGTGCGCGACACGTTCCACATCAGCCGCGTGGGCACGGTTGCCGGCTGCATGGTGCTCGACGGCAAAATCATCCGCAACAGCCAGGTGCGTCTCGTGCGCGACGGCAAGGTGATTTACACCGGTTCGCTGGGCAGTCTGAAACGCTTCAAGGACGACGCCAAGGAAGTGGCCAACGGCTTCGAATGCGGCATGAACATCGACGGCTACAACGACATCAAGCTGGGCGATCGCATCGAGTCGTTCTCCATGATCGAGATCAAGCCCACCTTGGATTAGCCGGACGGGACGTAGGTGCGCCATGACGATCGGAGCCTTGGTTTTGACGTTACGCTTGCACGGCTGCTCTTCGCTGAAGGACAAGCGGATGCGCATCAAACCGATCCTCGAACGCACGCGCCATAAATTTCACGTGTCCGCCGCCGAGATCGATTTCCAAGACGTTTACGAAGCGGCGCAGCTCGCCTTCGTCACCGTCAACGCCAACGACCGCATCGCCAACAGCACCTGCGATAAAATTCTCGACTTCGTCGAATCGCTGGGCCTGGCCGAAATCAGCGGCCAACACCTCGAACTGATCAGGTTATAGCCATGCATAAAACCGCCCCCTTCAAACGAGCCGACCGCGTCGCCGGAGAGATCCTGCGGCTGTTGAGCGGCATGCTCATCGGCGGCGAGATCAAGGATCCGCGCTTGTATAAGGTTTCGTTCACCCACGTGAAGCTCAGCGACGATCTGCGCAGCGCCCGCGTGTTTTTCTCGCTGATCGGCGACGAGAAAGAGCGGCAACAGGCCGCCAAGGCGCTCGCGCATTGCGGCGGCTTTCTGAAAAAGGAAATCGGCCGCCATTTGCAGTTGCGCTACACGCCCGAGTTGCACTTCCAATTCGATCCGAGTCTGGAACACGGCGCGCACATTTCCGACTTGCTCCAGCACCTGCAACACGACGAACCGGAGGAAACCGATGACGATTGATCAACGCGACCGGGTGCTCGAGCTGCTCGATTCCGGCTCGACCTACCTGGTGGTAACGCACGAGAATCCCGACGGCGACGCCATCGGCTCGGCGCTGGCCATGACCCTCGCCCTGCGCGGGCGCGGCAAACAGGCGACAACCTGCGACGTGCACGGCTGTCCGCAATACCTGCGCTGGCTGGCCGGCGCAACGGAGATCGTCAGCGAGGCCACCCTCGCCGATTACGACGTCGTCGTCGTCATCGATTGCGGCGAAGCCGCGCGCATGGGCAAACTGGTCGAGCAGTTGCGCAATCATCCCTGTGTGATCAACATCGATCACCACGGCACCAACGACGGCTTCGGCCATGCGAACATCGTGCTGCCCAAGGCGAGCAGCTCCAGCGAAATTCTGTTTACGTTGTTCAGGCAATGGGGCGTGACAATCACGCCGGACATCGCCACGAACCTGTACGTGGGCCTGTACACCGACACAAACATGTTCAAGAACATGAACTCCACGCCGGAAGCCTACCGCGCCTGCGGCGATCTGGTGGCGGCCGGCGCCGATTTTCACACGGCGGCCAAGCGCATCTACATCGACACCTCCGCCGCGCGGCTGCGGTTGCTGGCGCGCGTGTTGTCCACGCTGCGGCTGGACGCCGACGGCCGCATCGCCGGGATGATCTGCACCGGCGAGGATCTTAATGAGCTGGGCCTGACGCCCGACGCGCTGGAAACCTTCGTCGAATACCCGCGGGCGATCGTCGGCGTGGAAGCGGCATACCTGCTGCGCGAGTTGAAGGAAAAGGGCCAAGTCAAAGGTTCGCTGCGCTCGACCAACAACGCCGACGTGGCCGCGGTGGCGCAGCAATTCACCGGCGGCGGTCACACGCGCGCGGCCGGATTCCGCGCCACCGGCACGCTGGCGGAAGTACGCGAGCGCCTGGTGGCCGCCCTGCACGCCGCCCTGGAGGGTTAGTGGACGGCGTTTTGCTGCTGGACAAACCCATCGGTCCGACCAGCCACGATTTGGTAGCCAAAATCCGCCGCCTGCTGGGCACGCGCAAGGTCGGGCACGCGGGCACGCTGGATCCCTTCGCCTCGGGCCTGCTGGTGATGTTGATCGGCCAGGCGACGAAAATTTCCTCTTTTTTACTCAATGCCGACAAAACCTACGAAGCCGAACTGAAGCTCGGCGCGGCCACCGATACGCTGGATCATACCGGGCAAATCAACGACACCGCGCCTGTCCCTCCGCTCGTTACTCGCGATGTCGAGCTTGTGCTGAGCGCGATGATCGGCAAGTGCGAACAGACGCCGCCGATGTTTTCGGCGGTAAAAGTCGACGGCGCGCCGCTGCACCGCACGGCCCGTCGAGGAAAAGAGGTTGAAAGAAAAGCGAAAATCGTGCATATTCACGCGCTCACTCTGTTGGAGTGCGGAGAATCGCGCCTGCGGTTTCGCGTCGTTTGTTCCAAAGGAACCTACGTGCGCGTGCTGGGCGCGGCCCTTGCGGAGCGCCTGGGAACGGTGGGACACCTGACCGCGTTGCGGCGCACGCACAGCGGACAATTCTCCCTCCGCGACGCCGTGACGTTGGAAGAACTGACCGCGGCGGCGGAAAAAGGCCGTGCAGAAGAATATTTAATTTCTCTCGATCGGGCCTTGACGAACTACCACAAAGTGAAGTTAACTCCGTCGGCCGGCTGTGGAGTGACCCACGGAGTGCGTCCGCCGGAGACCGGCATCCTCGCCGCCGACGATTTTCAACGCGGCGACGTGGTGCGCTTGGTGAACGGGAACGATCGGTTGTTGGCCCTGGCGAAAGCCGTGGCCGACGCCGGCGAAGCGAAAGACGAACAGGCAGGTTCACCCTTTGAGTTGCTCCGGGTTTTCACCGAACCCGGCGCCTAAAAGGGAGCTTGCATTTTGCCGGTGCTTTGCGTCAAATTGACGTGGAAAAGCATCACTTGGTATAGTACGAAACACAAGCTGAAAAGCAGTACGGAAGGAGTTGGAGAGAATGGCTCAGGATGCCAGCCGAAAAACCCAAATCATCGGCAAATTCGGTAATCACGAGCGTGACACTGGCAGCCCGGAAGTTCAGATTGCGTTGCTCAGCGATCGCATCACTTACTTGACCGAGCACTTCAAGACGCACAAAAAAGACCACCACTCGCGTCGTGGTCTGCTCAAGCTCGTCGGTCAGCGCCGCCGCATGTTAAATTACTTGCGGAACAAGGATTATGATCGCTATCGCAAAGTCATCGCTGAACTGGGCATCCGGAAGTAAAATTATTTCTTCTGATGTCACCATCAAGGATACGAAACGAATCAAAGGCGGCGTTTGCCTGTGCGCCTCAAGTGCCCGTACAGTCGTGCGGCTTGGGTCGTCGCCTACGAGAGGAATGGTATGTTAACCGACAAGAAAGTGTTTGAGATCGATTTTTATGGCACGCCGTTCAGCCTGGAGACCGGCCGCATGGCCAAGCAAGCGAACGGCGCCGTCATCGCGCGCACCGGCGACACCATGTTGCTGGCCACGGCGGCGATGGCCAAGGACACGCGGGAAGGCGCCAACTTCCTGCCCCTCACCTGCGATTATCAGGAACGCACCTACAGCGCCGGGAAAATTCCCGGCGGTTTTTTCAAGCGTGAGGGTCGTCCCAGCGAACGGGAAACGCTGACCAGCCGCCTGATCGACCGGCCGTTGCGTCCATGCTTCCCTAAAGGTTTTTACAACGAACTGCAGATCATCGCCTCGGTACTGAGCAAGGACGATCAGAACGAAGCCGACGTGATGGCGATCACCGCCGCATCGGTCGCGCTGCACATCAGCGAGATTCCTTTCAACGGACCGCTGGCCGCGGTGCGCGTCGGGCTGATCGACGGCAATTTCATCATCAATCCGACGCACCAGCAGATGAACGAGACGGAGCTGGATTTGGTCATCGCCGGCAGCGCGGACGCGATCGTCATGGTCGAAGGCGAAGCCAAGTACGTCAGCGAGGAAACGTTGACCAAGGCGCTGACCTTCGGGCACCAACACATCCAGCCGCTGATCCAATTGCAGAACGATATGCGCGCGGCGGTCGGCAAGGAGAAAATTACCTTCACGCCGCCCGAGCTCGACGCGGAACTGCTGGCCAAGATCGAAAATTTGGGCGCGCAACGCATCCGCGAGGCGATCACCGTCAAGCAGAAACAGGCGCGCTACGCGGCCGTCGACGCAGCCCGTGATTCGCTCTTCGAGGAACTCAATGCCGGGCGGCCGGAGGACGACCCGTTGAACATGGCCGCCTTCCGCGAATGCTTCGAAGAGGTCGAAACCAAGATCATGCGCAACATGGTGCTTAAGGAAAAGGTGCGCATCGACGGACGCAGCTTCACCGAAGTGCGCCCGATCGAGATCGAGGTCGGCGTCCTGCCGCGCACCCACGGCAGCGCGCTGTTCACGCGCGGCGAAACGCAAGCGCTGGTCACTATTACGCTGGGAACGAGTTCCGACGAACAGAAGATCGACGGGCTGCTCGGCGAATCCTGGCGACGCTTCATGCTGCACTACAACTTCCTGCCCTTCTCGGTCGGGGAAGTGAAATTCCTGCGCGGCCCGGGCCGTCGCGAGATCGGCCACGGCAACCTCGCCCGCCGCGCGCTCAACGGCGTCCTGCCGCCGGAAGAGGAATTTCCGTACACGATCCGCGTGGTCAGCGACATTCTCGAGTCCAACGGCAGTTCGTCGATGGCCACCGTTTGCGGCGGCAGCCTGGCGTTGATGGACGCGGGCATCCAGACCGCGGCGCCGATCGCCGGCGTGGCGATGGGCTTGATGAAGGAAGGCGACGATTACGCCGTGTTGACCGACATTCTCGGCGACGAGGATCACCTGGGCGACATGGACTTCAAGGTCGCCGGATCTTTCAAGGGCGTGACGGCCATTCAGATGGACATCAAAATCGCCGGTCTGACCGAGCAGATCATGCACGACGCGCTGATGCAGGCCAAAGAAGGCCGCTTGCACATCCTCAACTGCATGAAGCAGGCGATGGGCAAGCCGCGCCCCGACCTGTCGCCATACGCGCCGCGCATCACGACCATCAACATTCCGGTCGATAAAATCCGCGACGTGATCGGCCCCGGCGGCAAGGTGATCCGCCAGATCATCGAGGAGACCGGCGTGAAGATCGACATCGAGGACGACGGCCGCGTGTTGATCGCCTCGACCGAAGGCGAAGCCGCGAAGCGCGCAATCAAGATCATCCGCGATCTGACCGCTGTACCGGAACTCGACAAGTTCTACCTGGGCACGGTGCAGCGCATCGAGAGCTACGGTGCGTTCGTGGAAATTCTGCCCGGCACCGACGGTCTGATTCACGTCAGCCAGCTCGACAACCGCCGGGTGGAAAAAGTCGAAGACGTGCTTAAACTCGGCCAAAAAATTCTGGTCAAGGTCATCGAAATCGACGAGGAGCGCGGTCGCGTGCGCCTGAGCCGCAAAGAAGCTTTGGGCCTCAAACCGGAAGACGTCATCGAAGGGTACATCCCCGACTGAGTCCAACGCGAACGAACAATCCCGGACAGGCGCCCGCGCGGCGCCTGTTTTGTTAAAGGAAGCCGATGCAGCGCATTCAAGTCGTACTTAAACAATTGCCGCATGCCGCCGGACTGCCGCTGCCCGCCTACCAGTCGGCTCATGCCGCCGGCATGGACCTGCCCGCGGCCGTCGACGAACCGGTGACGATCGCGCCGGGCGCGCGCGCATTGATCCCCACCGGGCTGACGCTGGCCATTCCCGAAGGTTACGAAGCGCAGATCCGTCCGCGCAGCGGATTGGCGCTCAAGCACGGCATCATACTGCCCAACTCGCCGGGCACGATCGACGCCGATTACCGCGGCGAATTGAAAATCATCGTCGCCAACATCGGCGATGAACCGTTCGTCGTGCAGCGCGGCGAACGCATCGCGCAGATCGTCTTCGCGCCGGTCGTACAGACCCAGTGGCAACAGCGCGACGAGTTGCCGGACACCGAGCGCGGCGCCGGCGGTTTCGGTTCGACCGGGCGGTGAGATGAAACAGGTTATCGCCCATCGCTGGGATTTGTCCCCCGCCGAGGCGGTGACGTTGCAACAGGAGTTGGCCGCCCGCGTCAGGCTCACGAACGATCTCCCGCCTCTGCGCACCGTATGCGGGCTGGACGTTTCCTACAATCTGCGCAGCGACCGTTTTTACGCCGTCGCCGCGTTGCTCAGCTATCCCGCGTTGGAAGTGATCGAGATCGCCGAAGCGGCCGGCCGCAGCGCGTTTCCGTACATCCCCGGTCTGCTGAGTTTTCGCGAAATTCCCATTCTCGCCGCCGCGATGGAAAAATTGACCGGCGAGCCGGATTTGCTGGCCTGCGATGGCCAAGGTCTGGCGCACCCACGGCGTTTCGGCCTCGCCTGTCACCTCGGCGTACTGTTCGACCGGCCGAGCGTCGGGCTGGCGAAAAGCCGGTTGGTCGGTGAAGGGCGCGAACCGGGTGCAGTGAAAGGACGCTGGACCTGGCTGACACACGAAGGCGAGTGCATCGGGCAACTGGTGCGCACGCGCGACAATACCGCGCCGCTGTACGTCAGCCCCGGGCATCGGGTGGATTTTCATACCGCGCGCAGGCTGGCGCTGTCGTTATGTTCGCGCTATCGGATTCCGGAGACGACGCGCACGGCGCACCAGGCGGTCAATCGGCTGCGGCAACGAGAAACGAATTAACTCTTGTCCGCTTTTTCATACTCCGCCAGTTTGGCTTCGAGTTCCTCGATGCGCTCTTCCAGGTGCGTCACATCGCGGCTGAGCGTCGCCAGGGCTTTAAGCATGTCCAACAGGTCGCTGACGTGTCCGTCGACGCGCGTGTAGGCATCCTCCAGGCCTTTCTGGCTGCTGCTGAACCATTCGGAGATCATCCGGCGGCCTTCTTCCGGTTCGATTTTACCGCGGCGGATGAGCTTGTTGACGTACTTTTCCATTTCCTGGCGCGCGTTGTTCAAGCTGTTGAGGCCCGGCACGATGTGCCGGTCGACGAATTCGCTGATCGATTCGCCGCCGCTCTGAATGATCCGCTTGAGTACGGCCAACGGGAGAATGCTTTTCTGCTTTTTCTCTTCCTCGAAAATGATCTGGGTCAGGGTCAGGCCGGTCAAGTCTTTTTTCGACTTATTGTCGACGACGCGCACGTCCTCGCCGTCCTTGATCATCTGCGCGATGTCGTCCAAGGTGACGTAGGTCGAGGCCTCGGTATCGTATAATTTGCGGTTTTGGTAACGCTTGATCACCCGCTGTTTCGTCATATTAACTCCGAATAACACAAAATTGGCATGTTCAGACAAGTAACACGGTGCGTCGTTAAAGTCAAGGGACGTGCCGGAAAAGCCCTTGTCCACGATGAAATTATCGTCGCAACGAAAACTCACTTGCGTTGACACGATGCGCGGCTTTCAGCTATCCTTAGGCGTTTTTTTCAAGGCTTGCAACAATGATCGGGGACCGATGACAAGCGAACAACGACAACCTCAGGAACCGGAGACGAAACGCCCTTCCCCCGCGCCGATGGACGACGAAACCTTCGATTTCGTCGAAACGGAAGAGGAAGCGCCGCATCGCTTTTCGCGCCTGTTCTGGGTGCAGTGGATCGTGCTGTTTTTCGCCGGCTTTTTTCTGCTGTCCATTCTCAACAACGGCTTTGCCGCCATGCACCGCTACGGTTGGAGCGAAACCGGCATCAGTTGGTCGATCCTGATTCCCAAGAGCGAAAAGGTTTTCGCCGTCGCCCTGCTGGCGATGCTGCCGACGGTCTTGTTCATGATTTTCGCCTTCGAGGATCTACTGCGCCAAACGGTGCTGCGCGCCGGCCGCTGGTTGTTCGCGCCCGGCCGCAATCGTTTGCTGCTGCCGCTGTTGTTGGTCATCGCCGCGGCGACGATTTTCTGCTGCGGTCGGTTCATTCTTGACGACCGGCCGATCACCGACGACGAAAACATCTACCTGTTCCAGTCGCGGATTCTTGCGACGGGACACCTGACCCTGCCCAGCCTGCCCGACGGCGAGCCGCTGCAGGATCGCCTCTTCGAAGACAATGTGTTTCTGGTCAACAACGGTAAAATATTCGGACAATATCCGCTGGGGCAAAGCATCCTGTTGCTGCCTACGCTGCTGTTAGGCTATCCGCGGCTGATGACGCTGCTGGCCGCACTGGCGACGATCGTGGCGATTTTCCTCCTGGGCCGGCGGTTGTACGGACCTCGGCTTGGGTTTGTCGCCGCTTTTCTGCTAACGATCAGCCCCACCTTTTTAACCACCTCCGCCACGCTGCTGAGCCACCCGGCGACGATGTGTTTCCTTGCCTGGTTTTATTTCTTCGCCCATCGCACGTGGAAAGAGGATCGCTGGTGGGACGCACTGCTGGCCGGCGTATTTTTCTTCCTCGCCTTTCAGGTGCGTTCGACAACCGCGCTGCTGGCGGCCGGTCCGGCCGGGCTGGCGCTGGCGTTCGCGCTGTTTCGCGATGCGAAAAAGCAGTGGCCGAAAATCGTTATTCTTGCCGCGATGGTGGCGCTGACACTGGCGGCGACCTTCGCGTTCAACTACGCGATCAATGGCGACATCTTCAAGACCAATTACCATGCGGCCTGGGGCGAAGGCCGTACGCCATTCAAACATCCCTTCGGTTTCGGCAAGGGCACCTGGCACATCGTGCACGAGCCGACCACCGGTCTGACCAACATGGTCAACAACCTGCTGCGCCTCAATTGGTGGTTGCTGGGTTGGCCGGTCAGCCTGTTGTTCGTGCTCGCCTGGCTGCTCAAACGCGATAAAAAAACGATCGAATGGATCGGCTTTTCCAGCGTGGCGCTGACCTTCGGCGCGTATTTCTTCTACTTCTGGCCCGGCGTGTCCGACACCGGTCCGGTGTTGTATTACGAGTTGAGCTTCATTCTGCTGTTGCTGACCGTCAGCGGTTTCGAGTCGGCCGTGCGCCTGCTGATGAATTGGATGCCGCGCGAGAAGGCTCGGCAGCGCCTGGCGTTGTTCGTCGTGTTTTCGTGCGCGATTTCCTTCATCACGTTCCATCAATACCAGGCGCGGGCGTTGGCGCGGGTCGGCAAGAACGTCGCCCAGTTCGAGCAAGTGCTGGAACAATACGACGTTCCCGAGCGGGCGGTAGTGTTCACCAACTACTACCTGAAGGGCACGAAGGATTACAATTTCCAGGACAGTTGGGTGGTCGGGCGGCCGGCGACGAATCGGTTGCTCAACGACAAGCGGCTGTATTATGTCAACTACGGTCGCAGCCGCGATGAAGAGTTTATGAAAAAATATCACCCTGACCTGCCCGCCTATGTCATCACTTGGATGCCGGCTCCGAAAAATCCGAAAGACGGCGTAGCCGAGGTGGTCAAGCTGGCCGAGTACACGGTCGACTTTTTGCCCGACAATTTCCCGGATTCACGCTGATGCGCAAGCTGTGGCATTACCTGCTGGCGACGCGGCCGATCGAATCGTTATTGATGATCGGTTTTCCGTTGATCGGCTTGCTGATCGGCGCGCCGGACCTCGACGGCTTGGGCCGGCTGGCGCTCAAATTCGTCGTCGCCACCTATCCGCTGGTGATGTACGTGTATTGCCTCAACAGCTACGGCGGGCTGGAGCACGACCGCATCAACCAACGCCTGAACCGCAATCCGGCCGTGACCGGCGAAGTCACCGCCAAGGAAATGATCGGCCTGATTTATTTCGGCGCCTTCGTCTCCGGGCTGTTGTATTTCCTGTGGTTCCCGCACTGCCTCGTGCCTTGGCTGCTGATTATGGGCAACTGGACGCTGTATTCGCACCCGCGCATTTACGCCAAGGCGCGACCGGTGTTCGGCACGACGGTGCACCTGATCGGCGGCGTGCTGCAGTTCGTGCTCGGTTACGCGGCGGTGCGGCCGATCGACGAAAAGGGATTGCTGATCGGCGCTTATTTCGCGCTGGTGTTCGCGGCCGGGCACCTCAACCACGAAGTGAAGGATCACCAACCCGACAGCGAAGCGGGTCTGCGCACCAACGCGGTCGTTTACGGCCCGGAGCGCGTGTTCCGTTTCGCCTTCGGCGTGTTCACCGTGGCGTTCGTTTATTTGTTGCTGCTGGCCGCGACCGGCGTGCTGGGCTGGCGCGAAGCGGCGCCGTATTTGTCGATTTATCCGCCGCACGCGGCGTTGCATTGGCGGGCCGTGCGCGGCACGTGGACCGGCTACGACCGGTTGTACCAGGCGGCGTATCGGCTGCTGTTCGTTGCCGCCGGCGCATGTTTGTTCCTGCTCAAGTTATGGGCGTGAGAGGTTACGCGATGAATTGCGAAATGCATGATGTGGTGGTGGTCGGCGCCGGGCCTTGCGGTTCGACGGCCGCCTATGAAGTTGCCAAGGCCGGTTACGACGTGCTGTTGCTGGAGCGCGATAAAGTGCCCGGGCAGTTCAATTCCTGCGGCGGCGGCCTGGGGCATTTCCTGTTGAAGAAATTCGACCTGCCCGACTCGCTGGTGCACAAACGCATCAACAAGGTTTCGCTCGATATCGGCACGAAAAAGAAGCTCTATCAGGCCGACAAACCGATTTACGTCAGCGTCAAACGCACCGAATTCGATCCGTTCCTTGCCCGTCGCGCGGAATCGGTCGGCGCACAACTGCGCTGCTTTCAGAAAGTGATCGACTACGATCCGTACCACAAGCGCGTCAAGGTGTTGGACCGCGCCGCCGAAACCCATTACCAGGTCGGCGGCAAGATCGTCATTTTCGCCGACGGCGCGCGTTCGATGGCCTGGCAGGTGTGCCGCATCGGGGTGGACAACAAACGCGAGTCGATCATCGGCGTGGCTTTCGAGTTGGATTATCCCGACAATCCACACGAGGCCTTCGAGTTTCTCTTCAACGGGGAAAAACTGCCCTACGGCTATTACTGGGTGTTCCCCACGACCGACACGCTCAACGTGGGCATGGGCGGGCCGACGGCGCAACTGGGCGGGCGCATCGGCAAGCTGTTGCAGGAGTTCATCGACAGTCGCGACGATCTGCGCGGGCGCCAGGTCGTGCGCAAAACCTCGGGATTGATACCCTCGTACGTGGCCGACCAACTGCACGGCGACGGCGTAATGGTCGTCGGCGACGCCGGCGGCTTCGTCAATCCGCTGACCGGCGGCGGCATCTACCTGGGCATGGTCAGCGCGCAGATGGCCGCCCGCGCGGCCTGCGAGGCGCTCGCAGCGCAGACCTTCGACGCCTCCTTTTTGCAGCGCTACACGCATCGCATCAAACTTTCGCCGATCTACGCCGGGCTGAAAACGTTCCACGCGCTGGTGGCCTATTGCGAATGGCACCGTCGGCGCACGGGCAAAGCGATTCTCGGTCGCGTTTTCGAGCTATACTCGGACATCGGCGATTTCGCGTTGCGGCGATTGTAAGCGACCTATTCCGCACACCTCTTTGGGGAAAGCGGCTGATGCGCGTTCGGCATATCCTCTTCTGCCTGGCAGTCGTTCTAGCGACGGCAACCTGTACGCCTCGGCAGGAAGTTTTTTCCACCGTCACTATGGTTTGGAATCGGCACACGCCGGCGGCTATCGTTTTTTACACTTACGCCGCCGGGGGCGACATGGCGCAGACACAGAAATTGGAGATCAAATTCCACCCGTCGAAAAGCGACGAGGAACTACTCGATTCCGTCGCCGTCGAGGAAATCGACGTTGCGTTGCTCACCGCGGCGCAGGCGCTGCTTTTGCTCAACGCCGAGCCGACCTGGCGGATCATCGCCGATCTCGGACCGACCACGCCGTTGGCCATCCTCAGCCGCGAGGCGGAAACGTGGCGCGAACGACGCGAGTGGGTCAATTTCGCCGATCAGGGGGGACGTCTGCAGCTTGCTTCCTGGACGGTGGAGAACCAGATCGACTTTTCCACGTTGACCATTCACGAAGCACTGCCGCTGACGAATCCGGCCGGCAATACCGGCGCAACATTGGTGCAACTGGCTTACACGCCGTTGAGTCGGCCGACGTTGGCGCATGACGATTTGCACACCGTCGCCGCGTTGCCACAGCGCCTGCTGTTGTTGGGCAAGACCGAATACATCAAGCGGCATCCGCAAGGCGTTCGCCGCCTGCTGGAAGTATGGAAGATTTCGCTGCAAAAATTCCGCGAGCAAGCGAACGATCCATTGCCCAATCTCGCGGAGCAGATGAACACCGACGTTGATTATCTGCGTAAGCTGCTGGAAGAGCATCCCTTGCCGAGCGGGAGCATTACCGATGCCCGGAAAGTGCCGACGGATTTCGTCCGATTGTTGGAAAAATTGACGCAGGCGGGCAAGGAGCGAGGCTTGTTGCGTCGTTCATTCAATCCGCGCGCAGCAATTCCTTGAGCTTCTCGAAAATCAGCGGCACAGTTTGCGCGCCCGGCGACATGGCCCGCTCGTAACGATAATTGTGCTGCGCCCAATGGCTCTCGGGCAGCAAATAACCAAGTTCGTCGCAGGCCAGGTTGAGCACCCAGGGATACGGCGCGCCGAGCATCTGCTTGACGGCGAAGCCCACTTCGGGCAAGGCTTCGCCGGGCAATGTCGCCATAACCACCGGTCCCAACCGCGCCAGGTTGACCTCGGTGGTGACGGATTTTCGATCCTGCCCCAGCATCCAACGCGGGAAAATATTGAGCCGCGCAGCCAGGCGGAACATCCTGTTTTCGATCGGCAGTAAAAACGCGGCGTGCTCGGTGACGATCGTGTCCACTTTGATCGGCCGACCATTCTCGCGCAGTCCGCATTCCACATACTCGGCAACGCGTCGCCCGAGACGGCCCACAAACGGAGCGCCGGCGCGCGGTTCGAAGGCGCCGTCGTCACGCGAGACCGCGCCGGTGACCATGCCGCCCAGCGCGTTTTGCAGCAACAGCGCCGTGCCGCCGAACATCCGCTCCAATTGCTCGTTGGCGACACCGGGCCAACCGGCGCTGATACGGCGATGATGATGGCCGAAAAATTCGGGATGGCAGGCGTAATTGTACACGGTGGCGATGACCGGGCCGCTGAGCGCCGTCAATTGGAGAATCTGTATTTCGTCATCCTTCATGCCTTCCTGCCGCACGTTGCGCGACAGACCGATCGACGGCGTGAGCACCTGCGCCGCTGTCGCCGCGGCCGGCGTCAACTCGCGCACCGCTTCCTCAATAACCGTCGCCACACGCTCAATGAGGAAATCCATGTAGTCCGCATCCAGGCCGGTGCGTAGCGGAATTTCGCGGATCATCGGGCCCCAAAAACCGATCGTGTCGGGCGCGTCGTGGGTGTGCGTGCAGCAGATCCACAGGCGGTGTGGCGCGAAATGCGGCAGGCGGGCGCGGATTTTCTCGACATAACCGCGCATCAACCCGACCAGATCCAGCCCAACCAACACCAGCGGCGCACCGCCGTCCGACAGGGCCACGGCCCGCGCGTACAGCGGATCGCGCACGCCCACCGCCACGCGGTTGACCGCATGCCCGCCGAGGCGCAGCCCCATTTTTTCCGGAGTGATGTCCACCTTGGCCGCGCCGGCCAGCAAACGACTCATGACGCCTCCACCAACGAGTTGCCGATCAACGTTGCCAGTAAACGCATGCGTTCGGCGAAATACCCGCAACCGATCATCCAACGGCGTCCCAACGCCCGCGCGACGACGAAAGCGAGAAACGCCCGCTCACATCCCACTTCCTGGGGATGAGCCGCGATTGCCGGCCCGCTTCGCGGTTCGCGCATGAATTTTTCCCGCAAGTTAAACCCTGTTTCAGAATCGGGCCGAGCGGCGCCATTGTCAAGGTCTACCAACATACAATAATAATATATTGGTTCTATTTTCCGACCCTGTTGGAAACCCGGATCGGCAGAACGTCCTTGACAGACAGGATCGTTGATGACAAGTAAGATTGATATATACCGATGAAATAGGCCAAGAACCAATGCAGATCAGCACCGATTTAACGCGCGGAATTCGCCAAATCGAAATCCCGACCCTGACCGAGGCGCGCCTGGGTCCAGTGGATACGGCCTGCCGTTTTCGCGTCAAGAGCGGCGCGCAAATGCTGCTCAAATCGCGCCCCGACGCGATCGTCGAGGAAAACGGCCGCATCGTCATCACACAAATCTGGCGCGGCGCTACGCCGGCGGAACGTTTGGTGTTCACAGCCGAATTCACGCCCGACGCCGACGACAACAGCCTACGGGTCGCCACGCGCGTCAGCAATGAGTTGCACGAGCCGATCGCTCTGGACTCGATCGATCCATTGGTCGTCCGAGCCGATCTGGACGGTAAATTCAGCCTCGGCTTCTCAGCCGGCGAATGGTCGATTTTCCGCAACGGCTGGCAGAGTTGGTCGGCCACGCGCACCTTCCGCTTGATCGAGCGCGATCCGCGCCCGCTGTTCAAGTTCATCCGCGACCAGGAAGAAAATCCGGCAAACCTCAGCCCGAACAAATACGGCGTTTTCGTTTCCGAGCAGGTGCTGGGTTTACGCAACGTGAGCACCGGGCAGTCGATGGCGCTGGGCTGGCTGACCGCCGACCGCGCCTTCGGCGACCTGCGGTTGGAGATCAAACACAAAACGAAACAGTTCATCCTGCTTCGCGCCCGCTGTAACTTCGACGGCCTCACGGTGCAACCGGGCGAAACTATAGCCGGCGAAACGCTGTGGCTGAAGTTTGCCGGGCGCGGCATCGACCTGCTGGCCGAATGGGCAGACCTGCACGGCGCAGCGATGCACGCCCGCCGGCCCGAACGCGCGCCGGTGGGTTGGTGCAGTTGGTACTACTACTACACGAAAATTTCCGAAAGCGAACTCAAGGCCAACCTGGAAACGCTCGCCCCGATGCGCGAGGAACTGGGCCTTGAATTTTTCCAGCTCGACGACGGTTACCAGGCGCAGATCGGCGATTGGTTGATCCCCAACGAAAAATTTCCTTCGGGCTTGCCGGCGATGGCCGAGACGATCGCCGCGGCGGGCTTCACGCCGGGCATCTGGACCGCGCCTTTTCTGGCGCACGCCAAAAGCCGCGTGGCCCAGGAACATCCCGATTGGCTCCTGCGCGACGAACGCGGCAGAGCGCTGCGCGGTTCGTACAATCCGCTGTGGGACAAGCTGCGGGGCATGAAAATTCTCGATCCGACGCACCCGGGCGTTCTGGCCTATCTGACGGAGGTGTTCACCACATTCAAGGCGATGGGCTGGAAGTTTTTCAAGATCGACTTTCTGTACGCCGCCGCTTTCCATGCGCGGCGACACGATCCGCTCACCACGCGGGCGAACGCTCTGCGGCGCGGTCTGGAAACGATCCGCCGCGCGATCGGCGACGACGCGATGCTGCTGGGCTGCGGCTGTCCGCTGGGGCCGGCGGTGGGGATCGTCGACGCGATGCGCATCGGTCCGGACGTCACGCCACGCTGGACCAATCCTTTGCGCTGGCTCAACCGCGACCATCATTGCCTCGCAACGGTGCATGCCATCCGCAACACGACCCATCGCCAGTTCATGCACGACCGTTTGTGGTGCAACGATCCCGACTGCTTGCTGGTGCGCCGGAACAAAAACAAAATGACGCTCGATGAAATCCGCACCTTCACGTCGCTGGCCGCGATATCCGGCGGGATGATGCTGATCAGCGACGACATGACGCAACTTGCCTCCGAACGTCTCGACGTGTTGCGCACCGTGCTGGCCAATCGCGGACGCAACATGCGCGTGCTCGATTCCGACGTAGGCGAATACCCGACGACGATGTTGGCCGAAACCGACGACGGCTATCTGCTGCTGGTCATCAACCACGAACAAGAAGAAAGCAGTTCGATTTTCGATCTCAAGCAGATCCTCGACCTGGGGAAACTCGCCCGCGTCGCCGAACTGCGCGACGTGTGGCAAAACAGCGTTCTGCACGAACACGACGGGCTGGTGCGGCTCGGCGCGATTCCGCCGCACGGTTGCCGCCTGGTGCGCCTCCGCTTGCGGGAGAGCAGCCATGCCTGATTTCGACGACTTTCGCCCGCAAACGCCGCGCCAGGACAACATGGCGCGCAACATTTTCATCGTCACGGTCATTGCGATCTCCGTGCTGGCGTTGGTCTTTGTCCTGACCTCCGGCGAAGAGGAAACCGCCGAGGAGGCGACGCCCGCACCCACCCCCGAGGAAGCGCCGCCGACGCCCGAGCCGACCCCGGAACCGACGCCCGAAGCCACGCCCGAACCGACACCGACGCCGGAACCGAATTTCGCCGCCAGCGGCAACCTGCATGCGGTGGCGTTCCGCGTGGCGGGCACGTTGGCCGGATCGTTGAAAAGCGCTCTGCCCGAGGACGAAAGCAGTCTGGCCACGATTCTCGGCGAACGCTTGGAAAGCGCGCTGCAATGGAAGATCGATCCGCGCCGCGACCTCCGGGCGGGCGACGAGGCGAAGATCGTCTACAATCCGCAGGCGCGCAGCGAACGCGTGCCGCTGTACGGCTTCTGGTACAAGAGCCGCAAAACCGGCAAAGAATATTTCTACATTTATTTCCCGGACAAAACCGCGGGGGATGCCTCCTTCTTCGACGAACAGGGGCAAGGCATCTCCGGCCGGATCGAACGGCCGCCTTTGCCGGAGGACGCACTGATGTCGGCGAACATCCGCCCCCTAGGGAAAAACGGCGTGTCCTTCAGCGTACCGCGCGGCACGACGGTGATTGCGCCGTTTCCCGCCCGCGTCACCCGGTTGAACTGGGAGATGGACAAACTCGGGCGCAGCGTCGAAATCCGCTACCTCGACAGCGGCGCCTTCGGCCAGTTCTGCAACCTGGAAAACATCAGCGACAAGCTCAAGGAAGGATCGCTGCTGACCACGGGCATGCTGATCGGCACTTCCGGATCGTCGGGGCAAACCACCTACTCGCGCCTGCTGTACCGCGTGGAAAAGGAAAACGAAAGCGGAGAGCGCATCGCAGTCGATCCGTTCGAAATTCACGGCCGCAAACCGCACGAATTGCCCGCGGCCGACCGCGTCAACTTCCTGGTTGCTTTTGCCAAAGTGGTCAAGTTGTTCGGCGAAATCGCCGCGCCTCGGGCGAACGGCACGCCGGATTGACTTTTTTTCATGTCCCACTAAACTGCGATAAGTGAGGAGCCAACCGCATCGCCCAGGGGCAAAAAGCACAAATCCGCTTGGAGAACGAAGATGTCCGGACCGAAACTGGCCGCGCTATTTATGGTTATTACATCGATAATTGCGGCGATCTGGATCGTCGGATGCAGCGAGCCTACCGTCATCGATGAAATCGACCAGTGCCAAAACAACGAGGCGCCGGTCATCGGCCGGCTGCAGTACATCGTCAACGATTCCTTGACCGAAGATCCGCAGATCGAGGAAGGCGACTCGTTCGTCCTCTGGTTGCAGTACGAAGACGACGATTGCAACCTTGGCGGCGGCAACGTGTGGTGGTCGCTGGACGGTGGACAATTCTCCATCGTGGACTCGCTCTCCAAAAACCTGCCCTGCGACGGTACGGGCAACAACGACGGTTTTCTTTATGAAGTCGAGTTGGCTGGGCTGAGCGACGGCGAGCATGAGTTTCGCATCGGCGTCACCGACGTTTGCGATGAACCGAGCAACAGCATCGTCGGTACGTTCTCGGTTCTGGGCGACATCCCGGCCGACGACGATGACGATGATGACGACGATGACGACGACACCACGCCGACCGACGATGACGACGACGATTTCGACGACGGCTTCCTGCAGAACGGCGACTTCGAGGACGGCAGCAGCAACTGGAACGAAAATCCAGCCGGCATTATCAAGAATAAAGTGGCCTTGCCCTATTACCCGCCGCCCCTGCCGTCGGGCAATTACGCCGCGCTGCTGACGGAAAATCTGGCCGACACGGTCACGCTGAAACAACAGGCGGTGGTGCCGTCGAACACGGCGACAATTACGGTCAGCTTCAAAATGCTGATGATTTCCGGCGAAGGCGGCGCCGGCCACGATACGTTCTACGTCGCGCTGGCCGACAGCAACGATAACGTGTTGACGACCTTCTTCACTTTCACCGACCAGGATCAATGGAACGGTTGGAAAACGCGCACGGCGCAATTCGACGTCAACGGGTCCCAGGACCTCAAGCCGGTCAAGCTCGTCTTCCGGCTCAACGCCGACGGCGACAACAACATCACCTACGTGATTATCGATAATGTATCGCTGATGCGCGACTGATCGGAACTTCGCACAACCCGCGCCTCGTCGCTCTCGGCGGCGGGGCGTTACTTTTTAAGCACCAGGAAATCGTGAAGCGCCAGCGCATCCAAGCCGGTGCACAAGAAACTGCGGATCGCATCGCGCGGCGAACAGACGATCGGTTCGTCCTTAGCGTTGAAGCTGGTGTTGAGCACGGCGGGCACGCCGGTCAGCGCGGCGAATTCATCGATCAGCGCCGCGTAACCCGGTTGCTCGTTGCGGTCGACGGTTTGCAGTCGACTGGTTCCGTCCACGTGCGTCACCGCGCCCAGACGGTCGCGCCATGCCGGGCGCACCGGGAAGGTCAGCAGCATGTGCGGCGACAGCCGCCCGCCGGTTGCGAACAACTCGTCGGCGCGTTCGGCCACGACACTCGGGCCGAAGGGACGATACGCCTCGCGATGGTTGACGCGCGCGTTCAGGCGAGCCTTCATCGCGACCGTGCGCGGATCGGCCAGGATGCTGCGATGGCCCAACGCCCGCGGTCCGGCTTCCAACGCGCCGGCGAACCGGCCGACAAACTTGCCCGCAGCCAGCAGCTTTGCCGTCGCGCGCCCGATGTTTTCCTCGCGGCGGTAGGTCAGCCCCGCCTCGCGCAACGCCAGTTCGCATTGGACGTCGGTATAACGCGGACCGCAGAAAACGGACGGCGCCACGTCGCGTCCGCGCGCGCCGAACACCTCGCGGTCGACCCACATCGCCGCGCCGATCGCCGCGCCGGCGTCATGGGCGGGAGGCGGCACATACAGGCCGTCGACCAGCCCGGAAGCGGCCAGCGCGCCGTTCATCACGCAGTTGAGCGCGACGCCGCCGGCGAGCACGAGGTTGCGCGTACTGAGATTCCGGGTCATCTCCTCGACAAGGCGCGCCGTCGTTTCCTCGGTGATTTTTTGTACAGCGAACGCCACGGCGCGGTGGCGGTCGGTCAATTCTCCGCCGGGACGTCGCGGCGGGCCGAAGGTCTCGATCCATCGCTCGCCGTACCAGTTCCGGCGCGCCAAATGATAATCGAAGTAACTCATATCCAGGCGGAACTCGCCGCTGCCGCGATAGGCGACGATCCGCCGCATCGCCGGCAACGCCGACGCGTCGCCGCAGGGCGCCAGACCCATCACCTTGCCCTCGTCGAAGTTCTGCCGATAGCCGAGCCATTCGGTGGTCGTGCACCACAGCAGGCCGAGGCTATGCGGATAAAAAATCCAACGCAGCGGGCGGATCGTTTCCCCTTCGAGCAGGGCGATGAGCGTGGTGGCGATTTCGCCGTTGCCGTCGACGACCAGGATCAACGCGCGATCGAAGTCCGTTTGCCAGGCGGCATGATAGGCGTGCGCCAAGTAATGATTGACGTAGCGGAACGGGCCGGCGTAGCCGTAGCGGCGGCGGAAATCGCCGGCGGTGGCGAACATGCCGCGCAGGTTGCCGCCCTGCAGACGGCGCACGTTTTCCCAGGTGGCGGGCAGCCCGCGCAACGTTTGACCGATGCGCCGAGCAAGCCCGACCCACGGCCGCCAGTAAAAACCGACGCCGGCCAGATCGCGGGCGGTCAGGCCGTGTTCGCGCAGGCACCAGGCGATGGCCCGGTCGGGAAAGGCGGTGGTGTGCTTTTCGCGCCGCAAGCGTTCTTCTTCGACGAAGGCGGTCAGTTTGCCGTCGACGAGGAGAGCGGCCGCGGTGTCGTGGATGTTGGCATTAAAGCCCAGAACGGCGCGGCCCATGCCGGTTACACCCGTTTGACGCGCACTTCGCGCGTACCGCCGGGAACGAGAATGCGCGTGTCGTTCACGTTGACCGGCTTGCCGTCGACCAGGGCTTCGCCGATCGGGAACGGCAGATTCCACTCGATCTTCAGCGGTGCCTGCCGCCACGCGGCGTCGACGTTCAAAACGACATCGCCCTCGCGTCCTTCCACCCGGAAGGACACCATGCCGAAGTGCGTCGGCGCGTCGTTGACCTCGAAATGGTTGCCCCACTCGAACCAATCGTAGAGCGGCGCGGGCGTGAGCACGAGACGATCGCCGTCCTCGAACAACAGGAGGTCGCGCAAGGTGAGCAGCCAATCGGCCGCCGCCCACAGGTGCATGCCGTCGCCCATGCAACCGCCGCCGGTCGCCGGGTGAATCGCCTCGGGCCACGTGCCCACCGAGGTCGCCTTGCCCAGCACGTATTTAATCAACGGCCAGGCGCGCGTTTCGCGCCGCAGCAGGTGACAGTGGGCGATATGCAACGTGAGGTACATGTTGATGCCCGCGTGAATCATTTGCGAGAAGAAGCCGTTTTCAAACATGCAGCCGTCGTGCAAGGCCTCAAGCGAATTGGTAATCAGCGGATCGAAGGGATCGAGCAGCCGTAGCGGATACAGCGCGGCGATCGAACCGATGATGCCGCAATCGAGCCGGCGATACGGTCCCGCGGGCATCGCCGCGATGCCGAGGCGTCGCTCGACGTGTTGCAGGCTGGTGCGAATATCTTCGAGAAAAGCCTCCGCCTCGCGTTCGAAGGTCACCCAGGTGTCGCGCTTGCCGAGCACTTCCCCCGCCCGGCTGACATCACGCAGGCCGGCCAAACCCCAGAAATCGTCCCAATAGTAGAAGTCGTTGGGACCCAGATGTTCGGCGGAGAAGCCCGGCGGCAGCAGGCCCTTGGCGGGCTCGGTCGTTTGTTTTTTACGCGTGCGCACGATCCATTGCCCGCCGCGCACGAGGGGTATGAACATTTTTTCCAGGAACGGCCGGTCGCCGGTGATGCGGAAGTGTTCGACCAGCGTCCAGATCGCCTGCCCGGCGCTGTCCCACTCGCCCGGTTGCGATTGGAAAAAGCCGTCGGAAAGCTGCCGGTGCGGGTAATCCATCAACTTGCGGCGGGCATCGATGTGCAGGCCCATGCGATCGAGCGCGGTGATCATATAGGCGCTGTCGCGGAACCAATAGTGATGGTAGGTCATCGGTCCGGGCGTGATGCTGTCGCCGTCGTCGGCGAGCATCAAATGGCTTTTGCACAGATAGAACTGGTCGGTCATCGCTTTGTCGGGCAACTCGAGGTTCATACCCTGGTGAAGCTTTTCGCGCCAGACGGCCTTGGCGTCGGCGCGCATGTCGTAGTAGTCGAACGCACGCAGGCGCGTCGCTTTTCCGGAGGTGATTTTTTCGGGTCGCACGGTGGCGATGCAGACGAAATCCTGCTCCTGGCCGGCCTCCAGGCGCAGCGGGTACATGGCGTAGGCAGTGGCCAGTCCGGCCTCGTCCTTGACGGACGTGCGCGGCGGTTCGAGCGAACGATAGAAAGCACAGTCGCCGTCGCGGCGGTCGCTGCAATGGATGCGTTGCGGCGGCGTGTGGAACTGTACGCCCAGCGCACCGTTGATCGCCAGCGTGCGGTCGTCGAGCGCTTCGATGGATTTGACCAGACTCGCGCCCTCGGGATTGAACGGGCGGACCGAAAAATACAGCGCCGGGCTGATCGTGCGATTCGTTTTGTTGGCCACGGTCGCGCGCACAAGCACGCTTTCGATGCCGTCGATGGTGGTGACGAAGGTTTCCAACTCGAAGCGAAAGTCCGGCTTGTCAAAGACGGTCGTCACCAACGGGAGGTTTTCGACCTGGCGCTGCCGGCACTCTTTTTCCCGGCTGGGATAGAGCATCTGGCCTTCGTAATCGAGCCACGCGTCCAGCGACCAGCCCTCGAACCAGGGCGTCACCCACCCGCGCGGATCGACGACCACTTCACGCGTGGAGCCGGGAAGCCCCACGGCGGTCCAATTGCGATGGGTCAGGTTGAATTGCACCCAAGTCATGCGCGGAATGAAGCTGACGTCGTGCGGATCGTACTGACGCTCGGCCCAATAGGGCAGCACCCAGTCGAGGTTCGGCTGAATCGCCATTTGCGTAAACACGCCGCGCGTGAACATACGCCCGGCCATCGGCGCCAGGTCGGTGGGGAAAGGCACATCGGCTTCGCTGCCGATTTTACCCAACGCCTCGAGGTACTCGACGCTGTCGGTGAACCCGTATTTTTTCGCCAAGCTACGCAGGAAGAACTCTTTCACACCCATCACATATCCTCATCCAAAAACCATTGATCCGTCAATTTCACCCCAGGCGAATCGCCACGACCGCTCACTCCCCCGCCGGCCGGCGTAACAAGTCACGTTGACGGCGCGCAATCCGTTGAGGGCGATGACGGTAAAGAGCGACTTCCAGGGCGTGCCATTTTGGTCCGTAAAACCGATTGTTGTCCAGTACTCACCGTACATTATTCGAAAAATTATCGAGTTTTCGGAAAAAAAAGCCGATAATGCGGTTAGACGGATAGGTAAAATCGGCAGTTCCGTTATAATGGACATATCATGATTTATTTTCGATCCACCGCGGAAACCATCCTACTCTCCATTCTGGCGTCGGTGGCCCCCGAATCGATGGTCCGACGCCACGTTCGCATCGCCGCTGAAAAGCTGTTGATCGACCATCAGGATGTTGATTTCAACGGGCGCAAACTGGTGTGCTTGGGCGCGGGCAAGGCCTCGGCGCGCATGGCGCAAGCGCTGGCCCACATTATCGAACGCGGGTACGACGCGGGCAGCCTCACTTCGCCCGACGGTTATGTCGTAGGCGCGCCCGGGTGCGTGGCGCGCGCGGCGGGTCATCCGTTGCCGGACAAGCGATCGGTGATCGCCGCATCCGAAGCCCTGGATATCGCGCAGGTGTGGTCCAAGCGCGATCCGCTCGTGTTCGGCATGATCTCGGGCGGCACGTCGGCACTGTGGTGCGTGCCGCGTGAGGGCGTCACGCTGGAACAGAAAATCGAAACGGGCAACTGGTTGCTGGCCAGCGGTTTGCCGATCCATAAAATCAACACCATTCGCCGGCGCTTGTCGGCAATCAAGGGCGGGCAGTTGGCGCGGGCGCTCAACGGCGTGGAAGCGCACATTCTGGTCTTGTCCGACGTGCCCGACGACACGCGGTTGGATATCGTGGGCAGCGGCCCGTTTTATCCCGACTCGTCAAGCAACGAGCAAGCCTTGTCGTATCTGGCCGAGGCGGAGCTGCCGCCGCCGGCCTGGCTGCCGGACCTCATCCGCACCGCGCCGCCGTTGCCGGATCGTTCGACGTTCGCCAACGTGCATCACTATCAGATCGGCTCGAACCGCGACGCGGTGGTGGCCGCCGCGTTGAAAGCGGCCGAAAACGGCCTGCATCCCATCATTCAAGACGAACCGCTGGTCGGCGAGGCGCGGGAAATCGGCGTCAAGCTGGCGCGGCAGGCAATGGGCGCCGACGTGCACCGTCCCACCTGCTGGATCTACGGCGGCGAAACCACAGTGACGCTGTCGGAAAATCCAGGACGCGGCGGCCGCAACCAGGAAATGGCGCTGGCCTTCGCCATCGAAGCGGCGGGCCAAGACGACGTCGCGTTGCTCGCCTTCTCCACCGACGGCGTGGACGGCATGTCCGACGCGGCCGGCGCATACGTGCACGGCGAAACGTTGCAACGCATTCACGAGGCGCAGTTGGACGCGTGCGACCATCTGGCGCGCAACGATTCGTACACCGCTCTCGCCGCCGCCGGCGCGTTGTTATACACCGGTCCGACCGGCACGAATGTCGCCGACGTCGCCGTGGTCATTACCAGATAGATTATTGTGCGGAAACAGGTTTGCCGATACGCACCCGGCGGATGACTTTGTCCGACGCCGCCTCCACCTTCACGTCGAAACCGTCGAGCATGAATTGTTCATTGTCACGGGGCATACGGCCGATGCGGTCGACGATCCACCCGCCGACGGTGATGTAATCGCCCTCGGGCACTTCCAGGGCGAGAATTTCACTGACCTTTTCAATTTCGAAACGCCCGGAGACGGTTACGCTGTTTTCGCCGTTGGCGAACACGCGCGGATCCTGCCGGTCATATTCATCCTCGATTTCGCCGAACACCTCTTCGAGTATGTCCTCGATGGTGATCAGACCGCTGGTGCCGCCGAATTCGTCGAGCACGAGAGCGAACTGTTCGTGGCGCTCCTGAAATTCGCGCAGAAGAGCGTCGATTTTTTTGGTTTCCGGCACGATCATAATCCGGCGCAGCACGCGCTCGAGGGAAAATTCGTCCGGCTTATCCCAGTAGGCGAGCAGATCCTTGACGTGAATGAAGCCCAACACGTTATCGAGATCGCCTTCGACCACCGGCAAGCGGCTGTGGCCGGAATTGATGATCGTCCTGACAATTTCGCGGAGATCGTCGTTGAGATCGACGTAAGCGATTTCCGTGCGCGGCACTTGAATGTCCTGCACCTCGGTTTTGTCCAGGTACAGGATGCCCTGCATCATTTCGCTTTCATCGTGATCGATCAGGCCTTCGCTTTCCAAGTCGTTGAGCGCCTCGGCGGTCGCTTGTTCCTGATCTTTGCGCGTCCGGAATTTGGCAAAGAACCTGCGCAACTGCGGTCGTATGCCGTCGTCCTTGTCGTTCATTCGCTCTTTTCACCCCTATCCAAAGCGACCAGCAAATCCTCCATCTGGTCCTGGCGTTCTTGCATGCGCGCCGCCGCTTCCGGTCCGGACCGCTCGTGATCGTAACCGGCCAAATGCAGCAACCCGTGAATTATATAATATCCGAGGATGTAGTGAATATCCCTTTTTGTCTCCTCCGCCTGGCGTCGGGCGTAATCGACATTGACCATCAACTCGCCGAGCGCTGCAGGCGCATCGTCGGGAAACGAGATCACGTTGGTCGGCCGATCGCGGCCGAGGAAATCGCGATTGACCGCGCGGATGGACGCGTCGTCGACCAGCGAAATCTCCACGCGCGCGCCGGCGCACTCCAGCCGAGCCAGCGCCTCGTCGATTAAAGAGCGCAACGGATCAATCGCCAATTTCGTTCGGGTTAGGTTCGACAGGATTGAGGTTGACAACGTTA
>ERZ795059.873-NODE-873-length-35716-cov-6.668489_pt1 | contig 35716 bp, 55 predicted proteins | sample MGYA00375143_ERZ795059 | MGnify/ENA primary metagenome ERZ795059 (study PRJEB30188, sample SAMN05720168) | activated sludge metagenome | isolation source: Anaerobic digester | place: USA | collected 2015-01-07 ... | reverse complement strand
GCAGGAATAGGTGCAACAAAGTCATCAACAGCAGTAACTGCAAGGTGATGGGTATAGGATAAAATAAAAAAGTGATGATTATGGCAAAAAACAATTATCAAGCAGAAGTAGGAAAAAAAAGCAATACTGCAAGAGCAAGGATAACTAATGCTCCAGTTTCATTAAAGTATTCTGTTGAGGTTTGTAATCAAATAAAAACAATGCCCGTAAATAAAGCGATAGCATTCATGCAAAGAATATTGAACCATGAAGAATTTCTTCCCCTAAGAGTTTATAACAAAAAAGTTGCTCATAGAAAAGGAGATTCAAAAGCGGGAGTAAAATCAGGAAGATACCCTGAAAAAGTTGCTCAAGAATTTATTAAGTTGCTTGAATTAGTAAAATCAAATGCAGACAATTTGGGGTTTGATGCTGAAAAGTTATTAATAATTCACATTTATGCTAATGCTGGTATGAATAGATTTTCTTACCAATCAAAGGGAAGAATTGCCGGTAAAGCTAGAAGAAGAAATGCAACTAACATTGAAGTAATTGCGCAGGAAATGAAGAATTAAATTTATTAAGGTGTAAAAATGATAGAAAAAACATTCATACAAAAGAACTTCAATAAAATGGAGCTTGAAGATTATCTTACAAAAAAACTTGATAGGGCAGGATTTTCTCATTTAGAAATAATAAAGACTCCTCTTGTTACAAGAATAGTACTTAACGTAGCTAAACCAGGATTTGCGATTGGGAAAGGAGGATCAACAATAAAAACTTTGACTGAAGTAATTTCAAAGAAATATAAAATTGATAATCCTCAAATAGAGATTCAAGAAATAAAACACGCGAATCTAAATGCAAAAATACAAGCCGAGAGAATGGCTGGAATGGTTCAAAGAGAATTCTCTTGGAGAAGTATTGCTTATAGATTAGTTAAAGATGTAATAGATTCAGGTGCACAAGGAGTAGAACTTGTAGTTAAAGGAAAATTATCTGGTAAGGGTGGAAGAAAAAGAAAAGTTAGAATAGCTTATGGTTATATGAAAAAAATCGGTAATCAAACAAAGTGGGTTGATTATGCAAAAGCTGCAGCTTATCCAAAGAGTGGAGCAATTGGGATAAAATTAAGAATAATACATCCTGAAATAATTTTTCCGGACAAAGTTGATATTAAAAAAATTATTTCAACAATGAAATCAGTTGAAAGTGATGCAAAAGAACAAAAAGAAGCTAAAGAGTTGAAAGAGAGTCAAAAACAAGTTGAAGTTACTGATGTTGAAGTAAAAATAGCAGTTGAAAAAGAATCAAATAAAAATGAAGAAAAGAAAGAATTAAAAGAAAAAATTAAGGAGATAAAAGAAGAAATAAAAGAAGAAAAAGATAAAGAGATTGAAGCAAAAATAAAAGAGGATGTATCTAAAGAAAAATAAAAAAATAGTAAATTAATAAAAGTTGATGATTATGAGTGAAAAGTTCAAAGAAAAAATGAAATTGGGTGAAAAGGAACTCAATCAAAGAGCACTTGAATTAAAGCAAGAACTTTCAAAAGAAAGAGCATTGGCTGCAAGTGGAACAAAAAGTGAAAAACCAGGAAAGATTAGAACATTAAGAAGAGAAATTGCAAGAATATTGACTGCATTAAACAACAAAAAAAAGGAGGTTGTAGAATAAATGCAAGAAATAGATAAAATTAGTGGATTGCCTAAAGATTTATTTGATATAAGCAATATCGCAAGAGAACAGCAAAAAATAAAAGTTGAAGTTATAAGAAGAAAATTTTCCAAGTTTGTTACAGTTGTAAAAGGAATTGATGATAGTGAAGTAGTAAAAGATTTAGGGAAAGAAATGAAACAAAAATTTGCGTGTGGGGGAACAGTAAAAGATAAAGAAATAGAACTTCAAGGAAAACACAAGGATAAAGTTGTTGAGTTTTTAATTAAAAAAGGGTATAATAAAGAGTTAATTGAAACAAGAGGATAAAATTTAAAAGAGATGAAGAGGAGATGATTGAAGGTAAGTGTTATAAAATCACAAGAGAAAATATTTTGGCTCATGAATTAATTGGGTTGAAAGTTAATGTGGTTAAAAGCACTGATTCAAAAAGAGTTGATATAAAAGGAATTGTTTTGGACGAAACCCAAAAAACCTTTGTAATTGACTCTAATGGAAAAGAAAAAGTTTTTCCAAAAAAAGAGTGTGAATTTGAATTTGAGTTGAATGATGAACGAGTTATAATTGATGGGAAAAAAATTTTAAAGAGAAGTGAGGAAAGAACAAAAGATTTTAGAGTTTAAAGTTTATGTTTGAAAATTAAAAGGTGAAAATGAGATGGCTGAAAAAGTAAAATCAAAATCAAAAGAAAAAAAGTCAAAAGAACAGCCTGTCGTAACTGAACAGATTGCTGGTGAAGAAAAACATTATGTTATAAGAGGAAATATTTTATTTGGAAAAGTAATTTCTGCAAAAGCAAATAAAACAGTTACAGTTGAAAGAGAATTAACAACATATTTGCCAAAATATGAGAGATACAAAAAAAGTGAATCAAAAATTCATGCGCATAACCCTAACAATATGGCTAAAGAAGGGGATTTGGTAAAAGTTGGAGAAACAAGAAGAATATCAAAAACAAAGTCATTTATAGTAATGCAAGTAATTGGAAAAGATGATAAGTGAAGATAATAATAAAGGTGATTAATAATGAGAGCAATGAGTATACCTAACAATAAAGCCCTAACGCTTCACAGTAGAATACTTTGTGCGGATAATTCGGGTGCAAAAGAGGTTGACATTATCTCAGTTTTTGGTTACAAGAGTAGAAAAAAACAAAATCCTAGTGCTGGAATAGGTTCAATGGTTAATGTAGTAATAAAAAAAGGTAAACCAGAAATGAAAGGTAAAATAGAAAGAGCGGTAATTATTAGAACAAGACAAGAATATAGAAGACCAAGTGGTATGAGAGTAAAATTTGAAGACAATGCAGTGGTTTTGGTTGATGAAGAAGGATTGCCAAAAGCATCAGAAATAAAGGGTTGTGTTGCAAAAGAAGTTGGGGAAAGATTTCCAAAAATAGTTGGGTTAGCTCCAATAGTGATTTAATAGATTAGATGTTTAATTTAATATTAGGTGTTAAAAATGAGTAAAAAACCAAGTAAATCAAGAAAAGCATTTTATACAATGCCAAAACACAAAGCAGTGAAAGTTATTGCATCGCACTTGGATGAAAAATTAGCTAATGAATTAAAGAAAAGATCAATTAGTGTAAGAAAAGGAGATACAGTAAAAATAGTTAGAGGGGAAAATAAAGGAAAAGAAGGTAAAATAAGTTCAGTTGATACAGTGAAAAAAAGAATGTATATTGAAAAAGTAGTTGTGAGAAGAAGTAATGGACAAGAAAAGCCTTTAGCAATTCAACCGTCTAATGTAATTGTAATTGATTTAGATAGGTCTGATAGAAAAAGATTCAAAATAATAACTAAAAAAGAGGCAAAAAAATAAACTTGGTGAAATTTATGGGTAAAAAAGGACAAGACAAGAGAACAAAAACATGGAATATGTCAAAAGTTGTTAATACTAGCAGAAAAGAAACTGCTTGGACAATAACTCCAAAGCCAGGCCCTCATACAAAAGAAACTTCAGTTGCACTAGGAATAGTTATTAGAAATTATACTAAGATTGTTAAAACAATGAATGAAGCAAAAAAAATACTTACTAATGGAGAAGTAAAAGTTAATGGAGTTATTAGAAAAGAATACCAATTCCCAGTTGGTTTATTTGATGTTATATCAATTCCAAAGCAAAAATTATTTTACCGAATGATTTTTGATGAAAAAGGTAGGTTAGTTCTTGCTACAATTGAAAATGAGCCAAAAATAAAAATTTCTAAAGTAATAAAAAAAGTGATGACAAAAAAGGGATTGCAATTAACAACTAATGATTCAAGAACATTTATTGGAGTAAAGGCTAATGTAGGAGATGCTTTAAAAATAACTCTTCCTGAAGGGAAAGTAAGTGAAGTAATAGAATTCAAAGAAGGAAATCTAGCTTATATTACAAAAGGAGCTCATTGTTCGCAAACAGCGAAAATAGTTGCTCTAGTTAAAGGAACTGAAAGAAAAGAAGAACTTGTAAAATTACAAAAAGGAAAAGAAGAATTTGAAACGATTTTAAAAAATGTTTATATAATAGGGAAAGATAAAGCAGAGGTTGAAGTATTAAATTGAATTAAAGATTGGTGAATAATTATGCAAGAAGTATTAATGGACAAAGTTGTTGTAAACATGGGGGTAGGTGCTGATCCTGATGAAATGAAAAAGGCAGTTCAAATAATAAAACTTATTACAGGAAAAAAACCTGTCCAAACAATTTGTCAAGCAAGAATACCTGATTGGGGTTTAAGACCAGGAATACCGATTGGATTAAAAGTGACTCTAAGAGGAAATGATGCTATTGAATTTTTAAAAAAATCAATTCAAGCAAAAGCAGGAAAGATAAGCTCAAAGAGTTTTGATAAAGAAGGAAATTTTGGGTTTGGTGTTAGGGAATATATTGATTTGCCTGGAGCAAAATATGATCCTAAATTAGGAATAAAAGGGTTTGATGTAATAGTTGCTTTAAGAAAAAGAGGATTTAGAGTAAAAAAAAGAAGAATAATGCCTGCAATAGTAGGGAGTAAACAAAGAGTGAAAAAAGAAGAAGCAATAAAATTTGCTGAAAGTTTAGGAATACAAGTTGAGTAAAATAAATTAAATTATGTTGAGGGAAGAGAGTATGAATACTAAAGAAGCAAAGTCCAAAACCACTATAAAGAAACAAAAGTCAAAAAATGAGTTAATGAAAAAGAGGACTAGTGGAGTAAGACAATGCAAGATATGTGGTTCAAGAAAAGGAATGATAAGAAAATATTCTCTGGGAATTTGTAGAAGATGTTTTAAGGAAAGAGCACAAGATTTGGGCTGGGAAAAATACTGAGGTGAAGAAAAATGGCACAACAAGACCCTATAATGGATGCATTAACAAAAATAAGAAACGCTGAAGTTGCTTCAAAGAAAGAAGTAATTTTAAAGCCAGCTTCAAAATTCTTAGGAGAGATGCTAAAAATAGCAAAAGAAAATGGTTATATTGAGGATTATAAAGTAAATGATTCAAAAGGAGTTATTTTTATACAAGTTGAATTAAATGGAAAATTAAATACTTGTAAAGCAATAAAACCAAGGTATGCTGTTAAAAGAAATGATTTTGAAAAATATGAAAAAAGATACTTGCCTGCAAGAGATTTGGGATTATTAATAGTTTCAACTCCTCAAGGATTAATGACTCACTCACAAGCAAAATTAAAAGGACTTGGAGGAAGATTAATTGCATTTATGTATTAATTAATGCAAAAAATTTGTATAAGTGATTATTATGACTAAAACCATAACAAGAAAAATAAGAATTCCTAAAGAGGTTACAATATCAATTCAAGAAGGAAATAATGTTACTCTCAAAGGCCCAAAAGGAGAATTATCAAAGATATTTAAAACACACCGAGTTAAATTAAATAATGAAGGAAATGTTATTACTTTAATTGGTGTCCCTGGTAACAAACAAACAAGTGTACTTGTTGAAACAATAATAGCTCATATTAGAAACATGGTTGAAGGATTAATTTATGGTTATTGTTACCAAATGAAATTAGTATATTCTCACTTTCCAATGTCAATTCAAATAGATGGAAATAGTGTTAACATAAAAAATTTTTTAGGAGAAAAATTTCCTAGAAAAGCAAAAATAGTAGGGGATACAAAAGTAGAGGTAAAGGGACAAGATATTAATGTTAGTGGTATTGAAAAAGATTCAGTTGGTCAAACAGCATCGAATCTTGAAAGAAGTTCAAAAGTAAAAGGAAAAGATATAAGAAGGTACCAGGACGGAATATATTTAGTCAATGCAACAAATATTACTCCAAAGAAATTAAGAGAAAATGTAATTGAAATTGTTAGAGATTAAGCTTGAATAAATGAGTTGGTTAAAATGGCAGAAAAAGCAAAAACAAAAAAAGAAGATGCAATAAAAAAAGAAGAGTCTAAGATTGTTGCAAAAGAAGAGACTGAAAAAAAAGTAGAAGCAAAAAAAGAAACAAAAAAAGAAGAGATAAAAAAAGAAGAAGTAAAGAAAATTAAAGATAAAAAAAAGTATATTCCTTATGTTAAAAAAGAAAATAAAAAGAAAAGCAAAGAAGCTTTTGAATTAATGAAAAAATTAAAATTAAAGAAAAAACACCCTGTTTTTAGAGGGCGATTTGGGAAAAAGAATATTAGACGAAAATCAATTGCTAAGTGGGATAAGTGGAGACTTCCTCAAGGAATAGACTTGGATAAAGGAAGAGAACATGGAAGGCAACCAAGAATTGGTTATAGAAGTCAAAAAGAAATAAGAGGAGTGCATCCATCAGGATACAAAGAATTTTTGGTTTGTAACTTTAATGATTTAAAAAATATTGATGTTAATACTCAAGCAATTAGATTCAGTGCTACAATTGGTAAAAGAAAGAAAAATGAGTTAGTAAAAAAAGCTAACGAAATGGGAGCATGGATTTTAAACTAAATTTAGTTAAGATTTTAGGTGAATGAAGATGAATGCATTAAAAGCAAAAGAACTCGCAGCAAAGATACTCAAAGTTGGGCTTGGAAGAATTTATCTTGATCCTACTCAAGCATCAAAAGTGAGTGAAGCTATGACAAAAGATGATGTTAGAACATTAATAGCTGAAAGAGTGATAAAGAAAAGGCCTCAAGTTTCTCAAAGTAGGGGTAGAACAAGAGCGGGTAAAGAAGCTAGAGCAAAGGGAAGAGGAAGAGGAAAAGGAAAAAGAAGTGCTACAAGAAAGGTTAGATCTGAACAAAAAAGTAGGTGGATGAATAGAGTAAGGTCTCAAAGAAGAACCTTAAAAGAATTAAAGATAAAAAATTCGCAAGAAGTAAAAGAAATAGGTTATTCAAAAATTTATAATAGAATAAAGGGTGGGTATTTTAGAGGAAAAAGACATTTAGTTGAATTTATAGAAGGGGCGAAGAAATAATGGCTGACAAAGTAACTTACAAAACACTTTTTAGAAGAAGAAGAGAAGGGAAGACTGATTACACTAAGAGACTTGCTTTAGTTAGATCAAAGACTCCAAGACTCGTTGTTAGAAAATCTAATAAGAGAATAGTTGCACAAGTTATTAACTTTGATTTAAAAGGGGATACTACTATTGCTAGTGTTGATTCAAATGAATTGAAAAATTATAAATGGTATGGTACAAATAATACTCCAAGTGCATATTTAGTAGGTTACTTAATTGGAAAAAAATTAGCGGGACAAAAATGTGTTCTTGATATTGGAAGAAGACATCCTAGTCATGGAAGCGTAGTTTTTGCAACACTAAAAGGAGCAGTTGACGGTGGAATAATAATTCCTTTTAATAAATCGGTTTTACCAGCTGAAGAAAGAATGAATGGAAAAACTCTTGATGAGTATGCAAATAAGTTAGGGGATAAAGCAAAAAATGTTTTTAGTAAGTATATTAAAGAAGGAATAATGCCTGGCGAATTCAATAAAGCATTTGAAAAAGCTAAAGCAGAAATTGCGAAGGTGAAAGCATGAATAGACGCGATGAAGCTCACAGCAAAAAAACAGGAAGAGGGGCAAAGAGAGGAAGAGTTGAAGAAACTGAAATAGAAAGAATCGAGAGAGAATTAGTTGAAAGACAAAACGCTTTAGCTAACTGGACGCCAAGAACAGAACTAGGAAGAATGGTTAAATCAGGAAAATTTACTACTTTGGATGATGTTTTTAATAGTGGTAAAAAAATAATGGAACCAGAAGTAGTTGATTCATTAACAGTAATATATGATCATTTAGTTCAAGTTGCAAGAACAACTAGAGTTACAAGAGCTGGTAGAAAGTATTCTTATAGAGCAGATGTACTCTTAGGAAACAAAGATGGATATATAGGAATAGGTTCGGCAAAAGATGTTGATAGATTTCCTGCTATAAACAAAGCGAAAAGAATGGCAAAGTTAAATTTAATAAAAGTTTATAGAGGAAGTGGTTCATGGGAAGAACAAGCAACTGAAGATAAACACTCAGTTCCTTTCAAAGTAGAAGGAAAAAGTGGGAGTGTGAGAGTAGTTCTTCTTCCAGCACCTAAAGGAAATGGTTTAGCGGTTGGGAAAGCTATTAGACCTGTTATGGAGCTTGCAGGAATTCAAAATGTTTGGGGACAAACAAAAGGAAGATCAACAATCTCTCTAAACTTTGTTCAAGCTGCAATAGATGCACTTAGACAAACTGGAAAAATGAAAGCATCAAAAGATGTTGAAAGAAAAATGTCAAAGACAAGATCATAAAAAAATATAATAAAAATAGTAAAATTTAAAATAAAAATAGTTGTAAATAAAAAATGAGTGTTAAAATTTGAGAGTGAGTATGATGTATGCAGTAATAAGAATAAGAGGGACAGTAAATATTTCTCCAAAAATAGAAACGGCACTAACCATTATGAATTTGAGGAGAATAAACAATTTGAGTATTTGGCCCGAAAATGATCACACAAAAAAGATGATTAAAGTTGTTAAAGATTATACTACATTTGGAATAATTAATGATAGTGTTCTTGAAGAATTAATAAAATTAAAAGCAAAACCAATTATTGGTGGGCAAAAAATTGATTCTAAGAAAATTGTTGAAGAAATAAAAAAAGGAAAGAAGTTAAAAGATTTAGGGATAAAAAATTGTTTTAATTTGAGTCCTCCAAAGAAAGGATTTGAAAGAAAAGGAATAAAAGTGGCTTACAAGATAGGTGGCGCACTTGGAGATAGGAAAGAAGAAATTAATTCGTTGATAATGAGGATGCTTTAAAATTAGGTAATAATTTTAGTGGAAGGGAATATTTATGACTGACCGAAAAAGAAGGAAAAAAAATAAATTACGAGGACAAAGAACAATGGGTGCAGGGAATACTAAAAATAGAAGAGGTGCTGGTGGAAGAGGAGGAAGAGGAAAAGCAGGAACTAACAAACACAGATTCCATTCTGCAGGAAGATTAAAACCAGCATTATACAGACAAAAAACAATGTCAATTAAGGGAAAAACTGTTAAATTAGGTTATTTAGACTCAAAACTTGATGAATTAGTTGAAAGAGGAAAAATAACAAAACAAGAAGGAAAATACATTATTGACAAAAAATGTGGTTATTCAAAAGTATTAACTAGTGGAGAAGTAACTCACAAGATAATACTAAAAATAAATGCTACTAGTGGTGCAATAAAAAAAATAATTGCTGCTGGTGGAAAATTTGAGTTCGCAAAAAAAGGGTTGAAAGTTGAGGAAGAGATAAAATTCTCTGGAGACGAAGAAGATGAGGAACTTGAATTTGATAGTGAAGAAGATAAATAATAAAAAAAATTATTGTTGAACAAAGCCCTAATGACGAGGGGGGCTTGAGCAAGGAAAAAGTTTTAAAAAATTTATTTGAACAAAAAATTAAGGAATATAAAAAGGTGAAGTTGTTGGGTGCGATAGTTGATTTTTTAGTTGGTTTATCCCAATACTTGCCGGAAATAAAGAAACCTGTTAAAGAAGTTCCATTCAAAGAAAAAATGATTTGGACACTTTTAGCCCTAATAATATTCTTTATTTTAGCAAACATTAGTTTGGTTGGACTTGATACTAGTATAAGACAAGTTCAAGAAATTTTATTTGCTCAAACACTCTTAGCTGGAGAAATGGGTAAACTAATTACTGCAGGAATTGGCCCGATAGTGATGGCATCAATTTTCTTACAATTATTTATGGGTGCCCAAATACTCAATTTTGATTTAGGTAGTGGGGAAGGCAGAGCAAAATTTCAAGCACTACAAAAAGTACTTGCAGTAATACTTTGTTTTGTACAAGGATTTATTTACGTTGGAAGTGGAATGCTAATGCCCTTGGGTGGAGCAGGTATTCTAAACCCAATGACTTGGTTTATTACACTACAAATTGCAATGGGTTCATTAATTTTATTATATTTAGATGAAATAGTTTCAAAATATGGGATAGGTTCAGGAGTAAGTTTGTTTATTGCAGCAGGAGTTGCAGGAGGATTATTTTGGCAAATATTTATGCCTCCAATTGTAAATAATGCTAATACTTTCCTTGCTGGAGGGGGAATACTCTGGAAAGTAATGACTTTGGGTGATTTAACACTACTATTGCCAATATTAGGTATAATAATAATTTTTTTAGTAGTAGTATTTGCAGAAGGAATGCACGTAAACATTCCAATTACTATGGGACAAAGTGGAGTGGGTGGAAGATATCCTGTAAAATTCCTTTATGTGAGTAATATGCCTGTAATATTAGCAATGGCTTTATTTATGAACATCAAATTGTTTGCTTTATTTATTCAACAAACAAAAATACCTATACTAACTGAAGTTATGGGTGCAATATCTTGGGCGATTTCAGTTCCTTATGTTGGTGGAAGAAGTTTACTTCAAGGGTTATTTGATCAAGGAATAACAACAGTAACTACTTTAGCAATGATTCAAGCCATAATTTTTTTAATAGTATTAATAGTTGCATGTATAGTGTTTGGATGGTTTTGGGTTCAAATGGGAAACCAAAGTACTCAAGCAGTTGCAGCACAACTTGAAAGAAGTGGAATGCAAATACCAGGATTTAGGAGAGACAAAAGAGTTATAGAAAAAGTGCTTGAAAGATATATTCCTCCAATAACAATACTAGGGTCAATATTTGTTGCATTATTATCCGGAATAGGAGATTTAGTTTTGGCAGGAGTAACAAGCGGAACAGGAATTTTGCTAACAGTTGGGATAATTTATAGATTCTATGAAGAAATAGCAAAAACACAACAAGAAGCTATAATGAAATTAATGGGGAAGTTTTAAATAAAAAAATTTGTTTGGTAAAAAAACAAAATGTTTTTTGTGAAAATAATTTTTAAAAAGAATTTATTTTAAGAGGGCGTTTTGAGGTACCTTTTAAAATGTTCTCTTTAAGAAAATTGTTATAACTTGGTGAGTAATTTTTAGGTGTTTATATTTTGGAAGCTGCAACAATGATATTGGGAGTAACAATAGTTCTTGCGGTTATAACCAAAATTTTGCAAAGAAAATTGATTGATAAAAAAGAAATGAAAAAGTTTCAAGAAGAATCAAAGGAAATACAAAAAGAGTTAAAAGAATTAATGAAGGAGGCAGAAAAAAATAAAGACAAGATTAATGAGTTGCAAACAAAAATGCTGACAAACAGTACAAGCATGATGAATAAAAATATGAGATTAAGTTTATTCACTGCACCATTGTTTTTAGTTGTATTTTGGTTCCTCTCAACGCTTTATGGTGGACAATTAATTGAATCATTTATAGCCCTTCCAAAATTTAATGGATTTAATTTGTTAAATCCCTTTAGTTGGGTTCCAATTGGTTTAACAATAGAAACAGGGTACTACAAAGCATTTTTCTTTTATTATATGGGTTCTGCAATGTTAATGAGTTTAATAGAGAAGGTTTATGATTATTTTAAGAAAAAAAATAAAGGTGAATGAAAAATGGTTGCTCCTTGGCAAAGAAGATTAAAAAAGAAATTCAAAAAGAGTGCAAGTGGTTCAAAACCAGAAAGATACTCTGAGAAAAAATCAATAACAAAGTGTCCTATAACTGGCAAGAAATTGTCAGGAGTGCCAAATACTACAAAAGCAGGGTTGTCAAAAAAGAGTAAAACAGAGAAAAGACCTTCAGTTCCTTTTGGAGGAGTATTATCTGGAAAAGCAAGACAAGAAGTATTTATTGAACTTGGAAAAGTAGTTGCAGGGATAAAAGAAATTAATGATGTTGATTTTAAGTATAGAGGATATGTTAAACAAGTTTTAAATAGGGCTAAACAAAATTAAGAGTTGATTTGAATGGAAATAGGGGATGTTGCAATAAAAACAAAAGGAAGAGAAGCTGGGAGAAGAGTTACAATAAAAAGTAATCCGAAGAATGGAAAAGTTTTAGTTGAAGGGAAAAATGTAAAAGCAAAGGAATGTAATATACTACATTTGTTTTTAGTTGACAAAGGAAAAAAGAAGTAATGGTAAGAAGAATTAAGGATGAATTATTTTTGAGAGTGAATGAATATGAGTGCAGAATTTAATTATATAGTTCGTGTAATAGGAAAAGACCTTGATGGTACAAAGAGCATAGAATTAGCTCTACAAGGAATAAAAGGAATAGGTCAAAGAATGGGGAAAATAATTGCTGATGAATTTAGAAAAGAAAACAAGATTGATTCTAGCAGATTACTTGGAGAGTTAAGTGAAAGCGAAGTGAAAAAACTTGAAGAAGTTATAGTTGCTCCTCAAAAACACAATTTGCCTTCATGGACACTAAATAGACAAAAAGATTTTGAAGAAGGTATTGACAAACACTTAACTATGAATGATTTAGCATTTTGTTTAAGAAATGACTTGTCTAGACTTGCTGAAATTAAATCTTATAAAGGTTTAAGACACATGTGGGGATTGACTGTAAGAGGACAAAAAACTAAGAGTAAACATAGAAGAAAAGGCGGAGCAGTTGGAGTAGCGAAAAAAGTTGAAGTTAAAGGGAAAGCAGCTCCTGCAAAAAAAAGTAAGTAAATTAAATTTTAAAGTGAGTGATAAACATGGGTGATCCAAAAAAGAAAAGAAAACAATTTCAAAAACCAAGAAAGTCTTTCCAAAAAGAGAGAATTGAAAAAGAAAGAGACTTGAAAAAGATTTATGGTTTAAAGAATAAGAGAGAGTTATTTAGAGCAGAAACAATTGTCAGAGGAAAAAGAGCAATTGCAAGGAAATTACTTGCTTTAACTCTTGAAACAAGATTAAAGAGAGAAAAAGAGTTGCTTGATTCTCTAAAAAGAATAGGAGTGCTCCAAGGAAACCCTACTCTTGAAGATGTGTTAGTATTAACCTCTGAAGCAATGCTTGAAAGAAGATTACAAACAATAGTTTGGAGAAAAGGATTGGCAAACACTCCAAAACAAGCAAGACAATTTATAGTCCATGGACATATTAGTGTTAATGGGAAAAAACTTGATAAACCAAGTTATTTAGTTCTTGCAGATGAAGAAAAAACAATTAATTGGTATGGTCCAGAAATGGTTTTTGAAGAAAAGAAAGCTCCTGTGAGAAAAGGAAAAGCTAAAGCTGAAGAAGCACAAGCAGAATTAAAAAAAGAGTTTGAAGAAGCAAAACCCGAGGAAAAAGAAGTTGAAAAAAAGGAGCAATAGAGGTGAATAAAGAATGGCTGAAACAAGAGGAATAGTACATGTTTTTGCAACACATAATAATACTATGTTACTGCTCACTGATATGACAGGAGCTGAAACAATTACAAAAGCAACGGGCGGGATGGAAACAAAAGCTCAACACAAAGAAGGTTCTCCTTATGTTGCAATGAAATTAGCTGAAAATATTGCTAATGCTGCGAGAGAAAAAGGAATAAGAGAAATTTTTGTTAAAGTTAGGGGAAGAGGCGGAAATAAGAGTCCGAGTGCAGGAACTGGAGCTGAAGCAGCAATAAGATCCTTAACAAGAAATGGTTTGAGAATAGTTTCAATTGAAAATGTAACACCAAGGCCTCATGATGGTTGCAGGAAACAAAAAAAATTCAGAGGAAAAGCAAAAAAGTGAATTGAATAATTAAAAGAAAAAGGGAGTTGAGTAAGTTTATGGATATAAAAAAGGTTTACGACGAAAAAGACGTAGTAAAATACCTTGTAAAAGGAACTAACTATACTTTCCTAAACACTCTAAGAAGAACAATCATGACTACTGTTCCTTGCCTCGCAATCAGTGAAGTACAAATATATAATAATGATTCAGTAACGTTTGATGAATTACTTGCAAATAGATTAGGTTTATTGCCAATAAAAACTGATGTATCTTCTTACAAAAAAGGAGACAAAGTAAAATTGGTTTTAGAAAAAATGGGTCCTTGTGTAGTAACTAGCAAAGATATTAAGTGTACTGATCCGAAAATAGATATACTTGATAAAAAGATAATGATTACAAAACTTGGGAAAGAAGAATCATTAAAGTTAGAAATGACTGCAATAATGAATACTGGTGCAGAGAATGTCAGATTCCAACCAGCAATAGTTTCATACAATCAAATATCAGAAATAGATAATGATACAGTTAAGGATGCAAAGAAAATAGTTGAAGAAATGCCAAAAGGAAGCGTTGAACTAAAAGCAGGAAAATTATTTTTCACAGACCCTTATAATATAATAAATCAAAACCAGCACTTGGATATATTAAGAAAACACGGGGTTAGTGTAAATTATTCAGAAACAGATTTTATATTAACAGTAGAATTGACTGGACAATTAACAGCAAAAGAAGTTTTAGATTCAGCAGTAGATTCATTAAATGCAAAACTTGATGAATTAGAAGAAGTAATAAAAAAATTATAATTAATGCTTTTACAAAGTAAAAGTAATTAAAAAGGAATTTTGGCAAGGCTTGAAGAAAAAAGTAAGCAGGGGTTCCCGAGCGGTCAAAGGGGCAGGACTTAAGGAGTTTTTTCTTTTCTTAGGAAAAAAAGTACTCGGTAAAAGAAAAAAAACCGGGTCTTGAGTTATCCTGTGGCTTAGTGCCTTCAAGCGTTCGAATCGCTTCCCCTGCATGACTTAAAAAAAGTAATGCAGTAAAAAAGCTAAGAGATGTGGGAAACAAAAAAATTAAATTTAGAGAGAAGTGAAAAATATGGTTAAAAAATTAGAAACAATAAAACTCATTGCGAGTAGTGAAAAAGCTGCTAGAAAAACACACAAAAAAATTTGGGGTAGATTAGTTGAAGAACTATCAAAGCCAACAAGAGGAAAAGTAGAGGTTAATATTGATTCAATTAACAAAATGGCTCAAAAAAACAAAGGTAAAATTCTTTTAGTTCCTGGAAAGTTACTTTCAAGAGGAATTTTAAATCAAAAAGTTACTGTAGTTGCAGTAAATGCATCAAGTAGTGCGCAAGAAAAAATAAAATCACAAAAAGGAGAATTTATTAGCTTAAAAGAATTTGTTTTAACTCCAGAAAAAGTAGAAACAAAGAATTTAGTTATAGTAAAATAAAAAATTTGATGGTGTTAGTATGATGATAGTGGATGCAAAAGATAATGTTGCAGGAAGACTTGCAAGTAAAGTGGCAAAAGCAATAATAAATGGTGAAAGAGTTACTGTAATAAATTCACAAGACTTAGTGATGGTTGGAAATAAAAAAAGCATTCTTGAAAAATTTACTACAAGAGTTGATGGTGCAGTAAAATCAAACCCTCATTATGGTCCAAAGTATGATAGAATACCAAGCAAAATTTTTAGAAGAATGGTTAGAAATATGCTTCCTACAAAAAAAAGAGCAAAGGAAAGGATAATTAAACAATTAAGAGTATTTAATACAACTGCTAAAGGAATTGATTCAAAAGAGGCTATTATATTTGAAGAAATAAAATTTAACCATAGGAACAACTACATTAAATTAAAAGATGTAGCCCTGCTTCTTGGTGGAAGATGGTAAAAGAAAATTGGGTGTTGATTAATGGAAGACGAAAAAAAACTAAAACCAGCGGCAAAAAAAGCAGGAATGATAGTAAAAGCAAAAAAGAAGAATGCTGTAGCAAGAGCAGTAATAAGAAAAGGAAAAGGTGTTATTAAAATAAATCATATAAACATTAAAGCGTATGCTAAAGGATACATTAAAGAGTTATTATTAGAACCAGTTAGATTAGCTGGAGAAGCAATTAACGAATATGATATTGAAGTTAATGTAAAAGGATCAGGTTTTATGAGTCAAGCTGTTGCAGTAAGGTCATGTATCGCAAAAGCTCTTGTAAGAGCAAAAGGAAAAAAACTCAAAGAAATATTTACAGCATATGATAGAACTTTGCTTGTAGATGATGTAAGAAGAGTGGAGAGTAAAAAACCACTTGGAAGAAAAGCGAGGAAGAAGAAACAAAAGAGCAAGAGGTAAAATCTTTTTGCTTCTTTACAAAAAATTTTTCAAAGAATTTTTTGGGATAGTAGTAAAAAATAAGTTATTTTGAAAAAAATTGAGGGGATGAGAAGATGATAATGCCAATAAGATGCTTTTCATGCGGTAAGGTTCTAGGGGGATTATATGAAGAATTCAAGGAAAGGACCCAAAAAGGAGAAGATGCAGGGAAAGTTCTTGACGATTTAGGTGTTAAGAAATATTGTTGCAGAAAAATGATTCTCACTCACGCAGAAACAATAGATGATATAATGAAGTTCAATAAATAAAAAATTTAATAAGTGGAAAAAGAAAGGGGTTAATTTTAGTAAAAATTAGAAGATGTGATGATATGGACGAGAAAACAGTTGAAAAAGAAAACAAACAAGAGTTTGACGAAACAGAATTCTACAAAGGAAAAGATCTTTTGATAGACATTGAAACATATTTAAAAAGCGGAGTTCACATCGGAACAAAATTCAAAACAGGGGAAATGAAGAGACACATATTTAAAAAAAGAAAAGACGGATTAATGGTATTTAATATTGAAACAATAGATCAAAGAATAAGAATGGTTTCAAAAATGCTTGCAAAATACAATGGAAAAGAAATTGTAGTGGTTGCAAGAAGACTGTATGGGCACAAACCAGCTAGAAAAATGGCTGCGATGATTGGAGCAAAAGAATTTATTGGAAGATTCATTCCGGGAACATTCACTAATCCACAAGCAAGAATATTTTACGAACCAAAAATAATTTTAGTTACAGATCCAATAGCTGATTCGCAAGCAATAAAAGAAGCTACAGAAGTAGGAATACCTGTAATAGCAATAACTGGAAGCGATTCGCCTCTAAAAAATATTGATATTGCAATTCCTGCAAATAACAAAGGCAGAAAAGCATTATCATTAATCTATTATTTATTAACAAGAGAAGTACTTGTCGAACGAAAAGAAATTACTAGAGAAACATTTAATTCAGCAGTAAATGATTTTGAGCAAGAAATTGATGAAAATCAAGAAGAAAAAACTAAGAAAAGTTTTTTGCGATTTCCAAGAAGACCAACAGGGTTTAGAAGAAGGGAATAAAAAAACCCTTTCAAGAAAACCCCCTATTAACGTAATAAAGTAAATTTAAATACTTGTTTGACTAACTATATATAGAAGCTATTAAAAAAAAACGTTAATTGGAAAAGGTTGTTTTAAAATGAATTCACAAACTTACTCATTACTTGAAAAATTGGGTTTAACTGAATATGAAGCAAAAACACTTGGAACATTGTTTAATTTAAAAGAAGCTGAAGCTCCACAAATATCAAGAACAGCCCAAGTACCAAAAACAAGAGTCTATGATGTACTAGAAAAACTAATTCAAAGAAACTTAATAATAGAAATAAATGGTAGGCCAAAATTATATCGTGCAGTAGAACCCCAAAAAGCAATAGATTTACTAGTAATGGGTAAAAAAAGTCAATTTGATGAGCTTCAAAGAGAAGCTACTACTATAAAAGATACTTTAATTGATTTCGATTCAAAAGAAGAAGGTGGAGAGAAAGTAATGAAAGTAAAAGACAAGCAAGACTTTGAAAGAATACTAGGACAAGAACTACTAAAAGCAAATACTTCTATACAAGGACTAACCGAAATAACTGATGAGAATAACATAATACACGACGCACTCTTACGAGCAAAAAACAAAAATGTCACAATAAAACTACTTAACTCAAGTAATTCAAAAAAATTGAAAACAAATGCAGAAGTAAAACAATTTGATCATGGGTTAAATGCATTCATAATAGATGGAAAAAAAGTAGTAATGGCTATAAGTGATTTTAAAAAACAAAAACCAGATTATCACTTTACTATAATGAATGATCATGCTCCAATGGCAACTGCACTAACCCACTTCTTTCAACACAATTGGGAAAAAGGAAAAAAATACTAATATTTTTTTTAACTCTTTTAATTTTTAGAAACCCTCTTAAACCTTAATTTACTCTATTTTATTAATGGATGAAGTAAAACAAGTAGCTTACAAGTACGCTGTAAAGAATGCATTTGAGCACGACGGCAAAGCACAAATGAGTGCGGTTGTTGGAAAAGTAAAAGCGCTATTTCCCGAGATTGATCTAAAAACTGTAATGCCCCTTATTACTGAAAGCGTGAACAATGCAAACAAGATGCATAAAGACATGCTTAATTCTGAATACGCTAAATTCAATGCCCAAGGTTGGGAATTAAAACACGAATCGAAAGAAAAAACTTTAGAAGAACTGACTTGGGTTACTCCAAATACAAAAGTGATTACAAGAGTAGCTCCAAACCCTAGTGGAGCAATGCACTTTGGACATGCTCGACCAAGTGTATTATCAGACGAATACATAAAAAAATATAATGGAAAATTCATTCTAAGATTTGATGATACTGATCCAAAAGTAAAAAAACCTGTTTTTGGAATTGAAAAAGATTTTATTAATGATTATAATTGGCTCGGAGTAGAGTTTCATGAAACTGCAAGAGCAAGTGATCGACTCAATCGATACTATGAAGTTATTGAACAATTAATAAAAATGAATAAAGCATACATTTGTTTTTGTAAAAGCGAAGATTGGAGAAAATTAATTTGGGAATCAAGGGCTTGTCCATGCAGAGAAAAAAGTGTTGAAGAACAATTAAACAATTTTAAGAAAATGCTTTCACACGAAATAAAAGAAGAACAAGCAGTTGTTAGAATAAAAACTGATTTAAACAATCCTGATCCAAGTGAAAGAGATTGGTGGTTAGCAAAAATAGTTGATAACGTTGAACACCCAAATCCCAAAGCAAAAGACAATCACGTTTGGCCATCATACAACTTAGCTAGTGCAGTGGATGACCATGACATGAACGTAAATTTAATTATTCGTGGACAAGAACACCTAACTAACGGAGACAAACAAAAAGAACTCTATAATTTATTTAATTGGGAGTACCCTCACTGCTACTATCATGGAAAAATTTCTAAACTAGGTGACATGACTCTATCAAAAAGCAAAATGAAACTAATTATGGATGAACTTGGAGTAGAAAGATATGATGATCCAAGAATGGCTACAATAAAAGCATTTAAAAGAAGAGGATTCAAACCAGAAGCAATTAGAAAAATAATACTTGATTGTGGTTTAAGTTTAAAAGAAGTTAAAATTACTACAGATGCGTTTGCTGCTGCAAACAAATTATTCTTAGGTGAAGTGAAAGAATACCCTTTCTTTGAAGAAATAATCCCCTTAGAAGTAATTAATATGATTGAAGGGGAAGTAGAAGGAACTAAATTTAGTGGAGGAATACAAAAATTTTTGGTAAACAAAAAAGAACTATCTAAAAACAAAGTTGGTTCAATGATAAGACTAAAGAGAGCATGCAATGTGAAAATTGATGAAGTAAATAAATATTCTTCAAGAGCAACATTCGTTTCTTACATGAAAACAAATAATCCGATACTATCTTGGATAATTGATTCGGTTGATATTGAAATACTAATGAGTGATGGGACAATTAAGCGAGGAATTACTACAAAAAACATTTTAGAAGAGAATGGAGTAATTAGAATAGAAGGAATTGGTTACGCAAATATAGAAGAAAAAACTGATTCAATAGTTAAACTAGTATTTGCACACGAGTAAATACAAAAAAATAACTAATTTTCTTTTTTAGAAAAAGCTTATTTTGCCTTAGCAGTACTTCTTAATAGAAGGTATTAAATTTGACTGTGCCTATTGCAAATAGATTAAATACTAGACAAATTCGAAGTTCTGCTTTAATGCACGTTGCAAGGTTTTTAGTAATAAAAGGAAAAAAATAAATCCTATGCTTTTGAAACAACTTATGTCAAGCAATAATCCAAAAACACTTAATTAGTTAGAGGCTTATTTTATTCAAAGAATAGAAAAAGGTAAAACAAAGTTAATTTCATTAGCTAACAGATATTCAAGCGAAAGAATAAATCCAAAAAACCTAAAAAACATAACTAAATTAAAAGGAGATGATTTAAACTCATCATTAAGAGAATACAGAATGTTACTAGAAGAATTCATGATCTTTGGAGGGTATCCCGAGGTAGTCTTAAAAAAATCTGTTCAAGAAAAAACATCTGTTCTAACAAGCATATTTGATTTATATGTTAAGAAAGACTTGCTAGAATATTTAAAAGTTGAAAAAATTTTGAATGTAAAAAAATTAATCGAGTTTTTGGCAGTCAATAACGGTCAAAAAATAAAGTACGAAGAAATATCTAGTTTATGCGGTTTATCTTTCAATGAAACAAAAAAGTATATTGAAGTGCTCTCTGAAACCTATTTGATAAAAGAAGTCAGACCATTTTTTACAAACAAAAACAAAGAACTTGTAAAAATCCCAAAAATTTATTTTATTGACAATGGGGTTAGAAATTATTTCATAAATAATTTTAATACCCTAAATCTAAGAGACGATTCGGGCTATCTTTTTGAAGGATTTGTACTATCAGAATTAATAAAAAAAGAACAAAAGAACATAAAATTTTGGAATGACAAAAATTTGGAAGAAGTTGATTTTGTTCTAATTAATAATAATCATGTGGTCCCCATTGAAGTAAAATTTAAAATCGATATTAAATCTAGTGATTTTTCTGGGTTAAATAATTTTTTAAAAAATTACAAAAAAACAGACAAACTTTTTTTAATTAATTTGTCTAAACAAAAAAAAGAAAGAAAGATTCGTTTAATTCTTCCTTATGCAATATGCGAAATGATGTGCTAAAAACCACCTTTTTAAAGGTTTCTAAGGGGAAATTATTTCATAGTTTCTAAGGCTAAGGAGAAGTCCAAAATGGATTTTGACTGTCACAAAAAGTTCGCTTTTTGTGTTAATTTATTGCCAATGAAGCTGATGTTTGAAAGTCAGCCGAGGAGAAAGAGTAACATACTCTAATTTCTAAATGCTGATTCTTTAGACAATTGACGCGGAGGAGATTTTAATGGCGGCATATGTGAAAGTAGAGCTAACAGACGAGTTAAGAGACGAGACTGTTAGTATAGTTGAAAAATCAAAGAAAGGAAAAATTAAAGCAGGAATAAATGAAGTAACTAAAGCAATTGAGAGAGGAGTAGCAAAGCTAGTAGTAATAGCAGAGGATGTTAGTCCAGCTGAAGTAGTAATGCACTTACCAATCTTGTGCGAAGAAAAAAATATTCCTTATAGTTATATTGCAACAAGAAAAGAACTTGGTGAAAAAGCTGGGTTAAGAACAGCAACTGCATCAATTGCAATAATTGAATCAGATGCTGAGAATGATATTAAAGAATTAGCAAAAAAAATTGCTGAATTAAAAAAATAATTGTGGAGGGATGAATAATGGGTGACGAGAGAGGAACTCCAGCAGAAATTGTTGAAGTTGTAAAAAAAACCGGTGTTCACGGAGAAGTAACACAAATCCTCTGCAAAATAATGGATGGACCTGAAAAAGGAAGAGTAAAGAGAAGAAATGCAAGGGGTAGTGTACAAAAAGGAGACATAATAATTCTTCTAGACACTGAAAGAGAAGCAAAAGAAATTAAGACAAGGTGAAGGTGAGTAAAAAATGGTTAAGTGCAGTTTTTGCGGTAAGGAACTCCCACTAGGTGGAGGAAAATTATACGCTAAAAAAGAAGGCACAGTGTTTTACTTTTGTTCAAACAAGTGCGAAAAAAACCAATTAGTTTTGAAAAGAAAACCAGTAAAAACAAAGTGGACTGAAGCGCACATAAAACTAAAGAAAACACTAATGTCAGCAAAAGAAAAACACGAACAAGAAACAAAAGAACAAGCAAATTAAAGCTTGTTCTTTAATTTTATTTAAAAAAAAAGGCTTGGTGAGAGTATGATTGAAAGGACACTAGTTTTAATTAAACCTGATGGGGTTCAAAGAGGATTAACAGGAGAAATAATTAAGAGATTTGAGAATGTTGGACTCAAAATAGTTGGAATGAAAATGACTTGGATTAATGAAATATTTGCAGAAAAACATTACTCGGATATAAAAGCAAGGCGAGGAGAAAAAGTGTTCAATGCTTTAATGGAATTAATTACAATGGGGCCAGTTGTTGCATTAGTTCTTGAAGGAGTAGATGCAGTTGAAATAGTTAGAAAAATTTGTGGAACAACAGAACCAAGAGTAGCTCCTCCAGGAACAATTAGGGGAGATTATGCACATGTTAGTTTTCACTACTCTGATGAAGTGAATCAAGCGGTTAGAAATGTTGTACACGCTTCAGGAACAAAAGAAGAAGCAAAAAACGAGATTGCTTTATGGTTTATTCCAGAAGAATTACACAATTATCCATCAGTTCATGACATACACATACTTCATCACAAGGCAGAATACATTAAAGCAATGCGAGGAAAGATTAATTAAAAAAGAGGCGAGAATAATTGAAGAATTTAATAATAGTTAAGCCAAGTGCACTTGCAAAAAAAGTACTTGGTTTAATTATTCAAAGAATTGAAGAAAAAAATGCAATAATAGTTTCAATAAAAACAAGTTTGTTTGATATTCATTCGATTGAAAAAAAATTAATTGAAGAACAAGAAGAAAAAAATAAAAAAGAATTAATTAACGCAAAAAAAATTCCTTGCGTATTAATAATAATCCAAGGCAGTGATGCAATAAATTTTGGGCAAAATTTGAAGAAAGAATTTAATGATTATATACACGTGTCTTTAAATGAAGAAACTGCAAAATATGAAATAAATCGTTTTTTTGAAAAGAACGAAATTTTTGAAAATGAAAAAAATGACGGGAATTATTTTTTGAAAAAAATTGATAGGAAAGAAATTTTAAGTAAAAGTATTAAAGAAATTACAAGAGAATTTAATAAATAAAAATTTGAAGTGAGTAAAAATGATAAGACAACCAATAATAACTGTTTTGGGGCATGTTGATCATGGCAAAACATCCCTTCTTGATGCGATTAGAAATACTAGAGTAGCTTTTAAAGAAGAGGGGGCAATAACTCAGCACATTGGTGCGACTGAAGTTCCTATTGATGCGATTCTTAGTGTTGCTGGTTCTCTAATAAAAAAATTTGGTTTTAATTTAACTATTCCCGGGTTATTGTTCATTGATACTCCTGGTCACGAAGCATTTACTAATCTTAGAAAGAGGGGTGGGGGTATAGCGGATTTAGCAATTTTAGTGATTGACATAACTCAAGGAATACAACCCCAAACAGTAGAAGCGATTGAAATATTAAAAGCTTATAAAGTTCCATTTGTAATTGCTTTAACGAAAATAGATTTACTAAATTTTTACTCTTCAAAAGAAGGGAACTTTATTGATAATTTAAATACTCACAATGATAGAAGCAAACAATTGTTTGATGAAAAATTATACACTATTGTTGGGGAATTATATAAGTATGGGTTTGAGGGTGAGAGATATGATAGGTGTGCTTTTGGAAAACAAATTCCTATGGTGCCTTGCTCTGCTCACACAAAAGAAGGGTTAGCAGAATTAATTACTTTACTTGCTGGACTCTCGCAAAAATACTTGGAAAAAAAACTTGAAATTAGTTTTGAAGAATGTGCAAAAGCAGCAGTCCTTGAATCAAAAGAAGAAAAAGGTCTTGGAAAAACAATTGATGTATTATTATACCAAGGGACATTAAATGTTAATGATGATATTGCGGTCCTTGGAAAAAATGGGGTTATTCAAACTAAAATAAGAATTTTACTCCAACCCAAACCAATGCAAGAAATTCGTTCAACAAAAGACAAATTTACTTCAGTTAAAAGTGTATCAGCTGCTTGTGGAGTAAAAATATCTGCGCCTAAACTAGAAGAAGTTTTAGCAGGTTCAACCCTAACCCAAATAAGGACTGGGAAAGAAGTTGATGAATTACAAACCGAATTAAGAGAACACAGTATTGAAGCAGACATTAATGGATTAATATTCAAAGCAGATGCAATAGGTTCTCTTGAAGCAATGATGAATTTATTAAATAAAGAAGGTTATACTCTAAGAAAAGCACAAATAGGAAATATTACTAGAAAAGATGTTATGGAAGCTTCTTCTCTACAAGCACAAGATCCATTGCTTGGAGTAGTACTTGGATTTAATGTCCAAATAGATTCGGATGCACAAATCGAAGCTGATAAAAGAGAAATAAAAATATTTAATGAGAATGTAATTTATCATTTAATTGAAAATTATAAAAATTGGGTTGAAGAAAAAAAGAGATTAGAAAAACAAAGCGAAATAGCTTGTTTAGTTATGCCTGTTGAATTTGAATTAATTAGAGGAAAAGTTTTTAGAAATAATAAACCTGCAATAGTTGGAGTAAAAATTAATATTGGCAAATTAAGAGAAGGTTGGAAAGTAATGAACAAAGAAGGTGAAGTAATAGGAAAAATAGATGGAATACAATCAGAGGGTAAGAGTGTTAAAGAAGCTAAGAGTGGAGAAGAATTGGCAGTATCGATTGAAGGAGCTAATATTGGAAGAAATTTATTTGAAGGAGATAAATTATATTCTTGTATTCCAATTAAACACTACGCTAATCTAGCAAAATATTTAACTGACTTAAATGAAGATGAAAAAGAATTGCTTGAAATTATAAAAAGTAAGCAAAAAACAACTGAAGAAGAGGAATAAAAGCGTTGCGAATGACAAAATTGTTAATACGTATCACATAATTAGGGGGAGAAAAAATGAAAGTAGTGGTGAGCGACCAAAAAACAGGCAAAGCCTATATGGCTAGTACAGAAGAAGAAGTATTCATAGGTAAAAAAATGGGGGAAGTTATAAAACTTGACGAAATTGGTTTACCAGGGTACGAAGCAAAAATAACTGGTGGAAGTGACAAAGACGGTTTCCCAATGAATCAATCAATTGTTGGGACAGTAAGAAGAAGAATACTTACTAAAAGCGCTGCAGGTTTTAAAGCAAGCAAAAAAGGTGAACGAAAAAGAGTTTCAGTAAGAGGAAGTACTGTAAGCAAAGAAATTGCACAATTAAATGTTGTTATTACAAAAGTCGGTACAGTTGATGTATCTAAAGTACTTGCAAAGAAAGGGCCTGAAGGAGACGATGCTTTAAGTGCAAAAGAAAGAATGATTAAACAAAGTCTTGAAAAAGCAGGTAGTGCAGAACTTGGAAGTGGAGTAAAGAAACCCAAGCACTAAAATAAAAAGTGAGTTAAATAAAGAAGGTGAATAAAGAGTGGCTGTGAAAAAATCGATAAAAGAAAATGATAACAAAAAAATTCTTAAAGAAAATGCCTCTCTTTTGAAGACTTCTTTAACTGAAAAAAAAGTGAGAGTAAAAAAGGTTAAAGAGGCTAAAGAAAAAACGCCTCTCTCTCCCCCAAAAGAAGTAAAAATCAAGAAACAAAAAAAAGAAACTATTTTAACTGATAAAAAAGAAAATTTTCTAAATAATGAAGAAAAGAAAATAATTGAAGAAAATAATGAAAAAAAGAATAACCAACAATCCGAAATAAACATTGGGATGATTGGACACGTTGATCATGGTAAAACATCATTAACTAGAGCAATATCTGGGAAATGGTGTGATACTCACAGCGAGGAAATGAAGAGAGGAATCTCAATAAGATTAGGTTATGCTGACGTAACATTTTACAAACTAGAAACTTCAAACGGAATCATTTATTCAAATACGCCAGAGTACCAAGGACAAAAAGTTAGAGTAATTTCAAAAAGAAATGTAAGTTTTGTTGATGCGCCAGGACACGAAACACTAATGACTACAATGCTTTCAGGAGCAGCTTTAATGAATGGAGCAGTTCTTGTAATTGCTGCAAACGAAATGTGTCCACAACCAAGAACAATAGAACACTTAATGGCATTAAAATTTGCAGGAGTAGAAAATATTGTAGTTGCTCAAAACAAAGTGGATTTAATAACAAAAGAACAAGCAATTGAAAATTATAATTCAATTAGAAAATTTCTTGATGATTATGGTTACACTAAAGCCCCTATAATACCAACAGCGGCAACATTTAACGTAAATATTGACTCCTTAATTGAAGCTATTGAAACAAATATTCCTAATCCAAAATTTGATGAAACAAAGCCCCTAAAAATGTATATTGCGAGAAGCTTTGATATAAATAAACCTGGAACCCTACTAAAAAATCTAAAAGGAGCAATTATTGGGGGAAGCATAACTCAAGGAAAAATAGCTATTGGTGATTTAATAGAATTAAATCCAGGATTGAAAGGAAAAACTCTAGTAAAAGTAGAAAGCATATCAACATCAAGCGGATTAGTTAAAGAAGCACATGCAGGAGGATTAATTGCAATAGGAACAGACCTTGATCCGAGTGTAGCTCAAAACGATCAACTACGAGGACAAATCGCTTCAAAACCAGGAATAATACCCTTACCTGTAAAAGAATTGAGAATAAATTATAATATGTTTGAGAGAATGTTAGGTCAAAATTCAAAAAATCAATTAAAATCTAGTGGATTGTCTAAACAAAGTGAAACAGAAAATTCAATACAAAAAATTGTAATTAAAGTAACTGAACCTTTAGTAATGACAGTTGGAACAAACACTGTAATAGGATTTGTTACAAAAACTGATTCAAAAACAGTTACACTAAATTTAAAGAATGAAGCAATTGCCGAAAAAGGAGAAAAAGTTGCTATAAGTAAAAACATTAACGGGCAATGGAGACTAGTTGCATACGGTGAAATAATTTAATAAAAAATTTTTTTAAAAAAAATATTTATTTACATTAAAGTGAATTAAGTGGTTAAAAAAATAAAGATAATAATTGATACAAATTTTTTCCTTTCAATGGTGAGAAACAAAATATTTGCTTTAGAGCAATTAAAAGAAAAACTTCCTGTAGAATTTTTTACTCTATCAAGAGTGCTCTTTGAATTACAAGGGCTTGGTAAAAGTGATAAAAAAATAAAAAAAGAAGTTTCTCTCGTCGAACAAATAATAAAAATCAATAATCTAAAAATTATTGAAAGTGAAATTAATTCAGTTGATGACGAATTGATTAAACTAAGCAAAGAGTATGTTATTGCGACAAATGATAAAGAATTACGTAGAAAAGTGCATCAAAAGGGAGGAAAAACAGTATTTATACGAAGTTTAACTTATATTGATACAAGTGACATACTTGAAGAGTAGATTAATTATTCTAAAAATTGAATAATTGCATTTAAGAGTGCTAATAATTTACAGTTTTTTTGATTAAAAGTGATGGTTTTTAAACATGGCGTTTTGTTAATTAATTAATCACGCCTTAGGGATAAGGCTTGAAAAAACGATTTTAAAAATTTTTATATTGAAGGTGAGCAAATGTTCTACAAAACAAAAATAATGGATAAAGTAAGAGTGCAACCAAAGAAACTTGGTACTAACATTAAAGACTCACTACTTGATATTTGTAGAGAAGATTATGAAGGAAGAATAGGAGACGAGTATGGTGTAATAATTTCAGTAACAGGAATAGGGAAAGTAGGGGACGGACACGTTATACCTGGAGACGGTGCAGCTTACTATGAAGCAGAAATAGAAATGCTTACTTACAAACCAAATGTTCAAGAAGTTGTGAGGGGAACAATAACTGAAGCAACTGAATTTGGTGCATTTGTAAGAATAGGTCCAATTGAAGGATTAATTCACGTGAGTCAAATAATGGATGACTACATAAACTATGATTCAAAATTACCTGGTTTTTTAGGCAAAAAGACTGATAAAAAGTTAGTGCCTGAAGATAATGTTTTAGCTAGACTTGTAACAATCTCTCTAAGAGGAGATACTTCAAGTTCAAAGATAGGATTAACTATGAGACAACCTTTCCTTGGAAAAGCTGATTGGGGAAAAATAGATGAAAAAGGAGAAAAAAATAAAAAAGGTTCAAAAGAAGAGAAAACAGCTAGAAAAGAAAAAAGTAAAGGAGAAAGTAAAGATTAAATTTTAAAAAGAGGGTTGGGAAAATGGCTCTAAAAGAAAAAGCTTGTAGAAATTGCAGATATATTCTTGAAGAAGGCGATACTTGTCCAAATTGTAATGAAAAAGCATTCACTACTTTTTGGAGAGGATATGTAATGGTTCTAAATCCTGAACAATCAGAAATAGCAAAAAAAATGGGTATAACTCGAAGAGGAAGATTTGCCCTAAGATTAAGCAGGTAAAAATTTAGCGGGTGAACACAATGGAAGTAAAAATAAAGGACAAGAAAAAAAATGAATTATTTAATAGAACAGAAGTAATAGCTGAATTAGAAGAAAAAACAATTCCTTCAAAAATACAAATAAGAGAAAAATTATCCGCATTATTAAACACACCTGTTGAAAATATTGCTATACAAAAAGTTGAAACAAAATTTGGTTCATCACACGCAGTGATATATGCTAGAGCTTATAATGATCAAGCATCACTAAAAAGTACTGAAGCAAAGTATGTTATAACAAGAAACTTTGGAAAAGAAACTAAAACTACAGAAACAAATAGTGACGCTCCAGCAAGTTTCAAAAAATAAATGATTATTACAAAAGGTGAGAATAAAAATGGCTAAACAAGAAAAAGAAAAAAAATTAAAGTCGAGTCAATATGATGTTTCAAGCGGAGTTTTAAAAAGAAAGACAAAATTCTGTCCAAAGTGTGGTCCGGGAGTATTCATGGCAGCACACAAAAATAGGTACGCGTGCGGGTTATGCGGATACATGGAGAAAAGAAGCTAAAACTTCTTTTTCCTTTTTCTAAAAAAATTTTTTTTATTAAATCATTTTAAAAAAAGAAACTCTCTTTCTTTATTATGCTTGACTTTGTTTTATTAGTATTAATGATAACTATGCCAATTTTTTGGTTAAGAATAATCAAAAAAAAGAGTTGGGGCAAAATAAAACAAGAATTAATTCCAATTAAAAAAAATCCTTTTGTTGAATTAGTTGGTGGAGTAAAATTATTTTTTGCACTACTAATAGGGTTTCTTTTATTATCAATGGTTTTTAATTTAAGCGGAATAAATGATCTTGAAAAAGTAAGTGAAGTAATTGCAATAAATTCTCAAAACATCACACTATACTTAATTGTAATAATAATAATGGTTTTTGTTGAAGAACTATTTTTTAGAAGTTTTTTAGTAAAACAAATTGGATTAATTCCTTCCTCAATCATTTTTGGAATTGCTCACATTGGGTACTACTCAATTGCCCAAGTAATAGGTGCATTTGCTTTAGGATTAATGCTAGCTTATTGGTTCAAACAAAATAATTCAATAACCCAAAACTATTTAGGGCACTTATTATATAACTTGTTTGCAATAATATTGTATATTTTATCAGGGTGAAATTAATGAAACACATACAAAAATCATTGACTGTATTAAAGCGTGCAAAAAAAAACAAAACCAATCAGGATGTTGTTAGAAAATTAGTTAATTTTGAAACACCAAGTTTAAGGCAGTTAAAAAAAACTATTAGGACTGTTAAGAATGAAAGTTTAGCGATTAAGTTAATAGAAGAATTGGAGGAGCGTGCAAAAATGGGGGATAGAGGAGCTCTTAGAATCTTAAATAACTTTTCAAGCAGAAAAATAAATCCTAATCAATTTACAAGAATGCTTATTTTGGAGTGTGTAAGAAACTTATCAGATACACAGAATGTATTTAGAGGATTAGTTGCTGGTCTTAAAAGTCCAAATGTTGGTGAAATGATAGATGCATCTGTTGGGTTTCAAGTCTTATCAAAAAGAGGTGACAAGAGGGTATTTCCTATTTTAAAGGATTTAATTAAATCAAAAAAAAGATTTTCTAGAATGATTGCTATTGATGGACTTGCTGATTTAGCAGAACATGGGGACTTTAGAGTATTTGGAGAAATTATTAAATTGAAAGATGTGAAAGATAATCTTTTTCATCAATCTTTTTTAAGAGGGATAAATGCTCTTGCAAGAAAAGGGGATCTAAACGCCAAAGTGTATTTGGAAAAGAATCCTTCTCAAAGAGTTGATGGGGATTTATCTAAGTTAAAACATATGTAGTATCAATATATCTTATTGGTGAAAAAATGTTAACGCTTGGAATTGAATCAACTGCACACACTTTTGGCGCGAGTGTAGTTGAGAGCGACATTGATAAAAAGGATTACAAAAAATCAACTTGTAAAATTCTTTCAAATGAAAAAGATTCTTACACTACTACAACAGGAGGAATGATTCCAAGAGAATTAGCAGAACATCACTATGCTTGTTCTTTAAATATAATTAAATCTGCTTTAGAAAAAGCGAAAGTGAATTTGAGTGAAATTGATTTAGTTAGTTTCTCTCAAGGGCCAGGAATTGGAAACGCGCTTCGAGTTGGTGCAATTAGTGCAAGGCAAGTTGCACTGAAAAATAATATCCCTTTAATTGGAGTTAATCACTGCGTGGCGCACATTGAGATTGGAAGAAAATTATGCAATGCTAAAGACCCAATAATGCTTTATGCGAGTGGAGCAAACACACAAATCATTTGCTACGAAAATTCTTATTACAGAGTTTTTGGAGAAACCCTAGACACAGGAATTGGCAATTTCTTGGACACATTTGGTAGGGAACTGGGACTTGGATTTCCTGCAGGACCAAAACTTGATGAAATGTACTTTAAAGGAACCCTTGCAAAAGTATCTGCTTTTGCTGGGCGTAGTGAAGCAATGGCTTCACCACGTGAACTTCTCGAATTACCTTATACAGTAAAAGGAATGGATTTGGCTTTTAGTGGACTCTTAACTTCTGCAACAAAAAAAATTGAAGAAGTAAAGAAAGGAAAAATAAATCAAGAAGATTTGGTTTATTCAGTTTTACACAATGCTTTTGCAATGCTCACTGAAGTAACTGAAAGAGCCCTTGCTCACACAGAAAAAAAAGAAGTAGTTCTTGGTGGAGGAGTTGGATGTTCAAAAGCACTACAAGAAATGGTGAAAAAAATGTGTGACGAAAGAGGAGCAAAATTATTTATTCCTCCAAATTCAGTAATGGTGGATAACGCTGCCCAAATCGGCTGGCTCGGTTTGTTAATGTACTCTTCAGGAGTAAGAACCCCTAAAAACAAATTAGTGATTCTTCCAAAACAAAGAACTGATGATGTAAAAGTTGTTTGGAGAAAAAATTAAAAAAAACCAACTAATCTTAAAAAAATGTTTTTAAAATCCTTTGAGTAAGAATACAATACACAAAAAAGAAGAGAAAAATTTAATTTTTTTCTTACAATAATCCTTTTATTTAACAAAATCCTTTCCTTTAAGTATGATTACAAGTGAAAGAATAGAAGCTCTACTTGAAAAATATGTAAAACAAGATACAATAGTTTCTTTTGGAACAGGTCCAACTAATGAAGAATTTTTAAAAAAATTAGCTTTATACTCTATAAACTCAGGGGTGAGAATAAAAATAGTTCCAACCTCTCACTCAATGGCTCTACTTGCAAGTCAACTAAAAATACCAGTAGTTTCACTTGATAGTGTTGACATAGACTTGGCTTTTGATTTCGTTGATCAAGTAGACGAAGATTTTAATTATATCTCAAACGAAACAACTTCTTTAATTAGAGACAAGATGATTGCACTTGATGCAGAAGAAATGATTGTAATTTGTGAAGAAAAAGAATTTGTTCAAAAACTAAATTGGCCAATATCTGCAGAAGTGAGTTCATTTGCAATAAACAAAACAATTACTCAATTAATGAACTTAGGTGAAGTGAAACTAAGAATAGACAAAGACAAACCAGTTTTGAGTGAAACAGGACACTACTTTGTAGACATAAAAATTGATGAAGTATATGACCTAGATGATTTAGATTATCAAATAAAAAGAATCCCTGGAGTACTCGAAACAAGTTTATTTACAGGGTATGCTGATAGAGTAGTACTTCATGGAACACAACTAATTGTAAAAAGCAGATTAAATAATCCTGAAGCTTAAAATTTTGTTAAAAAAGCAAGTATTAAAACCTTTTCAAGGGGGTTTTATTTAGGGGCAGTTTAGCTAGATGTTTTTTGGAAAGTCTATCGAGCAAAGCGACTAAGCAAAATCAAAGATTTTGCGAGGCGTAGTGAAGTAATACTTCACCACGAGATAGACTCGAGATGCGAACTCCAAGCAAACTGAAAGTTTGCGGGACCCACAAAACCAATGGTTTTGTTTGGTAGCTGGGCAGTTTAAGCCACTGTAGATCAGCAGTTGGTGTCGGAGCCTTTTTAGAAAAAGGTTCGCGAAAAAGGCAAGATAGTAAGTTTTGAGATTTTCGAATGGAAATTCTTTTAAGCAGTGAAACTGCGAGAAGGATAAAGCGTGAACCGATTTTGTGGTTCAGCCACTGTAGATCAGCAGTTAGATCGTCCGACTCATAATCGGAAGCTCGGCGGTGCGATTCCGCCCAGTGGCACTATTTTTTTTCTTTTCACTTACTTTTATAATTAATTGCTTTTATTTTCTAGTTATCTATGGTTGAAAGTATTTATCAAAGAATAAAGCTTGCTGTTGCAAAAACCGTTGATTCGGGAGCGCATTTGAATGCTGCGAGTGCTGCTGAAGGAATAGGAAAATCATTAGGTTTAAGTGACGCTTTAATCCAATTTGCTCATGTTGAACTAAGAAACGCTGTGTATGAACCAGAGTTTAGAAAAATTCCTTTCAAAGACAGAGCCTTATTCTTACCACATTGTTCAAGAAACACTAGGGTTTGTAAAGCAATTAGTGACGAAGAAGGAATACACTGCAAACACTGTGGGGGTTGTGACTTGGACAAAGCAGTTAGTATTGCTGAAAAAATTGGGTACACTCAAATATACATTGTTCCTGGAGGAAGTATGGTTAAAAAAATGCTTGAAAAATACAAACCAAAAGCAGCAATAGGGGTTTGTTGTTTTCACGAAGCAATACTAGCATTTGAATTAACTAAACAAGTTAATATAATACCCCAAACAGTTCTCTTACTAAAAGATGGTTGCAAAGACACTCAAATAAACTTACCTCTATTAGAAGAGAAACTATCATTAATAGATAAACCAAATAAAAAAAAATAATTAACTAAAAACACGGGCTAAAAAAGAAGTGATTTCACTAAAATCTCTTGCAACAAAAATAGGGTTAAATTTTTTTAATTGATTTTCAGTACTTATTCCACCAATTTTTGCAATAAACTTTACTCCTAATCGTTGACACATTAATCCGTCTATTACAGAGTCTCCAATAAAAACAATCTCTTCTTTTTTTACTTTCAATTTTCTAATTGCAATTTGTAAAGGTTCAATATCTGGTTTTTTGTGCTCAACATCATCACTAGTAATAATTGATTTAAAATAATTTCTTGTACTCTTATCAAAGACTTGGTTAATGAATCTATGGCGAGAACCCGTTACTAGTGCTAGTGGAAAAAATTCATTAATTTCTTTTAAAAAATTTTTAGCGCCTTTAAACCACAAACCATTAACTTTGTGCTTTTTTAATAACTTTTCAAAATAACTTCTTCTAAATTCAATAAAATCTTCTAAACAAAAATTAGTTCTATTCAAATCCATTAAATAATAAGCAATATCCCTTGAATGCAAGTTACTCAACTCTCTTAACTTTTGATGAGAAACACTAAAACCAAATTCTTTAATAGTAGCCAAATCACTCTCCATAATAAGAGGAATAGAATCAATTAGAGTACCATCCAAATCTAACAAAACCGCTTTTAATTTCATGCAAACAAACGACGTGAGTAAGCAATATAAACCTAATCAAAATGAAAATATTTACGAATAAAATATTCAAAAAATGCCACGCCCTGATAGTGCAGCGGTCAAGCACAGTGCCTTCTCACCGCCCTTTTCTTTCTCACAGAGAAAGAAAAGTGTAGGTTGCCCAAAAGAAAGAGGCAATAGCGAGAATTAGGCATTAACCCGGGTCCGAATCCCGGTCAGGGTATAAAAATAATAATTTTTTAGTTATTTAATAAAAATTATTTTTTTCTTCTTTCTTTTCTTGCGAGTAGGATTAATTGTTTTTCAATCGCTTTTAGTCTTTGATCTAATTTTTCTTCTCTTTTAGCATCTTCATCTAAGTAATCTTTCATTTCTTCATTCCCTGTTATTTTGTCAATTGCTTTGCCCATGTTTCCAACAATTATTCCTAAAAATAAATTCATTATAATCATGGTTCCAATTATTATAAATGAAACAAAATAAAGGGGCCCTCCTAAAGGGTATGCAGAGTTTGCTGGAAGCATGATAGTATTCCAATTTTCAAGGGTAAGTATTTGGAACAACGTGAATAATCCTTTCCAAAGAGATCCAAAATGAATTGGATCAACTGAACCAAATAAAGAGACTCCTAAAACAGCGTAAATGTAAATTATTATAAATAATAAAATAGCGACGAATAAAACTGAAGACAGACTCTTAATTATTCCACTAACTACCGGACGAAGATTAGGGAAAGCTCTAAATAATCTAAATGTTCTAAGAACTCTAACTAACCTAAGAACATAAACCGCTTTGCTTTGAAAAGGAATAAAACATAATGCAACTATTAAAAAATCAAATAAGTTAAACGCGTCAAGAAAAAATGAGTGGGGTTTTTCTTCAGCAATTATTCTCATAACCAATTCAATGCAAAAAATAGTTAAAATTATTAATTCTAAAAAATTCACTAAATTAAAATAGGGGGATGAAGGACTCAAATCAACGCTAAACCCGACAAGAATTGCAGAAAATAAAATAATTAATATTATAAAATAATTAAAATAATTTGAATCAACTATTGATTTGATTTCGCTTCTAAATTTATTCATGACACAAGAAAGATTTTGAAGTTTAATAACTTTTTCTTTTAAAACAAAATGGTTTAATGATTTGTTGCTTTAGGGTATTTGGTTTATTTATTCAACTTTTAATAAAGGTTAAAGAAAACTACCCCCTCCTTTTAGGGTGCAAAAGCGTCCCTTGTTGCATTATACTGTTTTGTACGCACCTTCTTCTCATTGTGAGGGAAATTCGCCAATTTTAGTCAAAAAAAAGGACAATTTATTTGTTTTTATATAAATAAATTTTATTTAACTTATAAAAAATCCTTTGATAATTATTGTGTATTTTTGTCGGCTAATTATTTTTTGTTTAATTTAAATTTTTAGTGAATAGTTCTTTTTTTGTCTTAAAGAAAAGAGTTAAATAAAGGTTGTTTTTTTAGTTTAATTAAGATGAATCTTTTTTCAAAATTTTGGTTGATTTTCTTAGTATTACTTGCATTAGTTACTTTGGTTTCTCTAGTAACTTATTTTCCTTTATTTGTGTTCTTGCTATGTATCTTTGTTTTTTTATTTACTAATTCTGTTATGATTATTTATGAGTTTGAGAGAGGAGTAGTTTTTTCTTTTGGAAAATATGATGGGATGCTAAAACCGGGTTTGAATGTAGTGTTACCCATAGTTCAAAGAGTATCCAAAGTTGATTTGAGAGTTAATGTTACTGATGTTCCTCAACAATCTCCAATAACAAAAGACAATGTTTCTGTTAGTGTTGATGCAGTTATTTATTACAAGATAAGAGCAGATGAAGCAGAGAAATCAATAATAAAAGTTGATAATTATGTGTATGCAATTAGTCAATTGGCTCAAACAGCTATGCGTAACGTAGTTGGGGAAATGACTCTTGATGAAGTTTTAAGTAATAGGGATGAGGCCTCTGGAAAGATAAGAGAGATTGTTGATAAAGCGA
>ERZ795059.866-NODE-866-length-36091-cov-15.598624_pt1 | contig 36091 bp, 27 predicted proteins | sample MGYA00375143_ERZ795059 | MGnify/ENA primary metagenome ERZ795059 (study PRJEB30188, sample SAMN05720168) | activated sludge metagenome | isolation source: Anaerobic digester | place: USA | collected 2015-01-07 ... | reverse complement strand
TCCGCCTCGAATCTCGCTCCCACCCGAACTTCGGGTGGGAGCGAGGGTGCGGGAAATTCGGGTGAGAGCGAGAGTGCGGGAAATCCGAGATGGGAGCGAGAGTGCTCGGGCTCGCTCCTATCCGGGATCCCGGTTCCGCCCCTGGGCCTCGCTCCTTCCCGGTGTCCCGCTTCCAACCCGATTCTCGCTCCCACCCTGCCATCTACTCCAGCGCCGGCTCGCCGGTTATCTCCACCCGCGCCTGCACCACCGTCGTGCCGGAATTGTCGGCGCTGCCCGAAAAGCCCGGCTGCTTGCCGCCGATGGTGACGGTGAACCAGCCGGGCTCGACGATGCGCTCACCCTCATCGGTGATCAGGGAAAGCTGCCGCGGGGTAATCAGAAAAGAAATTCTGCGGCTTTCGCCCGGCTGCAGATGGAGGCGCCGGAAGCCCGCCAGGCTGCGCAGCGGCACCGGGACCGGGGCCTGCTCGTCGCGCACATAGAGCTGCACCACTTCATCTCCCGCCCGCGCACCGGTGTTTTTAACGGTCACCTGCACACTCACCTCCTCCCCCGCGCGCACCTTCTCCGGCATCTTGAACTCGGTATAATCGAAAGTGGTATAGGAGAGGCCGTGGCCGAAGGGATAGAGGGGCTCGCCGGTGAAATAACGATAGGTACGCCCGGCCATGGTGTACTCGTGGAAGGGGGGGAGATCGGCGGCTGACTTGTAAAAGGTGACGGGCAGGCGGCCGCCGGGATTGTAATCCCCGAAAAGGGCGTCGGCGATAGCAGTGCCTGCGCGCTGTCCGGTATACCACGCCTCGAGGATGGCCGGAATCCTCGCATTCGCCCAATTGACCGCCAGTGCGCTGCCGTTGAGGAGCACCAGCACCGTCGGCTTGTCAAGGGCGGCGAGGCGTTCCATCAGCTCCTGCTGGGGGGCGGGCAGATCCAGGCTGGTGCGGTCGCCGCCGTGAAATCCCGGCACCTGCACCTCCATCTCCTCGCCCTCGAGGCGGGGCGAGATGCCGAGGCAGAGCACCACCGCCTCGGCCGTCCTGGCGGCCTGCAGCGCTTCCTCCAGCAGAGCCGCGGCGGAGCGCTTTTCGCCAGCGGCCATGCCCTCGGCCAGAATGCACCCCCTGGCATAGGTTACACTGGCTTGCGCCCCGAGCTTGTCGCGGATCCCCTGCAGGGGGGTGACCGGATGGGAGGGGGTGCCATTGTAGTTGCCAAGCAGCACCTCGAGGTTGTCGGCATTGGGGCCGATGACGGCGATCTTTTTCAGGGTTTTGGGCCAGGGCAGGGCGTTGCCTTCGTTCTTGAGCAGCACCAGGGAGGCGCAGGCGGCCTCGAGGGCGAGCCGGTCATGTTCCGGGCGATCGTTGATGGTATAGGGTATCCGGGCGTAAGGGACGCGCTCCGGGGGATCGAATTCCCCGAGCCGGAAGCGGGCGGTGAAGAGGCGTTCGACAGCAGTGTCGATCTCCGTTTCGGCGATCAGCCCCTCGCGCACCGCCTCGGCCAGGGCGCCGTACTCCTCGCCGCAGCTGAGGTCGCAGCCGGATATGACGGCGCGGGCCGCTGCGGCCGCCATCCCCGGCACCATTTTGTGGCCGTAGAGGATATCAGAGATGGCCCCGCAGTCGGAGACGATATAGCCGTCGAAGCCCCACTCCCGGCGCAGGATAGAGGTCATCAGCAGGGTGCTGCTGCAGCAGGGTTCGCCCTCGTAGCGGTTATAGGCGCACATGATCGATTGGGCTCCTCCCTCGCGTACGCACATCTCAAAGGCGGGGAGGTAGGTTTCGCGCAGGTCGCGTTCGCCGGCGATGGCGTCGAAGCCGTGGCGCTCCGGCTCGGGACCGCTGTGCACGGCGTAGTGTTTGGGAGTGGCGATCGCCTTGAAGTAGCGCGGATCGTCGCCCTGGAGGCCCTTGACAAAGGCGACGCCGAGGCGGCCGGTGAGGAAGGGATCCTCGCCGTAGGTCTCCTGGCCGCGGCCCCAGCGCGGATCGCGGAAGATGTTGATGTTCGGCGACCAGAAGGTGAGCCCCTGGTAAATGCCGCGCTTGCCCTGGCGGACGAATTCGTGGTGCTTGGCGCGAGCCTCGTCGCCGATCACCGCGGCGATGCGGCCAACAAGCGCTTCATCCCAGGTGGCCCCGAGCCCGATGGCCTGGGGAAAGACCGTGGCGATGCCGGCCCGGGCGACCCCGTGCAAGGCCTCGTTCCACCAGTTGCAGGCGGGGATGCCGAGGCGGGAGATGGCTGAGGCGCTGTGCTGCATCTGGGAGATCTTTTCTTCCAGGGTCATCTCGCGGACCAGCCGGCGGGCGCGCTCCCCGGCGGGCAACTCGGGATTCAACCAGGGGGCCTGCGCCAGGACGGGGCCGGCGAGGGCAAACAAAATGCAGGCGATGAAGTTTTTCATTTTTCCTCGCAATTTCGTTTTCAGGACATGTAGAAAAAAGTACGGAAGATTATCATATATCACAAGCAAGGAACAGATTGGTGCCGTTTACGTATAATATATTGACTTGTATCACTCTGGCGGTTATATTTCTGCAGCTTAAATTTTAACGCTGCCGGCAATAGCCGGGCGGCAGTGCAGGAGTGGCCTATGAAATATCCTTTGTTCCTGATGGCTTTAGCAGCCCTGCTGATCGCAGGCTGCGACTGGATCGATGAGGTTATCGATCCGGAAAAAGGGCTGGTCGAGATGACAGTGAGCAAGCTCAAAGCGGCACCGGGCGATGAGATCACCATCACCCTTTTCAACCGTGGTGAGAAAACGGTCTATCTGGAAGGGTGCAATCAATTCTATTACAGCACCAAAAGCGATACCGGCTGGGTGGATCATACCATGGTAGTATGTGTTTGGGAAGGTTATGAAGTGCCGGTCCCGGCCGGGAGCGCTCACACTCAAAAGTTCGTCGTTCCCATGATGGCCGGAACACTCCGCTTCTATGCGCCGGTCTATCGCGGCTGCAAACCGGATCTGCCCATCAGTCAGGCGGAATGCGTCACAATGCATAGGTATTATTCACCAGATGTTGTGGTCTATCCTCCCCGCGTACCGAGATGAAAAAAGGGTGCAAGGCGCCGGCAGGAGAGCACAATCCTGCATGATAGTTAATTCACTTTTATACTGAACGTGCGGGAGTTCAGCGGCCGCACTTCCGACCAGCGGCCAGCATCACCTCACATCCGCGGGATGATGCCGGCTCCCTCTTCTCCAATATCGATCAGATGCCATCCGGCGGCATCCCCGCTGTTGACCACCGGTATGCCCCTTCCCACCGTATACTGCTCCAGATGATGATAATGTCCATGCAGCACCAGGTCAACCCCGCTTCTGTCCAGGAGATCGATCAGCGCGGTGCGATTGATGAGTCTGGTCATGGCGGCGTAGAGCCGCCCCATGCGCGCGGCGACCTGCTCCTCCGCCTGGAGCTGGTGGTGGAGGACAACGATCCTGAATCTGTTTTCCAGCCCGGGATGGGCGAGGATCGCCGCGGCGGCATCGAGATCGATCCATCCATTGGAGCAGGCGCTGTTTCTGCGGATCTGCGGCAGCATGCGGTTGGATTCGAGGACGATGAGGGCTGCCCTCTCGCCCAGGAGCTTGATGAAGGGGTAAGAGATGGCGGGATTGCCCGCCAGGGTGAAGATGCCCTCGAAGGTCTCGCTGAAGAAGGAGTGGAACCGGTCCAGGTCCGCCTCGTACTCCCGCCAGCCGTAGCGGTAGAGACTGGCGGCGGCGCCCGGGAGGCGGCGCCACCTGGCGTAGAGGTCGCGGCCGGCATTAAAATCCCTGAAAAAGAAGGAAAAAAGGTCATGGTTGCCGGGGATGACCGTCAGCCGGTCCGGGTGGTAACAGCCGCTCCCGAGCAGCAGACTGCGCAGGGCGGCGAACTCCTGGCTGCGGCCGCTCTGGCTGAGGTCTCCGCTGATCACCACATGGTCGGCTCCGCTCGCGGAGAGCTCGCCGAGGCGCTGTTCGATGAGGGCATCACGCTCCGGGGAGATCCCCCAGTGCAGATCGGAGAGGTGGACGATTTTCATGGTGTGGTCCGAAGGGCGGCATAGGTCATGCGCTCTATCCGAAGAGAGCGTCGTGGATGAAATAGAGGACGACGGCGCCGACCCCGAAAAAGAGGATGTCCTGCAGGCGGTCCGGGATCATCGGGATTTTCAGGTCGAGTTCCTTCCACTGTTCCCATTCCCGGATGGTGCCCAGCAGCAGTCCTCCCAGTCCCGCCGTATACCAGGAGGGCCAGATGATGAGGGGCAGGAAGACGATGACGGCATAGGCGAAATGGAGGATCTGGTCGAGCACATTGACCCAGCCGGTATGGCGCGGCCGCCAGGGACGCCGCAGGGCGAGGATGCGGAGCACGGTGTGGTATTGGGGGCCCTCCAGCTGGCCCACCAGCTCCTCGACGGTGTCGGCGATCTCCTCCAGTTCTTCGGGCGGGGCCACATAATACATATGATAGTCGGGTTCAACTTTCATGGGTTCTCCTTTGCCAGGCGGATTTAATTGGGCACCTATGTATTGATACACATTTTCTGCGGCCCATGCAACAAAAAAATGCGGAATATGCCGGAAGAGGGGGAAACCCTCGCGGCGGAGTGGAGGCGCATAATCTCCTTGGTTTTTAGCTCATACATGCCTATCTTTTAAAAATGCATCCGGGTTTTCCCTGGCTGCAGGAGTGGCATTTTTTCGAGACGACCACGCCGGGAATTACCCGGCTTCATCTGCGGGAGCTGCAAGAGAATGAAGATCCATCGGGCATCCGCCCTGATTATTCTGATGTTGTTTTCAGCCCTGCCGGGTTGGGCGGCACTGCCCCGCCCCATCCAGGCCATGGCCGACTCGATCTCCGAGGCGAGGCTGATCGAACATATCCTGCAGCTGGAGCGGGCCGGCGGGCATTGGTCGCGGGTGCGCCACACGGCCGGAAACGACAGCGGCGTCGCCTACATCTTTCGCCAGTTCGAGGCGCTCGACCATCTTGAGTATGTCGAGCTGGATACCTTCAGCCTGCAGGCGCGGCCCGGCTTCACCACCCGCATGCAGAGCAATGTCATCGCAACCATCCCCGGGACAAGCCGGCCCGGGCGGGTCTTTGTCATCGGCGCCCATCACGACTGTTCCGGGAGCAGGATGGGAAGCGAGATCTGGAACAGAGAGTGGGCGACCATGCGCGCCCCCGGCGCGGACGACAACGCCACCGGGGTGGCGGTCCTGCTTGAGCTGGCGCGGCTGATGAGCGATCCCGCTTTCGGTTTCAGGCCGGAATGCACGATCCGCTTTATCGCTTTCGCCGCGGAGGAGAGCAGCCCTGCCGACTATAAAAACCATAACGGCAGCCGCAGGGCCGCCCAGATCTCGAGGGCGGCCGGCGAGGAGATCGCCGGCATGGTTTCCATCGACATGATCGGCTACAATCCCTATGTCGATTACCAGTCGGTCATCTGCAACGATCTTTCCGAAGCGCTTGGCGTCCAGTTTCGCGCAGCCCGGGACAGCCTCGGCATCGACCTGACCATCGCCTTGAAGAAGAACCCCTCGGCCACCTACAGCGATCACGAGCCCTACTGGACGGAGGGCTACCCGGCCATCTGTCTGATCGAGAATGCCCCGCCCTGGGACAATAACGCCTTTTACCGGGCGAATCCCTTTTATCACACCTCTGATGATTCCTCCGGGACGGTCAATTACCGCCTGGTGCGCAAGGTCGGGCAGATGACCCTGGCTGCGGTGGCCCTGTTAACGGCGCCCGCCACAGCCGTGGAGGTGGAGCCGGTTGCGCCGCCTGCGCTCTTTACTCTGGAGCAGAACTTTCCCAATCCCTTCAATCCCGCAACAGTGATCCGCTACCGCCTGCCGGTCGCAGCCAGCGTCCATCTCACCGTCCATGATGCTCTCGGTCGCGAGGTGGCCCTGCTCGCTGAGGGGCCGCAGCGGGCCGGCAGCCACGAGGTGCGCTTCGATGCTTCTGGTTTGCCAAGCGGGGTCTATTTCTGCCTCCTCAGAGCCGGTTCCTTTACCGCTGCGCGCAAGATGCTGCGCATCCAGTAGGGCCGAGGCTGAAGATTCTCTTCCGCAATCGGGACCTGGTAGAGGTACTTGTTTTTATGGGTCGAAAGCAGGCCGGGCGTCCGCGCCGCCGCAATACTGCAATGCTCGGCCCGACTGCAAATTCCATGCGATGGCTGATCAACGCCTTGCAGCAGCTGGCCCCGAGCCTGTCGGTAACGCATCCTTTGAGTGCCATGGTCCCCGATTCCCACAAAAATTGTTTGATACGCTGCCTGTTTCTGCTGGTCTGGTTCAGTACGCTTCCGGCCCCGGCCCAGGAATGGTGCCGTGTGCTTGAAAAAGGTCCGGAACGGCTGATCCTCGAGATCACCACCCCCTTGATTGTACCCGACACCCTCGCCGTCTCTTCCGGCCTCAACACCTCCTTCGCCTCCTCCCCCTGGCCCCTGCTTCAGGACGAGCGCTTTCCCGCCCTTCCCTCTCAGACCCTGCTGCTCGACTGGCCGGTCCAGGAGGTCCATCTGCGCATACTCTCCGCCGCCCCCGAAGAGGGCTTCGCTGTTGCCCCCCTGGTGTACAGCTCCGATCTCCCGGTCACCGGCGCCTCCGTTGAGCCTTTACCGTGGCAGCGCGAATTTCGTTCCGGCCCTGCCGTCCCGGCCGAGGTGGTCTACGCCGGCGCAGCCGGCCGGCAGCGGCTGTGGATGCTGAGGATCTATCCCTGGCGTTATGATGCGCAGGCCGCCGTGCTGTCGCGCCGCGCCTCCATGAGGCTGGAGCTGACCGGGAGCGGAGGCCTGCCCGCTGCGGAGCGCCGGCCGGCACTGGCCGGAGCGGGGGTGCTGGCGATGGCCTCCTCCGCTCACCTGGCGCGCAGCAGCAGCGGCGACAGCGGCGTTTTTCTCGCGCCCGGGCGCGTCCGGCTCACTGTCGATGAGGAGGGATGGTACCGGGTCACCGGCGCCGACCTGCGCAAGGCCGGCATCGACCTGCTCGAGGTCGATGTCGAAAAACTGCGGCTGAGCTGCGGCGGAACAGCGGTGCCCTTTTTCTTCAACGGCGGGAAGAACGGCCAGCTTGATCCCGGCGAGAGCATCGAATTCTACGGCACCGGCCTGCGCCGGGAGGCCCCGGCGGCCACCCCCGACCTCTATCAGGATCCCTTCAGCCGGAGCAACGTCTACTGGCTCGATTGGGAGGGCGAGGCGGGGGTCCGGATGGAGGAGGAGTACAGTGAAAGCCCCACCTCCGGCAGCGCACGCATCCCCTATGCCTTTTATCAGACGGTGCATGTGGAGCAGGATAACCATTTCACCACCTTCGATGATATCTCGATGGCGGATTCCCTGCGCGACCACTGGCTCTATGACAGCGGCCTGGCAGCCGGCCACAAGCGCAGCTATCCCTTCCCCCTGCGCTATCCCGACGCCCGTTCCCTTCTGCCCGTCAAGGTGCGGGTCATGCTCACCGGATTGACGACAGCTTATACCGAGCTCCATCAGGCGGCGGTCTTTCTCAACGACCGTTTCGCCGCACGCGGGCGCGGCGAACGGCAGGGCATCATCGATTTGCAGAGTCAAGAGGTCATCGGCCTGCTGGCCGCCTCCCTGAGCGCCGAGAACAACACCCTCACCCTGGTCAACGAGTTCGATCCCACCCGGACCGACTATATCGCCCTCAACTGGTTTGAGGTCACTTATCCCCGCCTCTACCGGGCCGATGAAGGGTGGCTGGAATTCACCATCCCGCCGGAAGAGGAGCCCGGACTGTTCCGCTTCACTATCGACGGCTTTGCTGACGGAGCGGTCGAGATCTTCAAACTCGGCGCCAGCCGCATCGCCGGCGCAAGCGTGACCGAGGCCACCGCCAGAGACGGCCTGCGCTCGATGCACCTCCAGTTTCTCGACACTGTGCCCTCGCATGATGTCCGCTACATCGCCGTCGCCGCCTCCGCCAAAAAGACGCCCCTGCGCATCGAGGCGGTGCGGCGGCAGTGGCAGCCTTCATCCGGCGGCGACATCGATTATATCGTGATCGCTCCGCGCGCCTTTCTCGCTGAAAAAGCCCTGCCGCAGCTGATGCAGCACCGCCAGGGCCAGGGACACCGGGCCGCCGGCGTGGCGGTGGAGGATATTTTCGACTATCTCAACCACGGCCGCCGCAGTCCTCTGGCCATCAAGGCCTTTCTCAAGTGGGCGGCGGAGCGCTGGCCGCTCAAGTACTGCCTCCTCGCCGGGGACGGCTCTTTTCAGCGCACCCCCGTGCGCGGCGACACCCTCGACCTGGTGCCGGTCTACATGCGCCAGACCCTCAAATACGGCGCCGCCGCCAGCGATTTCTGGTACACCCTGCTCGAGGGCGAGGACGAGATCCCCGACCTCTGCATCGGCCGCCTGCCGGCGCGCACCCCGGAGCAGCTCGAGGTCGTCGTGGACAAGATCATCGACCACGAGACCCGCGCCGTGGAGGACAAGTGGCACAACCGTCTCCTCTTCGTCGGCGGCAACACCATGGTCTTCCGGACCAAGGGGTTGGCTCTCGCCGACAAGGTGCCGCCGGCCTGGTCGCCCGCAATGCTCTTCACCACTGCGGATCCCGGCCGTTCGCCCGATCCCTTTTTCGGCAACACTCCGGAGCTGCTCGATTTCATCGATGAGGGCTGCGCAGTGATCGGTTTTCACGGCCACGGCGGCGGGGCGATCTGGTCGGATGACGGATTGCTCGGACTGGAAGATGTGGCAAGCCTCAACAACCGGGGCCGCTATCCCCTCATCCTCAGTATGACCTGTTTCACCGGGGACTTTGAGCAGCCTGTGGGCGAAAATCTCGCCGAGACCATGCTTTTTGCTCCCCAAAAGGGCACCATGGCTTTTTTAGGGGCCGGCGGCTATGGCTGGCTCGAAAACGACGACATGCTGCAGGCGGCAATCATGTCCTGCCTCTATGAGAATCCGGAGGCCACCCTTGGCGAGCTGCTCACCGCCGGCAAGATTCGCTATTTCAGCCAGTATTACGGCAGCGACATCGCCCGAGCTGAGGTCAACCAATACACCATCTTCGGGGATCCCGCCACGCGCCTGCGCCTGCCCGTCCTCCGTACCGAAGCAGGAATCGCCAATTCCCTCCTCGCAGCCGGCGATACCCTCGAGCTCTCCCTGCACTGGCCCTTTGCCCCGGGCACGGCCGCGGTCGAATTCGAGCTTGAGAGGGGGCTGCCCATATCAGGCGGCAGCCTCCATTTTACAGGGAGCAGGACCGGGCACCGCCTGCCCCTTCCGGCGGGGAGCACAGGCGGGACCGGCATCGTCCGCTTTCACGGCGTGGACGGCCTCGGCCTGCAGCAGACCCACGGGGCCGCCCGCTTTTCCCTCGAGCCGGCCTTTTTTGATTCCCTCAGGGTGCTTCCGGCCGGGCAGGACACCTTGCGCCTCCTGGTGCAGCTCTTCAGCCGCACGGCGCCGGATTCGGTCTTTTGCCTCTTCCGCGGGGATACCCTGCGCATGGAGCAGGCCGGCCCCGGCTGGTACAGCCTCGCTGTCAAATCCTGGTGGGTTCCCCTCGCCTGCCAGTTCATGGCTCTTTATGACGGCGGTGCCATCCTTTCCGGCCAGTACAACCATGATCCCGCCGGGCGGCTCAACGTCGAGGCCTTGCCGGACCGCCTGAGCTGGGGCGGTGAGGAGCAGCCCATACTCTTTCTGCCGGTCATGAACTGGGGCAACGGTTCCGGCATGGCCAGGATCTACCTTGATTACCGGCAGGGGGGCGACGAGAGCTGGCATCCCCTCTCCGCCGACACCATCGCGGTGCGTCCCTACACCGGGGCCCTGGCCTCCTTTCCGCTCTATACCTCCCCCGGCGACCTCAGCATCCGATTCCGCATCGAGACCGGCCAGGCTGGGGTGCTCGAAACCTGGACGGCGGTCACCCCGCACCATTATGCCCTCGAGGCCGGTGCCGGCTTTCGCTTCATCGCCGGCCCCGCCGACACCCTGCGCCCCGATGACCGCGCCCTCTGTGTCGCCTCACCTCGAACCGTGAGTGGGAACAGCGTGTTCAGGGTGGAGCGGCTCGCCCCGGCCCGGCTGCATGAGCAGCCCGATTTCGCCGCCAGCCCCGCCATTCCGGTTTACAGCCTCCAGTTCAGCCGCCCCGAGGCGGTTGTTGACGGGGTGCTCTTCTCCTGTGCCGTCCCCCCTGCGGACGACGCGCCCGGCGCCGTCGAATCCGCCGCCCTCTTTCGTTATGCCGCCGCCACCCGCAAATGGGTCCGCCTGCCCGCTGCCGTCGAGGGTTCGCGCCTCAATGCATCGATACGGGAATCGGGCCTCTACACCATCCTTTGGGCGGCCGATGACAGGCCTCCTGAGGTGGATGCCGCCTTCGACGGGCGGCCCTCTGCGGCGAACGGCTTTGTAAATCGCAACACTACCATCTCGCTGCAGCTCCGCGACGAAAATGGCATCGATGCCGCCCCGGGCAGGCTGCATTTCATGCTCGACGGCCGGCTGCTCGACGGGAACAGCTGGGCCCTGCCCGATTCGATCATCAACGGCAATCTGATTCCACTCAGCCTGCGCCCGGAGCTGCAGCCCGGCCCGCACACCCTTGCAGTGACGGTCAGCGACTGCAATGGCAACACCATGGCGGCGCGCGAGTTCAACTTTCAGGTGGCCGAAGCCTTTGCGCTCAGGATGCTGGGCAATTATCCCAACCCCTTCGCCGCGCGGACCACTTTTGTCTATCTGCTCTCGAGCAGCGCGGACAAGCTCTCACTCCGCATCTACACCGCCTCCGGCAGACTGATCCGGGAATTCAACGGCGCCAGCGCCGAGGATCCGAATCCCCTCAGCGCCGACTATCACGAAATCACCTGGGACGGCCGCGACGAGGAGGGCTACGAGGCGGCCAACGGGGTCTATTTTTACCGGCTGACAGCCCGTTCCGGCGACAAGAGCGAGGAGATAACCGGCAAGATGGCCAGGCTGAGATGAAAAGCGCACAACGACATCGCCTGCGGGGAATGCGGCACGGTCTGCTCTGCATGATACTCCTGGCGGCCGCCCCACTGGGGGCGCAGGCCACGCGCTATGCGGGGGCCGCGCTGGATCTGGGGGTGGGGGCCCGCCCCCTGGCCCTGGGAGCGGCTGCCGCGGCCATGTCCGGCGGGGCGGAACTCTTCCGCTACAATCCGGCCAGCCTGGGCTTGTGCGTCAACCGGGAGATCGGCCTCATGTACGCCCCCACCTTCGGTTCGATCTCCGAACCGATGGCTACGCTCCACTACCTCGGCGGGGCCTTTCCCCTGCCCGGCGGCGGAAGCATCGCCCTGCACTGGACCCGCTTCAGCGTCGACGAGATCCCCCTCTACCCCAGGCTCTCGGGCGGCTCCTTTCTCGACCGGCTTCAGGATCCTTCGCTGCGGCCTGACGGGGCGCCCGAAGGCTATTTCAAGGATGTGGAGGACGCCTTTTATCTCTCCTTCGCCCGCCCCTTCCGCTTCGAGCTGCCCCTGGGCTGGCTTTATACCGATCTGGCCGTCGAGGTGCCGATCGGTCTCAACATCAAGATGCTGCGCCAGTCCCTGCATGAGAGCAGCGCCAGCGGTCTGGGCATCGATCTGGGCATGATGGTTCGTTTCGACCTTGCACAGCTCCTGCAGCTCCGCCGCGCGGGACAGATGAGCCTGGGGCTCTCGGCCCTCGATCTCACCCGCACGACCCTGGTCTGGCAAAACCAGCGCGAGGAAAAGATCGGCACCGCCCTGCTCTGGGGTGTGCACTACAGCCAGCCGCTCTCCTTTCACCGCAGCCGCCTGAATTTTTTCTGGACTCTGCGAGAAAAGGAGGAACGGAATGCGCTCTATGGCGTGGAATACGAGCTGGGAGGCGCTGCCCTGCGCGTTGGCTACAATGAATCGGGGCTGACCGCCGGGGCCGGCCTGCGCTGGCGACGGATGCGCGTGGATTACGCCTTCACATCGCTCGATTTCGAGGGCGTGCATCGCATCGGCTGCGCCTTTGTCTTTTAACAAGCCGGGAGATAAGGGATGAAAAAAGCGCTTCTCGTGGTGGGGATCACGGCAGGGGTGTGGATGGCCTGCGACCAGGAGGTGACCAATCCCCAGCCGGGCATCCCCGTGCCGCGCTTTGTCGCGGCGGCGGCCGATACGGCCGTGGAGGAGCGGGGCATCGACGCTGTCCCCGAGGAGGATGCCATTTTTTTGCAGTGGCATCGCGACCCGGAGCTGGCGGGGTTCCAGCTCTTCCGCCGCTTTGAGGGGGAGAAAAACTTCAGCCTCGTCGCGGTGCTGACCGCGCGGGACAGCTCATTCTTCGACCGGGTTCCAACCGATCTCCGCTGCTACTATTTTTTGCGTGGTCTCGATGAGGAGGAGAGGATGGGTGCCCCATCAGACACAGTGGATTACATGCTCCTGGCCAAAGCCTTTGATCTGCAAGTCACCCCGGGGGAGCCGCTGCTCTTCTCGTGGAGCACCGGCCTGATGCGCCCGGCCTTTTATCTGCTCCGCTTGCACGAAGAGAGCAGCGGAACGCCGGTATGGATCGGCCGGATGGCACCCGGTTATCAGGGGACGCGCGAGAGCACCCCTTACAACAGCGACGGCCGGGCCGCTCTGCCTCGCCTGCAGAGCGGGGTTCTCTACCGTTGGCGCCTCGATTGCGTCGGCGCGGCCGCGCGGACCGGAAGCGAATCGGCCTGGCAGCGTTTCACCCTTTATTGACCGACCAGGATCTAGCTGGGAGTTGCGATATGCTCAAATGCAGATATTTCCCACTGGCGCGGCGGGTCCTGTTCGCCGCCGCCCTCTCCGGCAGCCTGCCGGCGTCCGGCCAGGCCCTCAACGGCGGCGCCGGACTGCCCCACACCCGTCCCGCCTGGGTGCTCGACAACGGCCAGCTCACCTCACAGATGGGGGCCCGCTTCTGGGGCCAGGCAGCGGCGCAGAGCTATGCGCCCTTCGGCGCCCCAGGCAAACGCAATATCTGGGATCTGCAGAGCGCCCTGGCCGTAAACTGTGGCCTCGGCGCCCACCTCGAAGCCCAGATCACCCCGGTGCTCTACCAGTCAGACCAGAGCGGCGGCAGCACCTTCGGCCATGACCTCTCGGCCACCCTGGCGGTGGGATCTTTGCAGTGGCCGGCCCCTTCCTGGTTTCTCGGCGCCGCCATGACAGCCCACTTTCCGGCCGGCGCCCGCCACAATCTTCTCTTCGAGCCCTACAGCCCGGGCAGACATGCGGTCACCCTCACCGGCCTGGCGAGCTATGCGGTTGATCCGGAATTCCCGGCCGAGGCCCTCAGCGGCCACGTCAATGTTGGCTATACCCTCTTTGATGATACCGGTTTGCAGTTTCACGACCCCATCACTGCCGCCAGAAGCTTCGTCGTCCAGCGCAGCCAAAAGTTCTCCTGGAGCGCCGGAGTGGCGCTGCCGGGGGCGCACTTTGACCTGGGGTTCGAGGGCTACGGCCAGCACTGGCTCCGCCAACCCGCAGCCGGTGCCGAAGGCCGGGAGAATTTTTCCTACGCCAGCCTTTCCCTCCGCTACAAACCCCTGCGCTGGTGCCATCTCTCCCTCGCCCTCGACCGCCGGCTCTCGGCCGACGCCGACGAGACCATCCCGGCCATGGCGGAGCGCGGCCTCGGGGAGCTGCCCAACTATCCCTCCTGGCTGCTGAACCTCGGACTCCATCTCAAGCTGCTGCCGCTGTACATCATGCAGACCAGCGATGAGGAGGTGATCATGCAGCGCGTGGAGGAGCGCACGCCGGTATTCGAAAAGATTATCGGGGAGGAGAGCAGCAAGGAAGCCAACCGGGATGATCTCGATCGGCTGCGCGCCGAAAAGGAGAGGGCGGAAAAGGAGCTGGAACGCCTGCGCCGGGTCATCGAGACCCGGCAGCAGGAACAGAAGAATCCGCCGCCGGATCAGAACTTGTAGCCGCCGCGGCGCTTGTGGCTGTAACGCTCGAGGGCGTCCTGGACGATATCATAACCCTCTTTTGCGGGGAGGATGTCATCGACCGCCACCACCTTGCCCTCGAGCTGCTTGTAATCCTCGAAAAAGCGGCGCAGCATCTGCAGGGTATGGGGGGGCATCTCGGTGGTTTCGTGAAAGGTGTTGTAGGTGGGATCCTCGGTCGCGACGGCGATGATCTTGTGGTCCTTCTTGCCTGAATCGACCATGGTCATCAGGCCGATGCAGCGGGCCTTGATGATGGTCAGCGGCTGGACCACCTCCTGGCAGAAGACCAGCACATCGAGGGGATCGTCATCCTCGGCCAGGGTCTGGGGGATGAAGCCGTAATTGGCCGGATAAAAAACCGCCGAGTAGAGGATGCGGTCGAGCTTGAGCAGTCCGCTTGGCTTGTCGAGCTCGTATTTGATGCTCGAGCCGTAGGGGATTTCGGTGATGGCATTGAAGATGTAGGGCGATTCGAGGCCCGGTGTGACATCATGCCAGGGATGGACCATGCTCACCTCACAGAATGGATTTTCCTTTTACATACTAACGCCGTGTCTGCGGCCCCTATTCCCGCTGCGCCGATCCGCTTCGCCATTCCCCCCTCTCCTTATTTGACCAAAACCAGCTTGCGAGACGCCGTTTCATTCCCTGCCGATACCCGGCAGTAATAGACCCCGCTGGCGGCGAACAGGCCGAGTTCGTCGCGGCCGTCCCAGGTCAGGGTCAGATAGCCGCCTTCGGTTTCACCGTCGTGGAGCCGCCGGACGCTTCTCCCCATCAGATCGATGACCTCCGCCCTGACTATCCCCGGGCCCGGCAGCGCGACCGTGAGCCGAGTCCCGGCGTTGAAGGGATTGGGATAGTTGGCCGAGAGGTTGAAACGGAGCGGCAGGGGCAGACGGGCTTGCAAGGTTGGATGGATGCGGGCGCTGCCGTCGCGGCTGAGGTCCTGCAGACGATAATAGTAAAGCCTGCCGGCCTCGGCCGACTCGTCGGTGAAGCGGTAGCTCCCCTCCGCGGCCGGTGCCAGCAGCGAGCTGATGGTCTGGAAGGGGCCCTCTTCCCGGCTGGCGCGCTGGACGAAAAAGCCGAGGTGGTCGCTCTCGAGCAGGGTCCGCCAGCTCAGGGTGATGCCGCGGCCGGGCTCGGCCTGGGCCTGGAAGCCGGCCAGCCAGACCGCCGAGACCAGCTTGAGCGTCCAGGTGTGGCTGACACTTGTGCTGCGGTCACTGACCACCACCTTGACCTGGGCATCGCCGGAGGAAACGAGTTCGGACTGAAGGCGGTAGGTGGGTTTGCCATAGGCGCAAAAGGCGCCGTTGAGATACCAGCTGTAGCTGAGCGCGTCGCCGTCGGGATCGGAGGCGGAGACGAAAAAGTCGATGACATCCGGTTTGGTCAACTGCAGCCCCTCCTGCTGCTGCGGGAGGCAGGAGGCGCCGTCGATCAGGGGCGGGCGGTTGACATCCACGACCACCAGGAGCATGCGGGCGGAGGAGGCTGCACCGAACTGGTCCCGGGCTTCGACCGGCAGCTCGTAACGTCCCGCCTGTTGGTAGGAAGGCTGCCAGTCGATCCGTCCCTCGCCGTTCATCTCCAGCCCTTCGGGCCGGGATTTGAGGTTGATTCGGACGCTGTCGCCCTCGAGGTCGTTGATTTCGAGCTGGTAGCTCCATTTTTCGTTTTCACGGATCTGGACGCTGTCGGCGTTGCTGATCTGGGGAGGCTGGTTGGGCAGAGTCGCGGCCTCGAAGCGGAGGGGGGAGTTGGCTGCGCCGGCGACCGAGGCCTCGGCGCTCTGTGTGCCCTCGACGCCGCCGAGATACCAGAGGACCGATGCGGCGCCGGTCGAGTCGGTGGTCTGCATGGCGTTGGGCTGGAACCAGCCCTGCTCCTGGCCGGTCGAAAAGAGGACCTGCTGGGCCGGAACCGGATTGGCGAAGGCGTCGCGCACCTGTACAATCAGGGGCTGGCTCAGCCGGTGCCAGGTGGTGCCGCTCTGCCCGTCGCCGCTGATGCGGATCAGCTCCGCCGCTTCGCCCGGCAGAGCCCGGAGCTGGAAGCGGAACCGGCTTTCCGGATCATCGACCAGGGAGGCGAAGATGACCACCCGGCCGCTGCGCGTGCCCATGCGCACATCGATGGCGGCGACACCGTCGCCGTCGCTTCTTACGGTCAAAACCGCCGCTGCGGCGGAGGGGGAAGAGAGCGCAGTGAGCCGGGCGGAGCCGGGTTCTGCGATCTCCGCGCTGCCCTCGACCAGGGAAAAGCGCACCTCCCTGTCCTGCAGAGCGCTGCCGATACCGTCGAGGACCCGCACGGCGAGGGGTTCCCGCAGCCAGTTTGTGACCATTGCAGTCTGGCCGTCGCCGCCGGCCACTTCAAGACGGGCCGCCGGCGGGGCGATAAAGGAGATGGTTTTGGCCTCCGTCAGCCACTGGCTGCTGGTGGCCACGCGGGCCTGCACACTAAAGCTGCCCGGCAGCGATGAGACGGCCGCCGATCTAAAGAGGCCGCCGCCGTCGCTGTAGCCCTGGTTGGGATTGAGCTCGGCCTCCAGACCGCTGCCGACCAGCAGAATGCCCTGGCCGGCGACCGGATTGCCGTAACTGTCCCTCAAGGTCGTGATGATGGGGCTTGCGCTGAGGCCGTCGGCGGAGACCGGCGATTCAACGCTCAGGGTCGAGCGGTTGATGTCCGGGGCGCCCGCCCTGGCGGCGGCGTAGATGAGGCGGTGCGAACCCGGCACGGGGAGGCCGGACCTGCCGAGGCAGATCATCTCCACTGCCTGGGTGCTGTCTCCGGCAAGGGTGCCGAGGCGCCAGATCACCTCGGCGATGCCGCTGCTGTTGGTGGGCAGGCTGACCAGGGTATCCTGGCCGCTGCCGAGGCGGCCGTTGCCGCGTGCGATGCGGAAAACGACGGGGTGGTTTTTCACCGGGAGGTTGTTGGTATCGATGACGCGGGCGCTGAGCGCTCCGGCGAGCCACTGATCGACCACGGCGCTCTGGCCCTCCCCGGCGAGCAGTTCGATTTTTTTAATGTCGCCGGCCTGCTGGGTGGCCCCGCCGGCGCTGAAGAGCACGGGACTGCCGATCAGGGGTGTGGTGCTGCCGCGGATCAGGCTGGTGGCACTGACGCGATGGACCGAATCCCCTACCGCCGGGCCGAGGGTGAGCCAGGCCTTGGCCAGGCCTTCCTCATCGCTGGTCAGATTGATGTTCGGTTCGCCGATAAAGCTGCCCCCACCCGCGGTGACCGAAAACTGTACCTGATGGCCGGCGACCGGATTGCCGTGGCGGTCCTGAACAAATACGACCAGGGGATCGGCCAGGCGGGAGCCGGCCAGGCCGGTCTGACCCCTGCCGGAGTGATAGCTCATCCGGGCGGCGATATCAGCCGTAGCGGTCGCAGTGAAGAGAAGGGTTTCGGAGGCCAGCCCCTGGGCCGCCGCTGTCACCTGCTGGAGCCCCGGGCCGGCTTTCGTACCCAATCGGAACCAGGCCCATGCGCGTCCTCCACCATCGGTAGCAACTGCCGCCTGCGTCAGACCGTTGATTTTTCCGTCGCCCCCAGTCACCCTGAAGGTGACGGTATGGCCGATGAGGGGATTCTGGTAGTAATCGGTGACCATGACGGCCAAAGAGTCGGGCAGGAGCGAGCCGGCGACTCTGGACTGCTGATTGCCGCTTAATATATAGAAAAAGTGGGGCGGGCCCGCGGTGGCGCTGGCGTAAAAGATGACCGGCGAGCCGGTCAAGGGGTGGCTGTGGTACTGGCTCACAGCCTCGACCCGGCTGACATTAACCCCGGCCACCTCGCCCAGCATCAGCTCCACCGATGCGGCCCCGGAGGCGTTGGTCGCGGTGCTGTACTGGTCCGAACCGCTGGTGTTGAGGAAGCCGCCCCCGGCGAGGAGGCGGAACTGAACCGGGTGTTCAGGGATGGGATTGCCGTAGCGGTCCGCCACGCGAGCGGTGAGGGGGTTATCCAGTTTGGTCTTGACATCCCCGCTCTGACCGTCTCCGTCGATGGCGAGAATCCGGTAGGGGGAGCCGGGAGAGGCGGCGGCCCTGAGCACGCGGGGTGAACCCTGCAGCCCCGGCGCCTCGACCTTGAGATGCTGATCTCCACTGACCGGGCCCAGCCGCCAGTAGCAGGAGACGACTCCGTCACTGCCGGTGACGAGCTGGAGAATAGAGTCCGCTCCGACCGCAGCTGTCTTGCCGACGCGGCCGCCGTCGAAGGCCGTGACGGTTATCTGAATGGAAGCCGCGGGCTGGCCATCGGCCCGGGTGACCTTGAAGCGGACCGGCTGGGCGAGGAGGGCGCGCACGGTATCGGCCTGGGCGTCTCCCTGCAGATAGACGAGGTTGGCGGCCCCGTTGGCAACTGTCGCGGAGAAGAGCACCTCTTTGCTGCTCAGCGAGAGGGGAGAAGCGGCGATGGTCTGCTGGCCGGCGAGTGTGCCGGTGATGTAGACCGCCTGCGCACGGCCGCCGGAATCGGTGGCGACACGGCCGTCGGCCGGGACAAGCGAGCCGCCGCCGGCGCGGACGCTGAAGAGGACCATTTCGCCCTGGACCGGGTTGCCGAAGCCGTCGTTGACGGCGACGATCAGGGGGGAGGGCAGGGGCGCGCCCCCCTGGCTGGCCACCTGGTTGTTGCCGTCGGCGATCATGATGGAGGCTGCGGCGCCGGCCTGGGCGGTGGCGCGGAAGGAGGCGGTGAGGGTTCTGCCCCCCTCTATAGCCTGCGCTGACACCTCCACCGGCCCGGCGGTGGTGCCGAGCTGCAAGGTGCGCCGGGCCAGTCCCTGGCTGTCGGTGGCAAAGGGATCGCTGCCGGATTCGCCCGCCCCCGAAGGAATGTAGGAGGAACTGGCGCTCACCAGAATGCGGTCGATCTGCAGGCTGCCCGGGGCTATCTCGAGGACCAGCCGGTGGGTCCCGGCGGCGAGATTCCATCCTCCCGGGCTTCCCAGTCTGACCCAGGCCCAGTCGCTGCCGGCCTGAAGGCTCTGGGTATAGGGGCTGCCGCCGTTCATGACGGCGCTGAGGATCGAACCGGCGGTGCCGGTGCGGGCGCGGATCCAGAGGGTGGAGGCTGCTCCCTCGGCGAGTGAGAAGGCGAGGGTGTCGCGGCCGTTGGTGCGTTTGGATGGGGGCACGAAGACCAGGCCGTTCCCGGAAGAGGAGGCGTCGTAGGCCCAGGCGAGGCTGCCTCCGGGGGCGCCGGATTCGGCCTCAAGCCAGAGATTGGTCGAGCCGGCCCCCGCGGGCAGAAGAAGGGCGGCGTCGCCGGCAGTGAGGCTGAAATCGACATGGAGGCCCGCCACGGGCGCGCCGGCTCCGTCCACGGCCTTCACTGTGAGGGGAACAGGAAGGGGGGAGCCGACCGTGCCGGACTGGTTATTGCCCGCATGGGCGATCAGCCTCGCTGCGGCGCCCGGATTCACGGTCGGGGCCAGGGGGGCGACCCGGATGGTCTGGTCCGCCGGCACACCTCCGAGCACAAGGAAGGTGTTGTCGATGAACTGGACGATAAGGTCGCAGGCAGTGCGGCCGGCGAGGCCGAAGTGCTGGACGAGGGGCGACTGGGCGAGATGGCCGCTGCCCGAGAGCACCTCGCGGTAGCCGAGCAGGGCGGCCGGATCGCCGGCCCTGCCCGCCTGGTAGCACCAGATCCTGGTGCCAAAGGCGCTGGCGCTGGCGCCCGGTCCTGCCGGATCGACGAGCAGGTAGTGGTTGCCGTTGTCGAGGGTGTTTTCCCGGAACAGATTGAAGATATCCGAGCGGGTGAGGAAAAAGTCCAGGTCCCCGTCGCGGTCATAATCCAGGGCAACCCCGCTGCGGACGTCGCCGGCGCGGACCTCGGCGCCGGTGGCGTTGACGAGGCTGAAGCGCCAGCCGCCCTCGTTGCGGTAAAAGCCGCCGGTGGTTCTGTCGCTGGTGGTGATGATATCGAGGTCGCCGTCGTTGTCGAAATCCCCGGTCAGGGCTGTGAAGCCGTTCATGGGGATGTTGGCGGTGGTGCTGACCTCGGTGAAAACGCCGTTGTCATTCCTGAAGAGGCGCAGGAGATTGCCCGGATCGGAGGTGTTGGCCACTGCAACGATGAGGTCGAGATCGGCGTCGTTGTCGAGGTCGGCCCAGTGGGCGCTTTTGCAGTTCAGGTTCAGGGCCAGACCGGCCGCGGCGGCGCCGTCGCTGAACCAGCCAGCGCCGTTGTTGAGATAGAGCCGGTTGGCGCCGCCGTTCTTGGCGATATAGATATCGACGTCGCCGTCCTGGTCGAAATCGGCCGCTGTGGCCGATTCGCTGGCCACCCCCGGCTCTTCGGCGTCGTTGGCGCCGCGGTCGGCGCGCTGGAAGCGGCCGTTGCCCTGGTTGAGATAGAGTTCGTTGAGCGTGCGCGAGTTGACCGCGTAGAGGTCGATATCCTCATCGCCATCGGCGTCGAAAGCGAGCAGGGCGGTGGTGGTGGCGGCGATCTCCGCGATGCCGGCGGTGGCGGTGATATCACGGAAACTGCTGCGGTTGAGGTTCTCGTAGAGGCGGTTGCGGCCGGGCGAATTGCCGTTGAAGAGATCGAGGTCGCCGTCGCTGTCGATGTCGACAAAGAGTGCGCCGCGGCTGTCGCCGTCATCCCTGACGCCCCAGCCCTCCGAGCTCTCGGCAAAGAGCCCTTCGGAGTCCTGGCGAAGGAAAAAATCGCGGCGGAAGGCGCCCTCAGTCACAGTGCGGGTCGTGTAAAGGTCGTCTCTGCCATCGCCGTCGGCGTCGGCGACGGCGATCCCCTGGCCGCCGTACTCGGCGTCATATCCGGCCGTGTTGGTCTCCCAGGAGATGTCGGTGAACCACGGCGGTGTGCCGGAGAGCTGGCTCCTGAAGGCCTGATAGCAGGTCTGGCCGATGAGCTGATGGCCGGCGTTGTTGGGATGAAGGCGGTTGGCCGGATCGAGAGGCGTCGAGAGGTAGGGCGGGTAATAGGTCGACTTGTTGTTGTTGAAAACGGGATCCTCGTAAAAGGGGGTGTAGAGGTCGACGATATGCACCGGTTCGGCCTTGCCGGTGATGGCGCCGCCGGCGTAGTCGCGGGCGAGGCGGGCGAGCTCGATGTTGTAGTGCGCCACCAGGCTGTCGGCGCCCTTGATGGGCGGCAGCAGAAAGAGGAAGATATCCTGGAGATCGGCGCCGTAGGTGTTGTTGTTCCACCTGAGCAGATAGGCAATAAGTTTGGCCATCTGTCCGGCGGGGGTGGAATTGAACGCGGGAGCCGTTCCGCAGGGGCCCACCGGCTCGTCGCCGAGGTCGTTGAGATTGTTGGTGCCGAGCAGAATGCCGACGATGTGCGGGCGGTAATTGTTCATGTCCGCGGTGACATCGAGGATGGGGGCGCGGAAACCGTTATCCGGATAAAAGTCGAAGGTCTTGCGGCCGCCCTGGAAATGGCCTTCATAGGGCGAGTCGCCATAGGCGCCGACGAAATCGACGTTAAAGCCCCCGGCCCTGAGCTGGTCGTAGAGTACCTTGCGGTAGCCGAGATTGTCGTCGGCATATTTTCCTGCAGTGATGGAATCGCCGAGGAGCATGATGCGCTTGTCGGCGGCTAGGACAATCTGTTCGGCCTGGAGGGAGGTGAGCGGATTGTTCTCTTCCGGGTCGCCGGAAATCAGCACGCGGAGGGCGGTGGCTTCCTCTCCGGGGAAGGTGAGGGTCACCGGTCTGGAGCCGGCGGCCTCCACTGATGCGACGGTGTGAAAGGGCTCGTGCTCGCGCTTGACCTGCAGGAGCAGGGTGCGGCTCTCCCCGGGCGGGAGGGCGTCGAGATGGATGGTCGCCCGGCCGATCAGTTTTTTGCCGCCGAGCAGGAAGGTCCTGGCGTGGCCGCCCTCCGCCCAGAGGGCGGCGCTGCGGGCGGCGAGAGCGCCTGCATCAGCCTCCGCGGCGCTGACCCGGGCGGGGGGCAGGGGAGCGGCCTCCTCCACCGGCTGATAACGGATCAGGGGTTCCTGGCGTGGTGAAGGCTGGTCTTCCCAGGGCTCGCGGCGCGCGGCCTCCGCCGGGGGCGGACTCGTGAGGATGGCGAATGAGCCAATCAGAAGCAGGGGCAGCAGAAAGCGGTGCAATGCAGAATTACTCAAGCAGGTCGACTCCTTCGAACGGGACCGGGCCATTATGGTTTAATTAAATATACGAAAAATCGGGCGCAATGCGTAGAGTTGTTTGCGCTGTGAAGGGCATTTTGCAGTGATTTTGCGGCGGAGGATTGGGGTACGCGGGGCAAGGAGGCAGGTAAAAGCCAGATTTCGGGGGGTACACTGGCCCTGAATTATCTTGACAAAGTGGTGTTATTTCGATAAATTAGGTTTAATTTATATCAGGACGACCGGCTTTATGGCACAGGATTATTTGCGGCTTCTGGGCATGGCTTTCCATGCCTATCACGGACTGCAGCAGGAAGAGATCGAGAACGGCCAGCGCTTTGAGGTGGACGTTGAACTGCATTTCGACGCCGTACCCGCAGGCCGCAGTGATCGCATCAGCGACACCATCGACGTCCGTGAGATTTATGCCCTGGTCCGCCGCGTCGTCATGGAGAGGCGTTTTTTTCTCATCGAGGCGGTCGCTGAACATATCGCCGCCGAAATCCTGGAGCGTTTTCCTGCCGGAGGAGTGCTGGTCCGCGTGCGCAAGCCTTTCGCACCGCTGGGCGGACTCGCCAACGGCAGCGAGATCGAGATCATCCGTCATCGCCGTGAAGCTGAATCCTCCCCGCCGCGCCCCTGAGGCCTTTCTCAGCCTGGGTGCCAACCTCGGAGATCGCGAAGAGAATCTGATCCGGGCGCTGCAGGCACTGCGGGGGAGAGGAATCCGCCTCGGGCGCCTTTCCGGCCTCTACGAGACCGAACCGGTCGGCAGGGAGGAGCAGCCCGATTTCCTCAATATGGTGGTGCGGCTCACCACACTGCTGCCGCCCCTGCAGCTGCTGACGCGGATGCAGGAGATCGAGCAGCAGCTTGGCCGCGTCCGGCACGAACGCTGGGGGGCGCGCACGATCGATCTGGACCTGCTGTGCATGGGGGGACTGATCTGGCGGGATGAGCGGCTGGTTCTGCCGCATCCGCGGCTCCACGAACGGCGTTTCGTACTGGTTCCCTTCGCCGAGATAGCGGCGGATTATGAGGTCCCCGGAACGGGTGCCACAGTCAAAGAGCTGCTGCGGGACTGCAGGGACCCCCACAGGGTGCGCCTCTGCTGGAGCGCGGAGCAGGTGCAATTACGCATGCGAAAGGCACGAGCGTGAATCTACCGAGATATATCTGTATAGAAGGCGTCATCGGCGCTGGCAAGACCAGCCTGACCCGCATGCTCTGCGAGCGCCTGGATGCCCGGGCGATTTATGAAAAACCGGACGAAAATCCCTTTCTCGCCGATTTCTACCGCGATCCCCAGCGCTATGCCTTCCAGGTGCAGCTCTTTTTCCTCCTGAGCCGCTACCGCCAGCAGCAGGAGAGCCTGCAGCCGGACCTTTTTCACGACATCGCCATCTCCGACTATCTCTTCGCCAAGGACCGCATCTTCGCCCATCTTAATCTCGAGGATCGCGAACTCTTTCTTTATGACAAGATCGCCTCACTGCTGGAGCAGGATATCGTCAAGCCCGATCTGGTGGTCTATCTCCAGTCCTCGGTCGAACGGCTGATGGCCAATATCCGCAAGCGCAGCCGCGCCTATGAGAAGGAGATGTCCGAAGAGTACATCTCCTCCCTGAACGAGTCCTACAACCGCTTTTTCTTTCATTACCAGGAGACCCCGCTGCTGGTGGTGAACAGCGTCGGCATCGATTTTGTCAACAACAAGGCTGATTTTGAGGAACTGGTCCGCCAGATCATGCGGCCGCACTCCGGCATCGAATATTTTTCGCCGGCAAGATAGCAGCACCCGTCTTCATCACAATAAAAGGCATATGCCCATGTTATTCCGTCTCCTCATTCTGGCACTCCTCTTTTATCTGGCCACCAGGGTCTTCAGCCGTCTTTTTTCCAGCCGGATCGACCATCAGGAAACGCAAGTGCACGGCCCCTCCCAGCCCAATGCCCTCGATCTCTCCGATGAGGATGTGGAGGATGTTGATTATAAAGAGCTCCCGCGCAACAAGTGATGCGCGCTTAAATCATGGACCGGTCTCGCCGCCTGCGCCGGCTTTGCCCCTCTCCTAACTGATTTCTCTTATGGCTCTCTATTTCCGCATCCTGCGTTATCTCAAACCCTATTGGACCAGTCTGCTCGGTTCCCTGATCTGCATCTTTTTCTTTACCCTGTTCAGCAGCGCCTCCCTGGTCTCGATCATTCCCTTTTTGGGGACTATTTTCGGCTCACAACAGGGTGTGGAGATGCGGGCGGAGGCGCCGGCGCCGGGGCCCGGGGCGGAACTGGACGAGGCGGCCCCGGCTGATGATGGGGCCGCCGGAACGGTGCGCTCCCTGCGTGGACAGTTAAGCCACTACAAGAATGTCGCCATGGCCTGGCTCACGGGCGGCAGCCGCCGGGAAGCCCTGCGGCGGCTCTGCATCTTCATCATCCTGCTCATATTTTTGAAGGGATTTTTCGACTATTTTCAGTCCTATCTGATGGCCGCTGTCGAGCAGGGGGTCATCCGCGACATCCGCAACGACCTTTACCGGCAGATCAACCGCCTCTCTCTGGGCTATTTCACCCGCACCCGGACCGGCCAGATCATCTCGCGCATCACCAATGACGTCACCCTCGTCAACAGCGGGGTTTCGGCCAGCTTTGTCACCCTGATCAAGAATCCCCTCCTCATCATCGCCTACCTGGCCATCGCCATTTATCTGAGCTGGTCGCTCACCCTCATCGCCCTGGTGGTGGCCCCCTTCAGCATGGGCATCATCGGCTGGATCGGCCTCAAGCTGAAAAAGGAGAGCACCATCTCGCAGGAGCGGATGGCCAATCTCACCTCGCTGTTGCAGGAAACCGTCGCCGGCCAGCGCGTGGTCAAGGCCTTCGCCATGGAGGAGTTTGAGGTGCGCAAATTCGGCGCCGAGGCGCATCGCTACTACGAGACCTTGCTGCGCATCACCCGCACGCGCAATCTGGCCTCGCCCCTGACCGAGTTTCTCGGCACCATGATCGCCGTCGGGATCCTCTGGTTTGGCGGGCAGCAGGTGCTGGCGGGCCGGATGCTCTCCCCCGAGGAGTTCATGGGTTTTCTGGTCATCGTTTTATCGCTGATGCAGCCCGTGAAGGAGCTTTCGAGCGTGCATAACCGCATCCAGGAGGCGATGGCGGCCGCGGAGCGCATCTTCGAGGTCCTCGACCTCGAACCCGCCGTGCAGAGCCGGCCCGGGGCGATCAAGCTCACGGAGTTCAGGGAGGCGATTGAGCTGCGCGGCGTCAGTTTTTCCTACGGACGCGAAGCGGAGGTGCTGCGCGATCTCTCGCTGACCATCCCCAAGGGCAATATCCTCGCCATTGTCGGACCAAGCGGGGCGGGAAAATCGACCCTGGTCGACCTCATCCCGCGCTTTTATGACCCCACGGAGGGGGCGATCTTTCTGGACGGCGTGGACCTCCGCGAAATCGAAATCGGCCATCTGCGCCGGCTCATGGGCATCGTCACCCAGGAGACCATTCTTTTCAATGACACCGTGCGCAACAATATAGCCTACGGCCTGAGCAGCAAGCCCCTCGAGGAGATCGTCGAGGCGGCGCGCATCGCCAATGCCCACGATTTCATCAGCCAGCTGCCCGAAGGCTACGACACCAACATCGGCGAGCGCGGGATTGCCCTCTCCGGCGGGCAGCGGCAGCGGCTGGCCATCGCCAGGGCGGTGCTTAAAAACCCCCCCATTCTCATCCTTGATGAGGCCACCTCCGCCCTGGATACCGAATCGGAGCTGCTGGTGCAGCAGGCCATCGAACGGCTGATGCGCAACCGCACTTCTTTCGTCATCGCCCACCGGCTTTCGACCATCCTCCGAGCCGACCGCATCATCGTCCTGGAGAAGGGGCGGATGGTGCAGCAGGGGGTGCACGACGAGCTGGTCGCGCAGCCCGGGCTCTACCAGAAACTCTACACCATGCAGTTCCGTGCTGCGGAGGTGCAGCCGTGAGCGACCGCAGACTTGTCGACCGCCATCTCGTGGAGGTGATCCGCTGGAGCCTCTATATTTTCGCGGCGGCCATGCCCTTTGCCATTGCCCTCACCCAGATCGCCGTCGGTATTGCTCTCCTGGCCTGGCTGGGCCGCCTGGTTTACACACGCGCAGCAAAATGGCCGCGCCTAGGTGTGGAGTGGGGCTTCATCGCTTTCATCGCCGCCGAGCTCCTCGCCTGCGTCTTTTCGACCAATCTTGGCCAGAACGTGATCTACCTGAAACGGCTGCTTCTCATCCCCATCGTCTATCTGGTCGCGGCCAACAGCAGCGACAGGGAGGAACTCAGGCGTCTCGGGATGATCTTTGTCGTCTCCATCCTGCTTTATTCGGTCTGGGGGATCGTCTCCTACTTTCTCAATCCCGCCGTGCGGGTGCGGCACATCCAGAATTCGATGACGGCGGGTGGCATCACCATGGTGGGCGCGGTAACGGCCGCCGCCTTTGCGGTGCGGCTGCGGGAGATGCGGAGCCGGTTGTTCATGTTCCTGGCCGGGGCAGTCATTCTCGGCTGCCTTATTTTGACCTCAACCCGGGGCTCGTGGGTGGGTTTTTTTGCGGCCGCCCTGCTCATCCTGCTGGTGCAGAACCGCCGGCTGGTCTGGGCCCTGCCCCTGCTCGTCCTCGCCTTTTATCTGCTGCAGCCGGGGGATTTCTCCTGGCGGATGCGCCACATCTTCGATCCAGCCTGGGGGACCAATGCCAAGCGGATTCACTGGTGGTCGGTCGGCTGGGAGATCTTCAAGGACCATCCCCTGGTGGGGATCGGAGATGTCGGCACGACGTCGATGTACGCCCGCTACGCCCCCGCCGGCGAAAAGGAACTGGTCGGCCATTTCCACAGCAATTATGTCCACATCGGCGTGACCCTCGGCGCCATCGGGCTGGCCGCCTTTCTGTTCATGACGGCGCTCCTGCTGGTACGCCTCGCACAAAGCCTGCGGGCGCGGATGGGGGCGCGCGACTGGGGCGGCGGCTGGACGCTGGCGGCGCTGGCGGTCTTTGCCGCCTTCAGCCTCAACGGTTTTTTTGAATGGAATTTCGGCGACCAGGAGATCATCACCATGGTCTGGTTCGCCATCGGGATGGGGTTGGGGCAGCTGCATCATGACTGACCCCGAAACCCTGCATATGCAGCAGCGCGAGCATGAAAGACTCAAGATGCTGCTCAAGGTCGCCGGCTCGATCTCCTCGGAGATGCAGCTTGACAAACTCCTGCGACTGATTATGGACGAGGTCAAACAGGTGCTGCAGTGCGATCGCTGCACGGTCTTTGTTCTCGACCGCGAACATAACGAACTCTGGTCCCGGGTCGCCCATGGTGAATCGGAGATCCGCTTTCCCGCCCACCTCGGCATCGCCGGGGCGGTCGTGCAGAGCGGCCAGGTCATCAACATCCCCGATGCTTATGCCGACAGCCGCTTCAATCCGAATATCGACAGGCAGACGGGCTACCACACCCGCAACCTGCTCTCCGCGCCCATGCGCAACAAGCCGGGTGAGATCATCGGGGTGTTCCAGATCCTCAACAAGCTGGAGGGCCCCTTCACCCGGGAGGACGAGGAGATACTCAATGCGATTTCGGTCCTGGCCGCAACCCAGATCGAAAACGCCCAGCTCTATGAGGAGCAGAAAAAGACCTTTGACAGCCTGGTGGAAACCCTCGCCAGCACCATCGATGCGCGCGACCCCCTCACGGCCGGTCATTCCCAGCGCATCAGCCTCTACGCCGACGAGATCGGCCGCGTCCTGCGCCTGCAGACCCAGGAGCGCGAGGTGCTGCGCATCTCGGCCCTGCTCCATGATTATGGCAAGATCGCCGTGCGCGAGGCTGTGCTCACCAAGAACGACAAGCTCACCGACGAGGAGTTCAGTCACATCCGCAATCACGCCGCCTATACCAGGAGCATCCTGGAGAAGATCAACTTCAGCCGGGAGCTGCGCCAGGTGCCCCTGATCGCCGCCTCGCATCATGAGCGCGTCGACGGCACCGGCTATCCCGCCGGACTGATGGACGATGAGATCCCCCTGCTGAGCAAGATCCTGGCGGTGGCCGATGTCTTTGATGCCCTCACTTCGAAACGCCATTACCGCACCCGCATGCCCTTCACAGAGGTCATCCAGCTCCTGCTCGACAATATCGGCAGCCAGTTCGATCCCCTGCCGGTGAACGCCTTCCGGGCGGTCAAGCTGGACCGGCTGGTGCGCATTCTGGAGCATGAACACCCCGACCGGCTGGAGGCGGAGGAACTCCACTTTCTCAGCGGCTTTGACAGCGTCGATTACATCACGGCGGCGCAGGCGGAGGCGCCAGAGTTCCAGCCCCGGCTGGTGCGGATTTTTCAGCGTTACTACATGCAGGAATATTTGCAGAGCAGCACAACCGCTCAGACGCAAGGGAAAGGATAAACACATGCGAAAAATCATCGAGACGGAGAATGCTCCCCAAGCGATCGGGCCTTACAGTCAGGCTGTGGTGGTGAATGGTCTGCTTTTCAGCGCCGGCCAGCTCGGACTGGATCCCTACAACGGCATCATGGTCGAGGGGGGCGTCAAGGCCCAGACCCTGCAGGCCATGCTCAATCTCAAGGCGATCCTGGAGGAGGCGGGTTCCGCGCTGGATCTGGTCGTCAAGACGACGATCTTTCTGCTCGATATGAACGATTTTGTGACGGTGAACGGGGTCTACGCCGGCTTTTTTCCCGAGCATCCGCCCGCGCGATCGACGGTGCAGGTGGCGCGTCTGCCCAAGAACGCCCTGGTGGAGATCGAGGCGGTGGCGCTCGTCCCGGGCCATCAGGAATAGGGCGGCGAGGTGAAACCATCGGCCCACAGCCTTTACCTGCCTTTACTGGGCGCGGCCCTGCTCCTGGCTGCGCCCGGCCTGCAGGCCCAATCCGGTGCGCCGGCCGACAGCCTGGCCACCCGGCTAAAGAGCATAGCCGCCGAGGTCCGTTCCGCCCCCCTGCGCAAGTCTCCGACCGGCGCCATGCTCCGCTCCATGGCCTTGCCCGGCTGGGGGCAGTGGTATAATGAAAAGCGGCTCAAGGCCGTGGTTGTCATGGGCGCGGAGGCAGGGCTGGTCATCGATGCCATTGTGCAGAATCAGCTCGCCGCCCGCTCGGAAGCGGATTACGAGCGGGAGTATTATCGCAACAATCGCAGCCTGGCCATCTGGTGGCTGGGGGCCGTCATTCTCTACAGCATGGCCGACGCCTACGTCGATGCGCATCTTTTCGATTTCGATGAGCGGCCGGATCTCAGCCTGGCCCCCTCCAGCGCTGCCCGGACAGGCGGATCGGGACCCGCCCTCGCCTTCAATCTCGCCCTGCATTTTTAGCCCGCCCCCCTGTCTCTCCCGGCAGGAGGCCATAGCGTCTCTTGCAATCAAGGCAGATTATGCGTATATTAACTCCATTGCATGACGGAAAAAAAACAAAAAACGGTTGTAATCTTGATGAATAGAGAAGAGGCTTTAACCCTGGCGCAGTCGCGCTTCCGGAACCGCAACTTTTTCGTACACGTTCTGGCCGTGGAGGCGGTGATGAGCGCCCTGACGTGTTTTTTCGGCGCAGATGATGAGCGCTCGGGGCATTAGCATGATGAAGCGGGTGTTACTTATGATCATGCTGGCTGCGGCTGGCGCGTTCGCAGCGGGGAGCCCTCCGGAGGCCGGGAGCAGCGGCGGGTCTGCCTCCGCCATTTTTTATCACTTGCCAACCCTGCTGTGCACGGCCGGGGATACCCTGCCGGCACCCCTCCCGATACGGCGGCCGCGGGGCGACCTCTGGCTGGCCAAGGACAAGGCCGATCACCTGGTGGTGAGCGCCTTTCTGGTCGGCCTGGGTTACTATGCGGCGCGCAAGGAGTTCCACCTCTCCGAACCCGGCAGTACCAACCTCGGGGCGGGGTTCAGCCTCTCTCTGGGCCTCCTCAAGGAGGTGCGTGATCAGGGCCGGCGGGGGGGCTTTTTCAGTCTCAAGGATCTCGCGGCCGATCTGGCGGGGATCGGCTTGGGTTATCTCCTCTGTTCGGCCGGGGCTCTCTAACTGGAATGAGGCAGTAAGTGAAGGCATGTTCCCTAATCGACAAGGCGCGCTGCAACTGCGCGGTGGTTGGCGTCTACGGCACGACGGAGGCCTCCCGTCTGGCTTATCTGGCCCTCTATGCCCAGCAGCACCGCGGGCAGGAGAGCAGCGGCATCGTCGCCAGTGACGGCCGCCGCGTCAACCGCCACGTCGGCCGCGGGCTCGTCGCCGACGTCTTCAGCGACCAGGCCCTCTTTGCCACACTGGGGGGCCACATGGCCATCGGGCACAACCGTTACTCCACCACCGGGGCTTCCCATCTCGTCAACGCCCAGCCGCTGGTGGCCAATTTTCGCGAAGGGCCGTTCGCCGTCAGCCATAACGGCAATTTCACCAATGCGGGCGAACTGCGCCGCCGGCTCGAAGAGCAGGGCTCGCTCTTTCAGACCACCACCGATACCGAGGTGGTGCTGCACCTGATCGCCCGTTCCCGCGCGCAAGATATGACCGCAAGGATAGCAGAGGCCCTGCTGCAGATCGAGGGAGCCTATTCCCTGGTGATGATGTGCAACGGCCGCATCTATGCCGCCCGCGATCCCCACGGGGTGCGGCCGCTCTGTCTGGGACACAAGGAGGGGAGCTGGTTTGTGGCCTCCGAGACCTGCGCCCTCGACCTTCTCCGCGCCGAAATTGTACGCGATATCGAGCCCGGCGAGCTGATCGAGATCCATGACGGGGTGGTCGAATCGCACCGCTTCGCTCCGCTGACGCCGCGCCATGCCTGTATCTTTGAGTTCGTCTATTTCTCCCGCCCCGACAGCCGCATCTTCAACGAGAACGTCGACCGGGTACGCCGCAGGCTGGGCAAGAATCTGGCCCTGGAGAGCCCGGCGGAGGCGGACATCGTCATCTCTGTGCCCGATTCGAGCAACACCGCGGCGGTGGGCTATTCGCGCCGCACCGGGATCAAATTCGAGCTCGGGCTCATCCGCAACCACTATGTCGGACGGACCTTCATCCATCCCCAGCAGGATATGCGCGACTTTAATGTGCGCATCAAATTCAATCCTGTCAAGGGGGTGCTGCAGGACCGGCGGGTGGTGGTGATCGAGGACTCGATCGTGCGCGGCACAACCCTGCGCCAGCTGGTTTCGCTCATTCGCCAGGCCGGCGCCCGCGAGGTGCACGTGCGCGTCAGCTCGCCGCCGATCATCTCTCCCTGCTATTACGGTATGGATTTTCCCAGCACCAGCGAGCTCATCGCCGCCCACAAGAGCGTTGAGGAGATCCGCGCCTGGCTGCAGTGCGACAGCCTCGCCTATCTTTCGCTGGAGGGGCTGCTGAAATCGGTGGCGCACGACGACGAGGGCTACTGTGCGGCCTGCTTCACCGGCGAATATCCCATCCCTGTCGAGGATAATTACAGCGAGAGGGTGCATGAGCCGCTCTGAGAGGAAAACGACGGCATGACGCCAACCCCGCCGGCGCGCAGCCGCCTCATGCATGGACTCCTCAAGCGCCTTGATTATCTCTTTGTGCTGCGGCCGACCCTCTTCTATCCGGTCTGGACGGTTTCTCTGGCCGGACTGTGGAGCGCGGAACGAGCGGCTGCCGGCCAGCCCTGGTATGCGCTCCATTGGCCGCGCCAGGGCTTCGCCCTGGAGGGGGCGATAGCGATCGGTCTGCTCACCCTGGTGATGGGGGCCTGCTTTCTCCTCAACCAGATCACGGATGTCGAGAGCGACCGCCTCAACAACAAGCTCTATCTGGTCGCCAGCGGGGCGGTGAGCCTGCGCGCCGCCTGGAGCGAGACCGCGCTCCTGCTCGCCGCCGGCCTGGGCGGGCTGCTGTGGCTGAGCCGCCCCCTGGCCCTGGTCGCCCTGCTCGCCTTTCTGGTCACGGGCTGGGCCTACAGCTGCGCGCCGCTCTACGGCAAGGACCGCCCCTGGGCCGGCCTTTTTATCAATCTCGGCGGGTCGGGCCTGATCTATATTTTCGGCTGGCTGATGGCCGCCCCCGCTTCAGGGCGGATGTTCCTCTCCGGCCTGCCCTATATCGCCGGCATCGGCGCGGTCTATCTGCTCACCACGATCCCCGACCGGCCCGGAGACGCGGCGGCACACAAGATCACCCTGGCGGTCCATTGGGGCGAAGAGCGCATTTACGGTGCAACCCTGGCAGCCGGGACCCTGGGGGTGCTGGCTGCCCTGCCGGTTCGGGAGGGGGTGGCCCTGACGGCGACCCTGCTGACCTGGCTTTTTTTTTACACCGCCTGGCGGCGCCGGAGCGTGGACTCGGCCCTGCGCGCCAACAAGTTTGCCACACTGATCCTTTCGTTCCTGATCTGCTGGCGCCTGCCGGTCTATCTGCTCCTGCTGGTGCTGGTCTTTTATTTCAGCAAATGGTATTACCGGATGCGGTTTCAGGTCCATTATCCCAGTCTGTTGACATGACCAACAAAATGAAACACAATCAGGACCGCTGCGATTTCTGCGGGGTTTGCGTCGGGGTCTGCCCGCACGATGCCATTGAACTGCGCGAGGCGGAGCTCATCGTCGATGATGAACGCTGCACCCGCTGCGGCCAGTGTGTGCAGGCCTGCCCGATTCATGCCCTGGAGGTGAACGATGAAGCCGGCGTATGACGTCATCGTCATCGGCGGCGGGCCGGCCGGATCGATGGCGGCGCGCTATGCGGCCGGCCGCGGGGCCTCCGTCGCCCTCTTCGAGAAGGACCGCGAGGTCGGCGTGCCGGTGCGCTGCGCCGAAGGGGTCTCCCACGCCGGCCTGGCCGCAGTGGTGGAGAATATCCCGTCCCGCTGGATCGCCCAAAAGATCACCGGCGCGGTGCTCCACGCCCCCTCGGGAGCCGAGGTGCCGCTGCATACAGACCAGATCGGCTACATCCTGCACCGCAAGATCTTCGATTATGACCTGGCGCAGATGGCCGCGGCCGCCGGGGTGGCCATCTTCACCCGGGCCCATGTCACCGGATTGATCATGGAGCAGGGCCGCACGGCGGGTGTGGTGGTGGACCATCTCGGCGAACGGCGGCGGATCGAGGCCAGGCTGGTCATCGCCGCCGACGGGGTTGAGTCACGCGCCGCGCGCTGGGCCGGACTTGCCACCCGGACCGCCCTGGCCGACATGGAGAGCTGCGCCCAGGCCACCATCGGCGGCTATCAGGGCGACCCGGAGATGCTCCACTTCTTTTTTTCCCGTTCAATGGCGCCGGGCGGATATCTCTGGATCTTCCCCAAGGGCAACGGCATGGCCAATGTCGGACTTGGCATCTCCGCCAGCGCCGGGGGAGAGCGTTCTCCGCATGATTATCTCGAGGCCTTTCTTGCGAGATTTTTTCCCGGCGCCTCGATCCTGGGGCGCGTCTGCGGCGGGGTACCCTGTTCGAATACCCTCAAGGAACTCGCTGCCGACGGCCTCATGGTCGTCGGCGATGCCGCCCATCAGGCCAATCCCCTCACCGGGGGCGGCATCGTCACCGGCATGATCGCCGGACGCATCGCCGGCGAGACCGCCGCGGAGGCCGTCGCCACCGGCCGCTGCGACCGGGAGACGCTGCGCCGCTACCCGAAGGCCTGGCTGGCCGGTGAGGGGGGAAAACAGGCGCAGTTCTACCGGCTGCGCAAATTTGTCTTCAGCCTCGGGGATGAGTATTATGACGCCCTGGCCAGGAGCGTGCTCCGGATTCCCGTCGAAAAACGCACCATTCTGTCGATCATGAAATCGGCTTTGTTGCACAAGCCTTCGCTCCTCCTCGACGCGGTCAAACTATTTACCTAGAGGACACCATGAAGCTGGGTCTGATGGAGATCATCAAACAAGACAAATATATTCTGGGCCTTCCCAATTTGCTCTCTTTCTCGCGGCTGCTGCTTCTGCCCCTGATCTGCTACGCGATTACCCTCGAGCCCGCCGCCGGCGGCGGGCTGGCCCTGGTTCTCCTCGCGCTCTCGTTCGTCACCGATTTTTTCGACGGCTATGTGGCGCGGCGGCGCAATCAGTTCTCTGAACTGGGACGCATACTTGATCCGATCATGGACAAGCTCAACGTCGCCGCGATCATGCTCTTTCTGACTGCCTATCGCGATCTGCCCTGCTGGTATGTCGCCATCGTCATCGGCAGGGACCTGGCCATCCTGGTCCTCAGCCTCTGGGTGATCAAAACCAAGCGCCATGTTCCGCAGTCGAATCTGATCGGCAAGGTGGCCCTGGTGGTATTTCTCATTGTCATCGTCACCTATATTCTGGACCTGAAACCATATAATTACATCGCCATGGCCGTCTCGGTGGCTCTGGTGCCCATCACGCTCATCCGCTACATCCTGGTTTATGCCCGGAATGGCGAAAGCAGCGGAAGCACATCATGAGGGCTGCACAGGCGCAGCCCTGACCTTTGCAAGGGTGAGGTGAGAGTGTTAGACCTTTTCAAGAAGTTTCAACATGGCCTGGCGCGGACCAAATCGGGTCTGGTCGAGGGCGTCCAGCGCATTATCAATCAGGCGCGCGGGATCGATGAGGAGGTGCTCGAGGAACTGGAAGAGCTGCTCATTCTCAGCGATCTCGGGGTGGCCACGACCGAGACGGTGATCGAAAACCTGCGCCAGCGCAGCCGGGAGAGCGGCCGCATCGAGCCCGGCGAGGTCCTTGAGCTGCTCAAGCAGGAGCTGATTGCGCAGCTCGGTCCCGGCGAGCCGGCAGCAGCGGAGCCGGAGGAGCCATTGCACCAGCCGACCGTGATCAGCGTGGTCGGGGTCAACGGCGCCGGCAAGACCACGACTATCGGCAAGCTGGCCCATCTCCATGCCAGCCGCGGCCGCAAGGTGCTGCTCGCCGCCGCCGATACCTTTCGCGCCGCCGCCGCCGAACAACTGGAGATCTGGAAAGACCGGGCCGGGGTCGAAATCATCCCCTCCCAGAGCGGCGCGGATCCGGCCTCGGTGGCTTTTGATTCCCTCAAGGCCGCCATGGCCAGGCACGTTGACTATCTCTTCATCGATACGGCGGGACGCCTGCATACCAAGGAGAATCTCATGGCCGAGCTCGAAAAAATCCACAAGGTCCTCGCCCGCCAGTGTCCCGGAGCTCCCCATGAAGTCCTGCTCGTCATCGACGCCACCACCGGACAGAACGGCCTCTCCCAGGCGCGCCGGTTCGCCGAGGCGGTCAAGGTGACCGGTCTGGTCGTCACCAAGCTGGACGGCACCGCCAAGGGAGGCATCGTCTTCTCCATCGCCCGCGAACTGGGCATCCCCGTCCGCTATGTCGGCCTGGGCGAAAAAATCGACGACCTGCAGAGATTCGATCCCCAAACCTTTGTCGAGGCCCTCTTCGCGTGAAACTGCACTATGTAAGCCTTGGCTGCCCAAAGAACAGCGTCGATCTCGAGACCATCCTCGGCGGCCTCACCGGCGGCATGGAGCTGGTGGAAGAGCCGGAAACCGCCGATGTCGCCCTGGTCAATACCTGCGCCTTCATCACCAGCGCCAAACAGGAGGCGATTGAAACGATTTTACAGCTGGCGGCGTTGAAGGAGGAGAGGCCCGGCCTCAAGCTGCTGGTCAGCGGCTGCCTGCCCCAGCGCTACCGCGCCGAGCTCGAGGAACTGCTGCCGGAGGTGGACCGCTTTTTCTTTGATCTCGATGCCGGCGTCACTTCGGCCGGAATCGCCGCCTATCTCGGCGTGGCCGCCCACCCCTGCGCGCGACGCCACCGCCTGACACCGCGCCACTATGCCTATCTGCGCATCGCGGAAGGGTGCGACAACCGCTGCAGCTACTGCGCCATCCCCCTCATCAAGGGACCTGGCCGCAGCCGCCCTTTGGCGGAGATCCGG
>ERZ795059.864-NODE-864-length-36116-cov-14.755026_pt1 | contig 36116 bp, 31 predicted proteins | sample MGYA00375143_ERZ795059 | MGnify/ENA primary metagenome ERZ795059 (study PRJEB30188, sample SAMN05720168) | activated sludge metagenome | isolation source: Anaerobic digester | place: USA | collected 2015-01-07 ... | reverse complement strand
GCCAGAGAGGCATCGCGGTGGAGTATATGGTCAAGGAAAACGAGGGCCACGGCTTTGCCAATGAGGAAAACAGCTTCGATTTCTACAACGCCATGGAGGCCTTCCTGAAGAAACATATTGGCTGAGACTGATTTGATGGCCACACTACTTTAATAGGGGAGGAGCCAGCATCAGTCCAGGGTTCAGCGCCTCAGACAAAGTTGTGGCCCCATACCAAGGCTGTTCTGTCAATCCCTGAGCTTACTTGGCAGGGCATGCGTAGAAGTGGATTGTCGCATTCCAGCAGGAATCGGTTTTAATATCAATCAGGACACCTTGCGATATCAAGACTGCTCAAATCCAAGGGTGTTTGAGGTTGTCGCGCCAATTTGAACGCAGGGAGAGACTACCTTCATGTATAATTAGTAGCCTCAGGTTTGGCTGGAAGGGAGTCCGTTCAATCACATAGAAGCCTGTGTAAAGCTAAGCATGCTGAGAGGGTTTGCTTTAGTGTAAATGGCATGGATTTCCCTGTCAAAGACACCCTCACCACCTTCCCCTCATCCTCACTCCTCCCATGCCGAGGCAAAGGAGAGGCATAGGAGGGGCATAGGTGGTGTAAAGGAGGCTGAGGGGAAGTTGAAAGGGGGGAGATGGTTGAGAGGTTTGCAGGGGCCCGGAGGAGCATTCAACTCAGATACCCGCCTTTCCACAATGATCAATGAATACATGAGTACACCAAACCTAAATCTAATGCCTTCAACATATACCTGGCAATCCAGTCCCTTGGCCTTCGCTTTTTTCTTGACAAAATTGTCATCCTTCCAGAGTTGCGGTTGTAAATTGCTTATGCGCCCAAAACCTGTAGAGGGCCTTCATAAAAGTGATCACTGGAGGTGATATGAAGCTAAGCAGAGTCAGCAGCCCATATATGCAGCAGATTGTTTATTATCTCAGGCGTGAGAAGTGGTTGTTCTTAGCCGGATTTCTGGCTTTACTGCTCAGTTCAGCCAGCCAGTTGTTACCTCCGCTGATAGTAGGCCATATCATAGACAACAGCATACCCAACAAGGATATGGCCGATATGCTCCGCTATGGATTGGCTTTTGTGGCCATTATCCTGATATCGGGGTTGTTATCTTTTGCTCAGATCAACATCCTGGGAAAACTGGGTGTAAAGATAATCACCGAGTTCAAACGCAAGGTTTTCCAGCACCTGCTCAAGGCACCGGTCAGTTATTTTAACGAGCACCCGGTGGGCGAACTGATCGCCAAGGTGGAGAGCGACAGCGAACAGGTGAGAGGCTTGTTTTCCTCCACTTCCATTGCCATCTTGGGAAACCTGTTGTTTTTCACGGGCGTGTATGTGGTGCTTTTGCTGAGAGATAGCCGCATCACGCTGACACTCACTCCCCCCATTCTCGTGATCACCGTTTCGTTTTTCTTCCTGGCCCGGCTGATGACCAAAGTCTTCAAGCGGGTCAGGGAACTTTACGCGGAAATCACGGCCCGGATTACAGATTATGTCCAGGGCATGCTGGTGATCCAGGTTTTGAACCGGCAACAGAAGGTTTTCGATCAGCTATTCGGGCTTTCGCGAAGTAAAAAAGTTTTGGATACCAGGATCAATTTCATGATCTATGGAGTGTTCAACGCCTATCAGTTTATCTTCAGCGTGGTGTTTATAATCGTTATCATCAGGCTTTCCGCGCCTGGGATCATTGCCGGGATCAGCACCATCGGAACCCTGTTTATCTTCATGCAATACATCAACAGGCTGATTTCTCCGCTGATTCAGCTTTCCTTCGGCATCATAGAGATTCAGCGTTCCTTTGTGTCTCTGCAACGGATCATGGATCTCACCGGCCTGGAAACAGAGGAACAAATCCACCCCGGCTCCCTGAAACACAGCTATGAGCACGAAATCAGATTTGAGCACGTGTGGTTTGCCTACAACCGGGAGGAATGGGTGCTCAGGGATGTGAGCTTCACCATCCCCAAAGGAGGAAAACTGGGCCTGGTGGGCCCCAGCGGCAGTGGCAAATCCACCGTGGTGAGCTTACTCTGCTGCTTTTACCGTCCCGGAAAGGGCTGCATCTATGTTGACGGCATTCCATTGCAGGAGATAGACCTCTTCACCTGGCGCCGGCAGATTGGACTGATTTTGCAAGATATCTTCGTGTTTCCGGGCAATATAACAGAAAACGTGCGCGTTTACAACGATGATATCGCGGAGTCTGAGGTGAAACAAGCCATCGGGATCGTGCAGTTGGATTCCTTTATCGAAAACCTGCCCCAGGGGATGGAAACCGAATTGGCGGAACGCGGACAAAACATCTCGCAGGGGGAGAAGCAGTTGCTCAGCTTTGCCCGCGCGCTGGCTTTTTCTCCTGATCTGATCATCATGGATGAAGCTACGGCCAGCATAGATTCCGTGACCGAAGCCAAGATCCAGGATACCATCACCAAGGTCTTGCACAATAAAACGGCGGTCATAGTTGCCCACCGGCTTTCTTCCATCGTGGATGCCGATGAGATTCTGTATTTCAAAGAAGGGCAGGTCCATCGGCGCGGAAACCATTCTCAACTTTTGGATGTCTGCCCGGAATACAGACATATGTTTGAGCTGCAGGATTCTCAAGCCCAATCTGCCGCTCCGGAAGAGGAGGTGGAAGATGCCGGGTAAGAACAATAAACTCGTCTGGATGCTGGAACAATGGGAAAAACTGCATTGGCTGCTGCCTTTCATGCTGCTCTTCACCCTCATCAGCAACGCGGCGGCAATTGCCTATCCGCTGGTTTTTCGCAAACTGATGGATCTTCTGGCCAATATTTTGAGCAACCCCAGTGGATATCCCCAGCCTATGCAACAGGTAAACCGGCTGCTGCTGCTGTTTCTGGCCATAGGTGGAGGGCAGTTGGTGGCGGGATTTTATCCTCTCCTGCGCGGTTCCATCAACAACCTGTTTGAGCACCGCTTACGCATGAAATATTTCCAGCACCTTGAGCACAAGGACTATGCCTTCTTCCAGCATTTTCGCACCGGAGACGTGGTCACAAGATTAAACGACACCAATTCTTCTTTTATCCTGTGTTCCGGAATTTTCAGGACCCTTGATTCCGTCCTGATCGTGCTCTTCGGCATCATTGTGATGTTCACCGTCAATGTCCGGCTGTCGCTTTTATCGCTGGTGCCGGTGCCATTTATCCTGGTGGTGATCTATTTCACGATCGGTAAGCTGGTGGCAGGCAGCCGCAAAAATCTGGAGGCGATCAGCAGCGTTAACAACCAATTGGAAATGAGTTTCAGCGGAATCAGGATCATCAAATCCTTTGTCAGCGAAGCCAAATACAATCGTTTCTTCGACACCACTCTGGATAACCGCATCAAAACGGAACTGCGTCTGATCAGGCTGCACTCGGTGCAGCATTTGCTGTTTCAATATATGGACTACTTTGCCCAGATAGGCGTTATCCTGTTTGGCGGATGGCTGGCTGTGAAGGGTGAGATCAGTATCGGCACCTTCTTTTTGTTTTACACCTACCTGTCCATCATGGTGGAACCGATGTTCGCCATCCCGATGGTGTTTGTGATCATCAAACAGGCGATGGTGAGCATCAACCGTCTGGAAGAAATGAAGGATTTTCCGCTGCAATATCCAGCCAGCCAGGGCATCCGGGATTTTGACAATCTGCAGAGTATCCGCTTTGATCAGGTGAGTTTCCGCTATCCTGAAAAAGAGAAAGCCGTGCTTTCCGATTGCACTTTCAGCCTGAAACGGGGAGAAAAGCTGCTGATCATGGGTTCCACCGGAAGCGGGAAAACCACTCTGGCCAATCTCCTCACTGGGATCTTACAGCCTGAGCGCGGCAAAATCTACCTGAATGAAATCAGCCTGGAAGAGCTTGATCTGGATGCCTGGCGGGGGAAAATCGGCTGTGTACCTCAGGAAGCGCTGCTATTTGGTGGCAGCATCAAAGATAACATCCGCTTTGCCAATGATCTTTCCAACGACGGGGATTACGATAGCGCGGTCCAGATCGCTCAGTTGAAAGCCGAACTGGAAGCTTTTCCCCAAAAAGAGCAAACCGTGGTGGGAACCAGAGGACAGACCGTGTCCGGAGGACAAAAGCAGCGCATCACGATTGCCCGTGCCCTGATCACCAAACCCCAGTGTCTTGTGTTGGACGATATCACCGCCTCCCTGGATGCCGATAATGAAGAAAAGCTGTGGCAGGAGATCACTCAAAACTTTCCGGACATCACCTGCCTGGTCATTTCCCAGCGTATGTCCACGCTCAACTATGTGGATAAAGTCCTCTTCATTGACGGCAGCGGATTCTGCCACACGGGCACCCATCAGGAACTTCTGGCCCTGACTGCCTACCAGGAATTTATCCGTAAAGGGGTATAGACGGTAGCAATAAAGTAAGTTTGCGGGCTGTTTGGACTTCAACCCGCGCTCCCGTGAACTAAATCGCTGCGGTATGCTGCTGAAGTCTGGAGCGCCCGTAATCGTTGATTATGAGATAGCAAGAGCGTTGAACTTCGAGGAATTGACTAATCCGCTACCGGCAATGAAAACCTCACTGTCAATCCCGACTCCGAGCTTGGGCGAAAAGGCATTTTGAGTTCCGTCAGGAGCGACATTCAGATAGACGCGCGTACCCCACGTTGGTTCGAGCCCCGTCAGTGGCGATATTTTAGATAATTGCATCACGTCTTAAGCCGTTGACTTACAATGCGCAATGCATCTAAACTGCCACCCCTGACGGGGCTCAGTGCGCTATTTCCGCACAAGTTCCTCCATGGGAATGACGCGATCCGTAACTCAAAACCAGTAACTCCCCCGGCCGGAAACATTTACCCTCGTCATTTTGCTATTGACAATCTTAACGCCTTGATTATCTTATGAATATGCGAACCGATCCCGCAATTCCGTTGTGTGGGTTGGGTGGATTCGTAATACGCAGTCGGGAGTTCTAAACCTATCTATGAAGAAGATCGACAGGACCTTACTGAAGCACCTGGAAGCAGGTCTGAGCAGCGGACAGGCAATCGTCGTGACCGGCCCCCGCCAAGCCGGCAAGACCACTCTGATCAACATGTTGCTGGAGAGACACAGCCACCAGGACATCCTCTATCTCAACGCCGACGATCCCTATCTGCGCAGCCATTGGGTGCATCCTTCCGATCTGGAAATCAGGCAAATGCTGGGCCAGCGGGAGATCGTGTTTATCGATGAGGCACAAAGGCTTGAGCACATCGGCACGATCCTTGACACTATGCTGAAACATCATCCCGGCCTCAAGATCATCGCCACGGCTTCCTCCTCTTTCGATCTGGATGCCAGGATCAGTCCCGCCCTGTCCGCCAGAAAACGTGAATATACCCTGTTTCCAATGACTTATACCGAGTTACTGGAAGGCCGGGGACACTGGGAAGAAGAGCGGATGCTGGAACACCGGGTGATTTATGGCTATTATCCCGAGGTGGTTTCAAGTCCCGGCCGCGAAGAGCGCCTGGTGAGGGAACTGGCTGACAACTATATATTTAAAGACATCTATTCGCTGGAGCAGATCAGCAAGCCGGCCCTGCTGGAAAACATCGTGCGCGCCCTGGCTTTGCATCTGGGCCGTGAGATCAGCATCATAGAGCTGGCCCACCTGGTGGATGCCGATCGCGCTACGGTGGAAAAATATCTGGAAGTGCTGCAGAAAGCCTGGGTGATATTTATGCTGCCAGCCTTCCACCGAGACCTGCCCGGCGAGATCAAAAAAGGCCGCAAATACTATTTCTGGGACAACGGCATCCTCAACGCGCTCCTGGGGAATTTCAATCCCATCGGCGTGAGACCTGATTCCGAAGCCCTGTGGCAAAACTTCGCGATCAGCGAACGGATCAAACAGGCCCGCAACTCTCAGAGCTCCCACTCTTTCTACTTCTGGCGTGCCGTCAACCTGCCGGAAATCCCTCTCATTGAGGTGGCCGGGGACAAGGTCTGGGCCTATCAGATCATCCTCGATCCCAGCAAGACTGCCCAACTGCCCTCCAACTTTGAGACGGCCTATCAGGTACATCGGCTCATGATTGCCAGCCCGGAGAACTTTGAGGAGTTTGTGGGCGGGGGAATTGATTAGCCAATCCGTGCTATTGTTCAGCGGGGAAAGTAGTTGGCTGCCTCACTTGTTAGGATGGAACAAAGAAAACATGGCTTTACCAAATGAAGCGAATGTGCTGTAACCTACAAAGGACAACAGCCGTGACCATGCTATGGCACAGATCAGCCGAATGGGCTTGAGTATTGTGATCTATTGGATACCTCAACTCTTGCTCATCTTACGCTCAATCACATGATATCATGGGAGGTAACATGAATACAATCCAGCGAAAACGCGAGCGCAACCGTTTTTTTCTGTATCGGGCATGCTTGCTTTTAACTCTGTTATCGATTGTCGGCTGCGCGACAGTCAAGGCTGACTACGACAATGCCCGCAAAGCCGGGACGAAACAAGCCTACACTCTATTTCTCGCCAAACATCCTGATTCTGAGTATGATGGAGCGGCCCGAAACGCGATAATCGACGTTGACTGGCAAGATGCGGTTAACAAGAATACTAAACAAGGATTTACCGATTTCCGAAAGAACCACCCGAATTCTGTGTATGACGATCAGATAGATCCCAAAATCGAGGCCATTATCTGGACAGCGACCGAGAAGGCCAACACGATCAAATTCTACCGGACCTTCCTGGAGCAGTATCCAATTGGTGAAAATGCAGATAGATGCCGTTCAGCGTTAGCAGCTCTCTGTGAGAAGAACTGGCAGGAAACCCTGCAAAAAAACAGCATTGATTCCTACAACGCCTTCGCGATTGAATGGCCCCGGTCTGATCATGTCAATGAGATAGAAGGCCTGATTAACGCGGTCAAAGAAAACAGCGATTACGCCAAGTTGACACCCAGTCTGGAGAATTACCGTGGGTTCCTGGAGAAATGGCCTGACACAACGCACAGGGCTGAAGTCGATAAAGCCATAAACGGCCTGGACAACGAACGCTGGGGTGTGATAACCAAAGGTGGTAAGCTGGCGGCTTACGAAAACTATGCCAGGGATTTTCCCAAAGGACTTCATATCACTGCGGCTCAGGATTCAATAGAGAGTATCTCAAGGGCCAATAGTGCTATGGTTAAGATTGAGGAAATCGAAAAAGCGTTGATCGATGAGCTCAAGACCACTGGCACCAAGGGCCGGGCCACTTTACCCTCCGCGCTTGCCGATCGGGGCGGTACTTATTGTGTTTCTACGCCTGAGGATTTGGGCGGATATGTCAAAATATCTTGCGTTTACCCAAATGACTTTATGATGTTTCCAATGAGCGAGTTCTTTGGGGATGGAAGTGATGAGGCCCCCACATATGAGCATCTGGAGGGTAGCGTTCAACGTATCGATGGTACATATGAAGGGGGTGGATACATTATAAAAAGCGGAGGAGATAAGCTGAATATGCTTACTTTTGTTTATCTGGAAGGTCAAATGACCTATCTGAGAGGCAAGGGCACCATTACCAAGCCAGATGGAGAATTAATCAAGCTGGGATTTTAAACAAACCGTAAACATAAAGCCTTTGTAACAAACGCCAAAAAGCTGATCGCGGATTCTGGCGGCTTAGCACCCTTGCTTGATAAAGAGCTTTTCCGACCTTAAACAGCACCCCCCGGCCGACAATTTGCTTGACAAGCGCGGCGCGGCAAGCTTTATTGCGAGCATGCCGCTTCTTCCCTTCAGGGTTCCGGGGGGAAGAGCCAGTGTTATTTGCAGGATGTAGCTCCATTATAATAAGTTAGGCAGGTTTTATGCTAGCAGATGAAAACCAGACAACGCGGGTTCAGACCACCCCGCCCCGCAGACCCAGAATCCGGATCGTGGAAGTCCTGATGATTGCTTTGGGGATTATCATGATCCTGATGGCGGCTTATCTGATCTTCCAAAAAGTCAAAGACAAAGCCACTCCAGGGCCCCCAGCCGGACAAGGAGACCCAAACTTTGTGTGGGTGGAGGGGGGTCAGTTTATCATGGGCATCGAAGCCGGGCAGGAAACCGATTCGCAGCCGGCCCATCCCGTGAGGGTTCCGTCTTTTTATATGTCTGCCCGGGAAGTTACCCAGGCTGAGTGGATGGAGGTGATGGGCGGCAATCCTTCCCAGTTCAAGCATCCCCAAAACCCGGTGGAACAGGTTGACTGGTATGACGCGATCCGCTATTGCAACCTTCGCAGTCTCAAAGAGGGCCTCACCCCCTGTTATTCCATCAGCGGCAACACCAGTCCCTCCAGTTGGAGCAGCGGCAGTATCGCATGGAACCCCAGCGCGGATGGTTATCGCCTTCCCACCGAGGCGGAATGGGAATTCGCGGCCAAAGGAGGCATGCAAAGCAGCTCATACCTCTACAGCGGCAGCAACGAAGCTGCGCTGGTATGCTGGTACAATGCCGAAAGCTCCGTTCCTCAGCCCGTAGGCACCAAACAGCCCAACGAACTGGGCATCCATGACATGAGCGGAAACGTCTGGGAGTGGTGCTGGGACTGGTTTGCGCCCTACAACCCGGAAGCCAGCACCCATCCCATGGGCCCCTCCAGCGGCGCGATGAAAATCCTGAGGGGTGGCTCGTATATCTATGATGCCGGATTGTGCCGGGTATTCTTTCGTTCCTACCGCGGACCAAGCTATAAGTTTGGCAATGTGGGCTTTAGAGTCTGCTCCAATCGACAGCCCCAGGCACGGAACTGAATGCGGGAGCTTGGATAACAACCGAGATGGCACTTTAGGAGACCAACAGCCAAAGGAAGGAATCAGGATTCATGGACAGGATAAAATGCCCCTTTTGTAAAGAAGAGATCTTCGCGGATGCCCAGAAATGCCGCTTTTGCGGTGAATGGCTGCATAAAGCCCCCGTGGAGGACAACGCCACTTTGGCCCAGGTCCGCCAGGCTTTTGCCAGCCACTACAGAGTGGTGGCAGAGCTGGGCAGGGGTGGCATGGCGATCGTGTATCAGGCCGATCAATTGACCCTGGAACGCAGCGTGGCGCTTAAAGTGGTGCCCCGGGAGTTCAGTCACGACGCGGATTTTGTAGCCCGTTTCTACCGCGAAGCTAAGAATTCGGCCAAACTGCAGCATCCCAATATCGTCACCATCCATGAAGTGGGCGAGCAGGGTGGTTTTCCCTTTATGGCGCTGGAGTATCTTGCCGGAGGCACTTTAAGCGAGTTGATCGGCCGTCACGGCAGATTTTCGGAAGCCGGGATTGCCGAGATTATCCTGCCCGTCCTGGAAGGCCTTTCCTACGCTCACGCCCAAGGAATCATCCATCGGGACCTCAAGAGCAGCAACATCATGTTCGACCTCAAGGGCCGTCCCGTGATCATGGATTTTGGCATCTCCAGAGGCCTGGACAGTGGCAAGCTCACCAAGACGGGCACCATCATCGGGTCTCCGGATTACATGAGCCCTGAACAGGCCCAGGGCCTGGATTCAGACGTCCGGAGCGATATCTATTCCATCGGGGTGGTCATGTATGAGATGGCCTGCGGGAAAGTACCCTTCGCGGCGGATTCGCTGGTGGGGCTGATCTACAAGGTAGTCAACCAGGCCCCGGAACTTGATCTGCTCCGTGGAACCCATTCGGATGCCTTAATCGGGATTCTGGAGCAGTGCCTCGCCAAGCAGCCTCAGGAGAGGTTCAGCACGGCCCAGGCATTGATCTCCGCTCTGCGGCATGGCAGTTCTGGCGGCCAACAGCCTCGGTATAATACTCTTAACCCTGTTATGAATGCGCCCATACCGGCGCCGGGGAATACTCAAACAGAGGATGGCAGTGCTGTTCCCATCTACGGTGAAGCCGCTTCTCCCGCTGCTAAAAGCAAGCTCCCTATGCTCATTTTCATCATCGGGTTTATCCTCCTGGCCGCCACGGTGCTGCTGCTGAGCCTCAAGCCCAAAGCTGAAGAATTGCCTCCAGAAGCCACGGCCGTGGTCGATTCCACCCCTGCTCCGGCATTTGTGGAAGAAGCGGCAACACCAGCCCCGCGTCTGATTGGCATCCCCATGGTGAAGGTGGCAGGAGGTGAGTACTTGATGGGAGACGTCTTTGACATCGGCAACGAGGATGAAAAGCCTATCCACCAGGTGCGCTTAAGCGACTTTTTCATGGGCCAGTTTGAGGTCACGCAGGGCGAGTGGAAGCAGGTCATGGGCTCCAATCCCTCCACTTTTCAGGGGGATGACCGCCCCGTGGAAAACGTCACCTGGCTGCAGGCAGTCCAGTTTTGCAACGCCCTCAGTGCCACGGAAGGCCTGGATAGCTGTTACCTGATCAGCGCTGACCGCGTGAGCCTGGACCCAGGGGCAAATGGATACCGGCTGCCCACAGAAGCGGAATGGGAATACGCTGCCAGGGGTGGCAATAACCACAGTGACTTCTATTTTGCCGGCAGCGACGATCTGGACAGCGTCTCCTGGTATGGCAGCAAGGCCTGGACCCTCAGCGTGGGCAAACTGCAATCCAACGAACTGGGAATCCATGACCTGAGCGGAAACATCTGGGAATGGTGCTGGGACTGGTATGCATCCTCTTACCCGCAAACCGGGTCCACCAATCCCCGGGGCCCCAATTCCGGCAGCCTCAAAGTCCTCAGGGGAGGGGGCTGGGGTGCCACACCCAACCAGTGCCGCAACACCAGCCGTCACAGCAGCAGCCCCGGTCACAAGCATGGCAGCATCGGGTTTAGGGTGTGCAGGAATGGCTGAGCACCATGTTTCCTGGCGGGACTCCGTGCGGTGGACGAGAGCTGGCCACTCTTATAAACTGACACCCAAAGCTGCAAGTTGTGACACAAGGGTAAAGTGGGGATAAGGCTTTATGTGGTGGCGAGATACGATGGACTGGCTTTGGAAATGTCCAAGCGCCTATTTGGACGTTTTTGGACTGTTTGCTGACACTATTACTGCAAATTAGCGAGGCGTTTGGACAGGCTTTGGAAAGAGCAGTTGGAAAAATGGAACTTTGAAATTAGAAAAAGCGCAATTGGAGTGAGATTGTGCCTATCAGGAAAGCTCCGTAATTCCAATCCGAGTCTAAAACCAGAACCGAGTAGTCTATATTAAATGGTTGGAGGATAATCTGTTGCCTTTGGTGGTCGATCTGCACCTTCTTGATGGTGAGGCCATCGTCAGTTCTTACAACTGCAATTTTCCCATCCGCATTTTCCCAGCTTTCATCACTCTTGATGACCACGATGTCCTGATGCTGGATTACCGGCTCCATGCTCTGTCCATTTACTTGAAAGACAGTATATTGTTTGGGACTGCCGGGTAGGAATGAGACTGGTAATTGAATCTGCCCGACCTGACTCCACTCGTCTCTGATCTCCATCGGAGGACCGGCAGCTATCTCACCCACTATGGGAAAGGTGATAGACCGAGTGGGATCGAAGTCCTGATCGCTTGCTGGATATAGGATTGGAGAGATAATGGAGGGATTGGTTTTATTTGTATTGCTTGAGTTTATTGGGGCTTGATTCGACTGGATCAGCTCTTGGAACTCATCCTGGGCATACAAAGAGCCGTTTCCTGTAAAGAGCCAGTGGATATTGATGTTGTCTTTAGAGAGGGCTTCCAGGAACTCAGGATCGGGATAGCGTTCGTTTAGCTTGTATCTGGATAGCGAGGCACGGGAGATCCCGTATTTCTTGGCAAACTGGTAATCCTTGAGTCGCATTGCTTTGATTACCAAGCTAAGGCGTTGTCCTATGGTAGGTTTATTCATTATTGACTCCATCCGGCATCTTTACTATTGACCGTTTCCTTATGGCTGCATAATTGGTTCCTGATGCCAGTCTACTGAGTGGTGGATTGGAGTCAATACTAAAGTGCATACTGTGACTCTGGCAGATATTAAGTGATTGCCCCACAATCTGTAAGAAATCCCGTAAATTGAGCGGAAAGGACTTCCCAAGATTCTACCGCTGTGGTTGTTAGCACCCCCAATACTAGATAAGAGAGGTGAAGCATGACTACAGCGAAAGCAAGATCGATCGGAAGGCAGAAACTGGAAAAAAATGGGGGTGTCCAAGCGGGTACCCCTGTCCAAGCGGGGGGTGATGAACTGCCTAACTCATTGATAACTATAGTGAGAGGGCAAAATGTCCAAGCGCTTAGCTTCATTTTACGGCAGTCCCTGGGAAAATGTCCAAGCGGGTCACGGTTCATAAAGGATATACAGATGGATTGTAGAGTCGATTACATATGGCTGCCCTTGGACAGGGTGGCTATGCTGCTGGGCAAGAACCTGAAGACGATAAGGCGCATGGTGGCTGCCGGGAAGCTAACCGCGCTCAAGCACCAGATCCCCACAAAGAATGGAGCCACGATCAAGACCTTCATCCTGGCTACCGAGGAGATCATCGCGGCAGAGTATGAGCGCTATCGGGATAAACTGAGAAGACCGGAGCTCTACTTTGAGGAAGAAATCAAACTGGGCGAGTTCAGCTTCCCCAGTGTCTTTCTTGTGTATTATGACGATGGTTTGGTTGAAACCGATAATGCTGCTGACTCAGCTTTTGGAGGTAATGATGTATCCACTCGATGAACGACCCAGTCCTGAATTCTATGACCAGTATAAGACAAAACTGGCAGAGTTGAATGATCTACTGCAGAATCAAGGCATGAAACTGGAGATCAAGCCTGGCGGCAGATGCTTCGTGGTTGACAGGACCAGAAAGGATGCTCCGGAACCGGATAAGGGTCATCTGATCGCTTACGCGGAGCAGTTCAATAAGGACACCATCCTGCCTGATAAAAATGAGTCCGATAAAGAGGACTACTATGGCTTTGACGAACAGCAGTTCTTTGAAGTAGTGATTTCCAAGATACATGAAGCCAAGGATAATGATGTGGTGATCGACCTGTATCCAGACTACATAGATCTGGCTCCGGTGGAAGAGGAGAAGCTGCAGCATAAGGAAGAGGCGCAGCTCTATGCCCAGTTCTGCTTCGAGGCGATCAAGAGGCTGGATGCTGCCCAATCCCGCATTACTGCCTGGAAGCGGATCACCACGGACTACAATGCGGGCAGGATAGTTCCGGAACTGAGGGAACTGAAAGGTCCCCGGCAGGAGCGGGCACTGCGGGAATGGATCAAGACCTACTATGAGAGCAACTTCAATATGTTCGCTCTGATCCACAAAAGCAAGAGCAGCCGCAAAGAGCGGAAGATCACCTTTCACGAGCAGCAATATCTGCTCAACAAGCTGCTCAGCCCAAACCGGATCAAGATTGGCTCCGCCATCGTCAATATGAAACAGCTGGCCAGGCAGGGCATGATGGAATCGCCTACCCATGAACGGACATTGAGACGCTGGTGCGAGGAGTGGGCGGAGACGCATCCGGCAGAGTGGCATCAAGCCAGGGATGGCAGTAAGTATGTGGCAGAGCGAGTAATCAAGTCCATCCGCAGAGACGATAGCACTTTAGCAGTGGGTGAAGTCTGGGTGGCGGATGGGCATACCCTCTCATTCGATATCATCAATCCCCAGACCGGCAGAGCCCAACGCATGACCATGATCATGGTGATGGACTGGGCAAGCAGATATCCGGTGGGAGCCTCACTCGCCTTTACCGAAGATAGCCAGCACATCCTGACTGCCTTCCGCAATGGCTTTATCAACGCCTCGCAGATCGCCGACAACGATAGACAGACCATGGCGGTGCTACCCCAGCACGTATATCTGGACAACGGCAAGGCCTTCAGATCGAAGCTCTTCCATGAACAGTGGGAAGATCACGACCTGAACAAGGAACTGGGCGGCATCTTCCCCCGGCTCAATATCGGAGTCAGGTTCGCGGAGAGTTACAACGCCAAGGCTAAGATCATCGAGAGGTTCTTCAAGACCTTCCAGGAGCAGTTTGAGCGATTCATCTCCACCTTCCGGGGAGCCAGTGTCGCCGATAAACCAGCCCACTACGGCAGAAACGAGAAGTGGGCAAAGAAGCTATATACCGGTAAACCACCCACCATAGAAGAGACGATGCAGATGATCAACTTCTACGTGCGGCATTGCTACGGCGATACTCCCCACGGCTCGCTGCAGCATCGTACACCTTACGAGGTCTTCAGTTCCGCCCGGATAGAAGCAAAGCAACAGATCGAGATCTCCAGGCTCAACTTCATGATGATGGCGATGGAGCGCAAGAACATCCGCAGTGAAGGCATCCGGCTCAACAAACTGCTCTATTGGGACAGAGCGCTGGTCGATCATGTTGGACAGCCTTGCATCATTAGGTATGACTACAGCGATGCCAGATGGATCGTGGTCTATGACAAGAACGATACCTTCATCTGCCAGGCCGCACTGCGAAAGACACAGCATCCGTTTATCGAGGTCTCGATGGACAAGGCTGTCTCACATAAGGAACTCAACAAGGAATACACTGAAATCAAGAAGCTGAGACGGGATAAGGAGCGCAAGACCCAGAAACTGGTTCTGCAGACACAGGAGTCGGTGGATGCCTTCCTGAAGCCATATATGCAGAGAATGAGAGAGCCAGAAGCAATTGAAGATCAAAGCTCGCTATTCGACAGTCCACCCATGCTGGAAGCGCCGCCACCTGATCCGGATGAGCGCATCGAAGAGATGACCAGGCAGGCGATGCGTAACATGCCCATGCATCCGAGCATGCTTGATAACAAAGTGGATACAGATAATCAAGATGGTGATAATGAGACTCCCTTTGAAGCGAAGCGCAGGAAAGACGCTGAGATCATAACCGTGCTTGAGCGGATGGGCTTTGATCGTCGGGAATTCAGGGGCGAGATACCTCAGTTCTTTATCGACATGGCAAACAACCAGATCCGAAAACAGCAAGCAGAACAGAGTAAAGCCCAGGCAGCAAATCAAGCAGAGGCCGAACAAACTGCAAACGAACTGAACACAACATTGGATCAAAAGAATACAGATAAAGAACAAAACTCTCTTGATGAGATAGATATAGAAATCAGGCGCTCTAATGGCCTCCCAGTACCAGAAGATGATGATGACAGACCCCAGGAGCAGGCAGAATTCCTGGATAAAGAGACACTCCGCAAAATCGGGATCATCAAATAGGGGGCGGCAATGCAACAGGGAAAACTGATAACTACAGCCAATGTAGTCAAGGCCGACCGTGCCATCGCATATCTGAAGCGCAGACCTAAACTGGAGTTGGTGGGGCTGGGATTGGTGTATGGCAAACCCGGGCTGGGTAAGAGCACCTGGGCAAGCAGAACCGCCTTCAGCAAAGGCTACATCTACCTCCGGCTGGAATCCACCACCACTCCTAAGAACTTCGCTCAAAGGCTGCTAAGCTCACTGGCCAGCAGATACAACTACGGTAATGTGCCCACCTGCGGAGCTACCAATACGGTCTTCAAACGCTGCATGGCGATCCTGGAAAATCATGAGGACGCGGTGATCATCGTGGATGAGATCGACTATGCCTTCAGCAATAAGCAGCTTTTGGGGGCGATCAGGGATATCGTGGATGAGACCCTGGCCATCGTGATCCTGGTGGGAATGCAGAATGCCAAAGAGAAGCTGCTGCAGGTCAATGAATACTACTTTGACCGCTGCAATGTATTCTGTGAGTTCTCCAGCAGTAACCAGAAAGATATCTCGGAGCTCTGCCGGCAGGTGATGGATAAAACGCCAAATGAGGCGATGCAAGAGATGATCTATCGGGAATCGACAGGGAACTTGAGAAGAGCGGTGAAGCTCATATATGGCGTTGAGAATGCGATTGGAGACAATCAATGCAATGCAACCCAAGCAAGTGAAATCAAACGAGGTGAATATGGAATCTAAAGACATAGCCAATCAAGATCATCCCACAGACCCTATCCTAAAGCATACAGGAAAAGTCGAGATACTGGTTCGCAATTTCGTGAGCCAGTATCGGTGGCCGTTCTCTGCAGATACTATCGCAAGTTACACCGGCATCACCATCAAACATCTGAAGCCCATAATAGCAGAGATGATCGCTGAACATCAGATAAAGATGGCATCTACAAATCCAGAACAGATATACGTCAGAGTGAATCGCTACATGGGGATACACGAGCTGACACATGAACATAACCGCTGGAACTTTGATCAAGACAAGGCAATGATCTTACTTGAGGAAGTCGAAGCTACCCGACATAGAAATATCCGAACCATCGCCCAGGCTATCGGAAAGTCCAGACAGTGGGTCTATGTATATCTGGAGGCTCTTGCTTCAATCGGAGCAATCAAGAAAGTGGATGGATATTACAAGATGATATCGAAAGACGGAATCTGGGCGATCGGCTCGAATATCAAAAAGGGGATACTTAAATCCATCATGAAGGAGTAGAATTTAACCAAGATACTCGGCTTCATCAGTGCAATATCAGTTCAGACATTCTGATCTTAGTGCCCAGAGAAGGCATAGTCCTTGATCAGTTTGTTATGGATTTAAACTGGCTAGACTGCTTCCTTGAAAACTGTAACTATCAATGAATGTTAAGGTTTATGCATGTAGATATAATCGATTTAACAAAAGTTCTTGACAAGAATGCATGTTTGCGCGATGTTGCATTTGGGTTGAAGTTATTATTGTTACTTATACCTGACGCCCAATAAGTTTGTAAGGTGAATGAGAATGAGACTAGGCGCTACGTTATTGATAGCTGTTTTCCGTAAGGTATTACTAAAAATGAAAGAGTCAGGAACCGTCTAGCATGGATTGTATGTAGGTGTACTAGGTGAAAGTACTCGAAATGTCTCATCTCAGCGGGTTGAAGTGCTCAATCTTTTTGATTGGATACTTACTTTTTTTATAGGCATGACCATAGGATATTCAAACCATTATAAGGAGAATCTGTGCAAAATAATTACTTGGGCTTGAGCGATAATGATGTTATCGAGTCTCGTAAAAAGCATGGTGGTAATCAACTGACACCCCATGATGTTAACACTTTCTGGGACGAGTTGCTGGACAACTTTAAAGACCCCACTATTATCATTTTGTGTATTGCTCTTTTAATTACAGTTGGACTCGCGGTTTTTAGACCACAAGATGTGTCATGGTACGAAGGAGTGGGTATTGCGGCAGCTGTTCTGATTGCCACTCTGGTGTCTACATATTCTACATTTAGGAACGAACAAACTTTCCAGAAGCTACAAGAAGAGGCGTCGAGGATTGATGTTAAGGCGTATAGGAATGGAAGGCTAATCTCACTACCCATAGATCAGGTGGTGGTTGGCGATTTGATCGTCTTACAGCCGGGGGATATGGTTCCAGCAGATGGAGTTTTAACTAGTGGAAAGTTAAAAGTGAACCAGAGTGCCCTTACGGGTGAATCTCAGCCGGTGAAGAAAATTGCTTCATCTATTGAAGAGGATTTTTCCGATTTTCATAATGAAAAAACCCTTTTCCGAGGTACGACGATTGATGACGGAGAAGCGGTTATCGAAGTGATGCGGGTTGGAGATAATACAGTGTTGGGCAACATGGCAAGAGAGTTTGAACAAGACGAGATAGTCGGTCCTCTTCAGGCTAAACTCAAGGTACTTGCTAATGATATAGCTAAGGTAGCCTATATAGGAGCTATTTTGATTGCGCTTGTTTACTTTTTTAAAGTGGCAATTATTGATAACAACTATGACCAAGCGCAAATCGCATCTTATTTTAACAATTTCTTTGGTTGGTTCAAAGACTTCATAGAGGCTTTAATTCTTGCTATAGTAGTGATAGTGGTCATAGTCCCTGAGGGTTTGCCTATGATGATAGCGATGGTGCTAGCCCGAAATATGAGGAAACTACTAACTAGCCAGGTACTCGTTAGGCAGAATGTTGGAATCGAAACTGCGGGAAGCCTCAATCTTTTATTTTGCGATAAAACCGGTACTATGACAAGGGGTAAGCTGGAACCTGCCTTTTTCTGTACATTATCTGATTCAGAGGAGATGCTTAACTATTATTCTGACTTTAATTCGATACCCTCAGATATGAAGGAACTTTTGGAATTCTCAATAAGAGAGAATACAACATGCGTTGTCAATCTCGGATCAAAAAATCGAATTGATTGCCTAGTAGGAGGAAATGCGACCGAAAAAGCACTGCTTTTATTTATAGGTGCCGACAAGGTTGAAAAGAGCTACCAAAAGGCTTCGCTGACAAATCATATCTCATTCAACTCAACAATTAAGTATTCTGCTTCTGAGCTACACAAGGATGATAAGGATATCACTGTAGCCAAAGGAGCGCCTGAAGTGCTTATTAATAATTGCACAGGCATCAGAGTTGGTAATGATATAAAGCCCCTTACAGATGAGACTAGAAACAAGCTGATTCAACTGCTAGACGGGAAAGCCGAAGATGGGTACAGGCTCATTGCCTTCACCTATAAGGATTCAACCTTAGGTGATAACGATACTCTACCCGATGACATGGCTATTTTAGGATTTATTGGAATTAGGGATGCATTAAGACCAGAGACCAAAATGGCAGTCCAAAGATTACAGCAAGCAGGAATACATGTAGTGATGAGCACTGGTGATCGAATAGGCACTGCTAAGGCCATAGCAAGGGATATTGACCTTTATACGAATGATGTTGACATTGCAATTGAATCCGATGATCTGGGTAAACTCTCAGACGAAGATATTAAAGCACTTCTTCCGAATCTTAAGATAGTCTCGCGGTGCAAGCCTGCTGATAAAAAACGCTTGGTGAAGTTGGCTAAAGAGATGGGCTTAGTTGTTGGTATGACTGGAGATGGGGTAAATGACGCTGCTGCCTTACTTGCGTCAGACATTGCGTTTGGCATTGGTAGCGGTACCGAAGTCGCAAAAGAGGCTTCTCACCTTATTATACTGGATGACAACATTCACTCCATCACAAAAGCAGTGCATTATGGAAGATCAATATACAGATCGATCCAGAAATTTGTTAACTACCAGCTAACTGTAAATTCTGGAGCGATTTTGATTCTGATACTGGGGCCATTTTTCGGTGTAAAAAAACCACTTGATATGACTCAATTGTTATGGATCAATCTAATCATGGATACTCTGGCTGCTTTGGCTTTGAGTGGAGAACCACCTCTTGATAAGCATATGCGCGAAAAGCCAAAGAGAAGAGAAGAGAGGATTATAAACTCTGATATGTGGTCTTCAATTTTCGCCAAAGGTATTTATGTGGCGGCTTTTTCGATGCTTTTTATAGTGTTTCTCAACCCATCTATTCCTGGCACTATGTTCTATCAAAATGAACCTGCATTCTTAACAGCATTTTTCTCGCTCTTTGTGTTCTTCAACCTATTCAATGCACTGAACTCGCGTGAGGAAGGCCTTAACATATTCTCAAATATCACAAAGAACAAGGGATTTATGACAGTCTTTTGTGTGATCTTTATCGTGCAGCTTTTACTGATATTTTTCGGTGGAAAAGTATTCAGAACTACTCCCTTACCCTGGCAACAAATCATTCTATTATTGGCAATGGCAGCCACGATCATTCCGTTTGATCTTATCAGAAAAGGCATTAGGAATGCTGTCACTGCCTAGAGATGAAACATTGTTAACCTACATTCAACCACAATAAATTAACAAGGAGAAAATCAAATGGCTGATTGGAAAAAACTAGCTGCTTCACTATTGCTTGAGGATGGCTGTATTGACAGCTCGGAAACAAGGCTCTTGAAGTCTGAGATTCTAGATGATGGAATTGTTGACGAGGAGGAGATGCAATTTTTAATTGGGTTGCGTAAATCTGCGACATCGACATGTGAGGTTTTTGAGACATTCTTTTTTGAATCCTTCAAAGCTTATCTTCTGGCTGACGGAGAAATTGATGCCGCGGAGACTGAACTGATAAGATCCGTTTTGTATGCGGATGGGAAAATCGACCAGTATGAGTTGGAATTCTTGAGGGACCTTCAGAAATCCGCGAAGAAAGTCCAGCCTAGTTTCAATAAACTCTGTGAAGAGTGTGGAGCTTAACCAGCAGAACTATGCTGTCAAATTGAAGTTTAATAGGAGAGAAAAATGGCTATTCAATTACAAAAAGGACAGAGACTGTCAATTGGTCTTTCTAAAGTATGTGTAGGATTAGGATGGGACCCTAATCCGAATGCTTCATCTTACGATTATGATTTGGATGCATCTGCCTTCCTTCTTAATGCTAATGGCAAGATTCCTAGAGATGAATACTTTGTGTTTTATAACAACCAGCGATCTCCAGATGGATCTGTTGAATCTTCAGGTGATGATACAACCGGGGGAAACAGCGATGGTGGTGATGATGAGACTTTAACGGTAGATCTGAACTTGATTGATCCAAAAATCGAACAAATTATCTTCGTTGTCACCATTTATGACTGCAAGACCCGCAAACAAAATTTCGGCCAAGTCAGAAACTCCTATATTAGGATTTACGATGCCAACTCAAACGAAGAGATATGTAAATACGATTTGGATGAGGACTACTCAATCGAAACCTCAGTAGAGTTTGGCAGATTGTATAAGCGCGATAATGAGTGGAAATTCGAAGCAATGGGCATTGGATATCCACAGGAATTAGATTACTTTGTCCAGAAATATACCTGATTTATAACAGGAGAAGTATTATGGCTATCGAGTTAAAGAAAGTTACTTTAGAAAACCGGGGTGATTCGCACCGTATCATACTGAGCAAAGAAACCCAAAAGTCTAACCAAGAAATCATCATAAACTTAAATTGGACTCAGGAAGTAGCAAAAAAAGGGTTCTTTGCAAACCTGTTAAATAGCTCGCAAGGTATAGACTTGGATCTTGGGTGCTTCTATGAATTGCGAGATGGATCTAAGATGGTGATAGACGGAGTTCAATTTGCTCATAATCAAGGAGGTCCACGCGACAGAGTTTCCAAGCAGGGATGTTTAACTAGAGCTCCTTGGATTTGGCACTCAGGTGATGATCGTTCAGGAGCTGGAGATGGCGAAAACATATTAGTTAACCCCAAAGGTTTGAATGATTTAAATAGAATTGTCGTCTATTGCTTCATTTACGAAGGAGCTGCTAAGTGGATGGAAACCAATGCTGTTGTCACAGTTAAGGTCCCAGATAATCCTGATATAATCGTAGAAATGGGAAAACAAAACAGCACCCAAAAATTCTGTGCTATCGCTGAGATTCTTTTTGACGCAAGTGATTCCATAACAGTAAAGAAGCTTGTTTCTTTTCATACCGGTCATGCAGACTGCGACAAATCCTACGATTGGGGCCTGCAGTGGCATGCTGGAAGCAAATAAGTTATTTGATGAACTCAGTTACTAGTATTTAACAAGGAGTATGTGATATGGCTATTCGTTTACAGAAAGGACAGACGATAAATTTAAGTAAAGAACAGAACGATCTGTCACAGGTAACTATCGGTCTTGGATGGGATGTTAGAAAGGAAAAAAGAGGTCTTTTTTCGCCTAAAGTTGAGGATTATGATCTTGATGCAATTGCTTTTCTTCTTGATAGTGATGGAAAAGTAGCAGATTTAGGGGATAAACTCATTGGCGGTGATGTTGTGTTTTTCAATAGTCTCAGGCATCCCAGTGGATCTATTTGGTTAACGGGAGACAACAGAACCGGAGAGGGAGATGGTGATGATGAACAGATAATCTGCCTACTAAATAAAATTCCCCAGCGATATGATAAAATCTTATTCATTGTCACTATATATCAGGGCATCAAAAAAAATCAACACTTCGGCATGGTAGAAAATGCATTCATAAGAGCCGTTGACGCCAAGGGGATTGAAATGTTCCGCTATGATCTCTCCACAGACTCCAGTTTCAATGGTAAACATAGTATGATTTTTGCGGAGCTGTATCGTAGGGGAGGTGAATGGAAGTTTAGAGCAATTGGAGACCCTGAAGATACAGATGCTTTTGTTGAGATTCTAAAGCGTTACGTGCAATAACATTCTTACATATCAACTATAAGGAGATATAATATGGCTATATCACTAACTAAGGGACAGCGGATTGAGATAGGTCTTAATCAAGTCCATGTTGGACTGGGTTGGAATCCAAATCAGACTGGCACGGGAGTTGATTTTGATCTAGATTCATCTGTGTTTATGCTAGATACCTCAGGGAAAATACCAAATGATGAATTCTTTGTTTTCTACAACAATCCAGTATCATCTGACAAAGCTGTCACTCACTCAGGCGATGACAGAACTGGTGGTAGTAGTGCAGATAGTGATGATGAGATAATCAAGATTGAGTTGTCAAAAGTAGATCCCAAGATATCTGAGATTCTTTTTATTGTCACTATTCATGAAGGCGTTTCAAGAAAACAGAATTTTGGGCAAGTTCGAAATTCATACATCCGAATCTTAGATGGTGCAACAAATGAGGAGATATGTAAGTATGAACTTGATGAAGATTTTTCCGTAGAAACTGCCGTGGAGTTTGGTAGACTGTATAGAAAGAACAATGAATGGAAGTTTGAAGCTATCGGAATCGGATACCCACAAGATCTAGATTATTTCCTGCAAAGATACCAATAAAACATAACTATAAAGAGGAGAACAAAGATGCGTAGATTACCGGTTTATCTATTACTAGACTGCTCCGGGTCAATGTCTGGAGAGCCAATTGAGGCAGTTAAAAGTGGAATGCAAATGTTATTATCAGGTTTACGCCAAGATCCCCAAGCACTAGAATCTGCATACCTCAGTGTAATTACTTTTGATAGCAGTGCTAAGCAGTTGGTGCCATTAACAGACCTTGCCTCATTCCAGATGCCTGATATAGTTGCTTCTGGAACCACCGCTTTAGGAGAAGCACTCTCATTACTTTGTCAATGTGCAAAAACCGAGATTGTCAAATCAACTCCTGAAGTAAAGGGGGATTGGCGTCCCCTGGTCTTTATCATGACTGATGGCGAGCCAACTGATGATTTCAAAAAGGGACTGACTGAGTTTCAATCCATGAAATGGGGGATAACTGTGAGTTGCGCTGCAGGGCAAGGAGCCAATATTGATACTCTTAAAGCAATAAGCCCTGAAAGTGTTGTGATGTTAGATACTGCGGACAAGCAATCTCTTGCTGCTTTCTTTAAGTGGGTATCGAGCTCAATATCAACAAGTAGTAAGAGCGTAAACGATACAAAGCAAGAGATAAGCGGAATTGACCAGTTACCTCCTCCACCCCCAGAGATAAACATGGTTTAGTATAGGCTAAGAATAATAGGACTTACTGTATGAGGAGATTACCTGTATATCTATTATTGGATACTTCGGGATCAATGAAGGGTGAACCTATTGAGGCTGTAAGGTGTGGAATTCAGACTCTTATATCTACCTTGAGGAGAGATCCTCAAGCATTAGAGACTGTTTTCATTAGTATTATTACTTTCGATCGTGAGGTGAAAGTAGTCCTGCCACTAACGTCCTTGGAATCTCTCCAGATACCAGAGATTGAAATGCCAGATTCCGGACCAACAATGTTAGGAGCAGCATTGGGGGTCTTATGTCAGCAGGTAGACAAAGAAGTGATACTCTCTAGTGAAAAAGTAAAAAAAGACTGGAAACCTCTGCTGTTTATTATGACTGATGGAAAGCCCTCTGATACAAAGCTATTCCAAGAGATGATTCCCGAATGTAAAAAAAGGAACTTTGCCATCATAACTGGTTGTGCGGCTGGCATGAAAGCCGACACTAATTCCTTACAACTTATAGCAACAAGTGTAGTTAAGCTCGATACCTGCGACAGTGCTACCTTTGAACAGTACTTCAAGTGGGTTAGTGCTTCGATAATGAGTGGTTCTCAAAGTGTGGGAACTAATATTGAGCTAACGTTACCCCCACCTCCATCTGAGGTGGAAGTTGTTATATAGCGCTATACCGTGGAGGATAAAGATTTGGGAAATGATGTTGAAAAAACAGTAAAACTAAGAGATTATAAGAGAAAGCGTTTTCTACTTAATAAATTGAAGGCTAAAAAAATCCCCCCTCGATTATATGCTTATCTCTGTGAAAAGCTAGTCATCAATAAACCTACACCAGCAGAAGAAATCCAAGTACTTCAAATAATGCCGGAAGAAAAGCACATTGATTATGCAAGGATCAATTTACCAAATCTAAACATTGCCGGAGAGGGCTACGATATTGACATTAAAAAATTTCTTCCAGAATCATTCCTTGCTAAGAACGAGTTAAATGAGGCAGAAACCTTCGACATTAGCATAGTATCAGATAATGGTGAACATGTGTTAATCACATTTGATGCAAATACTTATAGATTCACATGCGTTACTGAAAGCCCAGGTGAATACGATTTCATCCTAGTGAGGAAGGTTACAGGTAATGATATAATTGAAATTCACTCAATGCCTATGCATCTGATTGTAAACCCAGATCCTAAAACCTTATGGAAGAATATCCCCTCGGATTCTACAGATCCCTATTACAAACCAGATGTTGACTTTCGGATAATTAGCTGTGGCGATAGCCACTCCTTGATTGGCGCAAGTAAGAGGGGAAGGTCACACGCTCAAGACGGGCGTTTTCGCGATGACGACTTTGAAATGTTCTATGATAAAGATCTCCAGTATGCAGTTATAGCTGTTGCTGATGGAGCTGGAAGCGCAAAATTCTCCCGTAAAGGTTCTCAGATAGCTGTAACGACAGCCGTTAATCAGATAAAATCATATGCAGGTAAAGAATTCTGGGGAAAGATTGAAACCTATGTTGAAAAGTGGCAATTGGGTGAAGACGAGGGATACAACAATCTTCGTGCCCTTCTCTACAAGAACCTAATTGTGAACGCCGCTTTTCAGTCAAAACAGAATATTGAACTGGAAAGAGCAAGGCTAATAAAACTTGGAAGCATGGCTTTAGCTAATAGCAACAATATATTGATAGATATCAAGGATTATGCAACAACCCTATTGATTTCAGTTGCCAAACGCATGAAGCAAGGATGGTTTGTTGCTTCATATTGGGTTGGTGACGGAGGGATAGGGATATACAACGCTAATGAAAATAAAGTAATCGTTCAAGGAGAGCCGGATGTGGGTACGTATGGAGGACAAACCAGATTTCTCACTATGAATGAAGTCTGGGGGGGGACCTACGATGATATTGTTAACCGCCGTCTTCGCTTTAACTTTGTAGATAACCTCCAGTATTTAGTCCTCATGTCAGATGGTGTGACAGACCCCATATTTGAAACCGAGAATAACTTGAATAAAATTGAAGTGTGGCACTCGCTTTGGAATGAGATGGGAAAGATGGTTGACTTTTCAACAAGAGACGTGTCCACCGCCAAGGCCTTGCTTGACTGGCTGGACTTCTGGTCCCCTGGCAACCATGACGACAGAACAATCGTAATCATGTATTAATAGGAGAAGTCATGGCTTTAGTTAAAATCAAGGCAACTGATGGTACGCAAATCACTTTTAATGACAAAATGATAGGTCAAGGGGGTGTAAAAGATGTCTACTTTACGGAGGATAAACGCCACGTCATTGGCTTCTTTCGTAATAAGCTTGACGTATATGGTAAAGAGAGATTAGAACACATTGTGGGTAAGTATCGGGAGAGTATATTTGCACAAGAGGGTGGCGAGTATTGGAAGAATCTCTTCTGTTGGCCAGAGAAGATAGTTGAATATAATGGGAAAACTGGTGTTTTTGTACCAACATATGCTGCTGAGTTCTTCTTTACATATGGTTCGAGTACGCCTGTTATAGACATCAAAGGTCGAGAAAAAGAGGGGAAGTGGTTTGCGAACCCTTGGCACAGGTATTGTAATCTCGATAAACGTGAGATAGGTGACTGGCGAAGCTACCTTAACATCTGCTTGCTTATATCACGAGCTATCCGTAGAATGCATGCTGCGGGTTTATCGCATTCTGATCTCTCATATAAGAACATCTTGATTGATCCAGTATCTGTAAAAGCATGTATAATCGACATTGATGGGTTAGTCGTGCCTGGCAAGTTTCCTCCTGATGTGGTCGGAACCCCTGATTTTATTGCTCCGGAAGTCATGCAGACTCTTAAACTCAAGGTCAGTGATCCTGCGAAGAAGATCCCCAAAAGAGAGACTGACATGCATGCCTTAGCTGTTCTTATTTATATGTATTTACTATGCAGACATCCCTTGAGGGGTAAGAAAATCTACGATATTGATGATGAGAATAGGGATGAAGAACTAGCTATGGGTGAGAAAGCCCTGTTTGTAGAAAGCGATAAAGACACAACCAACCGTTATGACATTAAATGGGTTAAGAATAACATCCCAGCTAATCGTTACCCGTATATTGCTCCCTGGATGGATATTGATAAGCGACCATATACAATACTGGGACCCTATCTTAGCCAATTTGTCAGACAAGCTTTCCAAGACGGTTTACATAATCCTTCTGCAAGACCATCTGCAATGGATTGGGAAGACGCTATTGTGCGCACTATTGACTTGCTTCAACCCTGTCAAAACCCAAAGTGTGAACAGAAGTGGTTTGTTTTCGACAATACAACCAAACCAATATGTCCATTTTGCAAGACACCTTTTAAGGGGATATTGCCTGTTTTAAACTTCTATTCTAAGAGAGGTTCTTCCTTCAAACTAGACAATCATCGGCTGATGGTGTTTAATGGAACAAGGCTCTATCCTTGGCATGTAAATAGGAACGTATTTCCAAATGAGAAGCTAAAACCCGATCAGAAACAAGCAGTAGCCTATTTTCAGTTTCACAACAATTCTTGGTATTTGGTTAATCAATCTCTACCAAACATGAAGGATATTACTGACAATAAGAAAATAATTAAACCAAATGAGCACATCCAGTTAACTGAAGGACGCCAGATCCTATTATCTGAAGATGAAGGTGGAAGGTTGATTCAGGTTCAATTGGTACAAAACTGAATAGGAGAAAATTGAATGAGGCGTTTACCTGTATACCTAGTGATAGATACATCGGAATCGATGATTGGTATTGCTCTTGATTCGGTTCATGCTGGCATCAAAACTATGTTGGCAGCTTTCAGGCAAAACCCATATTCGCTTGAGATCACTTATATTAGCATCATTACTTTTTCGGATAAAGCCCAACAATTGTGTTCGTTAAAGGATGTTTTTACGTTTGTGGTACCAGATCTAGAAGTATCACCGGGAACTTCACTTGGTGCTGGATTACGGATGTTGAATGATTGCATGTCTAGAGAAGTTGTGAGAACCACATCAGAACAAAAGGGTGATTACAAACCGATAGTGTTCATCCTTACGGACGGTCAGCCTACAGACAGTTGGGAAAAAGAAGCTTCACAGTTCAAGAGGGATCACCCAGGTGCGATGGTCTATGCCATAGGTTGTGGTGATGACGTTGATCTGTCTGTTCTTAAACAACTAACTGATAATACTTATTCTATGGAACAGACTTCCGTGGACACCTTTGCTAAACTTTTTGTTTGTATTTCCGCATCAATTCAGTCTATTGGTTCGAGCATAGGGTCTGGGGATAAGTACGATAATAACATAAATCTGACCGAAATGGCACCAGAAGTGCTTGAGAAAGTCGAAGAGGTCAGGAATGCTCCCGAAGGTAAACAGAGGCAGGTTTTCATCCCCTGTAAGTGTCAAAAAACTAAAAAGCCGTATTTGATGCGATACAGGTTGATTGATGGTGTTAATTATGGCTTCGTGTCATCCCATCCCTTGAGTAAGGAATTTACTGGCGAACAAAGTAAGAAATTGCCTCCTATACAAGTAGAACAACTACTTGGTGATTCATCCTGTCCTTATTGTGGAAACACCATATGGGGAAAGTGTGCTTGTGGAGCATTGCTATGTATTCCCGATGAACAGCTGAGAAACACATGTCCTACCTGCGGTCAAACACTTGATTATTCAGTTGGATCTTTTTCAACCGATCAGACGATGGGTTAGGAATTTAGTGTGTTTCTCACAATCAATCGCAAAGCATGGATTTAGAAATCTGTTTCGCATAAGTCCCCATAATTATGGAGATAAAATAACAAGGAGATTTGTATGTCAGCAACAATTATTGGTAAAGTAAAGTCTGGTAGTCGGAAAGATTATGATGTAAAGTGGGATTCATCGTCGAAAGAGGTATATGTTAGCTGGGGTGGTTGGACAGGGGTAGGTAAAGCCTCATCCGCAGCAGATGCCATGCGCAGGGCAGAGGCTTGGTTGTATAATAAGTAGCTTCCAACCAAAAGTACTACTGAGAGGAACTCCGATATACTTGTTGTTGGATGTATTCGGATTCGTGCGCGGTGAACCTATTCAAGAACTTAGGGGTAGCTAACAAATTATAGTGTCTAGTTTGCGTTGTTCCCCCTACTCACTTGAAACTGCCTTGGGTATGAGAGCTGCAATGGGGTCGGAGCAAAGATACTTGTAGGAAAACTTAGCTAGGTACTTGAGGAACTGAGATGAGACGAATACCTATATATATACTACTAGATACTTCTGAATCTATGCGAGGCGAAGCATGTGACAACGCCTTTAATGGTCTCAACCAACTCCTCAACTGGATGTTGCGAGATCCAATTCTACTGGAAAGAGGGAGTATTTCATTGATCTCTTTTGATACCTTTGCTAGGAAAAGGTATGGATTGTCAGAACTGCTCAGTATGAGTTTAGAATTGCCAAGCATTCGTTGTTCAGGTTTATCTAAATTGAGCGAAGCAATTTTACTCTTTCTGGGATGTATTGATTACGATATCTTACATAGTCATAAAACAGCACGAGAAAATGGTTGGGAAAAACCCTTGGTTCTTTTGTTATCTGATGGTCATTTTTCTGGTGAGTGGAGCTCATATGCGGAGCACTTGAGAAGACAAGATATTTGTATTTTCTGTTTTTCCTGTAGTCAAAAAGCAGATTATTCTTCTTTGAATAGAATCAGTGATGGGGTGATTAATGTATCGTCTCTTTTAGACCAGATTGAAAGCATTTGGATTTCCTACCTTAAATTTGATGTTTATGCAGACTACGACTAACACTGCAGGAGGTTAATAATGAGAAAACTGGCAGTTTACTTGGTTATCGACATATCAGGATCAATGAGAGGCGAGCCGATTAACATCACAAATCAATGCCTTCAAAGATTACTCAAAGACCTGCGAAGCAATCCAGTAGCCTTGGAAACAGTATGGCTTTCGTTAATTGAGTTCGGAACAGAAACCAATATTGTTCTTCCGCTAACCGAACTTGTAGAGGTCAAACTACCCGACTTATCAGTAAAAGGCCGCACTTCAATGGGTGCAGCATTGAAACTCATTAAAACTGAAGTTGATAAAAATTTCAGAAGAACAACAAAGAACGTTAAGGGAGATTATAAGCCACTTGTTTTTATTCTGACAGATGGACATCCCACTGATGGATGGAAGCTTGCAGCTGATGATTTAAAAAGCCAGGGAATAGCCAACATAATTGCATGCGGTTTAGGCAAAGATATAACCAGAGAAACGCTTGTGAGAATTGGGCATAATGCAGTTCTAATAGAATCTGGTGAGTCATCTGGACTTATTGAGTTCTTCAAATGGGTATCACAATCGATTCAGGTAAATGTAACTAGTAATGCTAATCATCAACCGAACTCAGGCAATGTCCCCATTCCAGATGAGATTGTAATTGTATGACTAATCCTGTCTTGCTCAAAGATTGAGTATTATAGCACGAAACTAATTCGTAACCGAGCCAGCAAGATAAATATTGTTATCACATATAAATTCTTAGGGAGAATGATGATATGAATAAAGGTGGCTTTTCTTGGAAAAGGTTGCTGGGGATTTCTGCTGCAAAATCTAGAATAAGCAGAAAAATCGGCATTCCATTATCTAGATCCGGTCGTCAGCAAAAAGTTGGTAGAATTCTTACGGGTGGAGGTTGTTTAATCACGTTGTGTTTTTTCGTCTCAATATCGTTAATGTTTATTGGCGTACTCTCTGGCTAAATTACACACGATTGGTTTTACTCAATATGTTGAGATAAAATTCCAACTAATTTTAGCTTTCTTTGTTGTTCGAGAGTCTATTCAAGAATTGATTCACTAAGCCACACCAATTAGCTGTTGGTGCCCATTGTAATGCAGAAATCTTGTCATGATTTGCAATTGTCGGTGATCTGATTTGCAGAATACCTGTCAAAAACCACCTTAATGGGTCTTGGTAAGGATGAGCAAGGATGCCCTACGATGCGACAGTTTGCAGATTTCGCTGCACAATTTGCAGATTTCGTTGTCACGTTGCAACTCTTGTGAGCAGTTATCACCGTTGTCGTGGCTGGATTGTCAAGATATTACTTGACATATTTTGCGAATGCTATCCAGTGACTACGCGTCGGTTTGACGCCCTCGCTTCCCACCAAGGTTGCGAGGCAGATTTGGTTTTTTTGTTCTGGAGGAACTTATGAAACACGCTGTTTTACTTATGTTGATGCTGGCCGGCCTGGCTGGACTGATGGCCGACGGCAACGCCCTTTTTTTTGACGGCTCCAATGATGTGGTCGAGCTGGCCAATCCCGGGCCCACCAACATTATCACCGCCGAGTGCTGGTTTCAGCCTCTGACCCTGGGAACGGGGGATTTGGGGAGGACGATTCTCTCCTCCAATCCAGCCACCAATAAATCCATGTGGCTCACGTCAGTGGGTACCGAGCTGCGTCTCTGGATGTTTGGCAGCTCAAACAACAGTCTGAGCTTCACTACCAGCGGGGCCAACATCCAGGTGGGCAACTGGTATCATGTGGCAATCACAGGTCAACGGGGAGCCGCCAACCGCACTATCCTCTATCTCAATGGGGTTGAGATGATCAATCAGCCCAGTTATGATTTGAGCAACTTTGGCATCAGCTTTTATTTTGGCAACCTCCGCAGCGGGGCCAACTCCACCTACGCTTTCCATGGCTATATCGATGAAGTGCGGGTGTGGACCACCATCAGATCGCAAAGTGATATCCTAAACAACATGAACACCATCGTGCCGCTGGATTCACCCGGTCTGGTAGGATACTGGCCGCTGGACAGCTCCAACGGAGCGACTGTCTATGACATGGTTGAGCCCGCCGCTAACGGAACCGTCCAAAACGGCACGACCCCCAATCCCAATCCCGCTTTCGCGCCCAGCGATGTCACCCTGCCGGTGGAACTCACTTCCTTTATGGCTACCGGCACCTCCGATTTCTTTATCCGCCTCACCTGGATCACTCATTCCGAGGCAGGAGTGGCGGGATATTATGTCTATCGCAACGATGTGCTGGATTTTGGCAGCGCGTACCTGATCAGCGATCTAATCGAGGCGCAGAACCAGACCAGCACCACGCAGTACAGCTATATAGACGATGAAGTGTCACCCGGCACCTGGTATTATTGGCTCCAGCATCTGGACTACAATGGCGACGACGTGGTCTATGGCCCGGTCACATATACACTTTCGGAACCCGGTGAAGGTTCCGATACCCCTGGTCTGGACGCCATTACCGATTTTCTGCCCGTTTATCCCAATCCCTTCAACCCGAGTGTCTTTTTCCCCTACCTGCTCGAGACCCGCATGCCGGTGAAACTGCAGGTTGTGAACCTGCGCGGACAGGTGGTAAAGAGCTATGACCTGGGAGACCAGGAAACAGGGCTTCACACCGTCGCCTGGGATGGGACCGATACCAACGGCCGCAAGCTTTCCACCGGCATATATCTGGTGCGCCTGCAAGCCGGCGACAAGCTTTTCCAGCGCAAAGCCGTGATGGTCAAGTAGAGGATTTCCGCCAGCCCAGTATCTCAGCGTGAAACATTGGCCTCCCCTCAACTGAGGAGGTCGCAACGGTCCCGGCAGGTTAATCTGGCATGCCGGGACCGTTCTTTTGGGCCAGGGCATCGCCAGATTGCCTCACTCCTTGCCTGGTGTCTAATATTGACTATAATATCCTCAAAACAAATCACAACACACAAAGCAGGTAAATCCTATGAAAAAGCTCACCCTCATTCTCGGCCCGATCCTTCTGCTGGGCCTGGCAGCCTTGCTTTGGGGAGAAACAACCATGCCAGAACACAAGCACATCTACGACTATGAAGTAACGGACATCATGGGCCTGCCACGCCAGCTTTCTGAGTACGAGGGCAAGGTGATCATGATCGTCAACACGGCCAGCAAATGCGGCTTCACCAAGCAGTATGCCGATCTGCAGAAGCTCTGGGAAACCTATGGAAAGGATGGCCTGGTGATTTTGGGCTTCCCGGCCAACAACTTTATGAACCAGGAACCCGGCAGCGATACCGAGATCCAAAACTTCTGCCAGCTCAACTACGGGGTCAGCTTCCCGATGTTTGCCAAGATCTCGGTCAAAGGCAAGGACATCCATCCCCTCTTTGCCTATCTGACGGATAAAAAGGCCGGTCACGATCATGGCGGTTCCATCAGCTGGAACTTCACCAAGTTTCTGATCTCCAAAGACGGTCGCGTGATCGATCGCTTCGCGCCCACCGTGAATCCCTCCTCGGAAAAGGTGGTTCAGGCCATCGAAGCAGCCTTAAAATGATCCGGGTCGGCTTACTGTTGATCCTGGCGGGATTGATGATGGCCTGCGGGCGGGACTTTCGCACCGTCAAAAAGGTGGACCTGCAGAGGTTCATGGGCGATTGGTACGTGATCGCGATTCTGCCCAACTTCATAGAGAAAAACGCCTACAACGGCATCGAAAGCTATCAGCTCAATCCAGACGGCACCATTGGCGTCACCTATACCTTTTTCAAGGGCGGGCCCCAAGGTAAAAAGAAAGTGATGCATCCTCTGGGCAAGGTGTTCGACCGCCAGAGCAACGCGCACTGGAAGATGAGGCTGATCAAGCCTTTCTGGAGTGATTATCTGATCGTGGACCTGGCCCCGGACTATCGTTATACCGTGATCGGGGTGCCAAACCGCAAGTTTGTGTGGATCATGAGCAGGACTCCTGAACTCACAGACGAGGATTATTCCGCTATCATCAAGCGCCTGGCCGCTATGGGCTACAAGACAGATAAGATCAGAAAAATGCCTCAAATCTGGTAATTCATATGAAGATAAGCTATCTTGACGGGATCAGATTCTATCGTGGCCTGCTGGCTGGAGGGAAAGCCGTGATCCAAAACCGCGCGGAACTGGACAGGATTAACGTCTTTCCAGTGGCGGATGCCGATACGGGTATCAATCTCACCCTGACGATGCAATCCATCCTGGAGCAAGCCAGGCTGGGAGCCTCCCTGCGGGACACCTTTCGCAGCGTGGCCGATGCCGCTCTGGTAGGGGCCAGAGGCAATTCCGGGATCATCTTTGCCCAATACCTGTATGGCCTCAGCCGGGAATTGCCAGAAAAAGGCGTCCTCAATCCCCGCAGTTTCTCAGAGGGAGCCCAGCGCGCCGTCAAACACCTCTACGACTCCTTGCTCAACCCCGTCGAGGGTACCATGCTGACGGTAATCAGGGAATGGAGCGACTTTCTGGTGGAGCAAAGCGCCAAGACCCAAGACTTTATGCATCTTCTCACCGCCTCGTTGGAAGCGGCCAGACGCTCCCTTATGGATACACCCCGCCGGCTCAAAGTCTTGGCCGATGCCGGAGTCGTGGATGCCGGCGCCAGCGGATTTGTCTATTTCCTGCAGGGAGTGGTGGATTTCATCCACAAAGGCTCGCTCCGGGAAATTGGGAAAGCGGCCGAGCATATCAGGCTGGAAGCGCCTCCCGAGAGTCATGGCACCCAGCCCGGCCAAAACCGCTATTGCACGGAAGCCATCCTCAGCGGTTGTGAACGGGGCGCCAACTTTGTGAAGGGAGTGCTGGCCAGCCATGGAGACAGCCTCATCCTGGCCGGCGACCGTGAGAAGCTGCACCTGCACATCCACACTGCCAGGCCGGACAAGTTTTTTGAGGAGCTCTACCGTCTGGGCCAGGTGAGCGGGGCCAAGATAGACGACATGCTGCGCCAGTATCAGATCAGTCACGAGCGCCGCTTTGAGATCGGCTTGATCACCGACACAGCCAGCGACCTTCCTCTGGAGCTGCTGGACAGATACCAGATCATCCGGCTGCCTTTTGGCCTCAACTTTGGCAACCGCACTTATCTGGATAAGCTAAACATCCAGCCGGAAGGCTTCTACGAGATGCTCAAGAGCGATCCTCACCATCCCACCAGTTCACAACCTTCCCCTGCCCTCGTGAGGTCGATGGTGGAAGACACCGTCGCTCACTACGAACGGAGCATCGCGGTGCACATATCTTCCAACCTCAGTGGAGTTTACCAATCCGTAGCCGCCATGGCCGCGGACAGCCTGCGTGGCAAACTGGGGGTGATCGATTCCCGCCAGCTTTCCGTCTCGGAAGGCCTTGTGACCCTTAGAGTTGCCAAAGCCGTGGAGGCGGGCCTCTCCTATGACGAGATCATGGCCTCGGCTCCTGAATGGGCCAAAAATACCCGCATCTACACGGACGTCCACACCCTCAAATACATGGTCCGGGGTGGCAGAGTGCCGCCTCTGGCTGGTTTTGTGGCCAATCTGCTCAATGTGAAGCCCATCGTGGGCCTCAACGATCAAGGCAAGGCCAAAATCTGGGGCAAGAGCTTCAGTCGGGCTGCCAACGCCCGCAAGATCACTGCCTTGATCGAGAACGACTTAAAGAGTTTCCGCCTCTGGGATTACGCCATCGTCCATGCCGAAGCGGAAGCGCGTGCCCAAATGTATGCCCGGATGCTGGAAAAGCTCACGGGAAGGCCACCGGCCTATATAATGCCGCTTTCTCCGGTGGTGGGAGTCCACAATGGCATCGGGGCCGTAGCGGTGGGAGTTAGTTATGACCTTCTTTGAGATCCTGCCCTGCGCCTTTCTGGCAGTGTTCGTCTATATGAATCTGCTCTTTGTGACAGCCCTGCTGCGCAAGCGCAACGACATCGTCGATATCGCCTGGGGACCCGGCTTCCTGATCGTGGGAGCGGTAAGCCTCATATCCGCCAGCTCTTTGCACTGGCGTCTCCTGCTCAGCTATGCTTTGGTGGGGCTCTGGGCCTTGCGCCTGGCCCTGCATATCTGGCTGCGCAACAAAGCCAAAGCCGAGGATTTCCGCTATGCCCAGTGGCGCAAAGACTGGGGCAAAACCTGGGTGTTGAGGAGTTGGCTGCAGATCTTTATGCTGCAGGGATTCTTTATGCTCACCGTCTCCTATCCCCTTATCCTGCAAGCTGGCAGCCATAAAGACCAGCTATTGGCAACGGACCTGCTGGGCTTGCTGATCTGGGCCATGGGATTCTTTTTTGAAACCGTGGGAGACGAGCAGTTGCGCCGCTTCAAACAAAACCCCGCCAACAAGGGCAAGATCATGGACCGAGGCCTCTGGTCACTCACCCGCCATCCCAACTACTTTGGCGAGGCCAGCATGTGGTGGGGAGTGTTTGTGATCAGCCTGGGCGCCAGCCATGGCATCTGGGCCATCTTCAGTCCCCTCATCATCACCTGGCTGCTGGTGAAAGTCTCCGGAGTGCCGATGCTGGAAAAACGCTATCAGACCGATCCCGTCTATCGGGAATATGTGAAGCGGGTGAGCGGCTTTGTGCCTTGGAAGAAAAAGGCTTAGGTGAGAGCCGCGCCATGATCGCACAAGCCATGAAGAGCTTGTGAAAAAATACTACCTTGGCCGTCTTGGAGTTCAAAGCCCCTAAATAGATTATGCGTCTATCTCTATACCCGACGGGGCTTTGGACTTACGTGCAGCACATCGGAGCGAGTGATTCCCCCATCGGTGTACTGGTTGAAGTCCAAGCGGCCCGCAAACTCGCTGTCATGTATGCCTTTATCGTGGCCGCTTGAACTCCAACGGGGCTTTGTTAGTCTCTGGTTTCATCAGTTTTCGCACAAGCTCTGAAGCCAATGTTACGGACGGCTAAAGCCAGTGATACGAACGGCTGAAGAGCTTGTGCAAAAAGTGGCATTTTGAGTTCCGTAGGAACGCAGGCTGTTGACAAAGTATCAAATCAGATAGAACGCAGATGACGGGATGACACGATCATCAAGATTCCGGGCATTGTAATAGGCTGTGTGTCAGATCAT
>ERZ795059.854-NODE-854-length-36453-cov-10.547475_pt1 | contig 36453 bp, 26 predicted proteins | sample MGYA00375143_ERZ795059 | MGnify/ENA primary metagenome ERZ795059 (study PRJEB30188, sample SAMN05720168) | activated sludge metagenome | isolation source: Anaerobic digester | place: USA | collected 2015-01-07 ... | reverse complement strand
TGTCCTGGCACTAAATTCAGTAAACGATGTCTTGGCATTTAAGAGCTAACGGCTACTTCCCCCTAACGGCCAGCGGCTAAAGGCTAACGGCGGGGATTCGGTGCATGGTGTACACCCTACTTCAGATGTTTTCTGTAGAGATCGAAGAACGTATACGGATCGCAGAATTCCCATTGCTGATCCGGGTATTGCTGCACCAGCAGATCGCGCACGGCTTTAACCGTGCCGGGTTTCTGCAAAATCCAACGGAAAATCAGGAATTGCGGCTTATCCGGTCTGGCGAACGAGGCCATTTGTTGGGCGGTTTTGCCGAGATCGCCAAGATCGGGATAGATATCGCTGGCATGACGCAGAAAAGGGACCTCGTGGACAAGGGGACGGTCGAAATTGAGTTGCATACCGACGCCGTCGGGGGAAAACCGCCCATAGGCCTCCTGGATCGCATAGGGCATTTTCCCGTGAAAGCCGTTGATGACAAACCCGGTGATGGAATAATCAAAACGGCGGTAGTAGGCCATATTGTGGGCCACCCACAGTTCGAGGGCATCCGGAATGCCGCTGCCGAGCCGTCCGCCGGTGAGCAGATTCGGATTGAGGTATCCCGCCCCGGAATCCCCCGCGATGAACCAATCGTTGGGCGAACGCGTTTCATAGACGTGATTGAACACATAAGGAACACGGTCGGAAAGATTGGGATTGAACGCCCAGGCGATGGGCAGTTCTCCCCGCACGGGGTCATCCCACACATCCGGAATCATCCGTGACAGCCATGCCGCGGAATCATAATCGCCCATGTAGATCAGTACATATGTTTTTGGCTCCAGAACCTGTCTGGAGGGGCGGGGATTCTGCGCATAGCGCCCGCGCAGACGATGATACATGTAGGCGGAGGCGTTGGTCAGGCAGGACAACCCCAGCGCATCCGCGTCCATGATCGCATTGTGCGCGGAAAGAAGGGCCGCATATTCCCATTCCGACGGCACGGGCTCATGTCTTCCGCCCGCCGCGCCATGATTGGTGTATTTGAGATTCCAGGGCACGAAACCGCCCACTGTCGTGAACCGCTGCCCCTTGTTTTGGGCATATTGCGCCTTGAGCAATTCGCACAGCGTTTTCCGATCCGTGCCCATAGGCTGCTCCGGATCATCCACAGGCGTTTCATCCGGCCACACGCCCAAGTCGAAAAAGAAGGCTTTCCGGGCAATGTAATAATCCTGATTCACGAGCGTGGCATTGCAGAGATCGGTGTAGTGAAACCCTTCTTTGCCCGGTTTCTGCGAATACGCATCGATGTAATACGCCATCAGACCCGGATTGCACAGCCCCTTGTCCAGATATTCGCGTTTGGCCCAAAGATAGGCATCACATTTCCTGCTGCCGGATTCCTTCCCGTCAAACTTACCCACTAGTGAAAGTTTCACCGGCAACTTCGGGCCATTCTCCACCACCTGTGTGTACAGTGCGCTGTCCGCCCGCACCGGCAGCCAGCCTTCCACGCCGCAGACCGTCGCCGCGGCATTCGCCGTTGCGAGAACCGCCGGATCCCAGATTACCGCACCCGTCAGCGCTTCCGGGAACAGTTGAAACAGCCGGTCCAACTGATCCTCCCGCTGAATCACACGATCTTTCAACAAGCTGCGCTGTTCAATCTCCAGCCAGTAATCATCCAGATTAATCGGTTGGCCCTGGCGGGTGGCATCGAGAAACTTAAGCAACAGGCGGGGCCGGTCCCGGTTCACAATCCCTTGCAGCGATGCAACCAGTTTCACCGTGTCATACCGGAGCACCGAATCGTCCGGCAATCCCGCAATACATTTCTGAAGATCGAAATAGACCAGCGGCTCCTCCGCGCTCAGCAGCAGGGCGGCCAGTGCAAACACCATTCCCATGAATGCACCTCCTGTATTAAAAAACCAGGGGATAGTCTACAGGCCAATCCGAGAGAGCGCAAAAAAAGTGAAAGAGCGTCCACCCTCCATGGCGGGCGCTCCTTCGGCGTGATAACATCACAAGCGGGGCGTGATGTAAGTAAGGCTATAATGCTACTGCGGCATGCTGACGGCGCGCCGCAAGTTCCTTGCGCATCACATTTAAACTTTGTTCCAGGCAATTGGGGCAATAGGTATGGGATACGTCTTTGGGCCGTTCCACATGCCGGTGAACCCAATGGTTGTCTTCCTTGACTTTCGCGCATACACAACATTGAACTGTCATAGCCAGGACCTCCTTGTCCGAGTACCGCTTCTTGAGGTATTATCGGCAATAGAGAACAGAACTTTACTGCGTAAAATAAGAAAAAATAGTGGTAACCCCCGAAAAGAGGGAAAGAGACATGGAATTATACCCGCATCTCAAGAAAAACCCGAAAAACAAGAGCGATTGGTTAGAAGCCTTATCCGAGCTTGCCCGGTATTTGCGGTCCCCGGAGGGCTGCCCCTGGGACCGGGAGCGCACTTCCCGGGAGTTTGCGGTGTTCGTAAAAGAGGAAGTGGAGGAATATATCGAGGCGATAGACGGCGGCGAAGTGGAGCATATCCAGGAAGAATTTGGCGATTGCCTGTTTACGTTGCTGGCCTCGGCGGCGGCGCTGGAAGATGAAGGCCGTTTCTCCTGGGAAGCGGCCTTGCGGCAGACCCATGAGAAAATGATCCGGCGTCACGGGCACGTGTTTGGCGAAAAACGCGCGTTAACCCCCGAAGCGGCTGTGGAAGCCTGGGATAAAGTGAAGAAGGAAGAAAAAAAGCGGCGGAAGTAGACATGCTGTTTTTCTCTTGTCCAGGTATTTGCGAAACAGCCCTTTTTGTCAAAAGATTCGTGCAAACATATTCCATCAAAAGGCAAGAAGGTTCAGGCTTGGCAGTAAATCGCGCAGTACATAATCGCGATGGTTCAACGCTGCTTGAACATAAAGGCTTCCGTCTGAATTGCCGATGTTCCAATTGTTTTTAGACAATATTTCTTTTGTTGAAGCACGTTTCCATGTTTCCGCACTGTACCAAACATCCACATCCGCATTATCGGTCACAAACAAGTTGCCGCTTCGGATGGCGCCAAGCCATTGGTCTATGCGATCTTCCTGTTTTCCTTCAAATGCGACGAGTTTCCGGACGAATTTCTTAATGTCGTTCCAACTTTTTGCGGATTTCGTCTTAGGGAGGGTTGGATGGTTGGCCAGATATGAACAAAAATATCCGTGAAGCTTTTCGCAGGCCAACGTAAAGTCTTCCGGATTGTCCCTTATGACGGGAGACTCGCCTTTCTTGCGTTTGTATTCCCATTTAAGATAAGGGCGGTCGGGGAGGTGTTCCACGGCGCCATGCCCGACAGGAAGAATTTCAGCAAAGGTGCCCACGATAGTGGCGCGGATATTTTCCATTTTCTCCCGCAAATATGCCTTTATGGAGGCGGACTGTGGTTTGGGTTTGATGGATTCATTGAAGACCTTGTTCAGTTCTGAATTGAAGCCGGCAAATCCCTGATGGGCAAAGGTGTCAAAATATACATGGGCGGCAATTCCCAGCAAATGCAGGGAGGATGGGCCGCTGAAATTTAGGGCATTATTCATCACGGCCTGCGCCAAGGCACTGTCTTTCTGGCAGATCATGCGTTGTTCGAAGTTGTTTTTAGGCCCGATATTTCCCGGAAGGAAATGAAAGGGGACCCAGACGTTCCATTGTTCATCGGGAGAGATATTCCTGTAATCCATGACGGCATGGGCCGTCATCATGGGCGGAATAGCCGTTCCATTTCCAAGTATGGTGCATTTGTCTTCTTCCGCATCGTCCACGAATTGTGAGGCCGTAGCAACGATAGCCGCATTTTGCGGAGTGAAACCCGTGGATCGTGCCAAGGCATAGACGGCAAAAAAATGCATGTCTTTTTCCATGATAACGCCCTCCTATTATGGGTGAAACACCTCGGAGTTGTTTTAAATTTACCCAGACTGCACCTTCCGATGGCATAACCCTATCTGGACAAGGGCGTTTTTGTCAAGCGCCCCATCACTGTGCGCCGGAAAGGACCAGGCGCGCGTGGCGGGCGAGGTGTCCGCGGAGATCTTGGGCGTATTCTTCGAGGATGCGTTTTCCCAGCCCTTCATAATCGCCACAGCGGTAAAGGGCGCGCGCGAGGAAGAGTTCGCGCAGGGATTGGTCGCGTTCCTGGTTGGGGTTGCTTTGCAGCGCGGCTTTCTTTACCGCGGGAATGTCTTTACAGGCGTATCCTTGCATGCCGGGCTTTTTAAGAAGCGCAGCGAGGGCGGGGGCGGCTTCTTTGTCCCCCAACGTTTCACAGGCCAAGGCTATCGAGCGGTGATGGGAGAATTCACTGTCCGCATTCAGGGTATTGAGTTTGCTCAGCAGGGAAGACACCGCGTTGGGGGCGTGTGTGTTTGCGAGCGCGATGAGATACGAATCCACGGCGCTGTAACTGGCGCCATATTGACCGCTCCCGGTATATCGCCATCCTTCATCCCAGGGCTGGGCTTCCACGGCGGTGGCGAGCGCCGGCGCACCGTCCCCCTCCCCTGTTATCCCCAAAATATGGGCATAGATCAGGCGCGCTTTGTCCGATTCCGCCGATGCAAAGGCCTGCTTTACCAGCGGACGCGCAGTGTCCCAATTGGCGAGGACAAGAGCGACATCCTCGTAGTCATTCGCGACACGCCGCACGGCGGCATCTATACGTTCCTGTGTTGCGGGATAGGAATCGGTTGCCTTGAGCGCGTCGTTAGGAAGGCAATCCATCTTCACCAGATGTTCTTGCAGCGCTTTCAGATCGATGGTGCGCGTGAGACCGCCGTTCTTGGCGGCCATGACGGCGGCAACCCCCGCGGCATAGCCCTGATTCTGGATGTCGGGTTGCATACGCAAGATGGGCATGGCGTCGCGGTGGGCGCTGATGCCGAGACCGATCACTAACATCCCTTCAATGCCGTGCGGAAGCAACGAACGGTACGGGGTGTACGCGCGAACGCTCTTTTTATGCGGCGGGGTTAGAAGAAACATGGGATGGAGGGTGTAGCCGTGCGTATCGAAATCGCTTTGGGCAATGCCGATGGCATCGGGATACGTGCGGTCGTTCCAGATATCCAGGGGAGAGATTACGAAATCGCCCAGGATGCGGCGGCGTTCCCGCGAATCGACAAGCGGCGCGAGATCATAGGCATCGTGATATTTGGTGCGTCCGGCGATCAGGGTGCGCCACACATCGCGAATGTCGGTATCGTCCGTAAGAGTGTAATCCGTGTTGGTATATGATGCGCCCGGCTGGCGCGGAGGCATGCCGGTGCCCTGCACGGCCAGGTCATTGGCGTCCGTGGTGATGGATTCCGCGCCCGCGGCCACGGCCACATCCGCGTTTCCTGTGGCGTCAATGACGGTTTTGGCGAGAACGACGCCGCGGCCCAGAGGGGTCGCAACAACAACGCCCTTAACGTGTTGATTCTCAACCACCGCGCCGCAACCTATCGCACCGAACCACAGATCCGCGCCTGCCTTAAGCAATTCCCGCCGGTACCATTCCATGCGCCATTCAATGTTCCATGAGTCCGCCGGCATACCGGTATCCGGCCCCATGGCTTTGACTCCCTGGTCAATTTCCCGGGTAAACCCGCCGCGATAACCGTGATAATATTTTCCAATCAAGCCGAGCGTGCTCACCCCGCCCAGACCGTGTTGATACTCAATTACGAGAGTGCGTGCGCCCTGACGCGCGGCGGAAATGCCTGCGGGCGCGCCGCCGGTGCCGCCACCCACCACAACCACATCATACTCGCCCAAAATGGGCGCCGCGCGCCTTGGAGAAGGAATTGTCTCCGTATGGGTGCTAAAGGAGCGTTCGCCCAACAGAGGTTCCCGAATTTCGCCTGGAATCGGGTTGGAACCTTCCTGACCACTCACCCGGCAGCTTGAATGAGTGACTTTTTTCGCTTCTTCCGCTGCGTGGCGTCCGAGTCGTTCGCCCAGATGCATTGCGGCGATGGGACGCGCTATTTTTGCGGCCAGTGCGCGAGAGACGCTTGCAGAGGGGCCAAATACATAAAGACATTCCTCGTGCTGTGGCCGGAATACGCCGATAGGGAGTTCTGAAAGAGTATTAGATGTCTCAACAAATTCCCGTCCGAGCAAATAATCCGGCGGAAGTTGATACAGTTCTTCCGAAGAGAGCAACTGACCGGGATCCCAGGTTTTATCACGGGCGATTTGTTCCGCCCTGGCAAAGGACGCGAAGGTGGCGCCGGTCATGGGCAATGCCAGCGAATACTCGAAGGCCGGTTGCATGGAATCACTCGAACCCAAGCCTTTCTCTATCTGTACCAGCGTGGGCATCGGCTGAACCTGAACGTTTTCGCCGGGATGCGATGTGCCGCCTATCACAATCCGCGAGAAGGTCTGCATGCCGGGGGCATAGGTTGAAAATTCCGCGCCGGCGATGCGCGCCACCGTGGCGCGGGGGGTGGCGTCGATAATCATTTTGGCGCGGATGGCCTGGCGGCCCGCGCGATTGGCCACCACGATACCCGACAGTTGGCCCTGTTCATCCCGCAGGACATCAGTGGCATAGCATCCAAAAAGAAATTGCACGCCAGCCTCCAGCAGGGCATTTTCCAACGCGCTTTTCACTTGCATGGGCGTTGGCGGCAGGGGGATGGATGATTCTTGCGGGGCGCTGTCATTCGTTTCGGGGGCCTCGACAATAATCTCGCCCAGCAATTGCCGGGGCACACCGGCGGCCTTCTCGGCATGCACCTTGATATACCGCGCGGTGGCGGGAAGCGAGGCGGAAAGGGCAATGGGCATGTCGCGCACGGCGCCGGGACTATTGGCGGGCCGGACAACGGTAACGGGGTCCGCCCAATGTTCACGATCCACACTGCCGCTAAATGTTGCGCGGGCGGTTTCGATATCGGCATCCCGCTGGAAAACAATAAGATGGACTTTGCCGATGGCGCATTCCTTGCCCAAGTCGAGCAATACGGTCACATCATCGTTGAATTGGACGCTTTCCTTGATGGCGCTCTCCCATCGCTTGTCACAGAGCATGGCGGGCGGGTCCGTATCCTTATGCGGATCCACGGAGGATGCGTCGGCCTGATATTGAAAGGGAAGGGTTTCACCAAGGATCAACAACGCGGGCGGGGGCATGTAGATCGATTTGGCCAAGGGGGTATCGGGTTGTTCACCGGGTTCGAGCCAGAGGCGTCCCGTGGCGCACATGTCTTCGCCCAAATAAGGATATTGGGAGATCAAGAAGACGGTGGCGCCGGCCTGGCGCGCGGCCAAAGCGGCCTGCACTGCGCCGGCAGACCCGCCGGCAATCACTACATCCACCTGGTCCATGACAGGAATTTCACGGGCGGATTCGCTGATGTATTTCCCATCAATGGGCTGGATGCCTGCGATTAGACACCCGAAAATGGACAACAATAGCGTCATGACGTTCCGCCTCCTGCTGGTTGGGGCGTTTTAGATCACGCCGAGAGTCTCCAGGGCTTTTGCCAGTTCGCGTTTTTCCGCCGCGGTCAATTCCCGCTGGGGCGGGCGCACATACCCGGCATCAAATCCACGCAGCCGCAATCCTTCCTTGAAAATTGCAATATTTTGCCCATACTTGAGCGTGCGGCACAGTTTTTCAAGTTTAACCTGAGCTTTCCAAGCCTTGTCAAGGTGTCCGTTCTTCACATTGTCGTAGACGGAAAGGTAAAGCTCATGCCAGACGTTTGAGGTGCCGGATACCGCGCCGTTGGCGCCCGCGAGCATCGCCTGGTAGCCGTATTCGTCCGCGCCGTTAAAAACGGCGAATCCTTTCGGCGCATTGCCCAGGATTTGGGTCAGCAGGGACATGCTGCCCGAGGAGTCTTTGAGACCCGCGATGTTCTCAACGGATTCCGCCAGTTCCAGGATCAATTCCGCGCTAAGGGTGTTGCGCGCACACCCGGGGATGTTGTACATCAGGATCGGAAATCCCTTGACGGCTTTTGCCACCGCCTTGTAATAGGCTTTCAAAGAGAGGTCATCGTAAAAGTAATAGCCGGGAGTGACTATGCCTGCGCCGTGCGCGCCGCATTCCTGGGCGTGGCGGGTGAGTTCGATGGTGGTGGCAAGGTCGCCGCCGCCGGTTTGCGCAATCACCAGGGCTTTTTTGCCCACGGCCCGCACCACTTCTTCCAATACTTCCTTGCGTTCATCGGTCGTCATCAGCAAGCCTTCGCCCGTGGTGCCGCAGGGATACAAGCCATGCACACCGCCTTTGACCAACCGCTCGGCCAACAAACCTACCTTGTCAAAATCCACAAATTCGCCGTTCTTCGTGAACGGAGTAACCATCGCGGAAATAATGCCTTCGATCTTCTTTTTCATCAAACTTCCTTTCATGAAAAGATGCATTTTTATCTGACCGCCGAAGCAAGGCGCTTCACATGCCCATGATAACGTTCCTTCCCCAGGAAAGGCTGCCTTGGTGGAATCACATTGAACGAAATGATGGTACGCCGGCAATGAACGAGCACTAAGTATAGCGCCATTGCGTTTTCTTGCGCAAACCGGAGGAAATTTAGGGGCCTGCGCCATAGGAAGCAGTACTATGCAAGTAAAGTGCGCGAGGATATTGCGGCCTATGAACACTTTCTGGAGGCTTCTGCGAAATAGTCCTCTTTCTCATCCGGATACATGAACGGCAATGGTTTGTCTGTCTGGGACCTGCCCAAAACCTTGTCTTATTTCTTATTTGGAGGTACACTTAAGGTAAGGAATAAATGGACGGATACCCCTCGAATCCTTATTTGTTGCTCATTAGGATGTGGGGGAGCCTATTGTAAAGCGGAAATAATCGGTGTTCACGGCGTTTTATCAGCAGGACAGCACATGTTTTCCCTTTTGGGGGAAGGCAGGCATGTCCTTTTTTAACACCAGAATCATTCTTTCAATCCTTTTGGCATTGCAGTGTTCCGCCATTGCGCAGACAATGAAGAATCCCAAAGCAGAAACACGGAACGCCGCTGTGGAAGCCTTGGTCAACAGCATGCGGGGATCCGGGGCGCCGGATGGAGTGCGGGTGTTCAAGGGCTCGGATAACTATGTGCGATCCATAGGGGCGCCTCCCGCATCGTATTTTCCCGTTACGCCGGGTAAAGGGGCGCCGCCTGCAAACAAGGCCCAAGCGTTTCTTAAGGAAAACCAAAGCGTTTTTATGGATGATTCGGCGGCGGTGGATTTCCGCCCCACAAAGACTAAAACCCGTACTTCGCGGTCGTATGTGCGCCTGCAGCAAGACTATTCCGGAATACCGGTATTTGGCGCCGAGGCTACCATTCAATTGGATGCGGCCAACGAGGTTGTGTTCGCCTTTTCAGATATCAAGCGCGACACCGGGGACCTTGATAATGGTCAGGTTTCACTTTCCCCGGCGCTTTCCGCCTCCGCGGCGGAATCGATCTCGATCGAGCATATCCAGCAGCCTCCCATTTCCCAGGCGGCTCTCCGCCTCTCCGGTAAAGGGATAATGGAATCTGGTACGGATGGATGGATCGATCCGGCTCTTCATCTGGAAGCGGCTCCTGCCACGCTCATGATTTTTGCCCCTGAAGTGGTGGGCACTGGCGGTCCCACGCGCTTAGTCTGGCAAACGGTGGTCAGCGCCATGGATAGCCCTGCGGTTTCGGAGTTTGTCCTGGTGGATGCGCATTCGGGCGAAATCGCATTCCATTACCCTTTGGTCCACACGGCCCTGAACCGGCAAATCTATGATGCGAACAACACCTCCGACGATCCCGGCACGCTCTTGCGATCGGAAGGTGGCGGCGCCGTCGGCTCACCAGCGGATGTGGACTATGCATATGACTATTTCGGCGACACGTATGATTTCTACAATGTGGAGCATGGCCGAGACAGCCTCAACAACGCCGGCATGACATTGAGCGGGACCGTGCGCTATTGCGATCCGAGTGACACATGCCCGTATGAGAATGCTTTCTGGAGCGACTCGGCCCAGCGGATGTACTTCGGTCAGGATTACGCTTCCGCGGATGATGTGGTCGGACACGAACTAACGCATGGGGTCACCAGTTATGAATCTAATTTGATCTACTTTAATCAATCGGGTGCGATCAATGAGTCCTTTTCTGATATGTGGGGGGAGTGGATTGATCAGACAAACGGCGCTGGAACCGACACCTCCGGCGTAAAATGGCTCATGGGCGAAGATTTGCCGATCGGGGCCATCCGTGACATGTCGAATCCTCCCGCCTACGGCGACCCGGACAAGATGAGCAGTTCCTATTACAGCGCAAACATTGGAGATGTCGGCGGTGTCCACTACAACAGCGGTATCGGAAATAAGCTCTGTTACCTGCTGACGGACGGCGGCACATTCAACGGGTACACGGTGAGCGCGCTGGGGATTTCCGCCACGGCGGATCTGATGTACGAATGCGCGGCAAATCTTCTCACAAGCGCCTCAGACTATTTGGATCTTTATACTCTTTTGCAGCAGGCTGCGGATAATCTTGGATACAGCCAGGCGGACAAGAATAACCTCGTCAACGCCTGTTTAGCCGTTGAACTGGGAACGGAACCCGCCAAGATGGCTGTAGGCCCGTATGCGGGCACGTGGGGCTTCCCCATGTACACGCTGTATCACGATTCCCGAACGCAATCGATCTATCTGGCCAGCGATCTTGGAAGAAGCGGCAATATTACGGCATTGTCGCTGTATGTAACGACCGTGCCGGGGCAAACCCTGAATTATTGGACGATCCGGATGAAGACCACATCCTTGAGCGCCTATTCTACCGCCTCCATGGATGCCACGGGATGGACCACCTGTTACCAGGCCAACGTAACGATAAGTTCAACAGGCCAAGCCACCTTCACCTTCTCAACGCCTTTCCTGTACGACGGCGCGAGCAATCTCATGATCGATTTCAGCCACAACAACACCGGCTATACCACACAAGGAGTCTGCCTCGCCTTTGTTCCCGGAGGGAACCGGACCATTATCGCCGCCAGCGACAGTGCCAACGGCGACCCGCTGACATGGTCGGGCACTACGTCGCCTACGAAATACTTGTCTACGGCTGTTCCATGCATCGCATTGACGTTCAGTGCGCCCTCGGCAACAGTGACGAATGTCACTTCTACGCATGCCAATGGAACGTTTACCACCGGCGAGGTCATCGATATAGATGTCTCTTTCTCCACAACGGTAGATGTGACGGGATCCCCAAGTCTGGAGCTTGAGACAGGCTCCACCAACCGAATGGCCACCTATCTCAGCGGCTCCGGCACTTCCACCCTTCGATTCCGGTACTCCGTTAGTGCGGGCGACACCTCATCCGACCTTGACTACACAAACGGCGGCGCGCTGCAATTCAATGGAGGAACGATCAAAGACACCGCCACGAAAACCAGTGCAACGCTCACCTTGCCCGCGCCCGGCGCGGCGGGTTCCCTTGGCGCAAACAAAGCAATTGTGATTGACACCGGAGCGCCTGCGGTAACCGTTAATCAGGCGTCCGGGCAGGCAGACCCCGCAACCGCAGAACCCGTCAATTTCCGGATCCTGTTCAGTGAAGCGATCAATCCGTCAACATTCACATCATCCGATGTATCCATCACCGGAACCGCGGGAGGGACCCCGTCGGTGGCGCTGACGAGCAGCGACAATATCGACTGGAATGCCGCGGTAAGCGGGTTCACATCGGGCGGAACCGTAATCGCAAGCCTCTCAGCGGGCGTGTGTGCCGATGTGGCAGGGAACACCAATGCGGCGTCCACCAGTTCGGATAACACGGTAAGCTTACAGTTGCCAAGCACCGTGGATGCCCATTCGAGTCCCCAGACGGATTTCGTTCTCGGCAACTGGTATGCCACCGAGGAGGAAAAGGTGAGTGTACTGAAGTTTAAAGTGACCGACCGCGGCGGCGACAGCTTGCCCACGTTGATTGATCGCATCATCATCAATGTTTCCGGGACGGCGGGACACGCCAGCCAGGATATTGCCTGGGCGGAACTCCGCGACGCCTCATCGCAAATCACGACCGCCGCTTCCATCACGGACGCACAGATTGTTTTCGGATCCGCGCCTAACAGCGACAGTGTGGCGCAGTTGACTGCCGTCTCGGAGAATACCGCTGTTGAATACACGGTCAATATTTATCTGAACACCACGCTGCTGGGCGAGCATGATCAAACCTATGTGTTCGACATCGCAGAACCGGACATCGGCGCCGATGGCGGGAGCAGTTCGCCCATGGCGGCGGATTCCGGCGCGATTACACCGGTCACCGGAACGATCTTCATCATGGCCTTGGGCATTTCCATCACGCCGGACTATTGGAACATCGGTTCAGGGCCGCTGAGTAATGTTGTGGAATCCGGGGCCTTCACGGTCCAGAACCTCGGAAATGTGGCGGAAGACATTTCGATAAAAGGCGATAACGGAGCCAATGGCTGGACCCTGCAAAACACCGTTGGCACAAACGCCTTCAAGGTAGAGGCCGACAGCGGCGACGATGGCAGCTATGAGATAGCGCTAAGCACAAGCGAACAAGTCATGGCGGCAAATCTCGCCGTATCCGGGAGCAGCACCTTCGGACTCCGTTATAACGCGCCGTCCGGAGATACCTGCGGCGGCGGCATTGCGCAAGACTTCAGTATAACCCTTAAAGCATCCCGGCATACACCATAAGAGAAGAACCTATAATGCAGTTAAACCAACAATAGCAAGGAGACGGGAAAATGAAGAAGAGCGTATTGATTATGTTGATGGGGTTATGCCTGATAGGTGCGGCTTATCAAGCCCAAGCGGCTGACACGGGCACGATATCGGTCACTGTTTCGCTGGAATCGGCAATTTCGGTAAGCGTCGCCCCGGGCACATGGAACCTTGGCACGGTAGCCCTGAGCAGCACCTCCGCGGAAGCCTCGTTCACCGCAAGCATCGGCAACACCGCTTCGAAGCTTGAAATCATTGGCGCGGACGGCGCAGGCGGCTGGACCATCGGCGCCACCCCGGCGGCGGATCGTTTCGCCGTGTCGGTGACAAGCCCCGCAATTACGCTTACCAAGGCGTATCAGACACTAGCGGCCAGTGTGCCCGCCTATGGAAGCCAGGGCTTCGGGCTCACCTATTCCGCGCCCACCAGCGATACCAAGGGTGGCGGCGTAGGTCAAGGGTTCACGATAACCGTCAAGGCAAGTGCCCCATAATAATTTTTGGCGTGGAATCATAGAGTTACAGGACGTATGAAAAACGTGCACGTGAAAGGAAGATTCAGAGCGCGTGGATTTCGGTGGATGGCGTTTTCCGCCGCGCTCATGGGCATACTCTGCCAAGCCGGGGCGGCAAGCCTGAAAGTGTCTCCCGCGCGTTTCATCATTCATGACGTGAAACCGGGCATTCAGTACGACGTCTACAAGGCAACCGGATTGCGCATCACACTTTATAATGACGATGACGTAAGCCACTCATGGCTCCTCAGCGTGCATCGTCCCTCGGAGCGTGGAACATGGGAACGAGGTTATGCCGAGATCCCCGATGCGCGCTGGTGTTGGTTCGATCGGAACGAAGTTGCCGTCGAACCGCACGGCAAGGCCTATGCGCACCTGTTTCTCAAGGTTCCCGAAAACGAAAAGTACTATAACCAGCATTGGGTGGTAACGATGGGCGTGGACGGCAAACCCGGCGCTGGCGGGATTGCGCTGGCGGCGGATATTCGCGCCCAGATAGAAACAACAAGCAGCCCGGACATGAAAGAGCGGCCCGGCGGACTGCTCGGCATGGTTCCGAGCGCACTCCAGATCGAAAATGCGGCGCCGGGCGCCATCGAGAAAAGACAGGTCTCCCTTTACAACAATGACACAAAAGCGCATACCTGCGCGATAACATCCCTGTTCGACGATCCGGCCATCGATCAGAAAGTCTATCTTACCCACCCCTTCGAGGCTACGCCGGACCCGAAATGGATCACCGTGCCGAAGGAGATCAGCATTGCGCCGGGCGGCGTAAGCGCTTTGGATGTGGAGATACGGCTTCCGGACGACCCTTCCCTGCTGGGCAAACAATGGGAGTCCATTTTCCTGATTCAGCCCGAGGAGGGCCGGGCAGGTTTTGTGCGCGTACAAGTGAGTATGAAAGAAACGGCAAAAACGGAGTAAGCGGCGGGTGGTTTTGACAACACATAGAGCGGTTTGCGGTTCCTGCGGGGCGGCGTTACTGCTGTGCCTGGTCATGCTCTGCGCCGCCGCCCAACCGTTCGAAGACACCGCGGTTATCGATGTTTCCGTCGTGTTGGATTCCTCCCCGCCCACGGGAACAGTTTCCATTAATGACGGCGCATCGTACACCACCACGCTGAGCGCCACGCTTACACTGAGCGCCAACGATACGCAGACCGGCGTCGCACAGATGCGCTTCAGTAACGGCGGCGCCGGTTGGAGCGCATGGGAACCGTACGCCACTACAAAATCCTGGCCGCTCGCGTCCGGCGATGACGGCACGCGGACCGTTTACGTGCAGTTCATGGACGGCGTGGGGAATCAAAACACGGACACTGCAATCTCCGATACGATCATATATGATGTGAATCCCCCAACGGGTTCCGTCAGCATCAATGGCGGGGTTGATTGGACGAATGATACCGCCGCCACGCTCACCATCGCCGCATCGGATTCCGCTTCCGGCCCCGCCGAGATGAGAATCAGCAATGATGGGATTTTCTTCGAGCCTTGGGAACCATACATGGCCGCCAAATCGTGGACATTGCCGCCGGGTGAAGGGTCGAAGACGGTTTGGGTCGAGTTCAAGGATCATGCGGGGAACGCAACGGCCACCGAGATCAAGGACGACATCGGGCTCGATTCCACGCCGCCGGCTTCGTTTACGCCGACGGCGGACCCCGGCATCTGCACGAACGGTGAGATTCAAGTGACGTTCGAGACCACTGATGCGCTATCCGGAATCGGGCACTATGAGGTGGCGGTGGATGACGAGACGTATGCCACCGCCGCCAGCCCATACATCGCGGATGCGGCCGTGCTCGCTGAAGGCGAACACACCGTCCATGTGAAGGCATTCGACCAGGCAGGGAACTCCGTGGGGCCACGCGATGTTTCCATTTACGCAGATGGATCGCCGCCGGTCATCTTCCTGAACGGATCGTCATATGTCTCCGTGGTGTGCGGAAATGAGTATGTGGAAGAGGGTGCAACCGCGGACGACCTGTGCGCAGGCGATATGACGTCCTCTATCGAAATATCGGGAACGGTTGATATCTACACGATGGGTGAATATACACTCATTTATACGGTCAATGATCCGGCCGATAACCCCGCGGACCCGGTGTTCCGCACCGTCGAAGTGGTTGGGCCGTGTGGCGAAGGTGAGGGTGTTGTCGAAGGACAAGAAGAGGGGCTCCTGGAAGGCGAGACCGAAGGACAAGCCGAAGGCGAAGGTCAAGTCGAAGGCGATATCGAAGGCGTGGCCGAAGGGCAAGAAGAAGGAACGCTGGATGGTGAGATCGAAGGGCAGGAAGAGGGAACCCTGGAAGGCGAAGTTGAAGGGCAGGAAGAAGGGATAACCGAAGGCCTAAGTGAAGGCGGTGCAGAAGGATTGGTGGAAGGTGTTATTGAAGGTTCTGAAGAAGGTGTGCCCTCTGAAGGTTCGCCGGAGGAGGGTGAAGGTAGCGAGGAAGGACTTCCTGAAGGCACTGTCGAAGGTTCTTTAGAAGGCGAAGGGCTGGAAGAAGGGGAAGGTCTGGAAGAAGGCGAGGGCCTGGAAGAAGGGGAAGGTCTGGAAGAAGGGGAAGGGCTGGAAGAAGGAGAAGGTCTGGAAGAAGGCGAAGGCCTGGAAGAAGGAGAAGGATTGGAAGAAGGTGAGGGATTGGAAGAAGGAGAAGGTGCTATGACGGATGTTCATAGTGCTGACCAAGATGCCGACTACCATATCAGCCTCTCCGAACTCCTCCGCATTATTCAATTCTTCAATTCCGGCGGATTCCACTGTCAAACCGGTACTGAAGACGGGTATGCTCCAGGTTCAGGAGGTGACAACAGTTGCTTACCCCATTCCAGCGACTACAACCCCCAAGACTGGACCATTAGCCTCTCCGAGCTTCTCCGCATGATCCAATTCTTTAACTCCGGCGGCTATCATGCCTGTGAAGAGGGCGAAGACGGCTTCTGTCCCGGAGCCATATGATCTTTATCCTGAACGATACCCGTGCTTCATTCAAAGAAAGAATCCGCCGGTGTCTATAGAGCCCATGTCCATTTGCGCGGGTCGCGGGATATATGATACCCTATACGACTGAATAATCCCTCTTTGTGAGGCTTTTCAAGCCTTGATGCCATACTTTATGGAAGGTAGATGCTTTGAGAACTCCGCTGATCGCCGCAAATTGGAAAATGAACAAGCTGGTGGACGATGCCGTGGCCACGGCCGGCGCGTTGAAACCGTTGGTGGCGGATGCTGCCGGTGTGGAAATTGTTGTGTGCCCGGTATTTACAGTGTTGCAGGCGGTGGGGAAGGCTCTGGCCGGATCGAATGTGGCCTTGGGTGCGCAGAATTGCTACACAAAGGAAAGCGGCGCCTTTACGGGAGAGATTTCTCCACAAATGCTGAAAGACGCCGGCTGCACCTGGGTCATCATCGGGCATAGTGAACGCCGCCAATATTTCAAAGAAAGTGACGCGTTACTAAATGAGAAACTCCATTTTGCCCTGAAGTCCGGGCTGAAAGTGATGTTTTGCATCGGTGAAACCCTGGACGAGCGCCAGGGCGGGAGTATGAACGATGTGTTGCGCCGCCAGGTCAACGAAGGGCTCAAGGGCCTGAGCGAAACGGATTTTGCGAATGTGGCCGTGGCATATGAACCGGTGTGGGCGATTGGCACGGGCGTCACCGCGACTCCCGAACAGGCCGAGGAAGCGCATGCGTTCGTGCGTGGCCTCGTGGAAGCGCAGTTTGGCAAGAACGTGGCCGAAGGGCTGCGTATTCAATATGGCGGCAGCGTAAAGCCGGACAATGCGGCGGAACTGATTGCGAAACCCAATGTGGACGGGTTTCTCGTGGGCGGAGCCTCGTTGAAGGCAGACAGCTTCGCGGGCATCATAAAGGCCGTGTGTTAACTGCAAAGGGAATAGAACAATTATGTTGGATGCGATTTTTAGTTGGACAACGCTGTGGTGGATTCTCATCCCGGTGTATTTGATTGCCTGCATCGGGCTGATTTTGGTGGTGCTGCTGCAAAAGGGAAAAGGCGTTGGTTTCGCGGGAGCATTTGGCGTGGGACCAGGTTCGGAAACCCTCTTCGGGCCACGCTCCGCGAGGACCTTGCCGCAAAAGCTTACCTATGTCGGCGCGGCGCTTTTCATGATCCTGGCCTTGGTGTTGTCCATGTTGTCGGGCAAAGTAACCAAGGGTGAGGCCCCGGACCTGGTGGAAAAAGAAACTGTCACCGATAGTGCCGCCTTGGATCAGTTGTTTAATGAGAATGCAAAAGAAGGCGAAGCAGCCAGTACGGCGCCTGCTGCCACAACAACCGTGGTAACACCTGCTCCGGCTGCGGAAAGCCCTGCGCCAGCGCCGGCTCTGACCGTGGAAACACCCGCACCTGCTGCGGAAACTCCAGCGGCCCCAGCCCCGGCGGCGGAAACACCCGCTCCGGCGGCGGAAACTCCGGCGCCTGCACCGGAAACCCCCGCTCCGGCGGCGGAAACCCCGGCGCCTGCGGCTCCTGCACAGCAATAATCCAAGTACAATGTATTTTATTCCGGCCCGAAGCGCGATGCTTTGGGCCATTGTTATTTGGGAACGTTTTGAGGCTCGTGTAGAATAGAAGGAACAGGCCCTTCCCGTTGGAAGCGGGCCAAGCGCCACGCCGGAATCTGACCGGTTCCAATCAGATGGGGCACGGAACGGATGAGCGGTGGTGCGTAATGAGCACGCCGAATGGAGGTTTTGTGGACAAGATATTGATTCGCGGCGGCAAACCGCTTAATGGCGCAGTCCATGTGCGGGGAGCCAAAAATGCCGCGTTGCCGCTGATGGCGGCGGTGATTATGGCGGAGGAGCCCTGTACCTTGCACAATGTGCCGTGTCTGCATGATGTATTCACCATGGACAAGCTCCTATCGACCATGGGCATGCAGATCGAGTTTACAGGCCGCTATATGACGCTTCAGGCGGACGGGATCAGCGAGCCCTATGCCCCCTATGATCTCGTCCGAAAAATGCGCGCTTCCTTCTTTGTACTCGGGCCGCTCCTGGCGCGTTTTGGCAGCGCCAAAGTCTCGTTGCCTGGAGGTTGCGCCATCGGCACGCGCCCGGTGGATATTCACCTCAAGGGACTGGAAGCCCTGGGGGCTTCCATATGCATAGAAGATGGTTATGTGGTGGCGAAAGGCCCCTTGAACGGCGCTAATTATGCGCTCGACTTCCCAAGCGTGGGCGCCACGGAAAACCTCATGATGGCGGCGTGCCGCGCGAAAGGCGTCACCCGCCTGACCAATGTGGCCCGCGAACCGGAAATCGAGGATCTGGCCTATCTGCTGAATACGATGGGCGCGCAGATTTCCGGCGCGGGTACGGACATGATCACGGTGGTCGGCGTGGACTCCCTGGGCGGCGCGGAGCATGTGGTCATTCCGGATCGCATCGAGGCAGGCACCTTCCTGGTAGCAGGCGTGGCCACGCATGGCGACGTGACGGTGCTTAACGCCAACCCGGATCATTTGCCGGGATTTCTGGACAAGCTGCGCGAAGCAGGAGCGGAAGTGGAAGCCCACGGCAGCCGGATTCGGGCGGCCGCACCCAATGGCCTCCGCGCCGTGGACGTTACAACGCGGCCCTATCCGGGATTTCCCACGGATTTGCAGGCCCAGACTATGACCATGCTCTGCCGCGCGGAAGGCGTCAGCCATATCAAGGAAACGGTTTTTGAAAACCGGTTCATGCAAGCCGCGGAATTGGTGCGCATGGGCGCGGATATCACCCTGGACGGGAACACCGCCATCGTGCGCGGCGTGCCCCGATTGAGCGGCGCGCCCGTAATGGCCTCCGATTTGCGCGCGAGCGCGGCCCTGGTAATTGCCGGCCTGATGGCGGACCAGGGCGCAACGGCCATTGCGCGCGTGTACCATATTGATCGCGGTTATGAACAGATTGAGGAACGCCTCGCGGCGTTGGGCGCCACGATTGAGCGTGTGCGCAACTGAATAAAGGAAGTAAGTGAATGAAGTGTTTTGAAATCACGGACAAAGCATCGTACCGCGCCGCGGAGGCGTATATCCGGGCGCGGAGCGAAGCTTCCGCGGAGGGGGAGGTGCAGGAAAAAATCAATGCGGTGCGCGGTATTGTTGAAGCAGTGCGCACGCGCGGTGACGCGGCGGTGGCGGAATGTACAGAGCGGTTTGACGGCGTTTCCCTGCGTCCGGATCAATTTGAGGTAAGCGCGGAAGAATTGGACGCCGCAAAGGCACACGTCGATCCCGCGTTGCTGGCCATTTTACAGCGAGCCTATGAAAATGTGCGCCGGTTCCATGCCAAACACCTCCGTGAATCCTGGGAAGAAAATTTTGAGGACGGCACCGTCCTGGGCCAACGCATCACCCCCATCGAAAGCGCCGGGGTATACGTGCCGGGCGGCAAAGCGTTCTATCCCTCCTCCGTGTTGATGAACATTGCCCCCGCGCAAGTGGCCGGAGTAAAAGACATCATTATGGTGTCGCCGCCCTCCTATCAGGGCGGCATACACCCCATCGTGCTGGCGGCGGCGAAATTAGCCGGCGCCACCCGCGTTTTCCGCGTGGGCGGCGCACAGGCGGTCGCCGCGCTCGCCTATGGCACCAAAACCATCCCGGCGGTGTGCAAAATCACAGGACCCGGCAATACCTTTGTAACAGCCGCAAAGGCCCTGGTGCGCAATGTAGCCGAGATCGACAGCGAAGCCGGCCCTTCGGAAGTGGTGGTGATTGCCGATGCCACCGCAAAGGCGGAATATGTCGCGGCGGAATTGCTGGCGCAGGCGGAACACGACGAGGAAGCCTCATGCGTCCTCATGACTACATCGTCGGAATTGGCGGAAGCGGTGCAACAGCGGCTGACCTCGGAAATTGCCCAATTGGCCAGGAAGGAAATCATCACAAAATCATTGGATGCGTACGGGGTCATTATCGTGGTCCGGAAGATGGATGAAGCCATCTCGCTGACGAATGTGTATGCACCGGAACACCTGAGCATCCAAACGGAGTTCCCGCAAAAAATCGCAAACAAGATTACGAATGCGGGCGCGATCATGCTGGGCGCGATGACGCCGGTCGCGGTGGGCGACTATTACGCGGGACCGAATCATATTCTCCCCACGCGCCGCCGCGCGCGGTTTTCATCGCCATTGACCGCCGAGGATTTCCGCAAAGTGAGCAGCATTTTGTATTACTCAAAGGAACGGCTCCAGCGTGATGCGGAGGACATCATCACGCTGGCGCGCGCCGAGGAATTGCAGGCGCACGCCCGCTCGGTGGAGGTGCGAAAATGAAGTACACTCGGGAATTATTGAAAGACGTTGAGGGATATGTGCCAGGAGAACAACCGAAAATCCCAGGTATCATCAAGCTCAACACGAATGAGAATCCATATCCGCCTTCGCCGAAGGTGATGGAGGCGCTGCGCGCGCTTTCCCCTGACGCATTGCGGAAGTACCCCGATCCGCTGTCGGTAAATTTCCGCCGCGCCTATGCGGAACGCTTCGGATACCCCGGCCCGGAATGGGTGCTCGCGGGCAATGGCATGGATGAACTATTGGCTCTGGCCATCCGCACGTTTGTAAATCCGGGCGATGCGGTTCTGGCATCGTATCCGACGTATTCCTTGTATGAAGTCCTCTGCCAATTGCACGGCTGCCGCATCGTATATGTGGACTTGGACGATAATTTCCAACTCCCGGAATCCTTCTTCTCCACGCCAGCGCGGATGTGTCTGTTGACCCGGCCCAACGCTCCCAGCGGCGTCTCGGCGCCACGCGAAGCGGTCGAGCGCCTGTGCCGTGAGTTTGACGGCATCGTGGTGATCGACGAAGCCTATGTGGATTTCGGCGGCGATAATTGCATGGATTTCCCGAAACGCTTCGAAAATGCCATCGTCATGCGGACCTTCTCAAAATCATTCAGCCTTGCCGGCATGCGGCTGGGTACGGCCGTGGCGCAGCCCGCCATTATTAACGAGTTTATGAAAACAAAGGACTCTTACAATCTAGATGCATGCAGCCAGGCCGCCGCATTGGCCGCGATACAGGATTACGACTACATGGAATCCAACGTGGCCAAAGTCCGTGCCACGCGCGCGCGTCTTCGCGCCGAATTACAGCAGCTTGGTTTTGACGTGCCGGAATCACAGTCCAACTTCCTGCTGGCGCGGTGGAATGGCGCGCCTCCGGCGAAAGAAATCTTTGAGACCCTGCGCACACAGAATATTCTTGTGCGCTACTTCAACCTGCGCGGCCTGCAAAACGCACTGCGCATCACCGTGGGAACCAACGCGGAATGTGATGCACTGCTGGAGGCTCTCAATGTTATTCTGAAACGAAATTAGACAACTGGTATAAAAAAGACATATAGGCGAAGGGGTACTTTCGTGAAAAAAGAGATTATTACGAGATTGCATGCTAGTTTCGAGGGAATGCTCCGAACAGACCCTGAATTCGGAACCGAATTTTGGTTAGCTCGTGACTTACAGACCCTGTTAGGATATGCCAAGTGGGAGAATTTTATCCGGGTTGTTGAAAAGGCACGATTAGCCTGTCAGAACTCCGGACATGAAGTTAAGGACCATTTTCTTGATATCAGGAAAATGGTTGCGGTCGGATCTGGGGCGCAACGATCCATTGATGATATCGCCCTAACTCGTTATGCCTGTTATCTCATAGCACAAAGTGGGGATCCAGCTAAAACTGAAATCGCGTTTGCACAGACATATTTTGCTGTTCAAACACGCAAGCAAGAAATAGTTGAAGAACGTTTAGCTCAAGCAGAACGATTGAGTGCCAGAAAAAAGTTAACTCATTCAGAAAAAGAACTATCAGGATTGATTTATGAACGTATTGGTAATGAGGCCACATTTGCAGTAATTCGAAGCAAGGGTGATATGGTGTTGTTTGGCGGGCTTACCACACAAGATATGAAAAAACGACTTGGCATTCCTCACGCAAGGCCATTGGCGGACTTCTTGCCCACAATAACTATTAAGGCTAAGGATTTTGCCACGGAAATAACGAATTTTAATATCAAGAAAGAGGATCTTTTTACTGAGACAATGATCACCAAAGAACATGTTAAAAATAATGCTGATGTGCGAAAGTTATTGAGAAAAAGGGGAATTACGCCGGAAGACTTGCCAGCGGCAGAGGACATCAAAAAAGTCGAAAAGCGCCTTAAATCCGAACAAAAGGATCTTCCTAAGCATATTGGACAGGGCGGGAAGAAAAAAAGTGTATAACAACACGCCAATATCCCATCTTCAAGTTGGAAAATCTATAGTGGGAGCCAATGAAAGTTGGAAATTTTTGTGCGGTAACCAGATACCCCAAAAGGAGATTATTATGCGGACAATAGGTTGTGCAGTGATAGGGAGTCTGTTGATCCTCACAGGCTGTATGACAACCAGCGGTGAACGATCCTTTAACCTAATATCCAGCGAAGAAGAGTCTCAGATCGGCGCAAAGATCGCCAAGGAAGTCGAACAAAAGGAAAAAGTCCTAAACGACCCCGCGCTTCAGGCCTATGTGCAAAATGTCGGCCAGCGCGTCTCCGCCATGGCCGAACGCCGCGATGTTACCTATCAATTTAAGGTGATTGACGCCCCGGACACGGTCAACGCCTTTGCACTTCCCGGGGGGTACATGTATGTGTATACCGGCCTGATGAAAATCTGCGATAACGAGGCGGAACTGGCGAGTGTCATGGCGCATGAAATTGCGCATGTTTCCTCGTATCATCATGGCGAAGCACTTACCCGCGCCTATGGCGTTCAACTGATCTCCAGTTTGCTGTTGGGGGAGAATTCCGGGCAGTTGGCCCGGATTGCCAGCGATTTTATCGGGCAGACCGGCATGATGTATTTCAGCCGTCAAAATGAATATGAAGCGGATGCCAAGGGCATGGATTATCTTTTCCGCGCGGGCTACCGCCCGGAAGCAATGGCCGCATTCATGCAAAAACTGGCAAACCAGGAAGGCCAGGCCGGGCGCGGACCCATGATCAAGCTGTTTTCCACCCATCCGCCCTCTGCAGACCGCCTCGCCCGCCTGAACGCCCAATTGCAGCAATATCCTGCCGATCTCCGCGAGAAAAACACAGACTATGCCGAGCGCTACACTAAGGAAGCGATCAGCCGTCTCAAATAATGCTTTTCCCACTCAGCGTTAATGTATATCCGCGTGGTACTCCTGCAACGATTTAATCGGCGAAGTGCCTTTACGGAACGCGGCAATCCCGCGCGCGGCGGCCAGCGCGGCGGCCGTCGTCGTAATATACGGAATCTTGTACTTGATGGCCGCCTTGCGGATATACGAGTCGTCGCTGACGCTGAACTTGCCTGCGGGCGTGTTGATGATCAACTGAATCTCCCCGTTCTTCAACGCATCCACCAAATGCGGGCGATCCTCATGCATCTTATTGACGCGTTCCGCCTCAATGCCGTGTTCCTTCAGAAACTGGCACGTGCCCTTGGTGGCGCGAATCTTGAATCCCAGCGCCTGCAATTCTTTCGCGGCAGGCAGCACGCCCGTCTTGTCGCGATCCGTGACGGTAATCAGCACCGTGCCTTCGTTTGGCAGGCGGAGCTTGGTGGCTTCCTGGGCCCGGTAGTACGCCAGCCCGAACGAATCGGCCATGCCCAGCACTTCCCCCGTCGAACGCATTTCCGGCCCCAGAATGGGATCCACTTCCGGGAACATGTTGAACGGGAACACGGCTTCCTTCACGCCAAAATGCGGGATGGGCCGGTTTCTTAATCCAAACTCGGACAGTTTTTTACCCATCATGAGATTCATCGCAACCTTCGCCATCGGGATGTTGCACACCTTCGACACCAGCGGTACCGTGCGCGACGCACGCGGATTCGCCTCAAGGATATACACCGCATCGTTGTAGATGGCGTATTGAATATTCATCAGCCCCACCACATTCAACGCGACGGCGATCTTCTTCGTGTATTCCACGATGGTGTCAATATGCTTCGCCGGAATGCTGATGGGCGGGATCACGCACGCCGAATCACCCGAATGCACCCCGCACAGTTCGATATGTTCCATCACCGTCGGCACAAACGCGTCGGTGCCGTCCGATATGGCGTCCGCCTCGCACTCAATGGCATTTTCAAGAAACTTGTCAATAAGGATGGGCCGCTCCGGCGTGACATCCACCGCACGCGCCACATAATGCCGCAGCATTTCCTCGTCATAGACCGCTTCCATGCCGCGTCCGCCCAACACATACGAGGGACGCACCATCAGGGGATAACCGATCTCACTGGCAATGGCGATGGCTTCCTCAACCGAACTGGCCATGCCGGATTGCGGCTGCGGAATGCCAAGCTGTTGCATTACCTTGCGGAACCGGTCGCGATCTTCTGCAAGGTCGATGGTGTCCACCGACGTGCCCAGAATCGGCACCCCTGCTTCATGCAGATCCCGCGCGATGTTCAAGGGGGTCTGTCCGCCGAACTGCACCACCACGCCTTCCGGTTTCTCTTTTTCGTATATGCTCAGCACATCCTCGACGGTCAAGGGTTCGAAATACAGCTTGTTCGAGGTGTCGTAGTCCGTGGACACGGTCTCCGGGTTGCAATTAACCATAATGGATTCCAGGCCCATGTCGCGCAACGCAAACGCCGCGTGCACGCAGCAATAATCAAACTCGATGCCCTGTCCGATGCGGTTGGGACCGCCGCCCAGCACCATCACCTTCTTTGCCTTGCTCACCGGCACGGAGTCTTCGGCGTTGTACGTGGAAAAATAATATGCCGCATTCTCCACGCCGCTTACCGGCACCGCTTCCCAGGCCTCCTTCACGCCCAAGTCAATCCGCTGCTGGCGCAGATCCCTTTCCGGCAACCCAAGAAGCTGGCCAAGGTATTTGTCGGAAAATCCATCCTTTTTCGCTTGGGTCAACAATGCATCCGGAAGACCCTTGCCTTTGAATTTCAGGATTTTTTCCTCCAATTCCACCAGTTCCTTCATCTGTTCCACGAACCAGTGCTTGATGTGCGTCCGCCGGAACAATTCATCCACCGAGGCGCCTTTCCGCAGCGCTTCATACATAATAAACTGCCGCTCGCTGGTGGGAACCGCCAGCAGCCGCATCAATTCTTCCAGCGGTTTCTTGTTGAAGTCTTTGACGAAGCCAAGCCCGTACCGGCCGTTCTCCAGCGAGCGAATCGATTTCTGGAATCCCTCCTTGTACGTCTTCCCGATGCTCATGACCTCGCCGACCGCCCGCATCTGCGTGCCCAGCTTGTCTTCCACGCCCTTAAACTTCTCGAACGCCCACCGGCAGAACTTCACCACCACGTATTCGCCGGATGGCGTGTATTTTTCAAGCGTGCCGTCGCGCCAGTAAGGAATTTCGTCCAGCGTCAGGCCGCCCGCCAGCAACGACGACACCATGGCGATGGGGAATCCCGTCGCCTTCGATGCCAGCGCCGAGGAACGCGACGTGCGCGGGTTAATCTCAATCACCACCACGCGGCCTGTTTTCGGATCGTGCGCGAACTGAATATTGGTTCCGCCGATGACCTGGATGGCCTCCACGATATCGTAGGAGTATTTCTGAAGTTTTTGCTGCAATTTCGGGTCAATGGTCAGCATGGGCGCAACACAATAGGAATCGCCCGTGTGCACGCCCATCGCGTCCACGTTTTCAATGAAGCATACGGTGATCATCTGGTTCTTCGCGTCACGCACCACCTCCAGTTCCAGTTCCTCCCAGCCCAGCACGGATTCCTCCACCAGAATCTGGCCCACCAGACTGGCCGATATGCCCCGTGCCGCCACTACCCGAAGTTCATCCAGGTTGAACACCAACCCGCCGCCCGTGCCGCCCATCGTATAGGCCGGGCGAATCACCACCGGATACCCCAGCGTGTCCGCAATGCGTTCCGCTTCCTCCACGCTGTACGCGAGTTCGCTCTTCGGCATTTCAATGCCCAGGCGGTTCATCGTGTCTTTAAACGCCTGCCGGTCCTCACCACGCTCGATGGCGTCCACCTGCACCCCGATGACCCTCACCCCGTACTTGTCGAGCACGCCGGATTTGTATAATTCCGAGGATAAATTCAGGCCGGATTGTCCGCCAAGGTTCGGCAACAAGGCGTCGGGCCGCTCCTTGGCGATAATTTCCGCCATGTTATCCAGCAGCAAAGGTTCAATGTAGGTGACGTCCGCCATCCCCGGGTCCGTCATGATCGTGGCCGGATTCGAATTAACCAATACGATTTTGTACCCCAGGCTGCGGAGCGCCTTGCACGCCTGCGTGCCCGAATAATCAAACTCGCACGCCTGCCCAATCACAATCGGACCGGACCCAATGATCATAACTTTCCGGATGTCTTCTATGCGCGCCATAATGCTTCTCCCAGTTTAGCCCGCAAGATTGTATAGGAATTCAACGCAAAATAGAAGTCTTGAGATTGCATACGAATAACCGATATGCTTTAATGGTGAACTGGAGGTAAAAAATGCCTTACAAAGGTCACATACAGAATGGCGTGGTCGTGTTGGATGAGGCTGCGAATTTGCCTGAAGGGATGGAAGTGGAGGTGGAGCCCTGTGAAGAAATATCCCGGCCGAGTCTGGCGGAACGCTGGAAGGACCTTATTGGTATTGTGTCCGGGATGCCGGATGATATGGCCCAAAATCACGACCACTACATTCATGGAACCCCAAAAAATTGATGATCCCGAATAATCACGCCAAAGTGTATGACTTTCTCACGGCAAGCACTCGACCGCCTATAATGGCAATTCACTGAAAGAAGTAAAACATCTGAACACATCCACGCGCTTATCGCTATCGCTATCGTGTTCCCCATTATATCTGCTTCCTCTTCTTCCACCTTGTCTAATTACTTCTGTTGGGTCCTGTTTTCCCAGTCTTCCCAGACATCCCAGTCTTCCCAGTCTTCCCAGTCTTCCCAGTCTTCCCAGTCTTTTTTCTCGTTCCCAAGGTTGTTATCCCCTCGAAAGCGGGGATCCAGTTCCGATGAGAGAACGCACTTGCTCCAAATGCGGTGCTTTGAAATATAATCAGTGTTGTTCTTTGAACCGGCGCCGAAGACGGTGGGTGGTTCTCAATAACAGACACACAAAAAAAGGAAATCCGGAGTATTACACGCGTAAATTCTGCATCTCATAAAAAAGGGACAGGTTCTTATCAAATGCTCAGCAAACCAAAAATCGGCGTCTTATTCCTCGCCGGAGATTCCTGGTGGGAGGCCGGCATCTGCACCGCGGCCACTGGCCCCTATGCGGGTTTTCTTCAGCAAATTGAAAACGATGTGGCCGCCGCTACTGCCGCACTGGCAAAAGACTTCACGGTGATTTCCTCCGGTTTGCTGCATACCAGCCAGCAGATTATTGACGAAGCGCGCCGCTTTACTTCAGAAAAGGTGGAGGCCATTGTCTTTTGCCCCATCATCTGGACCAATGACCCGCCCGTAATCGACTTTATCCGGGAGGCGAACAAGGTTCCCCTGGCCCTTTGGGCCTATGACCCTTACGGCAGCATTCTCGAGTACTACAAAATCGAGGTTTGGCTGCGATCCAGCGGCCCGGTCAGCGTGCAGCAGGTATCCAGCCTTTTCCGGAACCACGAATGGGACTACGCGGTAATTTTCGGCAACGAAAAAGACGAGGGCTGTCTCCGGGAACTTCAGGCGTTTCTCCGGGCTGCCGCCGTGAAAAAAAGCCTCACAACAACACGCATCGCCGTGCTGCCCGCCCCCTGCCGGATGGTAATGGGCGCATGGATCGATGAAAAAGTGCTCTACGAACAATTCGGCGTGGAATTGGTCCATGTTTCGGTCCAGCAATTTGCGGAAATCGCAGAAAGCATATCGGATGCGGAAGCCGCCGAGTACGTTCAGTGGCTCAAGGAACACGCAAAAATCACCAACACGCCCGAAGAGATGCTGTTGATGTCCGCCAAGCATGCCCTGGCCATGGTGCGCCTGACGGAAGAACTCGGCCTGTCCGGCATCGCCCTGGAGGATTTCCACGAGGATTTCTACCGGATTCTGGGCGTGCGCCCGCATCTGTATCACCCGCGTTTGGGAGAACTCGGCTGTACGGTCGGCCTGGAAGCGGACGTGCCGGGGATTTTGTCCACGCTTATCGTGGGACGCCTCGCCGGGCATCAGGCCATGTTCAATGAATTCTATACCATCGATAAACACCGGGATCTGGTGCTGATGGGGCATCCGGGCATGGGCGAACTCAGCGTGGGCGACCCCGCCACGTTTGAAGTCACCCCGGATCTGGAATTCGACGAAACCCAGAAACGCGGCGCATGGATTTCCTATCGCGCAAAACCCGGACCCATGACGCATTTCAACCTGACGCCGGACGGCAACCGGCTTAAAGCCACCGCTTGGACCGGCGAGGCCCTCTTCGGACCGCGCCTCATGGAAGGGTATGCGCATATGCTGGTTCGCCCCGACACCGATGCCCTGCCGCTCTTTCAAAAAATTGTCGAACGCGGTCTGGTCCAGCATTGGGGCACGGTCCACGGTAAAATCGTGCCCGAACTCCGGCACTTCGCACGGCTCACCGGTCTTGATCTGGTGGTGCTATAAGGAATGAAATATGAAGAAGATTAGATCTTATCCGAAGAAAACCTTTTTTAGAAAAAAGGTTTCCTTCGGGCTTCCTTCCAAAAAATTTCTAAGAAATTTTTTAGTCCTTTTCTTTTCAATTGGAGTAACACTCACAACATTTGCGGAGCAAGCGCCTGGATTCACCGTGGACCCAACAACACGGTATATCCACATTACGTATGCTGTACCGGCGGATGTGCCGGAAACGCTGGATATATATGCTGTATGGTCGCCCTCTGGAAAAGGTGAATGGCATCCCGCGAGAGTCATGCCGCTCGTGAGCGAAACAGCCCTAAACCTTGTACGAAACGAAGAATGGAGCCAGTGGGCACAAGGTCACATCGTCGAACGCCGCGCGGAAGGTCTGGAACGCACCGTTGTCTTTAATCCATACCCGGAGGCCCAAACGGACGGGAAAGTAGAAATCGATGTTCAGATCAAGATAAACACACCTGACGGCAAAAATTTAAACACCCAGGAAGTTCGCATCGCATGTGATAATTCGGATGTGGTGTATCTGGAAGATTGGTCCAAAATACTCCAACAAACCTTGCTTACGACTTCCACCTATGATCAAAAATGGACGTATAGGACTGATCTGGACCCCGGTGAAGGTTCCACGCTGAATAATGACCTTTACGGCACTTCACCCGCGGATCTTCCATTGCCGCAGCTTACCTATCCGCTCGACCTATACGGATTCTATGCCTTGTTCGTCTGTACTTCCCCTGCAAAAGGCGGTATTCAACTCCGCTTGTCCGGTGATGAACGCGCGGACCCATTAAGTTCGCGATTACCCCGCGAAGAAGTGCTCTGGCGCTGGGCTTCCATGGATCGTCAACACCTCGTGCTAAAACAGCCTCACGGCTACAAAGGAAACACCGCCGCGCACATCGATTACGTGAAACTTGTCCCGCTGCCTCCCGATCTCGCCCAAGAACTCGATACGCAGTTCAGCACGCCCGACAAACTCATCGCGGGCTATTGGGAACCCTATTCCTGGGCCTTCTACGACAATGTGCAAAACGTATTGCAGCATCGTGAACAACTCACGGCCTTCCAAGAAGCGCGTATAGGCATCGTGGACACGCAAATCGGACGTTTCGGTATGAAGGTGGTCTATGAGTCGCGCAACACGGACCCTCTTTATTATTCGACGATCGGTGACCCGGTTGCGGGGGATAACAAACCCCTTACGGACAACGTGGGCAAGATGCAGCAATTCACCAACACCCTCGACGCCACCATACGCTACGCCAAAGAGTTGGGACTGCGCGCGCACGCCAACTTCGGCGCCAGCAACTGCTATCCCGGTTCACCCCTCCAAGGCGATTTCTCCAAGGCGCACCCAGATTGGATGCGCGGCTCCGCATTGCGCTTTGAAGTCCCCGAAGTGCGCGATTACGCTCTGCGCCTGTATCGGGAGTCCCTCGACATCGGCGCGCCGGGCCTCTCCATCGACTTTTGCCGGTATCCCGAAACAGTAGACAGTATTGAGACCGGCAACACCTTTATGCAGACCATGAGCGCGCTTGCGAAAGAATACGCGCAAAAGCGGGGCGAACCTGTGCCCGTGCTCGTGCGTTTTCCTGGCACTGTCGTGCGCCGCGCGGAATTCTTCGATTACCGCGCGTGGGCCAAAGAAGGCTGGGTGGACTATCTCTGTCCCAGCAACATTCAAGGCATTCACCTGAATATTGACATAACCCCATACCTGGAAGCGGTTCAGGGAACAGCCTGCATGCTCCTGCCCGAAGTGGATGCATTGACCTGGGGACTTCCCATGCCCGGTCCTTTCCTCTGGCGCGTCAAGCAACTCTACGATCTCGGCGTGCCCGGCCTGTACATCTATCAGGCCGATGGGCGCGTGCTCGGCAAGCCCAATGACCGGCGCTGCATGCGATTGCTTGCCAGCAGCGAAGGCGTGCGGCAATGGTGGGAAGAAGACGCCCGTCTCCGGCCTCAACGCAGCAAAGGCATCTATATCTCTTTCCCCGAACATCCGGAAGGCAAGTATCACGGCTACGAACGCATCCGCGTCTGGATCGAAGGAATCCCCATGAGCGAGGTCGAAATGTATCTGGACGATAAACTCGTAACCCAACTCCCCGGACCGCCCTACATGCTCGGCCGCGAAGACTATGCAGACAACGCCCTCATCCCCTCCGGCGAACACCAACTCCGCATCCGCGCCAAAGACGGCAACGCCTGGCTCGAACAAACCTTCTCCATCCGCGGTGGATAAGAATTACAGTGTGAAGTCAATGCTGTATTTCAATAGGCAATCGGTCACAAATCGCTTGATAAACTGTTTTGGCAAGTTTTATACCTTCGGAGGTTTCATCCAATGAAGGCGTTTCTGGAATTCCTGGATACCGGAACATCCATGAAAAAACAGATAATCGTTCGGTGGCTCGGCGTCTACATCGATTTGAGCACACCGCAAATCATTCTTTACCTTGTTGATCCAAGCCATTGTATCAGTAACCTTTACCGGATCATGCTGCATAAAGAAGTTTTCCCTCACGCATGACCGTGGCCGGCAAAGAAGATTGGAGTGTAATTCGTTGTTCAAAGGATTCCTTGGGCCACACCAATACATCCACAGCGATCTTCAAGCCCCATAGCGCGCTATGCGCTTTTTGACTGAGCTTGTAGGCAGGAATTGCACATTCATCTACCACAACAAGCAAATCGTAGTCGCTGTCATAATGGCTTTCTCCCCTTGCCATTGATCCAAAAAGATAAATCCGATCTGGCGCCAGAGCATCCACAATACGGTGTACGACCTCTGTCAAAACAGCATTTCCACCTATATTATCCGCTGCAACAGCCATATTATCTTCCTGCCTGCATTATATCATATTCACCCGTTTGACTTTAGGGTGAATCGGTCAAAATCAAAACCGGTTCATCACCCCGCCGCTGGGCAGTTTCGGGTAGAAATATGTGGATTTCTGCGGCATGGCTTCCCGCGCATCCGCGCAGGCGCACACCTGGTCCGCGCGCGTCGAACGGAGGATAAACGCAAGATCAACCTCCCCTTTCTGAACCGCCTCCATCGTGCTCTTCGCATCATGGTCATAGGTAAGCACGGTTCCTTCCGGAATACCCAACACTTGCTCCAGAATGCCCCGGTGCAATACGGCAACATCCAAATCCCGCCACGCGGGACCATGGTCGTCACCCAGAAGTTCAAGCCGGTCCACATCCTTGAGCGTCAGCACATAATTGCCATAACCGTGAATGGCCACGCCCAGCGCATTCCGGGCACGCTTGCGTTTCACCGTAAGCGCCAGGTCGCCGTCTTCCTTCTCCACGTCAAACCACTTTTTCAGCGAGCGAAGAAACGCGGCCGGATCAAAACCTTCCGGCTTCGCCATGAGCCGGTGCGTCGGATAAATCTTGAGCCCCGGATCATCCATGGGCACCAGCCCCATCATCACATAGTCGTACGGCTGTGAACCTTTATCCGGATTCTTTTCCCGCTGCGCATCCCGGTAGAGGCCTGCCGTGCGGAAACGATGATGGCCATCCGCGATGTACAGAATCTGATCCTCGAAAAATTCCGAAACCGCCGGCGCCGCCGCCACCCGCCAGACCTCCACATTCACCCCCTCCATGGTTTTCGCAGTCAGATCCGCCGGACGCTCATTCATCTGGTCCAGAAACGGCGTCAACTCGTGCGACGGATCCTTATATAGCCCAAACACCGGCTCCAAATTCGCATGAACGGCCTCCATCAGCTTCAAGCGGTCTTCCACCGGCTTCGGAAAAGTGCGCTCATGCCCCAGGACAATCTGTTCACCCTCTTCCGGCAACCGGACCGTGGCGAAGAATCCCCGGCGGGTGTAATTCACGCCCTCAATGCCCCTGAACTTCTGCCGCACGAGATAAAACGACGGCTCGGCATCCTGCATGAGTATTCCTTCAGCCAGCCACGTGTCAAAATAATCCGCCGCCGATTCATATTTATTTAATTGGCCCCGCGCTTCCGGCAACATCAAGTGCACCATGTTATAGGGGCCTTCCGCCGCCAGACGCGCCCGCTGCTCCGGCGATATCACGTCATACGGCGGCGTCAGGACATGGTCCGGGGACCCCGTCTTTTCCGGCACAAACCGAACTCCGCGAAATCCACGAACATCAACCATGTCCTATCCTTCCATATAGGTAAACTGCACGTCCATCCCGAATTTTCCCTATTTTATCGGTCCGATAGGTCTTGGGTCAAAGCCGGAATCCGCCCCTGGATTTTAAAAAGGGCTTTTCCCCAGGGAAATACATTAGAATACCTCTCAAAATCAGTCGGGAGGATTCTATGACCGAACCATTAGCCGAATCGGCGCCATCCAAACCGGCACATTCCGTACGCTGGCGATTCTGGGTATTTATTCTTTTTCTCTATGCGGTTGCAGGTGTTTGGTTTCTTTTTACGCCGGCGCAGGACATGGTTGAAAAATTCTTTACCCGCGGTTGGTACCGGGTGATGGTGGGCGTCATGACACCGCTCACGCAGTGGGCGCCGTTCTCCATCGCTTTGATGCTGACCATCGCCTTGATCGCCGGTTTCCCAATACTGTGGATTGGCAACTGGATTTACCTCCGCCGATGGAAGAAGCGCTCCCATTGGGCGGGACTCCTCTGGGGACCCAAATGGGCCATTGCCGCCGCGCCGGTCCTGATAGTGTGGTTTGTGGTGTTTTGGGGCGCGGGATATCAACGGGTGCCGGTGGAAAAACGCCTGGACCTGCCCACGCAAGAAATTCAGGACACCGAAGCCGCCCAGCTTCGCGCGCTCTTGCTCGCTGTAATTAAGCGGGATCTCCCGCCGCCGGAAGCCCGCGATGTAAATCGCACCGTGGCCGCCATCGCCTCCACGATGAAAGAGGTGGTCGCCGCCTGGGACGGACGCGCCATCACCATGCCCTCCCGTGTAAAAGCCACTCCAAAAGGATTTCTTTTGTTTAATGGCACCTCCGGTATGTGTTCGCCCTATACGTTGGAAGCGCAAGTGGACGGAGGCCTGCCGGATGCCGCGTTTGTACACGTGGCCGCACACGAATTGGGGCATATCGCCGGATTCTGCAAGGAAGACGAGGCCACGCTTATCGGATTTGTGGCCGGACTCCGCGCCGGCGATCCCTTTGCACGCTATGCCTGCGCCTTGGATGCCTATATGGATTTGGCCAGGCAACTAAAAAAAGATGAATACAAAACCGCAATTGAAGCCTTGCCCGAAACAGCCCGCGAAGATCTGAAGAAAGCCAACGACGCATATAAAAAATACCGCATTACCTGGTTCAGCCAAATCAGTTGGCGCGTATACGACAAATACCTCCAGTCGCAGGGCATCAAAGAAGGCCGGAAGAATTATTCCCGCGGCATAACCTTGTTTACCTACGTCTGGCGCAAAGGGCTGGTAACGTTGTAAAGGGAAAATAGGATGAAAAAATCGCTCTTCATCGGGTTGACGGCGTGCCTGCTTTCCGCCATGGCGCTGGCCGAGTATGCCGATTACATTTATGTGCCTCCGCCGAAAAGCGCTGTATCAAAGGCGGCATTGTTTCCCATTCCGGAAGCGGATATCGCGCGCTATCTCGAACAGGACCTTCCGGAACGGGTGCTGACCAGTTTTATGGGGAGAAATGAAGAACTCCAAGCGGAAACGGAATCACCGGGGTTGCAGGTGGCCTGCGGAACGGCGATCGGGGCGGAGGCCGGAGAAGTGTTCGGGCAAGGTTTTTATGACCGCGGATATTGGAATTTCCTGGCATCGGTGACTTCAGTCGACGCCTATGCCGTGCGCCTGCAAGTGGATGTAAGCCGATTGCAGGTTGGCCAGCAATTATATGTGATAGACCCTGTCAGCCATCGTGCCTTTGGCCCCTATCCACGCACGGATGGTTCAAATGCCATCCACTGGCTGCCCACCATTCCCGGCGATACCGCCGTGATGTTGGCATGTTCGCCGCAAAACCTGCTGCCGGAAATTCAATTGGTGGCGGTGTCTCACTTTTTTGTTCCCCTGGAAACGCCGGAAACCAAGGCCACGGTATGCCCGGAGCGTATCGCCTGTGAAACCGATGTGACACCGGCGGAAGTATCTGCCGGCGTGGCCATGCTGATCATTGCGGAAGGGTTCAGCCAGATCCAATGCACCGGCGCGTTGCTGAACAATCCCGTTACGGAAACGCTTGAACCACTGATGATCACCGCGAACCATTGTGTGGAAGAAGACACCGCCGCAGAAGACATCGACGTGATTTGGGATTACCGCACCGCCGCGTGTGACGATGGAACCGTTCCGGACTTGGATGAACTGCTGCATAGCACGGGCGCCGCCGTGCTGGTGAAGGACCCCGTATTGGATGGCGCGTTTCTTCAATTGGACAGCGCGCCGGTGGGGCCCTATGGCCGCGCATGGCTCGGGTGGGACACCAGCGACGTGGCATTGAATGTGCCCGTCCACGTTATGCATCACCCCCGGGGCAAAGATATGCGCATATCCAAGGCGCATGTTACGGACATAGATGTGACGGCCTGCCTGGATTTCACCTGTTGTCCCAAAGTTCAACAGCAGATTGAAGTGCATTACGATGAAGGCATCACCCAGGGCGGCTCCTCCGGTTCACCCTTGTTAATGACCGGGAATAACTACCGCGTGTGCGGCATGTTAAGCAATGGAAATGTACATTCATGCGATACACCCGCCAGCAATATGGACAACTATGCCTCGTTCAAACACTTCTTCCCGAAAATCGCCTGTCATTTAACCGAAGACGGATCCTGTGAGGCCCCCTTCACTGCACCCGCCTGTTGCCCATGTCCGGCAAAGCTCATCTATGGAGCATTTTCCTCAACAACAGATCACTTGCGAACCTTCCGAGATCGCGCGCTAATGACAAACACCCCAGGACGGCTCCTAACCAAAGGCTACTACGCCGCCGCACCCGCACTCTCCTCCTGGGTGAAAAAATCAACTGCGGCCCGAACCCTCTTCCGTGCCGCCGCCGCACCTGCCGCCGCCATCGGCGCCTCACTGGAATAATCCCCAACTCCTTCAACCCCAACGGTATCGCTATCGGTATCGGTATCGCTATCGATATCGCTATCGGGCCTGCCACGGCGAAGTCACGCGCCACGCGTGACGAAGCCGGGTCCCAGCCCCTTGCCACGGCGAAGTCACGCGCCACGCGTGACGAAGCCGGGTCCCAGTGCCGTTTCCTCGCCGCAGGGGATCTTCTCATATCCTTCTTTCGGCCCTTCGGGACTGATTATCGGGAGAAAACGTTAACCCAGGGCATCGCTGCGCTTGCCCTGGGCCACATTCTTACACGCTTGCAGCGTTATCGAGCCTGTCATGAGGTTGGTGGGTGTACTCTTTTGAAGGCAGCGCGCGGGAAGGTCGGGCTTGCAGCGTTATCGATCCTGTCATGAGGTTGGCGAGTGTACTTTTTAAAAGGCATCGCGCGGGATGGTCGCGCTTGCAGCGTTATTGAGCCTGTCATGATGAGGCATTTGCGAAATAGGCCATTTTCTCCTCTGGGGAAATGAAGAAGCAACGATTCGGCTGTGCAATGCCAGTAGT
>ERZ795059.850-NODE-850-length-36643-cov-7.535640_pt1 | contig 36643 bp, 40 predicted proteins | sample MGYA00375143_ERZ795059 | MGnify/ENA primary metagenome ERZ795059 (study PRJEB30188, sample SAMN05720168) | activated sludge metagenome | isolation source: Anaerobic digester | place: USA | collected 2015-01-07 ... | reverse complement strand
GCAAAGATCTGAAATATAAAGAAAGGATGTATGATGCTTTCGGTTGGTTTTTGGGAAATAATATGTTGGAGCAGGTAGTTTATGATCATACGACAGGCGGATGCTATGACAGCGTGGGAGAAAAAGAAATTAACCTGAACCAGGGCGCTGAATCAATGGTTTCATATCTTTTAGCTCGCTTGGCGATTTGATTTTTTGTTTTTGGGTCTCCGGCTGTTTGTTGGCGAAGGTTTTTTTCATTTATGCTATAATAAAAACATGGAAATAAAAGCTAATAAATTCGTCTATTGGACGCCGAGAGTCTTATCTATAATACTCATTGCTTTTATGGCTTTGATGTCGCTGGATATTTTCGATTTGGGATTGGGATTTTGGGGGACTTTGGGCGGTTTGTTTATGCACAATATTCCGGCTTTGATTTTGCTTGCGGTGCTCATAATTTCATGGAAGCGGGAAATGGTGGGCGGCATTGTTTTTACTTTGGCCGGAATTTTATATATTTTCTTGGTTTCAAAAAACGCTCCCGACTGGAAAATAGCGCTCCTTTGGAGCCTTCAACTTTCCGGAATAGCCTTTATTATCGGCGGATTTTTTATCGTCAATGCGATAAAGAAAAAATAAAAAATATTTTTCAGCTTGGATTTGCCTTGACATCAATTGCTCGGGCTTTTTTTATTTTGACTATTTATTCAATATGAAGTAAAATTGGGGCGCAAGTCGACAGTCGGCTTATAATTATTAAAAAAATAATTATGTCAACAAACTCAGACCAAAATGACAAAAAAACAGAATTGCCGGAAAAAAACGGCAATTTACAAAAAATAATTATTGCGGTTTTGGTTGTGGCTGTTGCAGTTTTGGCCGGTTCTCTTTTCGGCGTAATGAAAAAAAATGCAGTCAAGGACGAAAAAGCTGATTCCAAAATTGATGCAAAAGAGAGCGTCTTGGAACAAAACGCGGGCGATATAAGCGGCAAAGTGACTTCAAGTGAAGAAAACATTGCTACCGATGAAAATGCATCGGACTCCACTTCTTCTTCTGAATCGTCAGAAACATCCAAATATCCGGATCTTTATGTGGAAAAATACAGTTTCAGTGAAGATCCTAAATCAGGCGAAGAATTTACGGTTAACATAAAAATTGGCAACAAGGGAAACGCGGACGCCAAAAGTTTTCATTGGGATTGGTATGCAACGGCTCATGAAAAAAATTGCGACGGAAAAGTTAATAGTCTGGCGGCGGGCAAAACAGTGACGGTCGGATGTAAGTTTACCTATTCCAGCTGGGCAGCTTATGAAACAAAGGCGGTGATTGATCCGGAATCGGAAATTTATGAAAGCAATGAAAGCAATAATACTGCCGCAAAACAAGTCATTCCTATTCATGATGAAGCAAAAGCTGATTTGTATATCAGCAGTTATGCGTTTAATCATGCGCCAAAGCAAGCAGAGTCTTTTTCTGTGGGCATAACTATAAAAAATGGCGGGACGGCGGCGGCCGGAGCATTTTGGTGGGAATGGTGGCCAACTGATTTTGGCAAGGCTTGCCGGGCTCAAATTAGCGGCTTGGCGGCGAATGCCCAAAAAACTGTTTTTTGCAGTTATACTTATTCCAGCTGGTCAACTTATGCCACTAAGGCAGTGACTGATGCGGATAATAATATTTCCGAAAGCAATGAAAGCAATAACACTCACACAGAAAGTGTGATCCCAATACACTAAAAAAGGTGCTATAATTTTTTATATAATAAATAACTAAAAACAAAAATGAAAAAACTAATAATTGCACTTTCTGTTTTGATTGTTTTAGGTGTTTTGGGATTTGGCGCGTATAAGATTTTTTTTGCGCCGAAGGTGTCGCAAGAATTTATCGATTCACACAACAAAATTGCCGATCTGGACAGTGAAGTGGAAAAGCTTACCGGCTCAGTTAATGCTACCGATTTTGAAAAATTAATGAGCGACAAAAACTACAATGGAGTGATTAAGGCAGTCGATGACACGCTGGTAAATGAAAACCAAGCCCTCCTTAATTCAAAAACCATAAGTCAGGAATTGGCAAAACTCAGGACGATGTCTGATAAAATTTCTGATGCCCAGGCCAAAGAAGCGGCCTTGAAGCGCATAACTCTGGGTGAAAAGGACAATGTCACCAAAATTAAATATATCGAAATCAGAATCCAGTTGCTTGGTAAAATGAAAGAAGTGGTGAGTCATGTTAATAAGGATGAAAAACTGATAACAGTTGCTGACGAAAAAGCAGTGGATGCCTTGGGAAAACAAATAGATGAGGCTATAAGCCAAGGAGAAGCGTTGCAAAGAGAATTGGATACTATCCGAACTCAATATGAAGCGGCGGAAAAAGAATTTATGAAGGTATCCGGACTGTCCGAAGTTAAATAACACCATCTTGAGATAAGCAAAAACCGCCCTTTGGGCGGTTTTTGCTTGGCAGTAAGCATCATATTGCCAAAATGAGAAAAGCAAGTTAATCTGAAAATGAACTTTTGATGTCATAAAATTTATATGGGAAAACAAGAAAAAAGGGGAAAGAGGAAAAAAAAGAAAGAAGAAAAAACGCTTTGCCAGGTTTTTTTATGCAAAAAAAATCTCGTAAGGGACATCGTGATTGTTTTAGTGACAATTGCTTTTTCGGCCTTGCTCATAATCAACCATCGCTATTTGGCTTATAAAAAAAGCCTGGAACAGATGAGGCCTGAAAAAGCTCAGGAAATAGTAGAGGAGGTAGAAGAAAATGAAGCGGAAAGCCCATTATTAGAGACAAATAACTGGTTAATTTATCAGAGCCAATGGTATGGTTTTGAAATAAAATATCCGCCACATTGGGAAAAACCGGCGCTAAAAGGCGCTACGAGAGGTGCCAATTGGGAGTACCGTTTTTTATTCAGAAAGAAAGATATTGAAGAAGGGGACAAATATGCGGGATTTGATGTTGTTGTTTATAATATTCAAAAAGTGAAAGAACTTTTCAATACCGATGAATTTCCTAAAATCAAAGATGAAGAGCTAAAAAATCAGGGCGTTTGTCAGGAAATTACCGGACATATTGCGGAAAATCAGGATTATCCGGCCGAGCAAATTTATATCGGTCCCAATGATGATTGTTTTAGCCAGGCATTTTTTTATACTCTCACTCGAGATCAGTACATATACAATATCGTTCCGATTTTAGTTGAAAATAGTGAAGAAACCGATCAATTGAAAGAAGAGAAAGAAATAATCAAAAACTTTCCGGAATTTATTTCTTCCGTCTCCACGACTAATTTAATTGATATAAAAAGACCAAAACCGGCACCGGCCAAGCCTAAAATAAATGCTCCTAAGCCAGCGTCTTATAAAAAAGTCAACGGTCAGCGGGTTTGCGCCAAAAAAAATGATAAACCAGGAAAGAGCAAGCAAAATAAGAAAAAACATATGGATAGGGAATGCTGTCTGGATCCGGATGAAATTCCTAATCCTTGGTGCACGTATAATTCAAAAAGATATCAAAAATATTTAGAATAGCCAACTTTTATTACTTAAAAAACCACCGGCGTTATCCGGTGTATGCGTTTAAAGCGTAGCGAGTAAAGACTTTCAATAACCAACAAATCTAAAAAATATGTCATTCCGGGCTTGACCCGGAATCTACACTTTTTGAGCGTTTAATCTTCTTCTTCAGGATCAAGCAAATCTTCCGTTATCCGGTTTTGGCAAGTTTTTTTCACTCCCGAATCATTGATAGTATCACAAATTTTAAAATCCTCCTTATCAATAGCCAAATCTTTCAGGCAGTAGTCTTTTTGCAGTCCGTTTTTGTCATCACAATTTTCATTTTCCTCGTCATTTTCCTCTTCGTTTTCATCTTCTTCCTCATATTCCACGATGTTGCATACCTCCTGGCAGTATTCCAGCTCCTCATCTTTTTCAAATTTAGAGCACTCTTTGTCGCAGTCAGACGGGGTAACGGTAATCTTCAATGTTTCGCTTTTCTTGTCGCTTCCAGGGGAAGAATTTTCGCCGTAAGAATTACCGGAGTTGGAACCACTTTCATTTTTTTGGGCTTCTTCTCCGGAATTATTTTTAATGACTTTTTGCCCATTACCCAGGCGTTGGGAAAAAATAGAATATCCAAAATAAGCCAAAACAGCCAAAATGATGATAAAAATGGCAGGTATTATTTTATTTTTCATTAATTGAAGATTTAATATTTTTTGTCCAAATCTATATCGGTGAAATAGTATTTTAGGATTTTTTCATAACTCCATTTGTAATCGTTGCCGGCCAGATTCAGAGATCCATGGGCGCTGAGTCCGACCATGTGATTGCCGGCAGAAACCAGAGCGTCAGTTCCTAAACTTGGATGCTTTCCATACTTGTCTTTCACGGACTGGCACCATGGATAGTCCTTGGATCCCCAGCGATCTTCGAAACTTCTGGTTTTTCCGTCTGTCCATGAACTGTATGGAGTCAGAGCAATTTCATCTTTATACATCACTACCCGACCTTTTGTTTCTTCGGCTGATTTTTTGATGGCCGAGTGGTCTTTTTCCCAGTCATAGCCGTAATAGATTTGCGAGCCGCTGTCGCTTCTGATTCTAAAACCATAAGGCAGATATTTGGTGGCATAAGCACTATACCAATAACCGTAAGTGCGGAAAATAGTGGTCATAACCTTGGTGTGTTCTTTTGGACCGGTACCGGCAGTTTCTCCCATACCCCAGACATATTGTTCCATCGGCAAGATATTTATCATCCAGATATTGTTATTGTCCGTATATTTCAATTTCATTTTTCCGCGATATTGGTCATTAGAAGAATCGGGACGAAAAACGTCAAAAATCATATCGGCATTATTGCCATCGATGGCGTCAAAGTATAATTCTTGAACTTCCAGCTTTTTCTCCGGGATGGCGTCGCCATAAATTCTGAAATATTCAGTATTGGTGGTAACGGTTTTGTCGCCTGCATAAGCCGTAGGAATGAAATATTCAAACCAGCTGGACTTTTTCTTCTTTTTCTTTTTCTTCTTTTTTTTCTTTTTCTTCTTTTTTTTCTTTTTCTTTTTCTTCTTGCTACTACTGCCACTATCCTTAATGGTTTGAGTGGTGGTTACAGTATGAGTAGCTACTCGGGTGATGGTTCCGGCAGCCACTTGAGCCAAAATGTTGCCATTGGCATCTTTGACGTTATAATTTTTATTGGCTTTTATTTTATAAGGAGTTTCATTGACGCTATTTTTATTGTTATTCCAAAGACCGACAGAGATTTCCGGTCCCAAGTTGGTGTCCGGAGGAGTGGATGTTTCGGTAAGAAGCGTTGTTTTTTCATTTTCCGATGAAGTATAAAGATAATCGCCGGTGGAAGCGTTATATAGCTTATAAACAGGCAACAAATCGGCCTTTTCCGCTTCTTCTTTGGTTAGGGTATTGGAAAAAGCGTAAAATTCAATGCCTTTAGTTTCAGTTGATTCCAAGACAAAGGAATCGGCCAAGGCCGTATCCTTGTCTTTCTCGGTAACATAAATGCGACTGCCGGTTGATTCCTTATATAACTTATAAACGGCTGATAATTTATTTAAGGTGATGATTTCGTCAGTTGTTGTGTTAGGATAAGCAAAAAACTCGGTGCCATTAGTCACGGCGCTGTCAGTGTCATTGGGATCCAAAGTAAAAGACAATTCATTCATGACCTTATCCTTTTCAGTGGAGGAAGAGGTATAGATGTGTTCCGTTATGCTGGATTTATAAAGTCTATAAATTGGCACCAAACCTTTTTCGGTGGCTGTTTCGCTTTTGATATTTCCGGGATAGGCGTAAAAAGCGATGCCTTCACTTATATATCCGGAAACCGTGGTGACGCTGGCGGCATTTGCCGGACGGTTTTCCAGAAAAGGAAAAAACAATGAAGAAATGGTAAAAGTCACTAAAAAAAACCAGGCTCTTTTTTTGTATCTTTGTTTCATTTTTTGTTTTTATTCAAGAGGTTTATTCTTTCCATATTATACCACTGATAATAAATGTATGCAAAGGGAAACAGGAGATAATTTTTTATTGATGGCCGAATAATTTTGTCTTTTATTTATCCTTTGTGTTAGACTGATTTTATGGAAAAAGAGGCAAAATATCCGATGAGGATAAATAAATATCTGGCTCAAAAGAACGTGGCCAGCCGAAGAGAAGCGGATGCTCTCATAAAATCCGGAAAAGTAACCATAAATGGCCGGAAGGCTGTTTTGGGTGACAAAATAGAAGAGGCGGATTTAGTGGAAATAAACCCGGATTTTAAGAAAGAATACATTTATCTGGCTTTTAATAAGCCGAAAGGTATCATTACTCACAGTCCCCAGGGAAAGGAAAAAAGCATAGCGGATATATTGAATTTTTCTCGGAAAGTTTTTCCGGTAGGAAGGCTGGACAAGGACTCTCATGGAATTATTATTCTCACTAACGACGGTCGTATTACCGGGAAAATATTGGGTCCCGAACATAACCATGAGAAAGAATATCTGGTAAGGGTGGATAAAGCCATTAATCCCCGGTTTGTTACCAAAATGGGAAGCGGCGTGATTCTTGATGACGGATATAAGACGAAAAAGAGCATTTTTAAGAAGATAAACGAAAACTTTTTTTCCATTGTCTTGACGGAAGGAAAAAAAAGGCAAATCAGAAGAATGTGTGTGGCTCTGGGTTATAACGTCATTGACCTTCAAAGAGTGCGTATTTTGAATATTCGTCTTGGCTCCCTTCAAACAGGACAGTTTAGAAAAATTTCCGGTCGTGAACTGCAAGAGTTTTTATCTCAATTGGGTTTTGGCATGGACAAAATCAATTTTTAATGGCATAATTTGAATAGGTAGTATTATTTTAAAAATAAATAATTTATCTTTTAATTTTCGTGTTGATTTTTCAAGGCGGAAATTTATCAGAAAAAACAAAAATGAAAAAAATAATAGCGATAACAGCCATATCGTTGGCGGCTCTAACAGTGGCTTTGGAAAAATGCCAAGCTCTTTCTCCGCAACTTATTAATCCGGCTGCGGTCAAAGCCATTTTGGAATATAACAAATGGCGTTGTGAAACTATTCCGGGAAAATTTGACAGTAAAAAAGCCAAGCTGGACGAAAAAAAGGAAAAACATCTCAATGCTTTTAACAACTTAAGCGACAAGTTTGGGACGTTGATCATAAAACTGTCCGCCAGAGGCTATGATACGGCTGAACTGAAAGAAGATCAGCTTATTTTAGATGAAAAAATAGAAAAAATGAAAGACGACTATGACTCATTTTCTTCTGTTATGAAAGAAGCCAAGGAATATGCCTGCAAAAAAACCGATGCGGAATTCAAGACAAAGTTGGGAGAAGCCAGAAATCTTTTAGCCAAAATCAAGGAAGATGCTGGAGATATCAAGGAATTTTATAAAGACGAGATCCGGGAAGACATAAAGGAAGTGGAAAAAATGTAAAAAATTTATTAAAATAAAAAAACAAAAAAATGAACGAACAAAATAAAACTCCCAATACTCCTCCCAATACTGAAGAAAATAAGGAAAACAATATTCCTTCCATTGCCGGGATAGTTATCATTTTGGCTTTGGTCGGCGCTTTTGTCTTCTTTTTCTATCGGTTTCAAAAAGACAGCCAAATGAAAGAAATGGAAAAAACAATTTCAGAACCGGCGCCGGCAGTTTCGATCCCGTCAGCCGATGTTACGGATACTTCTTCTCAAGGAGTGGGCTTGACCATTCCGGAGCTTCCTGCTGGCGCTTCCTCTTCAGGATCGGAATCCTCAGTTGCGGAGCCGGTTGTCGATCTGAATTATGAAGTCGGAAAGCTTGATTCCGTTGCCAATTCGGTCAGTGAAAATGATTTTAAATCGGATGAGCTCAAAAATTCAGAACTAAGCCTTTGATTTTCAGAATAATAATTTAAGAAACGAAAGCTATGTATAAAAAGAAAAAAGTGGCTAAAAAGAAACACAGAAAAAGCAAAAAGAAAAAAGTTTCCCTGCGCCACAGATAAATGAAAAAAATATTTTGAAATATTGCCCGCCGTAAATTTTGATTTAGGGCGGGTTTTAATGGCTAAAAAAATAACTTTGGAGTGGGTCGGCTTGACAAAATCGGGGAAAATAGTTAATATGCCTAGATGTTTGATGGGTGAATAATGGGCGGAAAAGGGTAATTTTTTTGTAATTTGACAACCAAAAAAGGAGAAATTTAATGAAAACATTAAAGAGTGCAGGAATTCTTCTGGCTATCATCATGGTGTCTGTTTTCTCTTCCGGTTGCGCCGGAATACCCAGCGGTCCCTATGGTAGTTTTTCCAATCAGCCGGTTCAAAGTGAGCCGGTGGTGGGTGCAGGGTCAATCTCAGTTCGCCCTGGCGGAGAAACCGTTGCCGTTATATACAACGATGACACAGGGATGATGCCGGGTTTCGGAGCCAATTTGGCCGCCTTGATGAGAGGCATGGGCTATGTCGAGGCTTCACCGGAAAGAGCGGATTATATCATCGATGTTGTCGCCGAAGACCCCTCGTCTAGAAAAGTCAATCCAACCGCGGGAACGGGGACGGCGGCTGGAGCATTGGCTGGAGTGGGAACCGGGGCAGGCTTAGCGGCTTCTGGCGTTTTGAATTCCGGAGCGGCAACCGGAGTTGGATTAGGCCTTGCCTTCGCTGGAATGGCCTATGATGCTATCCAGGATCATTATGCCCCCGTTGTTTTGACCGCCAATTTAAACTTGGTGGTTGATGAGCGGTCGGTATTTTCCAACGAAAAAAAATCGGCCAAGACGGGAGGTAAATCCAAGGCTAAAAAAGGCGAATATGCAAGCCACAAAACCGTTCTTTCCAGCTCTGTGTGGTTTGTAGAAAGCCAGACTTCACCCCAGGATGCTATATCCGCGATTCAAGCCAATTTTCTGCGGGAAATCGGCCTGATTTTCCGGCGATAAATCGGCACTCTTAATAAAATGAATAAACAAAGACTCTTCTCGGATAAGTTCCGGGAGGAGTTTTTTATTTTTAAAAATAACAGCAATAAAAAAAAGAAGGTGTGCGCATTTTTAACGCGCACACCTGCCATCTCAATTGTCGTAGTATGTTTCGAAATCCGCTGGCTCTAATTCCGGCTCGGGAGGAGCCCAAACCCAATATCCCTGATTGGGATCAAAGAACAAATACCAGCCGTTCGGGTAGAAAATGTACCCGTATTCATCAAACCAGAAAGGAGTCCAGTAGGTATGATAATGGGTCCAATAGAAGCCGAAATGCTCATGACACCAGGCATGATGCAAGTGGTATCCGTTATAAGCCCAATGCCCATAACGGCGGAAGTCAAAGTGATGTCGGAGATGATCGGGAACGCGATAATGAACATTATGTCCGAACCGATCGCCATTTCGATAGTGAGTTATCGAACCATCTTTATGATGGCCAGTTCGAATTCCTTGATCGCGAACCCGATCATTTTGATGTCTGTTATCGTAATTGTTCCGGTCACCCCTGTCTCGTGTGGAGTTTCCCTCGTGCAATTTGTCTCGGTTGGATTCGCCACTTTTCTCACCGCTTCGGTAAGAATCGTTCCCACGGAGCTTGTCGTTTTGTTGCTGGGGATTTTCACGTTTTCCGCCGATAAACCTTTCTTGGCCCCGTGGTCCATTGGAACTTCGCTGGAAGTTTTGTTGGTTTCCAGGAAGCTTCATGTCGGACTGTCCGGTTCGGTTGCCAAAATTGCCGCCGTTTCCACTGTTAAAGCGGTTGTTGCCATTCTGGTTACCGCCAAAACCGGTTTGATTGCTTCGGTCGAAGTTGCCACTTCTACGATTTTCATTGGTGAAATTATTTCCACCACTTCGACCAAAAGTGTTCCCACCACCACCGAAGCTACGCTGGCCGTTTCCTCCAAAGTTGTGGTTGCCGCCTCCGCCGAAGGTCTGTCTGCCGCTATTTCCACTAAAACTGTGACCGCCTCCGCCGCCAAAACTTTTTCCGCCGCCTCCGCCGCCGCTGAAACTGCGACCGCCGCCGCCTCCTCCGCCGTGTTTTTCTCCGGCCCACGAATATTCGGGAACCGAGAAAAATGCGACCATTGCCATTGAGATAGAAAGAACTAACAGCATCTTGAGACTTTTCATACTTTCTTCCTTTCTGAATGAGGTTAACTGCTGAAAATATTGCTGAAAAATTCAGTCTCTCGTCACTATTTTATTGTTGCCTATAGTATCAGTTTATTTAAAGAAAAGCAAGGAAATGATCGTTCATGTCTAAATGCTGTTAATACAACTAAAAAAGCAAATTTTTTCCAAAGTGATACCTTCTAACTATATTTTAGCACCCCTATTGCCAAAAGATAAATACCGGACTATATTAGTAAATACCAAAAATAGTCCTTATACAACAAATTATTCATTTCTATTTGAAAGGAGTTTAAATATGGGAAAAATAATTGATTTTTTTGGGGCTAAGGCGGCAAAACTTAAACGCGGAGAAGGGGATGATTTAAATGATCTCCTTCGGCATGCTGTTACGATTTGCCAAGAAAAGATAGAAATGACCAACGGCATAGAAACAGATTTTCAAAAAAAGCTGGAGCGTGATATCAATCAGAAAATTATTGATATAAAAATGGTTAGCAGTGGTTCTTTTCTTTGCGGGCTTTATGTTTCTCAGCTTTTTACCAAATTTCTTTCTTCTTCTCCTGAAAGTTGGTTTGCTATTGATTATTTGCAAAAGGGATTGAAGGCAGATTCTGCTTCAGTCTTCAAGGAAGGAGGGGATTTCTGTTTTTTTGTGAGTAGTGTTTTTTTGGAAAAAGCCAAACAGATGGGAAATTATTACCAAGATATGGGCATAGGGTTTTATTATGATTTTTATGTCCGCACCAACAAGGAGATCGGATATCATATGAGCCAGAATTTTATTTTAATGTCCGAGTTGACTCGTTCTTGTCTTTTTTTGTAGGTTCACTTTCTTAAGCCCGAAAATGTCACTTGATGTTTTCGGGCTTTTTTTAATGTAAATTTTTATAAAAAAAGCAGGCCGTTTTTTTGGTGGCCTGCCGGTTATTGGGATGAATTTCCCAATTTATTTTTGAGCGAGCACAAATTCTCCCGAGTCGCCGACCAGAAGAAAACTGCCGGCCTTGGAAACGGGAGTTCTTGAGCTCAGAAGAAGCGTCTGTCGGCTTTTGTCCGAGCTTTCTTCATATTTCCGGTCAATGATCCCGTAACGATCAATGAAACTGGCCATTGCGTTGGAAAGTCGGACGCAACCTTTGGAATCTACTTTTCCCAGACGCGGTTCGCCCTGATCGGGATCGGTAGCGTGCATTAACAGCCTGATTTGGCTTGGCCGACTGTGTTTTGTGGTTTCCTGCCAACCAAAATCCCAAACACGGCTTTGGCGAATGCCAAGACCCCGCCAGCCTTTGGAATTTTTTGTGCCTTTTGCCCGATAACCGAGAATAGAGGGATTATTTTCAAAAAAGCCGGTAGGCGTTTTGAAATAATCTCCTTTTCTGCTTTCGTTGCCGGTTGAAGTTTTGGCGCCGCCGATGAAAATAATTTTGTTTTCGTGAGCGTCAAAAAAACAAATGAAAACGTTTTGTTCCTGGGGGTTTCTGTCGGCGTAGATGAGATATTGCGAGTCGGTAAAGTCCGGATTTCTGGAGATTCGGTCAAGGATATGCTTTTCCGTTTCTTCAAGGTATTGCCGGTTAAAGTTGGCCTGGTTGCCGATTTCTCGGGCAAAAGCCGTTTGCAAAAACTCAATCTCCGGATAATTGATTTCTCCAGCCTGGCAAAATTGGCCGAGAAAACCCAAAGTAAAAACGAAAATGGCAATAATGGCGATCTTTTTCATTTCTTCCTCCTTGGATGTATGGTTTTTAACAAAATGAATCTTGGTTTATATTACAAAGAGCATATTCCAATATGCTATAAAAATCAGCAGAAGTCAAGAATTTATATAAAGATCCTGTTTTTGCCAAAAGGCGGATTTTGGTTTAGAATTTAGGCAAATAACTTTGTAATTAATAAAAAACATGCTAAACGAATTTAAGAAGTTTTTACTTCGTGGCAACGTGGTTGATCTGGCTGTCGGTGTTGTTGTCGGAGCATCTTTCGGAACAGTCGTGACAGCGCTTGTCAGTGATCTGATCACTCCGCTTATTGCCGCCATCATCAAGGCGCCCGATTTTAGTAATTTGATGTTCACCCTGAACGGCAGCCAATTTATGTATGGCCATTTTTTAAACGCTGTAATTTCTTTTGTGTTGATGGCCGCTGCTGTTTTCTTTTTCGTAGTCAAACCTATTAACGTCCTTATGGCCAGGTATAAAAAAGAATCAGCAACTCTGCCGGCAATGAAGAAATGCCCGGAATGTTTAGGTGAAATTCCAGCGGCTGCCAAAAGATGCAAACATTGCACTCAGGCGGTGGCATAAATTATATCGATATTGCCGCAACAATAAAAATTTTTATGTATTATCTCTATATTCTCCAATGCCGTGACAAAACTCTCTATGCCGGCGTGACGACGGATGTTCAGAGGAGAATAAAAGAGCATAACAGCACAAAATTAGGCGCGAAATATACGCGCGCCAAGCGTCCGGTAGAGCTAGTGTTTTCTAAAAAATTCAAAAATCGTTCAGCGGCCCAAAAGGAGGAATGTCGAATAAAAAAATTATCGCGAAAAGAAAAATTGGAAATGATTTTTAATAAATAGCAAAAAAGAATATTTTTTGCTATTATAAGTGCAATAACAAAAATAATTATTAATAAAAAAATATGAAAGGATTTTCTACCAACATTGAAAAAGATACTATTGAGAATAAAAATTTCCGCCGAGTGCTTTATACGGGAAAGCACAGTCAACTGGTGCTGATGAACCTCGCGCCCAATGAGGAAATCGGCATGGAAGTGCACGAAGAAAACGATCAATTTTTCCGCTTTGAAAAAGGAGAAGGAAAATGCGTCATTGATGGCAATGAATATGAATTAAGAGACGGCAGTGCCATAGTTGTGCCGGCTGGCGCTCAGCATAACATCATCAACACTTCGGCAACCGAAGATCTGAAGCTTTATACTATTTATTCTCCGGCTCATCACAAGGACGGAATTGTCCGCGCAACCAAAGAGCAGGCGATGGCAGAGGAAGCAGAATTTGACGGTGTGACAACCGAATAATTTGCTTGTCTCGTAAAGTTTTAAATAAAATCAGGGGGCAATAATAAATAAAAATGGAAAGTGTTAAAAAAACAGGATTGCTTGTTGTTTTGTTTTTTATGCTGGGTTTTTGCTTGAAAATTAACCCGACCTTGGCGCGAGAGAACGTAACCGATTGGTATATCCAAAATTTTGACACTAAAATTATTGTCAACGCCGATTCGACACTGGATGTCACGGAACGCATTACGGCTGATTGCGGAAACGCCTCTGGAAAACACGGCATATTTCGGATTTTGCCGGAGGAAGTGAAAATAACCGGAATGGATCCTATGAAAATTCCGGTGGAACTTTTAAGCATCACTGATTTTAACGGGAAAAAAATACCATATAGCGAGTCAAGAAACTCCAGTGATAAAACCGTAACATGGAAAATCGGTGATGCGGATAAAACTGTCCAAGGAGTGAATAATTATGAAATCCGTTACAGGGTAAAAAATGTTATCCGGTTTTTTAATAACGACTTCGATGAATTTTATTGGAATTTAAACGGTAATTTCTGGGATTTAGAAACGGATAAATTTCACGCGGCTGTTGTTTTTCCCGAATCGGTAACGGCTAAAAACAGCCAGGTTGATTATTATACCGGCCTTTTGGGATCGAAGAGCAAGAGTCTGGCAACGTATAAATGGAGTTCGGATAATGTTTTGGAGTTTGATTCCTCTGATACTTTGAAAATAGGCGAGGGAATAACAGTTTCGGTAATTTTTCCTAAAAATATTTTTACTCCTTTTAAATTTGGATTTTTGGAAACCTATGGGCATTATTTCTTTTTGTTGCTTCCGATAATCGCGTTTTTCACCTGCTTTCATTTCTGGAAAAAATACGGAAAAGATCCGAAAGTTGACAAGGCCATTGTTCCCGAATACGAAGCGCCGGGAAACTTAACGCCGATGGAATTGGGAATGCTCAAAAGCAACGGCACCTTCAGCAATGATTTGGTGACGGCGGAAATCATCAATCTGGCTTGCAAGGGACTGATGACCATCAAGGAAACAAACAATAAAGTTATCCTTTTTAATCTTAAGGATTATATTTTGATAAAAAAACATAATGAAGAAAAAGAAAAATTGCTAAATGAGCCGCAAAGGAAAATTTTAAATAAAATATTCGACAAAGGCAGCGAGGTTGAATTATCCGACCTGAAAACATCGTTTTATACGGTCCTAAAAGATGTTGAAAGCAAAGCCAAGGAAGTTTTGGAGAAAAAAGGCCTTTTGAGCAAAACCGGGTCAACATTTTCCTCTTGGTTTGTAGTGTTGGGAATAATTATTTTTATTTTTTCAATTTTTTCTTTTGCTGCCTGGGAGGCGAACTATTTAGGGTTGAATCTTTTAATTTCCGGAGTTATCGTTTTTCTTTTTGGCTTAGCTATGCCTCAAAGAACACCGGCCGGCGCCGAGCTTAATTGGCAGATCAAAGGATTCAAGATGTTTATGGAAACTGTGGACAAGGATCGGGCAAAATTTTATGAAGAACAGAATATATTTGAAAAATTTCTTCCTTTTGCCATCGTCTTTGGCATTACCGAGCTTTGGATCAAAAAAATGAAAGAAATTTACGGTGAAGAATATTTTACCACCCATGCTCCGGTCTGGTATGTCGGATCAAATATGGCTTCTTTCAATGCGGAAAGTTTTTCCAGCGCCATTTCCAGTTTATCGTCAGATATTGCGTCCAACACATCCTCTCCTTCTGGCTCGGGCGGTTCCGGAGGATCGGGTGGCGGCGGAGGCGGAGGCGGCGGAGGAGGCTGGTGAAATATGTTTATTATTATAAAAATATAAATTATGGACAAGACAAAATTAGTTTTTCTCGACACTGAAACAACCGGCGTGGGGCCGGAAGGGCGGCTTTGCCAGGTGGCTTATAAAATAAACAATCAGGAATTTGAATCGCTTTTCAAACCGCCATGCCCCATTGAAATAGAGGCGATGTCAGTTTCGCATATCACCAATAAAATGGTGGCGGACAAAGATCCTTTTCATGGGTCGCCGATGCATAACGATTTAGTAGAAATTTTTTCCGGAGGGGCGGTTATGGTGGCGCATAATGCCGCTTTTGACGCGGAAATTTTGCGGCGGGAAAAAATTGAAGTTCAGAATATAATTGATACTTATAAAATTGCCCAGCATTTGGATTCCGAGGCAAAGGTTCCCCGCTATAACCTTCAATATCTCCGGTATTATTTTGATCTCGACGTTTCAGACGCGCCGGCGCATAACGCTTTAGGCGACATTCGGGTGCTGGAAAGGCTTTTTGATCATTTTTTTGACCAGATGAATGCAGAAAAAAATGATGAAAAAGAGGTGATCAAAAAAATGATGGAAATTTCCGCCAAGCCTATTTTTATTAGGAAATTTAATTTTGGGAAATATAAGGACCAGTTGGTTGGCGAAGTGGCGCTTTCCGATCAGGGTTATCTTCGTTGGCTTTTGGGAGAGAAGATAAAAGATAGGGAAGAAAGAGGTGAAAATGATGAAAATTGGATTTATACTCTGGAGCATTATTTGAAATAATTTGCTTTATTTTTCCATTCTTAGTGGTTAAAAGGGAATGGCGCTGTATTTTACAAATAATTGTTTTTATTGGATAATAAAAATAATAAAAATTAACAAAAAACGCAATTTTCGCAAATTCTTGCGGGAGTTGTGAAAAATAAAAATATGATAGACAGTATTGGATTGGGTAGTGTAAAAAATGATATAATTTTAAATATTTTTCTTTTGAGTATTGTTCTGATTCTTTCAATAATTATATGGATCAAAAAGAAAAATTTGATATTAAGTATCTTTTCATTTTCTATGCTGAGTAATTTAATTTTATATACTGATGCCGGTTCACCAGTATTCGCTATTTATAATTTAAAATGGCTGGTAAAATTTACACTTCACTATTGGCCATGGATAAATCTAATATTTCTTATTATTTTGATAATCAGCTACCTTAAAAATAAAAATGAAAAAAAAGTTTATAATAAATCATAATTTTCACAAACCTTGCGGGAGCTGTGAAAAATAAAAAATATGATAGATAGTATTGGTTTGGGAAAATCAATTGCTAATATAATTTATGCAGTCATTTTTATAGTAGGGCTTGGAGGATGCTGGGTTTTTGTTAAAAGAAAAAATATTATTGGTATAATTTTTTGTATTTCGTTTACCTTAAATTTATTTTTGTATTTATATTTAATAGGTAATTATAACCTTTATTTAAAAATAATTTATTTGATAATTAATAAATACTGGCCAATATTAAATATTATTTTATTTTTAATTTTGATAATAAATTACCTTAAAATAAAAATTAATAATTAAATCATAATTTTCGCAAATTCTTGCGGAGATTATGAAAAATAAAAAATATGTTTTTTACTGATCCTGGTTTAGATCTTCAAATCTCCCTTTTTCTATTGGGGGTATCTTTTATTACTGGGCTTGTTGTTTTTGCGGTTACTAAAAAAATAAAATTGGCAGGGATAATTTTTTCTGTTTTAGGAAATTTAAGTTTTTTAATAAGTATTGGCTCTAGAATGTTTATTGCTTATGATCTGAAATGGCTTCAAATATTCTCTCTCTTCATTTGGCCGATAATAAATATATTTCTTATAATTCATTATTTTAAAAATAATGGAAAAAAAAATCAATAAAAAATTATTAATAGTAATAGTTTTTTTTCTTTCTTTTATTCCTGTTTCACTCAGCCAGCTTTTGTTAAATGATCATTCTGAAGCGGCCACTACTAAAAAAATATCAGGATATGAAGAGTGGACGGATAATAAAAAAATTGAGGAAAATATCATAATTGAAGAGGGAGCAACTTTAGTTATTAAAAAAGGAGTAACGGTGACTTTCAAAGAGGGTTACAACTTATATGTCGAAGGAAAAATGTTAGCCAAGGGAACTAAAACAGATCCTATAAAATTTAGAAAAGAAGGACTGGAAGAAATGCCGCCGGAAGAATTATGGAATTATAACGGATATCTGATTAATATAAGCGGAGAAGCTAATTTTATAAATGTTGACATTAGTGGGGGTGGTAATATTTACGAAGTCTATTTGAAAGGAAATGAATTGGTCAAGAAAGCGTATGCTAATGACTCTTATGGAGTCATATATGCTACGGATAATGCCAAGTTAAAAATGAGTGATTGTAATATTCATGGCAATGTAGGTGGCATTCATTTATTAAGAGCGCATGGGGAAAACATTAAAGTATATAAAACTTTATTTGATAGTAACAATATATTTGATGTAAGAAATAGTCAATCAACAGGATATAAATCTCCCGATTTTAGATATAATTGGTGGCGGCGTCCGGAAGGACCGGAGAAAACAGGATCTATTTATAAATATATAAGCGGAACAATTGAATCTTCTGAATGGTTAACTTCTGAAGAATTTCATGACCCGGTTATAATTATTCCCGGTATTTTGGGTTCTCAAAAAAAGGATGGCGCGTGGCAAATAGATCCCATTTTTCATACTTATGACAATTTATATCAGGAATTTGCCAACAACGGTTATGTTCCGGAGAAAGATTTATTTGAATTTCCTTATGAGTGGCGAGATAGTAATATAGAAAATGCCAAGATGCTGAAGACTAAAATTAATGAAATAAAAACCAAAGCCAAGTGGCCAGAAGTAGACATCGTGGCTCACTCTATGGGCGGGCTTTTAGCCAGGGAATATATTGAATCTGATTATTATCAGGATGATGTTAGTCAATTGGTAACCTTAGGAGCGCCCCATCTAGGAGCACCCGAGGCTTATCTAAAATGGGATGGAGATGGTTGGTTCTGGAGTCCAAGTGATATTTATACGAAACGCATATTAAATCAAGAAGCTGAAGAGGGCGGGTATGCTGATATATTTGATTATATTCATAATCGACCAATAAAATCATTGGAGGAGCTATTGCCAGTATATAATTATCTACAAGACGTTAGAAATGATTATATTTTTAAGGAATATCCTACAGGCTATCCAAAAAATGATTTTTTGGAAAATCTTAATGGAGAAAAAAAGGAGAAGCTAAATAGTTTGGAATTTGATAAAATTATAGGAAGATTGGAGAATGAAAATATTACAATTTCTGGATTCAAGGTAATAAATGCAGATATGGGAAAATATTGGGAACATGGATATCCTTTAGGATTTGAAATACCCATAGGCGACAGAGGCATGTTATACAGCGATGGAGATAAAACGGTCCCATTGATTTCCTCTATAAGCGAAGAAATTATTGCTGATTATTTTTTGGAAATAAAGTCTGATCATCGTAATTTACCAACCGAAGCGCAAAAAGATATTTTAGAAATTTTAACAGGAAAAAGACCGACAACGGAAAGTAGAGATTCTTTGATAAAGGATATTTTTATAGCGACCGTCTTCTCTCCCATCGACATTCAAATTATTGCTCCGGACGGAAAGAGGGTAGGGAAAAATTTCGAGACCGGTGGGGAATATGATGAAATTCCAAACGCCTATTGTTCCGGCTATAATACAGAAAATGAATTTTTGACCATTCCCAATCCCAAAGACGGAGAATATAAAATTTTAACTCAGGGGACGGGAGAAGGAGATTATAAGATAAAGGTGGCTAAAATTTCTGAAGGAGAAATTGGCGGGGAAGCGACTGAATTAACAGCGGAAGTTTCAGGAACCGCCTCAACTGATCAAGAAGAAGAAAAAATCTTAACTCTTGATGATAATGAGATAATAGTAGGAGCCAAAGACACCACGCCGCCGGTTATTGAAGGAAAAATAAGTCCGGAAGCCAACGCCAATGGTTGGCACAATCAGAATGTCACTGTCCATTTTGAGGCAACGGACGAATCAGGAATTCAAAGCGTAAGTCCGGATATTGTCTTGGAAAACGAGGGAGAAAATCAGGAAGCTACGGGAACGGCAGTCGATATGGCAGGCAACAGCGCCAGCGTGACAATGAAAGCGATTAATATAGACAAAACCATCCCAATTTCCGATATTCAATTTTCAGGCACAAAAGGGGAAAACGACTGGTTTAAGAGTGATGTTGATATAAATTTAACAGCCACCGACAACCTGTCTGGCATAGATAAAATCCTGTATAGTTTAAACGGCAGTGATTATGCGGAAGGAATCAATTTTTCTGTTTCTTCCGAAGGAGAAAATGTAATTAAATATTATGCCTTGGATAAGGCTGGAAACAAAGAAGAGGAAAAAGAAGCAAAAGTAAAAATTGATAAAAAATTGCCAAGTATAAAAATTATTTCTCCGAAGAATAAGAATTATCTTAATAATAAAATTACTCCGATAAAATATGAAGAAGAAGATAATTTAACTGCTCAAGATAATCTGAAGACGGAAATATTTCTTGACGGGAAATTGTGGGAGAAGGAATTTATTGATTTTTCGCTGGAACATTTGGGCAATCATCAATTATTAATAAAAATCAAAGACGAAGCCGGAAATATCGGTGAATCTTCCCTTGAATTTAATGTAAAAACCGATGTTCATTCCATTATTTCCAATGTTCGGCATTACTTTTTCGAGAAATTAATAACCAGCCGATCGGCGAAAAGTTATTTGGAAATAAAATTAAGAGTAATTGAAGACGAACTGGACATTCTTCATATATTTGAAACAAAATGGATGCCGCAATGGGCTAAAAAAGAGGTAGTGAAAAATCTAGAACGGCACATAAACCAAAAAATAGACGAACTCATAAAAGATTTAGAAAATATGAAAATCCTTCTGAAATCAGTGGATCCGAAAGCCAGAGAACTTTTGATTGAAAGTCTGGAAAATATCAAAATTTAATAATTTTTTGAACCAATTCCGGATAAATAACTGTATTAACTGTCATAATCATCTAAAACAAAATTTATGCCAACCAATGAAAGCGGTTTGGACAGAACCATAAGAGCTCTTTTGGGAATGATAATAGTTTATCTGGCTTATGCTTCGTTTACGGGCATATGGCAGGTCGCGGCGTATGTAATTGGAATAATTCTGCTTTTTACGGCTGTAACCGGTTTTTGCATGCTTTATAAACTTTTGGGGATAAGCACAAAAAAATAAATTCGATTTTTCCAGCTCTGGTTTTTGTAGGGGCTGGTTTTTGTTTATGAAGGTGGTATACTTCTTTAGGTAATATTTAAATTAATTAAAATTTTATGGAAAAAGAAGAAATTAAGAAAATAGTAAAATCAAGTTACGCTCACATCGCCAAATCCAGCGGCTGTTCCTGTTGCGGGACAAAAAAAATTCAGGAAAAAATTGCCGAAGAAATCGGTTATTCCAAAGAAGATATTGCCAAATTTTCCGAGGCTAATTTGGGTCTGGGTTGCGGCAATCCGGTAGCAATGTCGGAGATGAAGGAAGGGGATGTAGTTTTGGATTTAGGTTCAGGCGCGGGATTTGATTGTTTTTTAGCGGCCGGAAAGGTAGGCGAGAGGGGGAAGGTCATTGGAGTTGATATGGTGCCGGAAATGGTGGAAAAAGCCCAAGAAAATGCTAAAAAATATAACCATGCCAATACCGAATTTAAATTAGGAGACATTGAAAATTTGCCGATAGAAGATGATGCCGTAGATATTATCATCAGCAATTGTGTTATTAATCTGGCACCGGATAAGGACAGGGTTTTTGACGAAGCTTATCGGGTATTGAAAATGGGCGGAAAAATGTTCGTCTCAGACATAGTTTTACTTCAAGAGCTTCCGGAAGAGATAAAAAATAATAAAGAATTGCTTTCTGGTTGCGTAGCGGGAGCGCTTATGAAAGATGATTATATGAGAAAAATAAAAGCGGCCGGTTTTGAGGTGAAAATTATTTCAGAAGACAAAGACATTAGCAAAACACAATATGAAGGAATACCTTTGGAGAGTTTAAAAATAAAAGCGGTTAAAAATAATTAATAATTCAAAAAACTTCAACGGTTTTTACTGGCATGCGGAAACTGCTCCAAAAACAGGATTGTCTATTGCCAAAAAGCCGTCCCTTGCGGACTTTTAGAAAATGCCTTAAAATACTAGTGTAATTAGCATGTGGGGGACAATTAATTAATTAAAATAAAAAAATGGCAAAGATGACAAAATCACAGATCATTTCTGCTCTAGCAGAAAAGACTGGGCTAGCCAAGAAAGATGTCGCTGGCTTTATGGAAGCACTGGCCAACATGGCTTATGCGGAAGTAAAGAAAAGCGGAGAATTTGTAGTTCCTGGAATTGGAAAGATGGTAAAGGCAAGAAGAAAAGCTCGAGCCGGAATCAATCCAGCTACTGGGGAAAAAATTCAGATCCCAGCCAAAACAGTTGTTAAATTTAGATTAGCCAAGGTGGCAAAGGAAGCTGTTTTATAATAGTTTTCCAGTAAAATCCAAAGCGGCCCCGGTTTTTCCGGGGCTGCTTTTAAATGAAATAAATAATGCCGATTGTTGTATTAGTAGTGCCTTAATAATAAAGGATGTTTTTATGTATAAAAACAAGACAAATAAAACAGAAGAAAAAAAAGAGCCTGGAGACCAGCGGGAGGAGATGATTAGCCAAATGTTCCATGTGGAGAAAAAGGAAAAAAGCCCGGAGGAAGCGGAATATATCAAAAGGTGCAATGAAACAACAGACGATATGGGATAGAAGCTATTGGCTTGCCGAAAGGATCGTCTGAAATCCCTTTGTTTTATTTTTTAATTCCTTTATGCTATTATTTAGGAAGATAAAAATGTTATGAAGAGGAACCAAATAAAAAATAGTCTGTCCAATAAAACAAGAGAAAGGAGATTTTACTGCGGTTACGCAGTTTTTATTTGCTAATTTTAAAATTAATTTATATGAGCCGCTGGAAATATCCCTTCGTAGAAAGAGGTCTGGCTGAAAAACATTTGCGACTGGCTGAAAAAGAGTCAAAGAGGAAATGTTTTGTGAAAAAAATCACCATTACAAAGCATTTCTACAAGATTTTTTCTTCGCCGGCTGAGTATAAAAAATATAAAAAAGTAAAGGGGATAAAATAATAAATTAAATCGGTTATATTCGAAGGTTCAAGCGTGGTTTTAGAGGATCACGTGTTGTTGGTATATAAAAAAATTCAGGAGCATTAAAATGACGGAAAAATGAAAAAATATGTAAAAATTTTTATAGCGTTTATTTTCCTGGTCGGATTGTCTTTCAGTTTGGGTATGGGCGGAGCGGAAATTCAAATGCGCTTCATTGCTCCTAAAAAAACGGTTATTATCCTAAAAAGTGAAGTTGCCAAAAAGGCGGACATTCCGAATGTGTCTTTACCAGAGACTCCTCCCGTTTTGGAAGAACCGGAAAAAGAAACACCTCCTCCTGAGGAAGTCAAAGAAGAAAAAGAAAAAGAACAGATTGAAAAAGAAGAGGAATTTTCTTTTGCTGTCATCGGCGATTCCCAATATTTCAAAATTAATAATCCTGTCGGGGGATTGCAAAAAGCCGTCAAAAATATCGATAAAAATAAGCCCGACGTGGTTTTGGCGCTGGGTGATATGGTTTCCAGTTGTGACACTGAAAATGAATGCATAAGCAAATATAATGAATGGAAACGGGCCACTTCCCCTTTTTCCGGGAAAATTTACGCTGTTCAGGGAAATCATGACCGAACAGGCGAGGAAAAATCAGACAAAGCCTGGGAAAGAGTTTTCAATTTTCCCACAAACGGTCCGGAAGGATATAAAAAATTTGCTTATTCGTTTAACTTTAAAAACGCCCATTTTGTCGCCCTGGACAGTGAAAAGCCGCACGAGCATATCATAAATGATGTTCAGCGGCGCTGGTTGGAACAAGATTTATCGGCAAACAGGGGAAAAAATATTTTTGTTTTTTTTCACGAGCCGGCTTATCCAACGGGAGATAAAATCGGAGAAAGTTTGGACGCAGAAAACAAAGATCGCAATGATCTTTGGAATATATTAACTAGAAACAAAGTAAAAGCGGTTTTTTCCGGACACGAACACATTCACAGTCGAAAAAACATCGGCGGAATATATCAATTTATAGTAGGAAATACCGATTCTTTTAATCATGTGGCGCCCAAATCAGGAATGGCAGAATATTCTTATGTGGGCGACCATTACGCTATAGTCAACGTGGTAAAAGGAAAAAAAGTAAATATAAAAATTTTTACTGTCGAAGGCAAGGAATTAAATTCCTTTGACTTCTAACTTTTTTTTAATCTTCTTCTTTTTTATTAGCGCCATTTATATCGGCGAAGTTTAGATTTTTCAAGGAATTTCTCCATCTCAAAATCATCGGATCGGTGGTGTTTTGCATTTCAGCAACTATCGGTATTTCACTGGAAGTATAGGTGGGAATATTAACCCGCACTTCCACTTTGTCCGGATCGGTTTTTTTGGCTTTTTTCTCGGAAATTTCTTTTCCGGATTTGATGTTAAAATATTTTACTTCCGGAAAAACTTTTGAAAATTTCTGGGCGTCTATTTTATCATAATCGACAAAAGTTTCTGAAGGATAGTCGCCAAGAACGGAAGACATAAAAGCATTCCAAATTGGAGCGGCAACGTAAGATCCGTCAGCTCCGGCACTCATGGCGGTGTTGTCATTGTTACCCACCCAAACGCCGGTAACAACGGACGGCGTATAGCCTACTGTCCAAGCATCATGGAAATCTTGGGTGGTGCCAGTTTTGGCGGCCACAGTTTTTCCGGGGATATATAATTTGCTACCGGTGCCAAAAACCAGAGATCGGGCGCCATTGTCAGACAAAATAGAATTTATTTTTCTGGCAATTTGTATGTGGATCACCTGGTTGTTAGCGGCTTTATTTTCATAAAATATATTATTTTGCGAATCGATGATTTTTGAGACTCCAGTAACCGGATTTCTTTTGCCTTCATTGGCAAAGACGCCAAAGGAGGCTGTTTCGTCGAGAAGAGTCACTTCCGCTCCGCCTAAAACCAAAGCCAATCCAAAGCGACTTTCATCTTCAAGAGTGGTGATGCCCATTCTTTTGGCCAAATCGATAGTGTCCTTAACTCCGGCAAGGTAAAGAGTTTTTACAGCTGGAATATTGAGGGAATTGGAAAGAGCCTGGCGCATAGTGACTAGGCCGTTAAAATTACCGTTATAATTTTGTGGCTTGTAATCCTCGCCTGTGCCGTCCGGACCAAAATTGGTGGGAACGTCATAGATGAATGTTTCCGGCTGGTATCCTTTTTCAAAAGCGGTGGCATAAGCGAAAGGTTTAAAGGATGATCCCGGCTGGCGGGGACTGGTGGCGACATTCACCTGTCCGTCAATTGTTTTGTCAAAATAATTTTTTGATCCTACCATGGCCAAAACTTCTCCCGTTTTTGGATCAATGGCAACCAGGGAAGCGTTGGTGGCGTTATATTTTTTGGTAATATCAGGTAGTTGGGAAGAAATAACATTTTCTGCCAGTTTTTGCTTGTTCCAATCCAAGGTGGTATAAATTCTGAAACCTCCTTTTTCTATTATGTCTTTTCCGTAAGTTTTTTCTAGCTGTTCTTTGACGTAAAAAACAAAATGAGGAGCTTCAATTTCCTGCTTGAAAGGAATAATTTTTTCCAATGTATTTTCCGCTTTGGCTTTTTCCAATTCTTCATCGCTGATAACTCCTAATTCCTTCATTTTTTCCAGAATTTTCTGTTGTTTTCGAAAAAGTTCATTTTTATGATTGCCATAAGGGGAATAATAAGTGGTGGCATTGGGCAGGGCGGCTAAAAGAGCGGCCTCGTCTAGGGTAATTTCGGAAGCATTTTTGCCAAAAAAAGTTTCGGTGGCCGATTGAACGCCATAAGCGTTGGAACCGTAAGGAACTTCGTTTAAATACATATCCAAAATTTGATCCTTGGTATAATTATTTTCAATCCTGATGGCTAAAACTATTTCGGAAATTTTTCTTTTAAATGTTTTTTCCCGCGACAGGAAAACATTGCGTGCCAGTTGTTGAGTGATGGTGGAAGCGCCTTGTTGCATACCGCTGCTTTCCACATCGGCCATAACAGCCCGGATAATAGCCGAAATGTCAATGCCGGAATGTTTGTAAAAATCATTGTCTTCAGAAGCAATGGTAGCCGATCTTATGTAATCGGGAATTTCGCTGTGAGAAACAACTTTTCTGTTTTCCTCCCCGTGTATTTCATAGAGAACATGTTCACCTGTCCGGTCATAAATAATGGATGTCTGGGCTACTTGGTTTCTGAGCAAATTTTCATCCATTGGAGTGCTGAAATAAAGGTAAGCCCCGGCTATTATGCCAAAAACAACTAAAATACCAAAAATGTCCCCTATAATAGTGGCTATTTTCTTAAAAATCGACATCGCAGGCGAATGTTCCTTTTCTGGCGTTAAATCGTCCTTTTTGGCGGATTTTTTCTTCTTTTTCGCAGTCTTTTTATTCATAATACTAATCTAGCAGAAATTTTAATATTATGCCAGAAAAATGATTTTTGTCATCCGGTCAAAAAAATAATTTTTCTGTTTGACAAATATGGTTTTATAAATTATAATATCAGTAAGAAAAGCAAAGAAAAGTCTGCTTTTGGCGGACAAGAAAAAGCGGTCGATTATTTCATTTTTCTTGGCTTTTAAAAATCCGTTTTGCTTGTTTTGAAAACAAAAAAAGCAGAACATTAATCCTTAATCTAGAATCACAAAAATGACGGAAAAAGTAACCGACAGAGATTTCGTAGAATATGTCGTTAAACAGATTGTAAACAATCCGGACCAAGTCAAAGTAGACAGAAAAATTGACGAAATGGGCGTTCTTATCACTTTGGATGTTCATCCAGAGGATATGGGAATGATCATTGGTCGGGAAGGAGCCACAGCTAAGGCTCTTCGAACACTTCTTCGAGTTATCGGAGCTAGAAATAACGCTCGAGTTAATCTGAAGATTAACGAACCAGAAGGCAGTGAAAAGAAAATGAATGACAGAAAAAGCATTGATGAAGTTGTTTCTGACATTAATATCTAAGAAAAAAAGATTGATTTAAATATTCGGCAATATTTTTGTTGCAGAATGAAAGCAATCCCAGTTTCATACTGGGGTTGTTTTGTTTTATTTTAGTGTGGTATCATTAGTATATGAAATTCGATATAATAACCATTTTTCCGGAGATTTTCAACTCCTATTTTTCGGAGTCTATTATGGCGCGCGCGCAAAAAAATAAAGCTATAAAAATAAAAGTTCATAACTTGAGAGATTTTACTTTTGATAAGCATAAGACAACGGATGATACGCCGTATGGCGGAGGAGCGGGAATGGTGCTTAAAGTCGAACCGATTTGGCGATGCGTTCAATTTATAAAGTCAAAGGCTAAGGGTCAAAAATCAAAATCAGGAAGCTCGCTTTGCTCGCGAATTATCTTGTTCTCAGCTAAAGGCAAAAAATATACCCAGGCTGATGCGAAAAGATTGGCTAAATATGACAATCTAATTTTGATTTGCGGGCGTTATGAAGGAGTGGATGAAAGGGTGGCAAAAAATATTGCTGATGAAGAAATTTCTATCGGAGACTATGTGTTAACCGGCGGGGAAGTTCCGGCCATGATCGTGACTGATAGCGTTACCAGACTTTTGCCCGGAGTTTTGGGAAACAAAGAAAGTGCTAAATACGAATCTCACAGTGAAAAAAATTATCTGGAATATCCCCAATATACCAAGCCGGAAGAATTTCATAAATGGAAAGTTCCGCCGGTTCTTTTGAGCGGCAACCATCAGGAGATAAAAAAATGGAGAGACGATCAAAGTAAAATAAAAAAATAATTTTACCTATAAAATTCGGATATTTAGAAATTGATTTATTATGGTGTCCAAAACGAAAAAAATTGATTCCACTTTGCTGTATTTGCTTTTTGCTCTTCTGGGTTTTGGTCTGGTTATGATCGCTTCAGCCGGCATTGCTTATTCCCGATCGCGTTTCGGCGATTCATATTTCTTTTTTAAACACCAGCTTCTTTATGGCGTTCTTCCCGGCCTGCTTGTTCTTTATATAACGCAAAAAATCGATTATAATTTTTGGAAAAAAATTTCTTTCCCCTTTTTTGTAGCCAGTATAATTTTTCTTGTTTTAGTTTTTGTACCGGGCATAGGTTCCAGAATTTATGGCGCCAGCCGATGGATTCAATTGGGCTCTTTTTCTTTTCAGCCGTCGGAAATGCTCAAGCTCTCCCTCGTTCTTTATTTGGCTGCGTGGTTAGAAAACAGGAAAGAACAGATAAAGGATTTTTATGAAGGCCTTATTCCTTTTGTGGCTATCGTCGCCTTGATCAGTTTTCTTTTGGTTAAACAGCCGGATATGGGAACGTTGGGAGTTATCGTTTTTATTTCTATGGCTATTTTTTTCCTTTCCGGTGCCAGAGTTTCTCATATTTTCTCTATCGGTTTTTTCGGCGCGCTGGCTCTTTTTATCCTGATAAAACTGGAATCATATCGAATGGACAGATTGATGGTTTTCCTTCATCCGGAACTTGACCCGCGGGGAATCGGCTATCAGATTAATCAAGCGCTTTTGGCCCTCGGTTCTGGCGGTTTTTTCGGCGTAGGATTGGGGCACAGCATTCAGAAATTTAATTATCTGCCGGAGCCGGTAGGGGATTCCATATTTGCTATAATAGGGGAAGAGTTGGGATTTATCGGCGCGTTGTTTCTTATTTTGTTGTTCTTGTTTTTTGCTCTTCGAGGGCTCAAAATTTCCAAAAAAGCTCCAGATAGGTTTTCCCGTCTGGTGGCTTGCGGAATAGTTTCATGGATAATTTTCCAAGCTTTTATCAACATTTCTGCTATTTCAGGACTCATTCCCTTGACCGGCATCCCGCTTCCTTTTATAAGCTATGGGGGCACATCGCTGACTTTTTTGATGGCGGGCGTGGGAATTCTGCTTAATATTTCCAAACAAACCGAATTAAATTAAACATTAAATATAAATAAAACAAATGAGAATAATTTTAACAGGTGGCGGAACCGGCGGGCATATTATTCCTCTTATAACAGTCGCCCAAAAAATCAAAGAAAAAGTTTCCGATGTGGAATTTGTCTTTATCGGTCCGGGAGGAAAAATGGAAAAAGATCTTTTGGGAAAAGCGGGCATTCCGGTCAGGGGAATTTTGGTCGGAAAAATGCGCCGTTACTTTTCATTTTGGAATTTTGTCGATTTTTTCAAAATTCCAATAGGTTTTTTGCAATCTCTGGCTCTTCTTCTTTGGTATATGCCGGACGCTGTTTTTTCCAAAGGCGGTTACGCTTCTTTCCCTGTGGTTTTAGTGTCGTGGATCTATCGCATACCCGTTTTGATTCACGAGTCCGATGCCAATCCCGGAATGGCCAATTCCATGATGTCAAAATTTGCCAATCGGGTGGCCATCTCTTATAGCGAAGCGGAAAAATATTTTCCGGCAGTCCAAGTGGTTTTGACCGGAAATCCGGTCAGGAGTGATATTGCCGAGGGTAACGCATCGAAAGCCAGAGAAATGTTCGGACTTTTGGAATCAAAAAAGGTGATTTTCGTTTTGGGCGGATCGCAGGGAGCCAGAAATATTAATAATAAAATTTTGGATATTCTGCCGGATCTTCTTCATAAGTATCAGATAATTCATCAGACGGGAGAAAATAATTTTGAGGAAGTGGCGCGTAAAGCGGGAGAGTTGGGAATAAAACCGGGCCGTGAAGGTTATCATGCAATAACTTTTTACGGAGAAGAAATAAAGGATATTCTGGCTGTTTCCGATTTGGTGATCAGTCGGGCCGGAGCTAACAGTTTGGCGGAAATTGCTGCCACTAAAAAACCTTCCATTATCATTCCTTTGGCCAGCGCGGCTAACAATCACCAGCGAATGAATGCCTATTATATCGCCAAGACCGGAGCGTGTATGGTTTTGGAAGAAAGCAATTTGGGCAGCCATATGCTTCTTTCAAAAATCGAAGAGGTGATGAATGATGAAGCGTTGAGAATGAAAATGTCCCAGAATATCGGTGTTTTTTACCATCCGGACGCGGCAGACAAAATAGCGGAAGGGGTAATTGGAATGATTGATAAGTAAAAGTCATAAAATCAAAAATTATGAAACTGGATAAGATTAAAAAAGCTTATGTTATCGGGATTAAAGGTTCCGGCGTAATTGCGATGGTGGAAATTTTGCATTCCATGGGAATTGAAATTTCCGGTTCAGACACAAAAGAAAAATTTTTCACCGATTCGATATTGAAACGTCTCGGCATAAAATACATCGAGGGATTTAACGAGAAAAATATTCCAAATGATATTGATTTGGTTATTTATTCCACTGCCTATAATGAAAGCAACAATCCGGAATTTAAACTAGCCAAAGAAAAAGGGATGGTTATGATGAGTTATCCGGAAATTTTGGCCAAGATGTTTAATGAAAAATATGGACTGGCGGTTTGCGGCACGCACGGAAAGACGACTACAGCCGCTTGGTTGGCACACACCCTGAAAACTGCCGGAGCAGATCCATCGGCTGTCATAGGCAGTAAAGTGTCTAATTGGGGAGGCAACGCTTTGGCGGGAAAGGGGGAATATTTTGTGGCGGAAACCGATGAATATCAGAATAAATTAGACTTATATCATCCCAAAGGGGTAATTTTTACCAGTTGTGATTGGGATCATCCCGATTATTTCCAAAATTTTGAAGAATACAAAAAAGCGTTTGAAAATTTTGTCAAAAAAATTCCTAAAACCGGATTTTTGGTCGTTTGGGGGGATAGTGTTGATACTTTGGAGGTGGCGAAACAAGCGTCTTTAAAAGTGTTGAAATATGGTTTCAATGAGGAGAATGACATCCAGATAAAATTGGTGGATTCCCGAATCAAAGACGAAATTGCTCAAAAATTGGAAGTAGACCGGGAAGAAATGCAAATTTTTCGCGTTTTTCACGGAAATCAGCTATTGGGAAAATTTGAAATAAAATTGTTCGGAAAACATAATGTTTTAAATGCTACGGCAGCCATTACTGCTTGCTATCTTTTAAACATTGATATGAAAAAAGTAGCAGAAGGGATAAGAGATTTTGAAGGCACTGCGCGGCGTTTTGAATATATCGGCCAAAGAAACGGGGCGGTTTTAATTGACGATTATGGTCATCATCCGGAAGAAATAAAAGCCACTCTTAGCGCGGCCAGGCAAAAATATCCGGAGAAAAATATTTGGGCTGTTTTTCATCCGCACACTTTTACGCGCACCAAGGCGCTTTTGGAGGAGTTTGCCCAAAGCTTTGACGATGCTGACCACGTGATGATTCTTGATATTTACGGCAGCGCGCGGGAAATTCAAGGCGGAGTGCATTCTGAAGATTTGGTAAATCTTATCAATAAATATAATCGGCAGAAAGCGGAGTATGTTCCAAAAATTCCGGAAGCAGTGGAAATTCTAAAAGACAAAATTACCTCTTCTGACGTGGTAATTTCCATTGGCGCCGGTAACGGATGGGAAGTGGTGGAAAAATTGAAAGAAAAATAAAAATTTTTTAATGCCAAAACAAAATAAAAACAAAATTTATAGCCTAAGCACAGAGGAAGTTTTTAGAAAATTTAGATCCGGCGATAAGGGGCTTTCGGAAAAAGAAGCGAAGAAGCGTATAGAAGAGTGCGGCTATAATAAAATAGAGAGAAAAATAAGATGGCGATGGGCAAAGCTTGTTTTCAATCAGTTTAATGATGCGCTGGTCTGGGTTTTGCTGGTAGCGGCGGCGCTGGCTTTTCTTTTTTCCGAGATGCGGGATGTGACGATAATTTTAATTATCGTTTTTATTAATGCCGCGATTGGTTTTTTTCAGGAATTTAAGGCGGAAAGAATTTTAGATAACATCAGGAAGCTGACTACCGATAAGGCTCTGATTTTTAGGGATAAGGAAAAAAGGGAAATTGATGCCAAACTGATAGTGCCCGGAGATGTTATTTTTGTTACTTCCGGCGATAATGTTCCGGCTGACGGATATCTAATTGAAAGTTTTGATCTCAAAGTGAATAGTATGATTTTTACCGGAGAATCAAAACCCAGAAAAAAAGAAGCGGGAAGAATAAAAGAAAAAAATCTGGTTTTTTCGGATATTTCCAATATGGTTTTTATGGGAGAAACCATAGCCACGGGCGAAGCAAAATTTTTGGTAACCGGAACGGGAATGAACACGGAACTTGGCCGAATTGCCAATCTGACTCAGGAGGTAAAAGAAGAAAACACTCCCATGCAAAAGCAGATGCGGGAATTGGGAAGAAATGTTTCTATTTTGGCTGTTTTAATCGGCATTATTGTTATTATTGCCGGACAATACTTTAGAATGTCCCTTTATCAAAATTTTCTTTTTGCTTTGGCACTGGCTGTTTCGGTGGTTCCGGAAGGGTTGCCGGCCGCTATTTCAGTAGCTCTTTCCCTGGGGATGAAAAGGCTGCTCAAAGACAATGTTTTGGCCAAAAAACTCAACGCGGTGGAAACTCTCGGATCAGTCTCCATTGTCTGCACGGATAAAACCGGCACTATTACCAGAAATGAATTGGCGGTGACAAAAGCCATTTTGCCGGATAAAAATATCGAAATAACCGGCAATGGCTATGAGCCGAAAGGAAATTTTATTCTGGAAGACGAAAAAATCAATCCAAAGGAAGTAAGAAATTTGGAATTGCTTTTTAAGATAGGAGTTTTGTGCAACGATGCCAGTATCATTAAGGAAAAGTCTAGATATAAAATCATCGGCGATCCGACAGAAGGCGCGTTAATCGTAGCCGGAAGAAAATTCCACCGTGAGGAAAAATTTTTCTACGTTGGCGAAAGGAAAATGGGAGAAAATCCTTTTTCTTCGGAAAGGATGAGGATGAGTGTTATATATAAAAACAAAAATATCACTTCTTTTGTCAAAGGTTCTCCGGACGTGATTCTCGAACTCTCCAAATTTATAAAAATAGAAAATAAAATCAGGCCGATTACTGCCAAAGACAAAGAAAAAATCCGATTGTCCTATGACCAGATGTCCAAGGAAGCTCTTCGCGTTTTAGCCTTTGCTTATCGCGATCTGGATAAAATAAGCCCTAGGGAATATCATGCGGAAGCGGAAAAAAACCTTGTCTGGGTGGGTATGATGGGCATGATTGATCCGCCGCGCCAGGACGTGGGAAGAGCGGTTCAGGAATGCCGAAATCTGGGCATTTCCGTCATTATGATTACGGGCGACTATGAAATTACGGCCGAAGCTATTGCTCGGTCAGTCGGCCTGATTAAAGGAAAAAGAAACAGCCAGTTTATTATAAACGGAAAAACGCTTAATACTCTCAGTGACAGGGAAATTTATCAAAGAATAAAAAAAGGAGCGTGTATTTTTGCCAGGATTTCTCCGGAACAAAAACTACGCATAGCTTCCATTATGAAAAAATACGGCGAAGTTATCGCTATGACAGGAGACGGAGTGAATGACGCGCCGGCATTAAAACGAGCCGATATCGGGGTGGCGATGGGAATTATGGGCACTGATGTTTCCAAGGAAGCGGCTGATATGATTTTGATTGATGATAATTTTTCTTCCATTGTAAAGGGAATAAAAGAAGGCAGGACAATTTTTTCCAATCTTAAAAAATTTGTCCATTATGTTTTCAGTTCCAACGCCAGTGAACTGTTTGCTGTTCTTTTGGGTGTAGTTTTGCAGGTGCCAGCGCCTGTTTCCGCCGTTCAAATTTTGGCCATTGATCTGGGAACGGATGTTTTTCCTTCTTTTGCTTTGGGACTGGAACCGCCGGAACCAGAAAGTTCCAGTCAAAACAAAAAAGCTATAAATTCCAAAAAAGCGCTTATTGATTTTTCCGGTTTTCAAAGAATCATTTATCTTGGTATAATAATGGCAACGGGAGCGGTCATCACTTTTCTTTGGTCGATGATGCGCGGCGGCTGGCATTTTGGTGAAAAAATTGCTTTTGACAGCTTGCTTTATATGAAATCGACCTCAGCCACATATGCGGTATTGTCGATGACTCAGATGGCTAATTTTTTGGAGTCGCGCAGTGAGCGTTTTTCTCCGTTTAAGCTGGGATTTTTCAAAAATAAATATGCCATTGGCGCTTTGATTATTTCCGTTTTTATGCTGTTGGCTCTCCTTTATGTTCCTTTTTTCCAAAAATATCTGGGCATGCGACCGATAGACGGAATCGATTGGCTGATGGTAGCGATTTTTACCCTGGCGGTGTTTTTGTGGGAAGAAATGAGAAAGAGTGAAAAATAATTTTTTTAACTTTCATTTTTTAAAATAATTTTATGTCAAATATAAAAATCGAGGAAAATATTCCTCTGGCCGGGTATACTACATTCAAGATTGGCGGACCAGCCAAGTTTTTTGTGGCGGTTAAAACCGAAAAAGAATTGGAACAGGCGGTCAAATACGCCCAAGACAACGGTTTGGAAATTTTTATACTGGGTGGGGGAAGTAATGTTTTGGTAAGCGATGACGGATTTGCGGGCTTGGTAATTCATATAAAAAATGAAGCTTGTGAAACAGAAGGCACTAAAATCAAATGCGGGGCCGGGCTTCTCCTTTCAGAAGCGGTAAGAACAGCCACTCAGAATTCTTTAACCGGATTAGAATGGGCCTCGGGAATTCCCGGAGCCATAGGCGGAGCCATAAGAGGGAATGCCGGCGCTTTCGGCGGAGAAATGAAAGATAATATTGAAAGTGTTGAAGTTTTGGATCTTGGAGATTTACAAATGAAAACATATAAACTTGAAGAATGCCGGTTTTCTTACCGCGAAAGCATATTCAAGGAAGACGAAAATTTGATCATATTCTCCGCTATCTTGAATTTAAAAAAAGGAGAAAAAGAAAAAATTGAGGAAAAAGTGAAAGAAATCATTAAAACCCGTTCCGAAAGGCATCCGGCGGGACTAGCCAGTGCCGGCAGTTTTTTTGAAAATCCTACCGTTAAAAACAAGGAGCTGATTGAAAGATTTGAGAAGGAGACGGGTATGAAAAGTAGAGAGGACAAAATACCGGCTGGTTGGCTGATAGCAGATTTGGGCTTGCGGGGCAAAAAAATTGGACAAATTCAGGTGAGTGACGATCATGCCAATTTTTTGGTCAACTGTGGTCAGGGAACGGCTCAGGAGGTGGTAATGCTATCAAGCCTGATTAAGCAAAAAGTGCGCAATGAGCTCGGCATACAACTAAGGGAAGAAGTGAAATACGTAGGATTTTAGAAAAAAGAAAGGTTAATTAATAATTAACGATAAAATCATGGAAACAAAAAAAATGGTGCCCAATGTGCGTTTATTTTCCAAGGGAGTAAAGATTGACGGCCGAACAGAAGAGTATATTTTAAAAAGAGTAAATAAGCTGAATAAATTTTCTAATAAAATTCTGGAATATGAAGTGGAGGTTTCTATGGATAAAAAAGGCAAATTTTATGTCGAACTGATGGTGAAAACTCCGCATAATCTTTATCGTTTTGAAGAAACATCAGAAAGTATCGAGGGATCAATTGATGTGGCGGTGGATGAGATAAAAAAACAAATAGTGAAAGACAAAGATCGCACGAAAGAGTTGAGAGAAAGAGGAGCCAGATCCATAAAGAAAAAAATAGTTCTCGATTCAAACGCCAGATTCTGAATTTTAAAATGACTTCGTTAGACAAAACCGGACGCAATAGTCCGGTTTTATTATGGTTAATTTTGTGTTAAGATTAAAACAGCGACAAGATTTAAAAAATTTTTGAAATGGATATTCATCGTAAAAATAGGGTAAACGTTGATTTGAGGAGGCTGGATGTAAATAATCAGAAACCGCACAGAATTGATCTGGGCAAGCCGGACAGAAACAATCAGGAATTAAAAAAAGCCACCTTGGCCGAACCGAATATAAATAATCAGGAGCCAAAAAAAATCATTCCTAGCGGGCTGAAGGAGAAATCAAAAATGATTGACAAGAAGAGCCTGATGGCAATTATTTTTTTTGTGGCTACGATAGGGATTTTCATAGCTATTTTTGCCAAAATAGAATTAAAAAAGGACCAAAAAGAATTGGACGACAAGCTAAAAAAAGTCATACCAAGGGGAGTGGCTATTCCTATGGGAAACTCCAGTGAACAAAATCAAGCTCAAGTCCAGAATCAGACTCAACAGCAACAGCAACAAACAGAGACTACTCCTGCGCCTCAAAATGACATTTTAAGCCAAGAGACAGAAGAAAAAACAGAAGAAGTCAAGGAAGAGAATTTAAAATATGAAAAATCAGGGATAAGTTTTGAATATCCGAAAGATTATAGGATCGAAGAAAGAAACGAACAGATTGTGGCGGTAAAAGATGGCGATCAATGGAGAATGAAAATTTATAGCAATAAAGACAAAAAAGAAATAGAAGACTGGTATAAAGGATATTTTCCGGAAAAAGACAATGATGGATGCGAATTTTCCGATGCTTCGCTGAAAATTGGTTCCTATTCGACAAAACTGGTTAAATTAAAATCTGATTCAGAAGATGAAGCTGAGTGTAAAGACAGTGGGTATTTTGCCTTGAATGACAAAAAAACAAAAGCAGTTAGGGTAAGATTGGAAAAAGCATCTGAAGACGAAGCTGGAAAAATATTGGACAAGTTTAAATTTATCAATTAAAAAATAACCCCGTTAAATAGTTTTTTGATTACAAAAAATTTGACAGGGTGGGGATAAAAAAATGAATAAGCGAATTCCAAGCGTTTGGGGTTTTGTAATAATCGCATTGGCAGCGGTTGTTTCGGTAACTTTCATGTGGTTGGCGACAAAAAGTGGTGAAATAAGCGGTAAAATCAACGAAAAAAAGCCCTTGGAGTGCACGATGGAAGCTAGGGTTTGTCCGGATGGCAGTTCAGTCGGCCGGACAGGACCTAATTGTGAATTCGAGCCGTGTCCTACCGGTAATTTGGTCGGCAACGACAAGGACGAGCACGGCTGTATCGGTTCAGCCGGATATATTTGGTGCGAAGAAAAGCAAAAATGCCTAAGAATCTGGAATGAAAGCTGTTCCGACTTGTTGGAATATAAAAATTTTAAACACGGTTATTATGTAAAATATCCTCGCAGCTGGTTTGCTTATACGGAAAAAGTCGACGATGTATTTTTTCAGCCGCGAAGCGAAGAAGAAAATGATTACAATGATCCACACGCTCTCTCTTTTGAAATAAAAGTCAGTGATTTTCCGGCTAATTCCTCGTTGGATAAGGAAATAGAAAAGATAATTAATAAAGGAGTGGACGCGGGAAGAAGCATACGAAAAGAAGAAATTGAAATTTCCGGGGAAAAAGGGCTGAAAGTCATGACTTGCGGAAAATTCGAGTGCAATCCGGAAAAATATTTTGTAGTTAAAGATGGAAAATTATATTTTTTAAACCCTCTTCTCGGTTGGACCAAGGAATTTGAAAATATACTAAACACTTTCAAGTTTGTCAGCCAATAGAGCTTAAGGAAAAG